>Ga0209498_1000007_pt1 | contig 117394 bp, 114 predicted proteins | sample WalLakDeSediment_FD_184131 | JGI IMG/M metagenome (GOLD analysis project Ga0209498, IMG submission 184131) | Lake sediment microbial communities from Walker lake, Nevada to study Microbial Dark Matter (Phase II) - Walker Lake 11/02/13 Deep... | ecosystem: Environmental > Aquatic > Freshwater >... | reverse complement strand
GGAACGAAGCGCCAGGCCCAGCGATGCGGCAGCGGGCGCGGGACGAAGCGCCAGGCCCAGCGATGCGGCAGCGGGCGCGGGACGTCACAGGTCCACCGAGCGCATAAAGATTTCTAAGCGAGGGGGACCTGTGACGGCGCGCGCCCGCGGACCAGCGAGGCAAGCCCGTGACGACCCGCGCCCGCGGACCAGCGAGGCAAGCCCGTGACGACCCGCGCCCGCGGACCAGCGAGGCAAGCCCGTGACGACCCGCGCCCGCGGACCAGCGCGGCACACCCCCCGCTACTTCACCACGCTGAGCCTGGGCGGCCCCTTCGGTGGATCCGGACTGCCGTCACCCCCGTCGTCGTTGCCCGACGGCGGCTCGCCTTCCGTGTCCGTGAAGATCATCCCCTCGCCCGACTCGCGCGCGTAGATGCCAAGCACGGCGCGCAGCGGGACTCGGATCGGGAACGGCACGCCGCCGAATCTCGCGCTGAACTCGACCACTTCGTTGCCGAGACTGAGGGACTGGGTCGCACTGGCGCCAATGTTGAGCACAACCTTGCCGTCACGCACGTACTGTGCGGGCACCTGGACGCCTTCCTGCGACGCGTCCACGACGATATGCGGTGTTTCGCCGTTGTCCGTGATCCACTCGACCATCGCCCTGAGCAGGTACGGCCGCCGCGGCCTGCGGGTCTGGTCGTGGCTGGTCAGGGACGCATCTCTTGCTCGAGCTCGCTCAGGCTGGTCCTGAACGAGGGGCGGCTGAAGAGCGTTTCGGCGTACTTGATGATGTTGCGGCCGTGGCTGGGCGGCAGGTCGACCTCCCAGCGCGGGAGGCGCCACAGGATCGGCGCGATGCTGCAGTCGACCAGCGAAAACTCGTCGCTCATGAAGAACGGCTTGACGCCGAACAGCTCGGCGCTCGAGAGCAGGCTCTCGCGCAGGTTCTTGCGGGCCCGGTTCGCCGTGCGCTTGTCGCCGCGCTCCAGGTCATCCACCAGCGAATACCAGTCGCGCTCGATGTGATACAGGGCGAGCCTGAAGCGCGCGCGGCTGACCGGATCTACCGGCATGAGCGGCGGGTGCGGGAAGCGCTCGTCGAGGTATTCCGCGATGACCCGGGAGTCGTACAGGACCAGGTCCCGGTCCACGAGGGTCGGCACGCTGTTGTAAGGATTCAGGTCGAGCAGGTCCTCGGGCAGGCTGGCGGTCTCCACGTCCACGACATCGAGACTGATGCCTTTCTCCTCCAGCACGATGCGCACACGATGACTGTGGGGGCAGGTCGGATTCGAAAAAAGCGTCATATTGGCTCGCCTGCTGTGATGACCGGGTGCCGGAGGCTCACTTAACTTCCTTCCAGAGTTCCTTGTAGAACAGGTACGAGAAAATGAGCAGTATCAGCAGGAAGAGCAGCACCTTGATGCCGAGTCGCTGCCGCTCGAGCTGCATGGGCTCGCCCGCCCAGGACAGGAACGCGGTGATGTCCCGCGCGGCCTGGTCGTACTCGACCGGCGTGAGCTGCCCGGGGGTGACCAGCTCCAGGCGGTCGAACACTGGCCGCGAGACGCCGTCCGCGCCGATCTCCTGGCGATAGACGGCTTCCTGCACGCCCTGGAGCTCCCAGAGCACGTGCGGCATCGCCGTGCCCTCGAGGACCTTGTTGTTCGCACCGGTGGTCCGCGACGCCGGGTCCGCATAGAAGGATTGCAGGAACGTATAGATCCAGTCCGTGCCACGCGAGCGCGCGGTGAGTGAAAGATCAGGCGGCGCCAGGCCGAACCAGCCAGCCGCATCCGCCCTGGGCATCGCGATCTTGATCTGGTCGTGCGGGCGGTCGCCGGTGAAACGCAGGCTCTCGGCGACCTGCTCGTCCGTGAGCCCCAGCCCCTCCGCAAGCGTGTTGTAACGCACGTACTGCAGCGAGTGGCAGCCGAGGCAGTAGTTCATGTATAGCCTGGCGCCGCGCTGCAGCGAGGCCTGGTTGCCGACGTCCGCGTTGGCGGACTGCAGCGGTACGGCCGGGGCCGCGGCGGCGGCGAAACCGGGCGCCGCGAGCAGCAGCGCCGCGAGCAACAGCATCGGGTAACGCCTAGCCATGGTAGGTGATCCTGTCCGGGGGCGTCTTCGTCTTGTCGATCTTCGAGTAGATCGGCATCAGCAGGAAGAACGCGAAGTAGATGACCGTGAACACGCGCGCGAGAATCGTGTAGGTGGTGGTCGCCGGCTGCAGGCCGAGCCAGCCGAGCATGACGAAGCTGATCACGAACAGCGTGAGCGCAATCTTGAACAGCGGCCCCTTGTAGCGGATGGAGCGCACCGGGCTGCGATCAAGCCAGGGCAGCAGGAACAGCACGAACATCGCCGCGCCCATGGCCAGGACGCCGCCGAGCTTGTCCGGCACGGCACGCAGGACCGCGTAGAAGGGCGTGAAGTACCACACGGGCGCGATGTGGTCGGGCGTCTTCAGCGGATCCGCCGGTTCGAAATTGGCGTGCTCGAGGAAGAAGCCGCCCATCTCGGGCGCGAAGAACACGATCGCCGCGAACACCATCGAGAACACGACCCAGGCCGGGACGTCCTTCGCCGTGTGGAAGGGATGGAACGGCACCCCGTCGAGCGGCTTGCCGTCCGGCCCCTTGTACTTCTTGATCTCGACGCCGTCGGGATTGTTCGAGCCGACCTCGTGCAGCGCGAGGATGTGGGCGACGACGAGGCCGAGCAGCACCAGCGGGATCGCGATGACGTGCAGCGCGAAGAAGCGGTTCAGCGTGACGTCGGAAATGAAATAGTCGCCGCGGATCCACTCGACCAGCGGGTCGCCGATCACGGGGATCGCGCCGAACAGTGACACGATCACCTGCGCGCCCCAGTAGGACATCTGGCCCCAGGGCAGCAGGTAGCCGAAGAAGGCCTCGGCCGACATCGCGAGGTAGATCAGCATGCCGAAGATCCAGATGAGCTCGCGCGGCTTCTGGTAAGAACCGTACAGCAGCGCGCGGAACATGTGGACGTAGACGACGATGAAGAACATCGAGGCGCCGGTCGAGTGCATGTAGCGCAGCAGCCAGCCCCACTCGACGTCGCGCATGATGTACTCGACCGACGAGAAGGCCTCCTCGGCCGATGGCTTGTAGCTCATGGTCAGCCAGATGCCGGTGACGATCTGGATGATCAGCGCGAACAGCGCCAGCGAACCGAACACGTAGTACCAGTTGAAATTCTTCGGCGCGTAATAACCGGTGACGTGCTCCTCCATCATCTGGTCCCACGGGAATCTCTTCCGGAACCAGTCGTAGAGGCCGCCGCCCTCCTGGCCAACAGCCGACTCAGTCTTCTTGGCAGCGCTCATCAGGCAGCCCCCGTATCCACGCCGACCAGGATGGTCGACTCATCGACGTATGTATGCGGCGGCACCACCAGGTTCAGCGGTGCGGGCACGCCCCGCCAGACGCGGCCGGCGAGATCGAACTTGGAGCCGTGGCAGGCACAGAAGAAGCCACCGGGCCATTCGGCGCCGCCGAGATCGGCAGCCCCGACGTCGAACCGCGGCATGGGCGCGCACCCGAGGTGGGTGCAGCTGCCGATGACGACCAGCACTTCGGGCTTGATCGAGCGGTGCCGGTTACTCGCGTACTCGGGCTGCTGGGGCTCTCGCGACTCGGGATCCCTGACCAGGCCGTCCGCCGTGGCGAGACGCTCGACCGTCTCGGGCGTCCGCCTGAGCACCCATACCGGCTTCCCGCGCCACTCGACGCGGAGCATTGCGCCGTCGTCCAGCCTGCTGATGTCGACCTCAACCGGAGCCCCAAGCGCCTGCGCGCGCGCGCTGGGTTTCCATGAGGCCAGGAAAGGCACAGCCACGAATGCTACGCCGACTGCCGAGGTCACCCCTGTGGCCACGCCGAGGAAACGGCGCCGCCCGACATTCACACCATCACTCATCCCGGGTTCACTCCTGGAAAGATTCCTGGGGTAGTCTGCCGACACAAATTAGGACTGGTTTTGCACACCAATCCGGCCCGCTCAGGCAATCGCGTAAGTATACACATCGCTGTTCGGCGCTGCCTACCTCAGGGCCCTGCGAACCGTGGCTGCAAGGCCCCCGATGCCGTGCTGTGACTATAATGGCCGGCCCCGCAATCGTGCGGGCCCGACGCCACCCGGACGTGTTTCTAAATGGGTAGTCCGCGCCAGACATTGAGGTTCCTGATCCAGTCCGCGGTCGTAGGGCTCGCGGCGGCGTTCGTCATCGTCTACCTGTTTCCCGGCCTGCTCCCCGCGGGCCACCCGCTGCGGGGCGGCGGGTCCGGCCCGGACTCCTATGCCAACGCGGTGGCGGCCACCGCGCCGGCGGTGGTCAACCTCGTCGGCCGGCCGACCGCGGCGGTGGGATTCGCGGACATCCAGGGCAGCGGCAGCCTCGGCTCGGCCGTGGTCATGGACCGCGCCGGCCACGTGATCACCAATCACCACGTGATCGCCGGCATGGAGGACCTGCAGGTGGTGCTGGTGGACGGCCGCACGGCGCCCGCGACGCTCGTCGGCACGGATCCGGACACGGACATCGCCCTGCTGAAGGTGGATCTGCCGGACCTGCCGCAGATTCGCGTCGGCCGCTCCGACCAGCTGCGGGTCGGTGACGTCGTGCTCGCCATTGGCAACCCCTTCAGCATCGGCCAGACCGTCACGCAGGGCATCGTCAGCGGCACGGGGCGCGGGCAGCTCGGCTTGTCGCAGTTCGAGAACTTCATCCAGACGGACGCCGCCATCAATGTCGGCAACTCGGGCGGCGCGCTGGTGAACGCGCGTGGCGAGCTGATCGGCATCAACACGGCGTTCTTTTCGCGCCGCCTCGACTCCGAGGGCATCGGTTTCGCGATCCCGGTCAATCTCGTCCGCGGCGTGATGCAGGACCTGCTGGAGCATGGCCGCGTGATCCGCGGCTGGCTGGGCGTCGGCACCCAGACGCTGACGCCGGCCCAGGCACAGGCGCTCGGCCTGCCGGAGCCCTACGGCATCATCCTGACGACAGTGCAGCCGGGCAGCCCGGCCGATCGCGCCGGACTGCGCCCGAACGATGTCATCACGCACGTGAACAACGAACCCGTGGTCGTCTGGCAGGATGCGCTGCGAAGCATCGCGGCGATGCGCCCCGGCACCCGGGTGACGTTGGCCGGCAGCCGCCTCGGCCAGCCCTTCCAGGTGCAGGCCGAGGTCGCCGAGCGCGCGTCCAGGCCGTAGCGGCCTCCGCTCCCCGCCGGGACCGTCGCATGCCGCCAGTCGCCGGCAGGGAGACCGCTATCTCCTGCGCGGCGAGGGCACCCGCTGGATCTGCGCACCGAGCTGGGAAAGCTTCTCCTCGATGCACTCGTAGCCACGATCGATGTGGTAGATGCGGTCGATGAGCGTCTCGCCCTCGGCGACGAGGGCGGCGAGCACCAGGCTGGCCGAGGCCCTGAGGTCGGTCGCCATGACGGGCGCGGCCTGCAGGCGCTCGACGCCATGGACGATCGCCGTGTTGCCCTCCAGGCGGATGTCGGCGCCCATGCGCTGCATCTCCTGGACGTGCATGAAACGGTTCTCGAAGATCGTCTCCACGATGGTCCCGGTACCGCGCGCCACGGCGTTCATCGCCACGAACTGGGCCTGCATATCGGTCGGGAATGCCGGATACGGCGCGGTCCGCACGTCGACCGAGTCCGCGCGCCTGCCCTGCATGTCGAGCTCGATCCAGTCGGGACCCGCGGTGATGCGGGCGCCGGCCTCCTCGAGCTTGGACAGCACGGCGTCGAGATGCCCCGGCCGCGCGTGGCGGAGCCGCACGTGGCCGCCCGTCATTGCCGCGGCGACAAGATAGGTGCCGGTCTCGATGCGATCGGGCAGCACCTCGTACTCGGCGCCGCCGAGCCGCTCCACGCCCTCGACGACGATCGTGCCGGTCCCTGCGCCGCGGATTTGCGCGCCCATCGCGATGAGGCATTCCGCAAGGTCCACGACCTCGGGCTCACGGGCGGCATTCTCGATCGTCGTCTCGCCCTCTGCGAGCGTGGCCGCCATGAGCAGGTTCTCCGTGCCGGTGACCGTGACGGTGTCCAGCACGATGCGCGCGCCGCGGAGGCGGTCCGCGCGCGCCCGGATGTAGCCGTCCTCGATCTGCACGCTCGCGCCCATGGCGCGCAGCCCTGCAATATGCAGGTTCACGGGGCGCGCGCCGATCGCGCAGCCGCCTGGCAGCGAGACGTCGGCGCTGCCATGGCGCGCGAGCAGGGGCCCCAGCACCAGGATCGAGGCGCGCATCGTCCTGACGAGCTCGTAGGGCGCCACGAGGTTGTCGATGCTGCGCGGATCCACCTCGATCCGCATGCGCTCGTCGATGGTGACGCGAACGCCCATCCTTCCCAGCAGCTCGATCGTGGTGGTGATGTCCTGCAGGTGCGGCACATTGCCGATGCGCACCGGCTCGTCCGCGAGCAGGGTGGCGGCCAGGATGGGCAACGCCGCATTTTTCGCCCCGGAGATGCGAATCTCGCCCTCGAGACGGCGTCCGCCGCCAATCAGCAGCTTGTCCATGCCGGGCCGGGCTCAGCTGCCGGCTGCCAGCTCCGCCGGCGTCAGCGCGCGGATCGACAAGGCATGAATCTCTCCGCCCATTTTTTCGCCCAGGGCGCGGTAGATCAGCTGGTGGCGCTGCAGCGGCCGCAGGCCTTCGAACGCTGCCGAAACGACGAGCGTCGCGAAATGCGTGTCGTCGTCGGACTCTACCTCGACGCGCGCGGCAGGCATGCCCGCGCGAATCAAGGCCGCAACTTGCTCTTTGTTCATGTCTTTTCCGATTGGCGCCGGGGCACGAGCCCGGCCGAATGGGGTGCGAGTTTACCGGATGTCGGTGGGGCGCGACATTCGCCCCGATTGCCGGCCCGGGCGCCCCGTTTGCAGCCCGCCGGCGGCGTGTATGATGACCCGCCAACTCCAGCCGACGCTACCGCGAACCCAGACCAGAAGACGATGCCGAGCTTCTACGTTGCCACCCTCGCCGGATTCATCCTGCTCATGTGGGGTGCGGATCGCTTCGTGGTCGGGGCTGCGGGCACCGCCCGCAATCTCGGCGTGCCGCCCCTGCTGATCGGCCTGACGCTGGTCGGCATGGCCACCAGCGGCCCGGAGATTTTCGTCTCCGTGACGGCATCGCTCGCCGGGGATCCGGCGCTGGCCGCTGGCAATGCGATCGGCTCGAACATCGCGAACATCGGTCTCGTGCTGGGCATGACGGCGCTGATCATGCCGATCTCGGTGCGCTCCGTGACCCTGCGCCGCGAGATGCCGGCCCTGCTCGCCGTGACGCTGATCATGACCATGGTGTTCGTCAACCTGCGGCTCGGTCGCCTCGAGGGCGTGCTGCTGCTCGTCACCCTGGTGCTGGTGCTGTACTGGCTGGTCGTGCTCGGCAGCCGCTCGAGCGACAACGACCCGATCGCCCTCGACTATGCCGCGGAGATCCCGCGGAACATCTCCATGCGCAAGTCGCTCGGCTGGCTGTCGGTCGGGCTGGTAGTCCTGCTGACCGGATCCAACCTGCTGGTTTGGGGGGCCCAGAACCTGGCCGTCCAGTTCGGCGTGTCGGAGCTGGTGATCGGCCTGACCGTGGTCGCGATCGGCACGAGCCTGCCGGAGCTGGCCGTTTCCATGATCAGCGCGTTCAAGGGCGAACACGACATGGCCATCGGCAACATTATCGGCTCGAACCTGTTTAACAGCCTGGCCGTGATCGGCATCGCCGGCATCATTCACCCGGCGGTGTTCGAGCGCGAACTGCTGACGGCTCACCTGCCGGTCATGATCGGCCTGACCCTCGTGCTGTTCCTGATGACATACAATTTCGCAGGCAACAGTCGCATCCGACGGGTGGAGGGCGCCATGCTCCTCGGCGCATTCCTCGTCTACCACGGTTGGCTCGTGACGAGGTAAGGCTCATGCACGCGGAAACGAAACTCGACGACGACGGCGTCATGCAGCTCGGGCGGGATGTGCTCGACATCGAGGCCGAGGCGGTGCTTGCGCTGCGGGCGCGCGTCGGTCCGGAGTTCGTCAGCGCCTGCCGCACGTGCCTGGAGTGCCAGGGGCGCGTCGTCGTGACCGGGATGGGCAAGTCCGGCCACGTGGCTGGCAAGATCGCGGCCACCCTGGCGAGCACCGGCACGCCGGCGTTTTTCGTCCACCCCGGCGAGGCGAGCCACGGGGATCTCGGCATGATCACCGCGACGGATGTCGTGCTGGCGATCTCGAATTCCGGCGAAACCCCGGAAATACTGACCATCCTGCCGCTGATCAAGCGCCTCGGCGTGCCGCTGATCGCCATGACGGGGCGCCCGGAGTCGACCCTCGCGCTCGCCGCCGATGCCCACCTGGATGTCGCCGTCGACAAGGAGGCCTGCCCCCTGAACCTCGCGCCGACGGCCAGCACCACGGCCACCCTGGCGATGGGCGACGCCCTTGCGGTCGCGCTGCTTCACAGCCGGGGCTTCACGCGCGAGGACTTCGCGTTCTCGCATCCCGGCGGGCAGCTCGGGCGACGCCTGCTGCTGCACGTCCGCGACATCATGCGCACCGGGGAACGCGTGCCGAAAGTGGCGCCGGACCTGGTCGTCTCCGAGGGCCTGTTCGAGATCTCGCGCAAGGGCCTGGGGATGACGGCCGTCGTGGACGACGCGGACCGTGTGCTCGGCATTTACACCGACGGCGACCTGCGGCGCACGCTGGATGCGCGCAGGGAACTGACCAGCACCCTTATCGGCGACGTCATGACCCGCAACGTCAAGACCGTGCGCGGCGGCATGCTGGCGGCAGAGGCCGTCCGACTCATGGAGACCTACGCGATCACGGCGCTGCTCGTCGTCGACGACGCGGACCGCTTGATCGGCGCGTTCAACGTGCACGACCTGCTCCAGTCGGGGGTGATGTGATGGATGGCCTGCGGGAACTTGCGGCGGGGGTGCGGCTCGCGGTGTTCGACATCGACGGCGTGTTCACCGACGGACGCATCTGGATGGGCAGCGACGGGGTCGAATACAAGGCCTTCAGCGTGCGCGACGGCGTTGGCATCAAGCAGCTGCTGGCGGCCGGCATCGAGGTCGCGATCATCTCCGGCCGCGCATCCCCGGCGGTCGACCGGCGCATGGCCGAACTCGGGATCCGGCGCGTGGTGCAAGGCTGCGAGGACAAGGCGGGGGCGCTGGCCCGGTTGATGCGCGAGACCGGCATCGGGTCGGGGCAGACCGCCTACCTGGGCGACGATACGCCCGACCTGCCGGCCATGCGCATGGCCGGGCTGCCGGCCGCGGTCGCCGACGCTCACCCGGACGTGCGGGCCGCCGGCGTCTGGATTTCGACACAGCCCGGCGGCTTTGGCGCGGTGCGCGAATTCTGCGAAATGCTGCTCGGGGCGCACTGAGGTGCTTTCGGGCCGACGCCTCGCGTTCCTGGTGGTTGCCGGGCTGGCGACCGCCAGCTGGTGGCTCAACCAGCGCATGGACGAGGCCTCGCCGTCGCTGGTGGAGCGTCCGACGCCGGACGGCTTCTACATGACGGAAGCCGAAATCACGACCGCCGGCCCCGACGGACTGCCCCGCTACCGGGTGATCGCCGACGAGATTCGACAGGCATCGCTAGGCGGTCCCACCCTCCTCCGCGAGGTGCGCGTCGAATACAACATCTACTCCCCGAATCCGTGGCTCCTGACGGCGCCGGAGGGGATCCTCTCCGCGGACCAGTCCCTGCTGGAGCTCTGGGGCGGCGTCGAGGTGATCGGTGAGTCCGGCGATCACGGCCGCACCGCAGCGGAAATGGAACGACTCGAGGTGGACACGGGCACCCACGTGGCGCGCACGGAATCGCACGTGGATCTCTCGCTCGGTCCGCAGCAGGTCAGCGCCGTCGGCATGGTGGCTTACTTGCTGGAAGAGCGGGTGCAGTTACAATCCGAAGTCCATGGCCGCTTCCTCCCCTGAATTCCGCCGCCGGCGCAACCCGCCGTCGCTGGCATGCGTCCTCGCGGCTGGACTCGGGCTGCTCTGCGCACTGCCGGTGCTGGGCCAGCAGCAGGCGATCACGCTCGATGCGGCCTCGTCGGACTTCGACCGCCGCAACGAGCGCCTCGTGTTCCAGGAGGTCCGCATCCAGCAAGGCGAGGTCGTGATCATGGCGGACCAGGCGGAATCACGCGACCTCGATTTTTCGCGCGGCAACTGGCTCTTCCAGGGGAACGTCAGGATCAGCAGCCCGATGGGCAATATCGAGTCCGACCGCGCCACCGTCAGCTTTGCGGATCACCGCCTCGGCAAGGCGACCGCCGAGGGTTCGCCGGCGCGTTTTTCCCGCACCATGCCGGAACCCGACGCGCGCGTGGTGAGGGGGACGGCCAACCGGATCGACTACGACCTCGTGCGCGGCGAGCTCGAGCTCGCCGGGCAGGCTGCGCTGAGCGACGGCGTGCGCGAGGTGAGCGGCGGACGCCTGCTGTACCGGATCGCCGAAGATCGACTGATCGCCAGCGCGGATGACGACGGCACCGACCGCGTCCGGATCGTCATCACCCCGCCCGAAGAAGGCGGCGGCGTACCGGACGGAGACGCGCCGTGAGTACGCTCCGGGCGGAGGGCATTGCCAAGAGCTACCGCTCGCGCCAGGTCGTGCGCGACTTGTCGTTATCGATCTCCAGCGGCGAGGTCGTGGGACTGCTCGGACCCAACGGGGCCGGCAAGACGACCGCCTTCTACATGATCGTCGGGCTCGTGCCATGCGACAGCGGGCGAATCCTGCTCGACGACAAGGACCTGACGGCGCTGCCCATGCATCGCAGGGCCCGGCTCGGCGTCGGCTATCTGCCGCAGGAAGCATCGGTTTTCAGGGGGCTCACCGTCGAGGCGAACATTCTCGCCGTGCTGGAGACGCGCAAGGAGCTCGACGCAAACGGCCGGCGCCAGCTGCTCGAGGAATTGCTCGAAGAGCTTAATATCAGCCACATCCGCGACAGCAAGGGCCTCAGCCTGTCCGGCGGCGAACGCCGGCGTGTCGAGATCGCCCGCGCACTGGCCGCCGAACCGGCATTCATCCTGCTGGACGAGCCATTCGCGGGCGTGGACCCGATCTCCGTGCTCGATATCCAGCGCATCATCGGCCACCTGAGAGATCGCGGGATCGGCGTCCTGATCACGGACCACAACGTCCGCGAGACGCTTGGCATCTGCGGGCGCGCATTTATCCTGAATGCCGGCGAGGTCATCGCCTCGGGCACGGCGGACGAGATACTCGCCAATCGGCAGGTCCGCGAGGTCTACCTGGGCGAGCATTTCCGCCTGTGATGATCCCGGCATGATGAAACAGTCGCTGCAGATCAGGCTTGGGCAACAGCTGACGCTGACCCCGCAGCTGCAGATGGCGATCCGCCTCCTGCAACTGCCGGTGCTGGATCTGCAGGCCGAGCTGCGTGACGCGCTGGAAAAAAACCTGATGCTCGAGATGGACGACGGGCTCGAGCTGGCCCCGCCAAAAGGCAAGCAGCAGAGCCCGTCCGATAGCCTTGCCGGTGACGACCCGCGCGCCGCCACGGAGTCCGCGCCGCAGGACGAGTACCAGGAGCCGCTGCCGTACGCCGACGTCTCCGAGTACGGCGCTGGCTACGGCGGGCAACGCCGCGAGGACGGCGAAGACCAGCGTGACTATGCCGACGCAAGCGGCGTTTCCCTGCGCGACCACCTGCTGGCGCAGCTCGACGTCGCATTTCCGGAAGGCGACCGCAAGTTCATCGCGACGATGCTGATCGACGCCATCGATGACGACGGTTACCTGACCGAGAACCTCGCGGAGATCTGTGCCAATCTGGCGCCGGAGCTTGCCACGGACGTGGACGAGGTCGAACGGGTGCTCGCCTGCGTGCAGCGCTTCGACCCCCTCGGCGTCGGCGCCCGGGACCTGTCCGAGTGCCTGCTGCTGCAACTGGCGCCGTTTGCACCGGATACGCCCGGCCTCGACCTGGTGCGCCGCCTCGCCGCGGACTGCCTCCCCGAGCTGGGAGAACAGGATTATGGCGCCATCCGTCGTCGACTCGGCTGCGGCGCCGAGGAGCTCGAGACCGCCGTCGCACTGCTGCGCTCGCTCAGCCCGCGCCCCGGCAGCGCCGTGGACACGCGCCCGCCCGAATACATCGTTCCGGACGTTTTCGTGCGCCGCGGCGAGAACGAGTGGCGGGTCGAGGTCAACCCGGCGATCGCGCCGCGCCTGCGGGTCAACACCGCCTACGCCGGTTCACTCGGACGCAACGGCGAGTACTCGACGCTGCGCACCCAGCTGCAGGAGGCGCGCTGGCTGGTCAAGAGCCTCGAGATCCGCAACGAGACGCTCGTCAGGGTGGCGCGCGCGATCGTGTCGCACCAGCAGGCTTTCCTGGAGCGGGGCGAGGAAGGCATGCGCCCACTGGTGCTGCGCGAGATCGCGGAAACCCTCGAGTTGCACGAGTCCACAGTGTCCCGCGCCACGACCGGCAAGTACATGCACACGCCCCGCGGGGTGTTCGAGTTCCGGTACTTCTTCTCCAGCCAGGTGGCCGGCAGCGACGGCGAGAGCGTGTCCTCGACCGCCATCCGGGCCCGCATCCGCAAGCTCATTGCCGAAGAGAATCCCGAGAAACCCTTATCGGACAGCGCCCTGACCCGATTGCTGGTGTCCGAGGGCATCGAGGTGGCGCGCCGGACCGTGGCCAAGTACCGGGAATCCATGGGCTTTCCATCATCCAACGAGCGGCGGAGGGTGGCGATTCGCTGATCCGCAACTAGACTTTTTGCCCCTATTGGCGCCCTAGCCAGCGGCGGAAGCGAGCTACTAGAATAGAGTTGAACGCCGGGCCACCGCACAGGATGGCCCTTCACTCCCGAGGAGTAATCAAATGCAGATCAACATGACCGGTCACCACGTCGACATCACTGAACCGCTGCGCGAGTACGTGTACAGCAAGATGGACAAGGTCATCCGGCATTTTGACAACCTGATCGACGTCCATTGCATCCTCACGGTCGAGAAACTGCGCCACAAGGCCGAGGCCACGCTGCGGGTGGCGGGCGACACGCTGCACGCCGCCGCCGACGAGGAAGACATGTATGCTGCCATCGACGCGATGACCGATCGCCTGGACCGCCAGGTGCGCCGCCACAAGGACAAGCTCACCGACCACCACAACAGCGCCGGGCGCCAACGCAACGCCTGACGCGCACGGGCGATACCACCGCCCGGAGTAATCCATGACTTTCCAAGCACTGCTCAAGCCCGGCCGGGTCCTTTGCAACGTCGAGGCGCGCAGCAAGAAACACTCGCTGGATATCCTCAGCGAGCTGCTTTCCTCCGCCGCCGACCTCGACCAGGGCGAAGTGTTCCAGAGCCTCATCAGCCGCGAAAAGCTCGGCTGCACCGCCATCGAGAACGGCATCGCGATCCCGCACGGTCGCCTCGGGGAGATCGAGGAGCCGGTGGGCGCCTTCCTGAAGCTGTCGCGGCCGGTCGACTTCGACATGCCCGACCGGGAACCGGTGGACCTGATCTTCGGCGTGCTGGTGCCGACGCCGGAGGACGACATCGGCTGCCACCACGAGGACGTCTCCGTGATCGCCACGTCGCTTGCCGACCCAGCGCTTGCAGCAGCGTTGCGCCGCGCGACTTCCAGCCGGGCCCTGTACGACCTGCTCGTCAACTACCAGACCTCGCGCGCGGCATCCGCGTGAATCCGGAGCAGCGCCGACGATGGAACTCGTAGTCGTCAGCGGCCTGTCCGGCTCCGGCAAGAGCGTGGCGCTGGCCATGCTCGAGGACCTCGAGTGGTACACGCTCGACAACGTGCCCGCCCGGCTGCTCTCGCTGGTCGTCGGCGAGCTGGTCGAAAGCGACGACCCGAAGTTCCAGCGCCTCGCCATCGGCCTGGATTCACGGCCCCGCCCGGAGGACCTGCCGGTCACACGCCGCCTGCTGGACGACCTGCGCGCGCGCGGCATACCTCGCCAGCTCGTCTTCCTGCATGCCTCCGAGGCGGCGCTGGTGCAGCGCTACCTGGACACCCGGCGCCGGCATCCGCATACCCCGGCCAAGTCTGGCGACCGGACGCTGGCCGATGCGATCAGCTACGAGCAGGACCTGCTCGGCCCGCTCGCGGAGTCGGCGGACCTGGTACTCGACACGAGCACGATGAGCGTGCACGAGCTCCGGGACATCATCCGCGACCGGGTTGCCGGACAGCCGCGCAACCAGGTGTCGCTCCAGTTCGAGTCCTTCGGCTTCCGCCAGGGCATTCCCAAGGACGCGGATTTCGTCTTCGATGCGCGTTTCCTGCCGAATCCGTACTGGGAGCCGGAACTGCGCATCCTCACCGGATGCGATCCCGCCGTCATCGATTTCCTGTCCTCGCACACCGAGGTGAACGCGTACCTCGAGGACGTCGGGCGATTCCTCGAGTCCTGGCTGGGACGCATCGAGGCGGCCAACAGGAGCTACCTGACGGTCGCCATCGGCTGCACCGGCGGACGGCATCGCTCGGTGTATCTCACCGAGCGGCTGGTGGCGCGTTTCAGGGACGCGTTCCCGGGCGTAACGGTGCGCCACACCGGCCTCGAGCGCATGGCGGCGGCCGAGCGCGGCGCGCCGCCGAATCCGTAGGACCGGGCTTCCCGAATCATGCTTCACTCGACATCACGCCAGGAGCGCGCCATGAATCCCAGAGTCGCTTGCCTCGTTATCTCCCTGGGGGTCGCTGCCCTCCTCGCGACCGGCTCGCTGCAGGCCTCTCCCCCGGTGGGCGCGCCGGCGCCGGCCTTCGAACTGCCGGACCAGGAGGGCGAGACGCGCCGGCTGGAGGACTACGCCGGCAAGTGGCTGGTGCTGTACTTCTACCCGAAAGACAACACGCCGGGCTGCACCACCCAGGCCTGCGAGTTCCGCGACAACATCTTCGCCTTCCGCAGGCTGGACGCCGAGATCGTGGGCATCAGCCTCGATGACGTCGATACCCACAGGTCCTTCGCCGAGGAACACAGCCTGCCATTCACGCTCCTGGCCGACGACGGCGGCGTCGCGCGCAACTATGGGGTGCTGAGGAACTTCGGCGTCGTGCAGCTGGCGAGCCGCCAGACCTTCCTGATCTCGCCTGAAGGCGTCATTGCGCGGCACTACGAAAAGGTCGACGTGAACACGCATTCGGCAGAGGTCCTGCGGGACATTGAATCCCTGCTCGAGGGCAGCTGATCGCTTGACCCCTCGCGGCACGCTTAACTATCGTGCATGCCTGCGCATGCCAGGCTGCTGACCGTGTTTTCCCAAGTCCTCAAGTTCTTCCCGATCGTCCACTGGGTCCGGCTGACCACGCGCCGGGACCTCGGCGCGGACATCACCGCGGCGGCGATCGTGACGGTGCTGCTGGTGCCCCAGGGACTCGCCTACGCCATGATCGCCGGCCTGCCGCCGGTCGTCGGCCTGTATGCGGCAATCATTCCGGCGGTGCTGTACGCCATCCTTGGCACCAGCCGCGATCTCTCGGTGGGCCCGACCTCGATCGCCGCGATCATGGTGGCCGCAGCGATCGCAGGCGTCGGCGAGGATATCGACCCGGTCGCCTGCGCGATGATCCTCGCCGCGCTGTCGGGGCTGATCCTGCTCGCGATGGGCATTCTCAGGCTCGGCGTATTCGCCAATCTCCTCAGTCAACCCGTGCTGACCGGCTTCTCCAGCGGCGCAGCCATCGTCATCATGGCCGACCAACTGAGGCATTTCGCGGGCATCGAGCTGCCCACGGGACTGCAGCCGCACGAGATGCTGGCCTATGTCGGTGGCCGCGCTTCGATCCTGAATCCGCAGACCCTGATCCTCGGCGGCCTGGCGCTGGTGTTCCTGCTCATGGCCACGGGCACCACCCGCTCCGGAAGGCGGCTGCACGCGGTCACGGCGCGCCTCGCCCCCGTGATCGTCCTCGTCTTGGGCGCAATCGCCGTGCTGCTGTTCGGCCTGGAGCGCGTGCCGCTGGTCGGCACGATCAGCGCCCGGCCGCCCGTGCTGGACATCACCATGCCCGGCGCCGCCGCGTGGATTGCGTTGCTGCCCTCCGCGGCGCTGATCAGCATCATCGTGTTCGTCGAGACCGTCAGCATCGGGAAGTACCTCGCCGGGCGACGCCGCGAGTCGGTGGAGGCGGACCAGGAACTGATCGCGCTCGGCACGGCCAACATCGGCTCCGCCATGTCCGGCGCCTTGCCGGTGGCCGGCAGCTTCAGCCGCAGCATGGTGAACTTCAACTCCGGCGCCCGCAGCCAGTTGTCGTCGGTGTTCCTCGCGCTGTTTGTCACCGCGACCCTGCTGGTGTTCGCACCCGCCTTCAGCGGCCTGCCCAAGGCGGTCCTCGCCGCGGTCATCATCATCGCCGTGGCGGGGCTGGTGGACCTCCGTTCCATCGTGGAAACCTGGCGCTACAGCAAGGCCGACGGCGCCTCGAACCTGGTCACCTTTCTCGGCGTGCTGACGTATGGCGTCGAGGCCGGGCTGATCATGGGCGTGCTGCTCTCGGTGCTGCTGTACCTGTGGCGCACGGGTCACCCGAACATCGCCATCGTGGGCCGCCTGCCACACTCGACGGAGTTCCGCAGCATCGAGCGCCACAAGGTCGAGACCTGGCCGGAGATCCTCCTCGTGCGGGTCGACGAGAACCTCTATTTCGCGAATGTCGGCCACGTGCAGGACATCATCACGCGCGAATTCCAGAAGCGCCCGGGCATCAAGCACCTGGTGCTCGTCATGAGCGGCGTGGGCTTCGTCGACTCGAGCGCGCTGCGCGTGCTGCAGGTCGCGGCCGACACGCTGCGGGAAGCCGGCGTCACGCTTCACCTCGCGGACGTCAAGGGCCCGGTGCTGGATCGGTTGCGGCGCACGAAGATCTTTGAGCAGATCGCGCCCGGCCAGGTCTTCCCGACGCCGCAGCTCGCAGTCACCGCGCTGAGCCGCGCCGCCGAGCGTGAGAAAGAGCTGATCCCGCTGTGACGCCTGCCCGGCGGCGCTGAATCCCGCCAGACCGGCACGAGGCGCGACGCCGCCTCGCGGCCGACGCCTCAAACCTCGAGCGTGAGAATCTTCATGGTGTTGGTGCCGCCGGCCACGCCCGCCGCCTGCCCCTCGGTCATGAGGATGCGATCGCCGGCCCTGGCGAGGCCATGTTCCAGCAGCGTCCGGCAGATCGCGCCGAAGCCGATGCTCACCGGATCCGCGAGGACGTCGAACGGCACCGGGTAGACGCCGCGATAGAGGGCGACACGGCGGCGCGTGCTCTCGTTGCGGCTGAAGGCATAGATCGGGATGCCGGAACGGATCCTGGACATCCACAGGGCGGTGCTGCCGGACTCCGTCAGCGCGACGATGGCCTTCACGTCCAGGTGATTGGCGGTATACATGGCGGCCATCGCGATGGCCTCGTCAGTGCGCTCGAACACGTCGTCCATGCGGTGGTGCGAAATCGAGGTGGAGCGCTGTTTCTCCGCGGAGATGCAGGCGCTCGCCATGGCCTCCACGGCCTTGACCGGGTGCCGCCCGACGGCGGTCTCGCCGGAGAGCATCACCGCATCGGTGCCGTCGAGCACCGCGTTGGCCACGTCGGAGACCTCCGCGCGCGTCGGGATCGGCTCGTAGATCATGGATTCCATCATCTGCGTGGCGGTGATGACGACTTTGTTCCTGGCCCGCGCTACGCGGATGATGTTCTTCTGCACGCCCGGGACCTCGGCGAAGCCGATCTCGACCCCCAGGTCGCCCCGCGCCACCATCATGATGTCGCTCGCCCGCACGATCTCCTCGATCCGCTCCACAGCCTCGGCCCGCTCGATCTTGGCGACCAGCAGCGCGCGCCCGCCCGCCTCGCGGAGCAGGCGACGGGCCTCCTCCATGTCCGCGGCGTCGCGCGGGAAGGACACCGCAAGAAAATCAAGGTCCAGCGCCGCCGCCAACCTGATGTCCTCCCGGTCCTTGTCCGTCAGCGCACCGGCCGACAGGCCCCCACCCAGGCGATTGATGCCCTTGCCGTCGGACAACGTGCCGCCGACGCGCACGCGGCACGCGACGCGCGGGCCCTCCACCCGTTCCACCTCGAGAGTGATCGCGCCGTCGTTCAGCAACAGCAGGTCACCCGGCCGGACGTCCTGCGGCAATGTCTTGTAGGTGACCCCGACGGTATGCACGTTCCCCGCATCGGCGGGCAGGGAGGCGTCCAGGGTGAATGCGGCGCCCTCCTCCAGTTCCACCGGGCCGCCGGCAAATTGCTCGACGCGGATCTTCGGTCCCTGCAGGTCGCCGAGGATGCCGATGTCCCGCCCGATGCGCGCCCCGGCCGCGCGGACTTCCCGAACCCGGCGCTCGCGGTCCGCGAGCGTGCCGTGGGAGAAGTTGAGGCGCACCACGTCCACCCCGGCGCGCAGTATTCCGTCCAGCACGCCGGGCCGGTCCGTGGCGGGACCGAGGGTGGCAACGATCTTGGTGCGCTTCGCCATGTGGCTGGGGCTCAGCCCCGCGCCCGCTGCTGGAGCATCGCGACGGCCGGCAGCGTGCGGCCCTCGAGAAACTCGAGGAACGCGCCACCGCCGGTCGAGACATACGACACCTGGCCGGTCAGCCCGAAGGCGTCGAGCGCGGCGAGGGTGTCACCGCCGCCGGCGATGGAGAAGGCGGCGCTGGCCGCAACCGCCTCGGCCAGGGCGCGCGTGCCGCCGGCGAAGCGCGCATCCTCGAACACGCCCACGGGCCCGTTCCAGACGATCGTGCCTGCCTGCTGAATGATCTCGGCGTACGCGGCGGCCGTGGCCGGACCGACGTCAAGAATCATGTCGCCCTCGCCGACCCCGGAGACGGACACGGTCCTCGCCGGGTGGTGCGTCTCCAGCCCGGCCGCGACGACCACGTCGCTCGGCAAAGGGATGGCCGCACCGCGGCCCTCGGCCTTGGCGACGAGCGCGCGCGTCGCGTCGAGCAGGTCAGGCTCGCACAGCGACCTGCCGACCGCATGGCCGGCGGCCGCGATGAAGTTGTTGGCAATCCCCCCGCCGACGATCAGCTGGTCGACCCGGTCCAGCAGCGTGTCGAGCACGGTCAGCTTGGTCGAGACCTTGGAGCCGCCGACGATCGCGACCAGCGGCCGGGCCGGCTCGTGCAGCGCCTTGCCCAGCGCCTCGAGCTCCGCCGTCAGCAGCGGACCGGCACAGGCAATCGGCGCGAAGCGCGCGACCCCGTGGGTGCTCGCCTGGGCGCGGTGCGCCGTGCCGAAGGCATCCATCACGAACACGTCGCACAGCGCCGCCATCCGCCGCGCGAGGGCCTCGTCGTCCTTCTTCTCGCCGTGGTTGAAGCGCACGTTCTCGCACAGCACGACCTCGCCAGGGGCGAGCTCGACGCCGTCGAGCCAGTCGCGCTCGAGTCGCACCGGCTGGCCGAGCAGCTCGGCCAGGTGCGCGGCGACCGGCGCCAGGGAAAACCGCGGGTCGAACTCGCCCTCCTTCGGCCGGCCGAGGTGTGACATCAGGATCACTGCAGCGCCCTTGTCGAGCGCCAGGCGGATGGTCGGCAGCGCCGCCCGGATGCGCGCATCGCTGCCGACCCGCCCGTCCTCGACCGGAACGTTCAGGTCCTCGCGGACCAGGACCCGCCGTCCGGCGAGATCCAGGTCCCCCATGCGGATGACGTCCATGGTCACGGCTTACTTCGCGTTGACCAGGGCGATGGTCGTGTCGAGCATGCGGTTGGAGAAGCCCCACTCGTTGTCGTACCAGGAGCAGACCTTCACGAGCCGGCCGTCGACGACGCGGGTCAGCGAGGACTCGTAGACCGAGGAACGCGGGTCGTGGTTGAAATCGATCGACACCAGCGGCTCGCGGTTGAACCCGAGGATGTTCTTGAGCCGTCCCTGCGAGGCCTCCTCGAGCACCCGGTCGATCTCTTCCTTGCTGGTGTCGCGCGCAGCCTGGAATGTCAGGTCGACCATCGAGACGTTGATCGTCGGCACGCGGATCGCGAAGCCGTCGAGCTTGCCCGCGAGCTCCGGCAGCACCAGTCCCACGGCGGCGGCGGCGCCGGTCTTGGTCGGGATCATGGACATCGCCGCGGCGCGGGCGCGGCGCAGGTCGGAGTGATAGACGTCGGTCAGCACCTGGTCGTTGGTATAGGCGTGGATCGTCGTCATGAGGCCGTTCACGACCCCGATCGCCTGGTGCAGCGGCTGCACCAGCGGTGCCAGGCAGTTGGTCGTGCAGGACGCGTTCGAGATGACCTCGTGGCTCGCCTTGAGGGTGTCGTGGTTGACGCCGTAGACGATGGTCGCGTCCACATCCTTGCCGCCGGGGGCGGAAATGATGACCTTCTTCGCGCCGGCCTGGAGGTGCGCCGCGGCCTTCTCCTTGCTGGTGAACAGCCCCGTGCACTCGAGCACGACCTCGACGCCCAGCTCCTTCCACGGCAGGTTGGCGGGATTGCGCTCCGCCAGCACCCGGATGCGGTCGCCGTTGACGACGAGGCTGTCGCCGTCCACCTCGATCTTGCCGCCGAACTTGCCGTGCGCGGTGTCGTAGCGCGTCAGGTGGGCGTTAGTGTTCGCGTCCCCGAGATCGTTGATCGCGACGATGGATATCTCGTGCGTCCGCCCGTACTCGTAGAGCGCCCGGAGGATGTTGCGGCCGATGCGGCCATAGCCATTGATGCCAACCTTGATCGCCATTGTCGTTCTCCTTGACTGCCGCGCCAGCTCGCCTGAGCAGGGCGCATTGAAACACGAATTGAAACTAGAGCAGCGCCTTGAGCCGGGTCGCCACGGCATCGGGTGTGAAGCCAAAATGCTCAAACAGCTGCGGCGCGGGCGCGGACTCGCCGAAACGCTCGATGCCGACCACCGCGCCGGCCGAGCCGACCAGCGGATACCAGCTGTCCGGCACGCCCGCCTCGACAGCGAGGCGCGCCGTGATGCCCGGCGGCAGCACCGCGTCCCGCCATGCCTGGTCCTGGGCGCGGAAGGCCTCGATGCAGGGCATCGAGACAACGCGCGCCGCGACGCCCTCGCCCGCGAGACGCCTGGCCGCCTCGACCGCGAGCGCCACCTCGGAGCCGGTGGCGATCAGCAGCGCGACGGGCGCGGCGTCGGGCTCGTGCAGCACGTAGCCGCCCCGGCGGATCGCCGCCAGCTGCGCCGCGGTGCGCGATTGCGCGGGCAGGTTCTGGCGCGACAGGGCGAGGACCGTGGGCGTCGTCTTGCTCTCGAGCGCGTCGCGCCAGGCGACCGCGGTCTCCGCGCCGTCGCAGGGCCGCCAGACCCGCAGGTTCGGTATCAGCCGCAGGCTGGCCAGGTGCTCGATCGGCTGGTGGGTCGGGCCGTCCTCGCCGAGACCGATCGAGTCGTGCGTGTACACCAGCGTGACCGGCTGGCGCATCAGCGCCGCCATGCGCACGGCATTACGCGCATAGTCCGAGAACACCAGGAAGGTCCCGCCATAGGGCCGGAAGCCGCCGTGCAGCGCGAGGCCGTTGAGGATGGCGGTCATGCCGAACTCGCGCACGCCGAAGTGCAGGTAATTGCCCGCGAAGTCGCCGGCGCCGATGCGGCGGCTGCCCTTGAAGAAGGTGTTGTTGGAGCCGCTGAGGTCCGCGGAACCGCCGATCAGTTCGGGCAGCATCGGCCCCAGCGCGTTCAGCGACAGCTCCGAGGCCTTGCGGGTCGCGACATTGCCGGCGCCGTCCGCGAGGCGCGCGATGGCCTGGTCGGCGGCCTGCGGCCAGTCGCCGGGCAGCTCGCCGGAGACGCGCCGCAGCAACTCCGCGCTCTCCGCGGGATACTCGGCCGCGTAAGCCGCCAGCCGCTGGTCCCAGTCCGCCTCCGCGGCCGCGCCCCGCGCCCGCGCGTCCCAGGCCACGCGAATCTCCTCCGGGATCACGAAGGGCTCGTGCGGCCAGCCGATGTTCGCGCGCGTCCGCGCCACCTCGTCGGCGCCGAGCGCCGCGCCGTGGGTCGCCTCTGTGCCCTGCTTGTTCGGCGCTCCCCAGCCGATGATCGTGCGGCAGCAGATCAGCGTCGGGCGCCCTGTCTCCGCGCGCGCCGCCTCGATGGCGGCCTTGACCGCCTCCGGGTCATGGCCGTCCACCGCCGGCACGACATGCCAGCCGTAGGCGGTGAAGCGCGCCGGCGTGTCGTCCGTGAACCATCCCTCCACCTCGCCGTCGATCGAAATCCCGTTGTCGTCGTAGAAGACGACCAGCTTGCCGAGGCCCAGCGTCCCTGCCAGCGAGCAGGCCTCATGCGACACGCCCTCCATCAGGCAACCGTCGCCCGCGAACACCCAGGTATGGTGGTCCACGACCTCGAAGCCCGGCCGGTTGTAGCGTGCCGCGAGGCAGCGCTCGGCGAGCGCCATCCCGACGGCGTTTGCGATCCCCTGGCCGAGCGGCCCGGTGGTCGTCTCGATACCGAGGTCCGGCGCGTACTCCGGGTGGCCGGCGGTGCGGTAGCCGAACTGGCGGAAGTTCCGGATCTCGTCCATCGAGAGCGGATAACCCGACAGGTGCAGCAGCGAATACAGCAGCATGGAGCCGTGGCCGTTCGAGACCACGAAGCGATCCCGGCCAGGCCAGCGCGGGTTGGCCGGGCTGTGGCGGAGGAAGTCGTTCCACAGCACTTCCGCGATGTCCGCCATGCCCATGGGCATGCCCGGGTGCCCGGAATTGGCCTGTTGCACGGCGTCCATGCTCAACGCGCGAATGGCGTTGGCGAGATCTCTACGCGAGGGCATCTCGGCTCCGAAAAATCGGGTGGCGGGTAAACCCGGCATGTTCGCCCAATCGCAGCGCAGCGGCAAGCCCGGACCCGCGCAACGCAAGGTGGTCCCCAAGCAGAATCAGGCGCTTGCCCTCAGGCACGCCACTTGATCGAGCATCCCACCGAGGGCAGCTGCTCCACGGGACCATGACCGGTTGCCGCAATCAGCCGCAGCGCGTCGAGGAGCTCGCGCGGCCCGTCCGGGGCCGGCCTGCCGGGCGTGCCGGCATCGATGCGGCCGCGGTATTGCAGCTCGAGATCCGCGTTGTAGCCGAACAGGTCCGGCGTGCAGACCGCGCCGTACGCGCGCGCCACTTCCTGGGTTTCGTCCAGCAGGTAGGGGAAGGGCAGGTCCATCTCCCGGGCCAGCCGGGCCATCGCCTCCGGGCCATCCTGCGGGTACGTCTCGAGATCGTTGGGCATGATCGCGACGCTCGTCACGCCGAGCGGCAGCAACTCGCGGCAATCTCTCGCCAGCCGCTCCAGCGACGCCTGGACGAAGGGGCAATGATTGCAGATGAACATGACCAGCGTGCCGCGCGGGCCGCGGCAGTCTGCCAGCGTCCAGGTACGGCCTTCCGGGTCCGGCAGGCTGAAATCTGGGGCCCTGGAGCCCGTTCGTGCCGTCGGGGTTTCGGTCCTTGCCATGCATCGCTCCCAGGCCTCTGCGGCCGTCATGTGCCCCGAGAAAGCCGGGGCGTCGTGATGCCGTTATACTATGCGACTTTTGCAGCCCCTTTACGGAATCCAACGCATGGCCAACGACTTCCTGTTTACCTCTGAGTCCGTCTCTGAGGGCCACCCGGACAAGATCGCCGACCAGATCTCCGACGCGGTGCTCGACGCGATCCTCAAGGAGGATCCGCGCGCCCGGGTCGCCGTGGAGACGATGGTCAAGACCGGCATGGCGATCATCGCCGGCGAGGTCACGACCACTGCCTGGGTGGACCTCGAGGAGCTCACTCGCAGGACGATCCTCGACATCGGCTACGACAGCTCGGAGCTCGGCTTCGACGGCGCGACCTGCGCGGTGCTGAACGCCATCGGCAAGCAGTCCCCGAACATCGCCCAGGGCGTGGACCGCACCGACCCCCGCTCCCAGGGCGCGGGCGACCAGGGGCTGATGTTCGGCTACGCCACCAACGAGACCGAGTCGCTCATGCCGGCGCCGATCCACTTCGCCCACAAGCTGGTGCAGCGCCAGGCCATCGAGCGCAAGAACGGCACCCTCCCGTGGCTGCGCCCGGACGCCAAGAGCCAGATCACCTTCCGTTACGAGGACAACCGCCCGGTCGGCATCGAGGCGATCGTCCTGTCCACGCAGCATGCGCCGGATATCGGCCAGGAGGAGCTGCGGGAAGCGGTCATGGAGGTGATCATCCAGCCGGTGATCCCGCCGGAGTGGCTGGCCTCCTGCAAGCGCTTCCACATCAACCCGACCGGCTCCTTCGTCATCGGCGGACCGCTCGGCGACTGCGGCCTCACCGGACGCAAGATCATCGTGGACACCTACGGCGGCATGGCGCGGCACGGCGGCGGCGCATTCTCCGGCAAGGATCCGTCCAAGGTGGATCGCTCGGCCGCCTATGCGGCGCGCTGGGTCGCGAAGAACATCGTCGCGGCAGGGCTCGCCGACCGTTGCGAGATCCAGATCTCCTACGCGATCGGCGTCGCCGAGCCCACCTCCATCACGGTCGAGACTTTCGGCACCGGCAAGGTTTCCAACCAGCGCCTCACCGCGCTGGTGCGCGAGCACTTCGACCTGACGCCCTATGGCATCATCCTCGAGCTGGACCTGATCCGGCCGATCTACCAGGCCACGGCCGCCTACGGGCATTTCGGCCGCGATAACCCGGCCTTCACCTGGGAAAACACCAGCAAGGCCGAGCAACTGCGAAACGGAGCGTGAGTTTCCAGCGAAAGCATCCCGCAGAGACGCAGAGACGCAGAGACGCAGAGACGCAGAGAAACGGAGAAGACATGAGCAGCCAGACCGCACAAGCCCTCAAGCCCGACTACCTGGTGGCCGACATCGGCCTCGCCGACTGGGGCCGCAAGGAAATCGCCATTGCCGAGACCGAAATGCCCGGTCTCATGGCCCTGCGGGCCAAGCATGGCAAGGACAAGCCGCTGCAGGGCGCGCGCATCGCCGGCAGCCTGCACATGACCATCCAGACGGCAGTGCTGATCGAAACCCTCGTGGAGCTCGGCGCCGACGTGCGCTGGGCCTCCTGCAACATCTACTCGACCCAGGACCACGCCGCGGCGGCGATCGCCAAGGCCGGGGTGCCGGTGTTCGCGTTCAAGGGCGAGACGCTGGACGAGTACTGGGAATTCACCCACCGCATCCTCGAGTGGGGCGACGGCGGCGTGCCGAACATGATCCTGGACGACGGCGGCGACGCCACGCTGGCGGTGACGCTCGGTGCGCGCGCCGAAGAGGACCCTGCGCTGCTCAGCAACCCCTCCAGCGAGGAGGAGGTTGCGCTGTTCAAGGCGCTCAAGCGCCGCATCGACGCGCGGCCGGGCTGGTACGGCAAGGCGCAGCAGGCCATCCGCGGCGTCACGGAGGAGACCACCACGGGCGTGCATCGCCTCTACCAGATGGAGAAGGAGGGGCGCCTGCCCTTCCCGGCCATCAACGTCAACGACTCGGTCACCAAGAGCAAGTTCGACAACCTGTACGGCTGCCGCGAGTCGCTGGTGGACGGCATCAAGCGCGCCACCGACACCATGATCGCCGGCAAGATCGCGCTGGTCGCCGGCTACGGCGACGTCGGCAAGGGCTGCGCCCAGTCGCTACGCGGCCTCGGCGCGACCGTGTGGGTCACCGAGATCGACCCGATCTGTGCGTTGCAGGCCAGCATGGAAGGCTACCGGGTCGTGACGATGGACGAGGTCGCCGACAAGGTGGACATCTTCGTCACCGCCACCGGCAATTACCACGTCATCACCCGCGAGCACATGGCGCGCATGAAGAACCAGGCCATCGTCTGCAACATCGGGCACTTCGACAACGAGATCGACGTCGCCGGCCTCAAGCAGCTGGAATGGGACAACATCAAGCCGCAGGTCGACCACGTGATCTTCCCCGACGGCAAGCGCATCATCCTCCTCGCCGAGGGCCGCCTCGTGAACCTGGGCTGCGCCCACGGGCACCCGAGCTTTGTCATGTCGGCCAGCTTCACCAACCAGGTGCTGGCCCAGATCGAGCTGCACGGCAACACCGGCCAGTACGAGAACAAGGTCTACGTGCTGCCGAAGCACCTCGACGAGGAGGTGGCGCGGCTGCACCTCGAGCGGATCGGCGCGCAGCTGACCAAGCTGCGGCCGGACCAGGCGAAGTACATCGGCGTGGACCAGGATGGGCCCTACAAGCCGGATCACTACCGCTACTGATTGTCCCCCGCAGCAGGGCCCTCTTGCCAGGTGGGCCCTGCTGCGCTCAACGCTTCCGGGCGAGCGTCAGCCCGTCCCCGATCGGCACCAGGGAAAGGTCGACCCGCGCGTCGTCCCGGAGCTTGGCGTTGAAGGCGCGGATCGCGACGGTATCCGGCGCGCGATTCTCGGGATCTGCGACGGCCCCGTCCCAGAGCGTGTTGTCGACCGCGATCAACCCGCCGGGGCGCAGAAGTTCCAGGATGCGCTCGTAATACTCGGAGTACGCGCCCTTGTCCGCATCGATGAAGCCGAAGTCCCAGCCGCCCGCGCCTCCCTCGGCGAGCAACTCATCCAGCGTGACCAGCGCCGGGGCGATCCGGAGGTCGATCCTGCCCGCCACCCCCGCTTCTGCCCAGTAGCGGCGGGCCATCGCGGTGTACTCCTCGCTGATGTCGCAGGCGATCAACCGTCCGGTCGAGGGCATGGCCAGGGCGACCGCGAGACTGCTGTAGCCGGTGAACACCCCGACCTCGATACAGCGGTTTGCGCCCGTCAACTTGACGAGCAGCGCCAGGAACTGCCCCTGCTCGGGCGAGATCTGCATGTTCACCTGCGGGTGCGAGGCGGTCTCGGCGCGCAGCCTCGCCAGCGCGGGGTGCTCCCGTAGCGAGGCTGACAGGAGGTATTCGTAGAGCGGCCCGGCGAGGCCGATGCTGCGGTTGGACATGGTGCGGAATCCAAATTTGAGGTTGTGGTTTGGTTACACTAGCGGCTTTGCCAGATTCTAACGGGGTATCGGGCATGGGCGCGGATCAGCCGCTGCGTTTGCTCCAGATTACCGACAGTCACCTGCGTGCGGCGCCTGACGGCCAGCTGAAAGGCTGGCGTACGCGCGAGTCCCTGCAGCTGACGCTCGATGCGGCGCTGGCGAGCGAGGCGCCGCCGGACGCCATTCTCGCCACCGGCGATCTCTCCCAGGACGGCTCGCCGGAGTCCTACCAGCAGTTCCGCGAGATCCTCGGCGGCGTGGGCGTGCCCGTGTTCTGCATCCCGGGCAACCATGACCATCCCGGCAACATGGCGGCGGAGCTTTCCAGCGCGCCGTTTCGTTACTGCGGCGACCACGCGCTCGGCCGCTGGCGGCTGGTCATGCTGTCCACCTGGGACGGCGACCGGGGCGGGGGGCGGCTGGCGCGGGAGGAATTGCGGCGCTTCGCGCGGGTGCTGGACAGCTCCCGCGAGCCGCACATCCTCGTCGTCCTGCATCATCATCTGGTGCCGACGGAATCCTGGCTGGACAAGGTGGCGCTGGACAACACCGACGAGTTCCTTGCCGTGGCCGACGGCTGCGCGCGCATACGCGGCGTCGTCTGGGGCCACGTCCACCAGCCCCAGGACAGCCATCGTCGCGGGGTGCGCATGCTCGGCACGCCGTCGACCTGCTTCCAGTTCATGCCCCGGGTCCAGAAGTCGGACGTGGACCCCGCGGCCGGACCGGGCTGGCGCCGGCTCGAACTCCTGCCGGACGGCCGTATCGCCACGCGGGTCGAGCATGCGCCGAAGCCCCCGGGCTGCGGCGCATGAGCAGGGAGCCCGGCGGCGATGCACGCCATGCGCTGGTGCGCTACTACCGCTGGCTGAGGCTCTACGGGCTCAATGACTCGCACAGCGGCAACGCCTCCATCCGCGCGGGCGAGCTCGCCTGGGTGACGCCAACCGGCTGCAGCGCCGACACCCTGGAGGTCGACGCGCTGCTCGCCTGCCGGCTGGACCGATCCGCGCCGACCGGCGCCTCGCTCGATGCTCCGCTGCACCTTGCCGTCTACCGGGCCCGGCCCGACGCCATGGCCGTGCTGCACAGCCACGGGCCACACAGCATCGCGATGACGCTCGCCGGCGGCGACTTCGCGCCGCTCGATTTCGAGGGCCGTTACTACTTCCCGCTGGTGCCGGTGCTCGACATCCCGCCCGAGCTCTACACGACCCGATCCCCGGCGGCGGTGGCCGAGACCCTTGCCAGGCACCGGGTCTGCATCGTGCGGGGCCACGGTGTCTACGCGGCCGCCGAGACGCTCGACCTCGCCTACAAGTGGACCTGCTCGCTCGAGTCCTCGGCGCGGATCGCCTGGCTCGCCCGGGTCGCGGGCATCGGCAACGACGCGGCCGTGACATGATCCTGCGCGGGGTCGTGCTGCTGGCGCTGGCGCTGTTCGCGGCGCCTCTCGCCGCGATCCCGCTGTGGTCGGTCCAGCACCCCGACGGCGCAGGCACCGTGCTGTTGCTGGGCTCGGTGCACCTCTTGCGAGCGCAAGACCAGCCCTTGCCGCCGGCCGTGCGGGCAGCCTATCTGCGGGCCGACAGGATCGTCATGGAACTGGACCCGCGCGAGCTCGAGCCGGCGGCGTCCAGCGCCGCGCTCGAGCGCATCGGCGTCGTCTCGCCGGGGCGCTCCGTCTTCGAGCTGCTGTCCGCGGACGAATGGGAGCGGGCCGAGGCCCTCGCGGCGGACGCGGGGCTCAGGCTTGCCCCGGTCGCGGCGCTGGAGCCCTGGTTTGCGGCCATCACGCTCCACGCCGCCGCGCTGGCCGGGGCCGGCTACGATCCGGCGCTCGGGGTGGATCAGCAGGTCGCCGCATGGGCCCGGACGGACGGCAAGCCGGTCGCCGCCCTGGAGACCATCGACGAGCAGCTGGCGCTGTTCAAGGCGCTCGACGGGGACACGGAGCGCCAGGTGTTTCTCAAGACGCTCGAGGACCTGGCCTCGGTCGGCGCCGACACCGCGGCACTGGTCGCGCGCTGGCGGGAGGGCGACATCGAATCGCTCGCGGAGCGGCTCGAGACGGACTTCAGTGGCTTCGAGGCGCTTTACGACCGCATCGTGGCCGACCGCAACAGGGCCTGGCTGCCCGTGATAGAGGGCCTGCTCGAGCGCGGCGGCACAAGCCTGGTCGTGGTCGGCGCCTTGCACCTGGTCGGCCCGGAGGGCGTGCCGTCGCTGCTGTCGGAGCGCCTGCCCGCGGCTCAGATCTCGATCATCTCGAAGTCTTCCTTGCCCGCGCCGCAGTCGGGGCAGCGCCAGCTCAGCGGCACATCGTCCCACTTCGTGCCGGCTGCAAGGCCCCCCTCCGGGTCGCCCTCCGCTTCCTCGTACACGTACCCGCAAATCACACACATCCACGCTTTCATCGAAGACCCGCCGCGGCGATAATCAAAACAGCCGCGGATTCTCGCACGCAGACGATTCCAACCCAAGCAAGATGTCATCCATTCCGCCCACCGTGCTGGTCGTGGCCGGCAACGATCCCTCCGGCGGCGCGGGCATCGCCGCGGACCTGCAGGCCATCACGGCGGCCGGCGGTCACCCCGCGCCGGTCATCACGGCCCTCACCGTGCAGGACACCGTCAACGCCAGCGTGGTCGAGCCGGTCGCGCCTTCGCTGGTCGCCGCCCAGATGGAGGCCGTCCTCAATGACATCCCGGTCGCGGCGGTCAAGATCGGCCTGCTCGCGACCGCCGCGATAGCGGCGGCCGTCGCCGATGTGCTCGCCCGGCATCCGGGCCTGCCGGTGATCCTCGACCCGGTGCTGGTCGCCGCCGGCGGCGCCCGGCTTGCGGAAGACGCGCTGGTCGGCGTGATCCTCGAGCGACTCTGCCCCATGACGACGCTGCTGACCCCGAACGCCGTCGAGATCCGCCGGCTGGCGCCCGGTCGGCGCGACCTCCCCGCGCGCGCCGCCATGCTGCGCGCCGCCGGCTGCGGCTTCGTGCTCGCCAAGGGCGGCGACGAGGAAGACGCGGGCAACAACGAGGTGCTGAACACGCTCTACGGACCCGGTGAGCCGCGGCTGTTCCGGTGGCCGCGACTCCAGGGCAGCTTCCACGGCTCCGGCTGCACCCTCGCCTCGGCCTGTGCCGCGCGGATCGCTTGCGGGGACTCCGTCGAGGAGGCCGTGGCGAGCGCCCAGGCCCTCACCCACGGGTGGCTGGAGCGCGCCTTCCAGCCCGGGCGCGGCCAGCGCGTGCCTTTGCGGCGCCCTGCCTGAGCGCATGCCGAGACCGGCGCTCCCGCCCGGGCTGTATGCCCTGACCGACCCGGAACTGCTGCCGGAGCCGGTGTTGGCGGCGCGGGTTGCGGCGGCCATCGAGGGCGGCGCGCGCATCGTGCAGTTCCGCGACAAGACCGCCGCGGCGGCGACGGCGCGCCGCCGGGCGCGCGCCGTGCTCGAGACCTGCCGCGCGCTCGGCGCGTTATGCATCATCAACGACGACCCTGCCCTGGCGGCCGAGCTGGCTGCCGACGGGGTGCATCTCGGGCGCGAGGACGACGACGTGGCGCGGGCGCGCGCGGTCGTCGGCCCGGACCGGCTGATCGGCGTGTCCTGCTACGACCGGCGCGACCTCGCCGAGACTGCGGTCGCGGCCGGCGTGGACTACGTCGCCTTCGGCAGCGTCTGGCCCTCGACGACCAAGCCCGGCGCGGTCCGCGCCTCGCTGGAATTACTGCGGGAAGCAGCCCGCACGCTGCCCGTTCCGGTCGTCGCCATCGGTGGCATCACGCGCGCCAACGCGGCCGAGACCATCGCCGCGGGGGCGCACTGCGTGGCCGTCATCAGCGACCTGTTCGGCGACCCCGACCCGCGCGCGGCCGCGCAAGTACTTTCCGCAGCCTGCGAGCGCGGCCGCGCGGGGCTAAAATGACGGTTTCGCCGGGCGGCCTCCCGCCGCCGGGCCAGTTTCAGGAGGCTCGCGAATCGTGAACCTGTTCCACGAGGCCCAGCGTTACATTCCCGGCGGGGTGAACTCGCCCGTCCGCGCATTCCGGTCCGTCGGCGGCGAACCCGTGTTCATCCGCAAGGCTGCCGGGCCCTACATCTGGGGCGAAGACGGCCGGCGTTACACGGACTACGTCGGCTCGTGGGGTCCGATGATCCTCGGCCACGCCCACCCGGACGTGATCGAGGCGGTGCGCACGGCGGCGCTCGACGGCCTGTCCTTCGGCGCCCCGACGGCGATCGAGACCGAGCTTGCCAGGCGGGTCTGCGAGATCATGCCCTCCATCGAGCTGGTGCGCTTCGTCAGCTCGGGCACCGAGGCCACGATGAGCGCTATCCGCCTGGCGCGCGGCTTCACCGGGCGCGACAAGATCGTGAAGTTCGAGGGCTGTTATCACGGCCACTCCGACTCCCTGCTGGTCAAGGCGGGCTCGGGGGCGCTGACCCTCGGCGTGCCGACCTCGCCGGGCGTGCCCGCCTCGCTGGCGCAGCACACCATCACCCTCACCTACAACGACCTCGACGAGGTGGACCAGGTATTCGCCGAGATCGGCGCAGAGATCGCCTGCATCATCGTCGAGCCGATCGCCGGCAACATGAACATGGTGCTCCCAGCGCCGGGCTTCCTCGAGGGCCTGCGCGCCGCCTGTGACAGGCACGGCGCCCTGCTGATCTTCGACGAGGTGATGACCGGCTTCCGCGTCGCCCGCGGCGGGGTGCAGGAACTGTCGGGCGTGCGCCCGGACCTGACCACGCTCGGCAAGATCATCGGCGGCGGCATGCCGGTCGGCGCCTTCGGCGGCAGACGCGCGGTCATGGAGCAGATCGCGCCACTCGGTCCCGTCTACCAGGCGGGCACGCTCTCCGGCAACCCGGTGGCGATGCATGCAGGGATCGCCACGCTCGATCGCCTGCGGCCGGAACTTTACGCACAGCTCGGCGAGCGCACGCAGCGGCTCGTCTCCGGCATGCAGGCCGCTGCCGATGCGGCCGGCATACCGTTCAGCGGCCATTCGGTCGGCGGCATGTTCGGCATCTTCTTCAGCGGCGACGGGCCCATCCGGACCTTCAGGCAGGTCATGGCGTGCGACCAGGCTCGCTTCAACGCCTTCTTCCACGGCATGCTGGCGGAGGGTGTCTACTTCGCGCCGTCGGCTTTCGAGGCCGGTTTCGTCTCGCTGGCGCACACCGAAGAGGACATCGACGCGACGGTGGCGGCGGCCGGCAGGGTGATGGCCGAACTGTAAGGGGACATTGCCGAAAACGGCCAAAAGGGACTTTGCTCCCCGAAGCAGTATCCCCTTGTCTCAGCCGTGTGCGCGGCCGCAGGCCCAGCAGGACTCGAAGCTCGGACCGTTGCGCTCGCCGCAGCCTTCGCAACGCCAGTCGCCACCCGAGCCGCGCTCAGCCGCGTAACGCTCGAGCACGGCCGCGGCCCCCTCGCGGTACCGCTCCGGCACCAGCAGGCGCACATCGCAGACCTTCGGGACCCCGCTGTAGGCGCCCACGAGGTCGGCGCCGGTCACCGCGGCGGGGATGCCCTGGCTCTCCAGCAGCCCCTTCAGCAGGCTGGCCTCGATCGGGTCCGTGCCGCGGTGGATGCAGACCAGGTTCCGCCCCGAGAACAGCCCCGCATCGCTCATCGCCGGCCCCTCAGCGCCCCAGGCCCTTGAGCAGCGGCTCCAGGTACTCGAGCCGTGCCACGGGGTCGAACAGCTCGAGGCAATGTTGCTTCTGTTCGAGCTCGATCGGCAGGAGCTCCGCCAGGCGGCAGCCAACCCAGCCGGCGTCGCCGAAGTCCGGCGTGACGTGACGATAGTGCGGCCCGAGGTCCTCGAACACGCCCTCCAGCAGGCGCGCCATGTCATGGAAGCGCTCGGGCAACGGAGCGACCGACTCGGGCTCGAGCAGCTCGACCACGCCGAGCCGCAGCCCGTCGTCCTGGCGCCGGGCCGAGCGCAGCAGGAAACGCGCACCCCCGAGGACCACGACGCCGAGCGTGCCGTCGCTCAGCTGGTCCCAGTCCACGATCGTCGCGACCGTGCCGAGGTCATGCGTGCCGGCCGGCCCGGTCTCTTCGCCCGACTGGCTCAAGAGGACGCCGAAGCCGATGCCGGACTTCAGGCAACGGCTGATCATGTCCACGTACCGCGGCTCGAAAATCCTGAGCGGCAGCGGGCCGCCCGGGAACAGGACCGTCTGCAGCGGGAACAGCGGGATCTCGAGCGGCGCGCTCATTCGTCCTGCGCCCCGCCCCAGGCCGGCACTAGGTGCTGCGGGAGCCCGAGGTGGTCGAGCACGCGCGCCACGACGAAATCGACCAGGTGCCCGACCTCCGTCGGCCGATGATAGAAGCCGGGGTTGGCGGGCATGATCACGGCGCCGGCGCGCGCCAGCGTCAGCATGTTCTCGAGGTGGATCTGCGAGAACGGCGTCTCGCGCACGACCAGCACCAGGCGCCTGCGCTCCTTGAGGACGACGTCGCCGGCGCGCTCGATGAGGCTGCGGCTTGCGCCCGTCGCGAGCGCGGACACGGTCGCCGTGGTGCACGGACAGACGACCATTGCGTCCGGCGCGGCGGAGCCGCTGGCGACCGGCGCGGTCCACTCCTCCCGCCCGTAAACCGCGAGCTGCGCCTCGGGCACGCCGTGCCGCTCGCAGAAGAACCGCCGGATCTCCGCGGGACGCGCCGGCAGGGAGAGCTCGGTTTCCATGCCGATGACGACCTGGGCCGGCTTGGACAGCATCAGCGTGACCCGGCAGCCGGCGCCCAGCAGGCATTCAAGCAGGCGCAGTCCGTACTGCGCCCCGGACGCCCCGGTCATTGCCAACGCCACCTGCAGGCTCATTCAGTCTCACTCCTCGCGCGCGCCCGGAGCGCCTCCAGCAGGCGCCCGTGCAGTCCGCCAAAACTGCCGTTCGACATCAGCACGACCCGATCCCCGGCGCGCAACTCTTGCAGCAGTATAGTCTCCAGCTCATCCAGCTCCGCGCAGGCCGTGGCGCGCGCCCCGAGCCCCGCCAGCGCCGCGCCCGCGTCCCAGCCGAGCTCGGCGGGCGCGAGTACATAGACCCGGTCCGCCGCCGCCAGCGCCGCGGCAAGCGTCGCCGCGTGCGCGCCCATCCGCATGGTGTTCGAGCGCGGCTCGAGTACGGCAACGAGGCGACCGCCGGCAAGTCCGCCGCCCATGGCCTCCAGCGTGCGCGCGATCGCCGTGGGGTGATGGGCGAAGTCGTCGAACAGTTCGACGCCGTCCGCGGTTCCGATCCATTCCTGCCGGCGCTTCACGCCGCGAAAGGCCCCGAGCGCCTGTGCCGAGACCTCGAGCGGCACGCCGGCATGACGCGCGGCGAGCATCGCGGCCAGCGCGTTCTCCGCATTGTGCGCCCCGGGCATCGACCAGAGCACTTCCACGACCCGCGCACCGGCGGGATCGAGCACCTCGAAGCCCCCCGGCACGAGCCGCGCGGCCCAGCCCGGGCTGGGCATAGCGGCGCCCGGTCCCCCGAAGCGCTCCACCGGTGTCCAGCAACCGGCATCCAGCACGGTCTCGAGCGCCGCGGCGCCGCCGTTGGAAATGATCAGTCCCGAGCCGGGCACCGTCCTGACCAGGTGGTGGAACTGGCGCTGGATTGCGGCCAGGTCGTCGAAGATGTCCGCGTGGTCGAACTCGAGGTTGCCGAGGACGAGGGTGCGGGGCCGGTAATGGACGAACTTGGAGCGCTTGTCGAAGAACGCCGTGTCGTACTCGTCGGCCTCGACGACGAAGAACGGCGCGTCCCCGAGCCGCGCGGAGACCTCGAAGTCGGCGGGGATGCCGCCGACCAGGAAGCCCGGCCGCAGGCCCGCCGACTCGAGCAGGAACGCGAGGATACTGGTGGTGGTGGTCTTGCCGTGCGTCCCGGCCACCGCGAGGGTCCAGCGGTCCCGCAGCACCTCGCGGGCGAGCCACTCCGGACCCGAGCAGTAGGGCAATCCCGAGTCCAGCAGCCGCTCCACCACCGGCAGGCCGCGCCGCATGACATTGCCTACCACCACGCAGTCCGGCGCCGGCTCGAGCGTGTCGTGCTCGTAGCCCTCGATGATCTCGACGCCGAGCTGCGCCAGCTGGGTGCTCATCGGCGGATAGAGGGGCCGGTCGGAACCGGTGACGCGATGGCCGAGCGCGCGCGCGAGGGCGGCGATGCCCGCCATGAAGGTGCCGCCGATGCCGAGGATGTGGACGTGCATCATTCCACCGCTAAGAATCTGCGGAAAATGCCGACGCTGGCGGCGAAATATGCCACCGCCGTCAATATGCCCGCGGAGTAACTCCAGTCGAGCGCATGGCGCATGATGTGCCCCGTGACCAGCAGCGAGGCAAGCAGCACCAGGAACAGGGCCATCGTGCTCAACAGCGCGGGACCCTCCATGCCCGGCGTGGGGGCGCCATCGGCGAGTGCCCGGGCAGCCACCCACACGAACGGCAGGGCGAGCGCGCTCAGCAGCGCGCCGGTCCCGAACAGCGCCGCCAGGGTCTGCCGTACGCGCCCTGCCTTGCCGGTCAGGGCCAGCAGTCCGCCGAAGATCAGGACGGTGAGCAGCAGGTCCAGCGCGAGCTGGCCGACCAGCATGTTCATGCCTGCGACGGATGGCCACAGGGTCGCGGCGCCCATCGCGATGTACGCGAGCAGCGTCAGCCCGAGGATGGCGCCTGCCGTGGGCACGTCCTGCGGCCCCTTGCGGTGCAGCGCGATGTCGATAAACAAGCGAACCAGGGGTTGCATGGCATCACCTTTTGCAGCCGGCATCATACCCGTGCGTCCGGTTCTGGGATAATCCCGCCATGAGCGACTACATATTCATGGATCGGACGGACGAGGTTGCCGCGCTGGCGCACGACTGGGCGGGCATCACGCAACTCGCGGTGGACACGGAGTTCGTCCGCGAGAGCACCTACAGCGCCCAGCTGTGCCTGCTGCAGGTGTCGGACGGCGAGCGCATCGTGTGCCTTGACATGCTTGCGCTGGGCGGCCCGGGGCCCTTCGCGGAGCTGCTGGCCGACCCCGCGGTGCGCAAGGTGTTCCATTCCGCCCGCCAGGACCTGGAGGTGCTGAATGATCATCTCGGGGCGGTTCCGGGACCGGTCTGGGACACCCAGGTCGCCGCCGCCATGCTGGGTTACCCGGACCAGGTGGGCTATACGCAGCTCACCGGCGAGGAACTGGGCGTGACCCTGCCGAAGGACCATGCGCGCACGGACTGGAGCCGCCGGCCCCTCTCCGACGAGCAACTGCGCTATGCCGCCGCGGACGTGCTGTGGCTGTTGCCGCTCGCGGAGCGTCTCGAGGCCGCGCTGGAGCGCCTCGGGCGCCGCGACTGGGCCGAGGCCGAGAGCGCGGCGCTCTGCGACCCGCAGCTGTATGCATTCGATGCCGCGGGCTCATGGCGCCGGGTCAAGGGCGCCGGTCAGCTCGAGGGCGCAACGCTGGCCCGGGTCGCGGCGCTGGCGCACTGGCGTGAAGAAGAAGCGCGCCGCTGCAACCGGCCGCGCCGCTGGATCCTGAAAGACGAGGCCGTGCTCGCCCTCGCCGAGCGCAACCCGGAAAACCACGGGGCGCTTGCCCGGGCGAGTGCGCTACCGCCCTCGGTGCTGCGCCGGCACGGCGAAGCTTTGCTGGCGCTGTTGCGCGAGGCCGCGCACGCCGAGCCGCCGCCGCGACCAGCGCCGGCCTGGATGGAACCGGCGCAGGACCGGCTCGCGCGCAAGCTGATGGCCCGCTTGCGCGAGCTCGCCGAGCAGCACCGCGTGTCGGCGCCGCTGCTGGCGACCCGCAAGGACGTCGAGGCGCTCGTGCTCGGGCGGCGGGACCTGCCGCTGCTGGAGGGCTGGCGGCGGGAGCTTGCCGGCGAGGAGCTGCTGCGGATGCTCGGGGCCGCCTGACGCCGTGCGACGGACCGGGCCCCACGGCGATCGGGGGCGTTACAACCCCAGCGCCGCCACGAGGCGCGCATAGACCTCGTCGAACGCCGCGTCGGCATTGACCGTCTTGAGCTTGCCGAGGCGGCGATAGTAGTCCACCAGGGGCTCGGTCTCGGCCCGGTAGACCTCGAGGCGTCGACCGATGGTCTCCTCCTTGTCGTCGGAGCGCTGCACCAGTTCGCCACCGCAGCTGCCGCAACGACCATCGGCCGGCGGCGGGAGGAAATGGATGTTGTAGACGCGCCCGCAGCCGGTGCAGCTGCGCCGCCCGGTCAGCCGCTGCATCAGGACCGCGAGATCCAGGTCCATGAGGACCGCGGCATCGAGCGGTTGTCCGAGTTCCGCGAGGACGCCCTCGAGCGCTTCGGCCTGCGCCAGGTTGCGCGGGAAGCCGTCAAGGATGAAGCCCTCGGTGGCATCGGGCTGTGCGACGCGATCCTTGAGGATGCCGAGCACGATATCGTCGGAGACCAGCTTCCCGGCATCCATCGCAGCCTTGGCCCGCAGGCCATGCTCGGTGCCGCGTGCCACAGCGTCGCGCAGGAGATCGCCGGTGGAGATCTGCGGGTAGCCGTAATCGGCCACGAGCTTCTTCGCCTGGGTGCCCTTGCCAGAGCCCGGAGCGCCGAGCAGAACGATGCGCATTCTCTGTCTCCCCATGCTGTCGGATGGCCGTCCGGGCCGGACGCCCAAGCTTGCCGCCGACCGGCGGTGCGGTCAAACCTTTGTTGACATGCGCTGACCCGAACCCGGCTAATCCGCTATGCTTTCCGGGCCTGTGACGGACCCAGCAAAGGAGCACGGATGAAGAAGCGGAACCTGTTTTATGCCCAGTCGGGCGGCGTCACCGCCGTCATCAACGCGACCGCCTGCGGCGTCATCGAGACCGCGCGCGGCCAGCGCGACCGCGTCGGCAAAATTTACGCCGGCAGGATGGGCATCGTCGGCGCGCTGCGCGAGGAGCTGATCGACACGGGCAAGGACTCGGCGAAGTCCATCGCGGCGTTGCGCCACACCCCGGGCGGCGCCTTTGGCTCGGTGCGCTACAAGCTGAAGAGCATCCAGGAGAGCGCGGCGGAGTACCAGCGCCTGGTCGAGGTCTTCCGCGCGCATGATATCGGCTACTTCATCTACAACGGCGGCGGCGACTCCATGGACACCGCCAACAAGATCGCCCAGGTCGCCAAGTCCATGGACTACGACATCACCTGCGTCGGCGTACCCAAGACCGTGGACAACGACCTGCCAGTGACCGACAACTGCCCCGGATTCGGCTCGGTGGCGAAGTACGTCGCCGTGTCCACCCTGGAGGCGGGCATCGATGTGGGCTCCATGCCCCAGACCAAGGTGTTCATCCTCGAGGTCATGGGTCGCCACGCCGGCTGGATCGCCGCCGCCGGCGGGCTCGCCGGCAAGGACCGCAGCGAGCCGCCGCACTTGATCCTGTTCCCGGAAGTGCCGTTCGACGAGGACCGCTTCATCGCCAAGGTGAAGGAAAGCGTCGAGCGCTACGACAACTGCGTGATCGTCGCCTCGGAGGGTATCCGCCGCCCGGACGGCAGCTTCGTGGCGGAGTCCGGCACCAAGGACGCCTTCGGTCACGCGCAGCTCGGCGGCGTCGCGCCGCATCTCGCGGAGCTCGTGCGCGGCAAGCTGGGTTACAAGTTCCACTGGGCGGTGTCGGATTACCTGCAACGTTCCGCGCGCCACATCGCCTCGAAGGTGGACGTCGAGCAGGCCTACACGATGGGCAAGGCCGCGGTCGAGATGGCCCTGGCGGGCGTGCACGGGAAACTCCCGGTGATCGTCAGGACCTCCGACGCCCCCTACCGCTGGAAGGTGGGCCAGGCGAAGCTGTCCGAGGTCGCCAACGTCGAAAAGAAAGTGCCGAAGAAGTACATCACCGCCGACGGCTTCTACATCACCGAGGCCTGCCGCCGTTACCTGGCGCCGCTGATCCAGGGCGAGGACTATCCGCCCTACAAGAACGGCCTGCCCAGGTACGTCCGGCTCAAGAACCAGCTCGCGAAGAAGAAGCTGCCGGCCTGGGAGGGATAGCGAGACCGGGGCCGCGACGCGACCTGCAGCATGAAAGCAAATGGGCCAGGGAGATCACTCCCTGGCCCATTTGCTTTGCCTCTCCGCGTCCCCGCGGGAATCAGGCCGACAGGAGCGGCGCAATCACGAGGCTGACGATGGCCATCACGTTGATGAGGATGTTCATCGACGGGCCGGAAGTGTCCTTCAGCGGATCACCGACGGTGTCGCCCACGACGTTGGCCTTGTGCGTGTCGGAGCCCTTGCCGCCGAAGTTGCCCTTTTCGACATGCTTCTTGGCGTTGTCCCACGCGCCGCCGGCGTTCGCCATGGTCAGCGCGAGCAGCACGCAGCCCAGCAGCGCGCCGCCCAGCATGCCGCCGAGTGCCTCAGCGCCGAGCACGAAGCCCACCACGACCGGCGACAGGACGGCGATGGCGGCCGGCAGCAGCATCTTCTTGATGGCGGCGGTGGTGGCGATGTCGACGCAGCGCACGGTGTCCGGCTCAGCCGTCCCTTCGAGCAGGCCCGGGATTTCGCGGAACTGGCGCCGGATCTCCTGGATCATCTCGAACGCGGCATCACCCACCGAGGTCATGGTGATCGAGGCCACCAGGAAGGGGAAAATGCCGCCGATGAACATGCCGATGAGCACGTTCGGATCGCTGATCTGCAGCTGGAAGTCCGGGATGCGGTGCGAGACCTCGGCGATGTAGGCGGTGATGATGGTGAGCGCCGCCAGCGCCGCGGCGCCGATGGCGAAGCCCTTGCCGATCGCGGCGGTGGTATTGCCCAGCTCGTCGAGGCTGTCGGTGATCTTGCGCGTCTCGGGACCGAGGCCGGCCATCTCCGCAATGCCGCCGGCGTTGTCGGCCACCGGGCCGTAAGCGTCGATGGCCATGGTGATGCCGACGGTGGCCAGCATGCTGACCGCGGCGATGCCGACGCCGTACAGGCCGGCCTGCCAGTTGGCCACGAAGATGATGGCGCAGATGGTCAGCACCGGGATCACCACCGACATCATGCCGGTGGCGAGGCCGGCGATGATGACGGTCGCGGGACCGGTCTCGCCGGCGCGCGCGATATCGCGCACCGGCTTGCCGGCGGTGTAATGCTCAGTCGCGAGGCCGATGATCACGCCGCCGACTGAACCGGCCACGGTCGCCCACCAGACGTTGGGGCCGACATCGACCCAGCCGAACAGGAAGTACGACAGGGCGATGAACACCACCGAGGTAGAAATGGTGCCAACGCGCAGCGCCACTTCTGGCGACTTGTTCGAGGATGCGCGCACGAAAATGATGCCGGCGATGGAGCACAGCAGGCCGAGCGAGCTCAGCAAGAGCGGCAGGCCCATCAGGCTGGCGTCGGGGCCGAGTCCCGGCACGAAGCCGCCCGGGTTCTGCTGCACCATCACGGTCGCGAGGGCCACTGTGGCGATCATGGCGCCGCAGTAGGACTCGAAAATGTCTGAGCCCATGCCCGCGACGTCGCCCACGTTGTCGCCGACGTTGTCCGCGATGACGCCCGGGTTGCGCGGATCATCCTCGGGGATGCCGGCCTCGATCTTGCCGACCAGGTCGGCGCCGACGTCAGCGCTCTTGGTGAAGATGCCGCCGCCGACGCGGTAGAACAGCGCGACCACGCCGGCGCCCATGCCGAAGCCGTGGATGCGGTGCGCGGTCTCCGGATCGGTGCCGAACACCAGGTACAGGGTGCCGAGGCCGAGCAGGCCGAGCGAGGCGAGCACCAGGCCCATGACCGAGCCGCCGTAGAACGCCACGGTCAGCGCCTTGGCGGCGCCGAAATTGTGGGCGGCGGTGGTCGTGCGCACGTTGGCGCGGGTCGCCGCGTACATGCCGAGGAACCCGGCCAGGGCGGAGCAGAAGGCGCCGACCAGGAAGGCGATCGCGGTCTGGTAGCCCAGCGGCGAGAGCAGGATCGCGATCGCGATCACCGCGACTGACGCGACGATCAGCTTCAGTTCGCGGCTCATGAACGCCATCGCGCCGAGCTGGATCTGGATCGAAATCTGCGACGGCTTCCCTTCCATCGCGGGAAAGCTCATGACCGCGCGGAACACAATGAACGCTGCGAGCAGCCCCACGACGCCCACGACGATCGGGATCAAGTTCATGCCCATGGTTCCCCTTCTTCTGGTCTGGTTCTGGAATTATGCGAACTGCGGCCAATGTCCCCGCCGCGGCTGAACCGCGCGATTATACAGAGTGTGGCGCAGGTTTGAAGGCGAACCGGCGCCAGCCCCCGGCGCTCAGCTCTCCCGGGTGGCCAGCGGCGCGGGCCGGCCGACCGCGTAGCCCTGGACGAAATCGACCTTCAGCGCCCGCACGACCTCGAAGGCCTGCTCGGTCTCGACCTGCTCCGCGACGACCTTGATCCCCAGGCTGCGGGCAAGATCGATCATCGCGGTGACCATCGCGACGCTGACATCGTCGCCGCCCAGTCCCCGAATGAAGGAGCCGTCGATCTTCAGGTAGTCCATCGACAGCTGCTTCAGGTTCGTGAAGGACCCGAGGCCGCTGCCGAAATCATCCAGCGCAAACTGGCAGCCGAGTCCGTGCAGCACCGCGATGAACCGCGCCGCGTGGCTCAGGTGCGCGGCCACTGCCGATTCCGACAGTTCGAAGCACACCTGGCCGGGCTGCACGCCGCTCCGATCCAGGCACTCCACGACGAACTCGAGGAACTGGGGGTCGGCCAGCGTCTGGCTCGAAACGTTCAGCGCCACGCTGCGGCCCTTCGGCAGCCTGAGCACGCCGGCCCCGATGGCGGCGAAGGCGGCCTGCAGGACCCAGCGATCCACGCTCGGCATGAGGTGGTAGCGCTCCGCCGCGGGCATGAAGTCGATCGGACTGCTCTCGCTGCCGTCGGCGTTGCGCAGCCGCAGGAGCACTTCGCAGGCGGGGCCGACATCCGGCCGGCCGCTCACCGCGACGATCGGCTGCGTGTAAAGCTCGAAACGGTTTTCCTTGAGGGCGGCCTGCAGGCGCTGCAGCCAGACGATCTCCCCGCGCTGCCGCGCGACCGCCTCGTCCCGGGCGGAATAGACGTGGACGCGCCCGCGGCCCTGCTGTTTTGCCACGTAGCAGGCCGAGTCGGCGGCACTCAGCGTGTCCTCGATCGAGCCGCTCTCCGGGCCGATCTGCACCAGGCCGATACTGACGCCGACACTGTAGATCTTGTCACGCCACACGAAGCGGTAGTCGCGGATCGCCCCGCAAACGTCGTCGGCGATCTGGCGCGCCTTCTCGAGCGGGCAGCCCATCAGGAGCATGCCGAACTCGTCGCCGCCAACGCGCGCGACGAGGTCCGAGTCGCGGACCTTCTCCTTCAGGATCCCGGCGAGCTCGCGCAGCATGTTGTCGCCCGCAGTATGTCCGCTGGTGTCGTTGACCGCCTTGAAGCGATCCAGGTCGAGGTAACAGAGCACATGGCCGCTGTTGCCCGTCCTGCCGGTCTTCAGGGCGTCCTCGAGCCGACGCTCGAACTCGCGCCGGTTCACCAGCCCCGTGAGCGGGTCGTGGCTCGCCTGGTAAGACATCTGGCGCGTGATGCCGCGAATTTCCGACACGTCGTGCAGCACCACTACACAGCCGCTGGCCTCGTGCCCCCGGGTCAGGATCGGTGAGGCCTTCAGCTCCACCGAGAACTCGTCGCCGGAGGCGCGCGACACCATCAGCGCGCGGCGGCCTAGATCCACCCGCCGGCGCTCCTCCAGGCAGCGGGCCACCGGGTCGCCGAGGGGACGCCGGTCGGCCTCGTCCACCAGCGTGACCAGCTCGCTGAGGCGGCGCCCCTGCGCGCGGTCCCGGCCGCAGCCGATGAGCGTCTCCGCGGCGGAATTCAGGTAATCGATCTGCCCCCGGGTGTCTGTCGTAATGACGCCCTCGCTGATCGATTCGAGGGTCGCTTCCGCGATCCGGGTGCCCTGCTGCCGCGCCGACTTCAGCAGCTCGTCGTGGGTCGCGCGCACCACCGTGCCCATCACGCCACTGCCTGAAGGGGACGGAAAACCAGCAAGCTCGCACTCGATGACCAGGTCGCTCGCGTCCCGCAGGCCGAGCCGCACGACCGACTGGCGCCCCGAGCGACGCGCGGCCAGCCACGCCTGGAGCGCCTCGTGCTGCTCGGCCGGCACCAGGTCCGCCAGGCGTCGGCCCGCGAGCGGCTCACCCCCGGCAAGCAGCGCGTCTGCAGCCGGGTTCGAGTAGTGGATCTCGTCGTCGTGCAGCAACACCGCGTCGCTGATCCGATCGGCGAGCCGGAGGAACATCGGTTGATCCGCAAGCACGGAGAGCGGATGCGCCGCCTCCGGGCTCCGTGCGGGCGGCGGCGTGCGCGGGCCGGACCGCGTGGCGACCTGCTCGCTGGCCTGCGCCATCTGCAGCACCACGCCACCCTCTTCCCGCGGCACCGCCCACCGGCGCCACAGCAGGACGCCGAGGTAGCCGAGCGCGCCGGCCACGATGGCTATGGTGAGGGTCTCGATCAATGGCATCGCCGGTTTCTCACCGCCCTGCTTATCCTGGCCGGTACACGCGCGCCGCGTTGCTGCGGAACTCGAGCGACTTCTCTTCCATGCCGCTGCGGATCGCGTCGCCTGGATTGGACAGCCCCCGGGCCCGCGCATATTCGCGCACTTCCTGGGTAATCTTCATGGAGCAGAATTGCGGGCCGCACATCGAGCAGAAGTGGGCCAGCTTGTGGGCCTCCTTGGGCAGCGTCTGGTCGTGGTACTCGCGCGCGCGCTCCGGGTCGAGGCCCAAGTTGAACTGGTCGTCCCAGCGGAACTCGAAGCGTGCCTTCGAAAGCGCATTATCCCGCAGCTGCGCGCCGGGATGCCCCTTCGCAAGATCGGCTGCGTGCGCCGCGATGCGATAGGCGATCATCCCCTCGCGGACATCTTTGCGGTCGGGCAGCCCGAGGTGTTCCTTGGGCGTCACGTAGCAAAGCATCGCCGTCCCGTACCAGCCGATCTGCGCGGCGCCGATCGCCGAGGTGATGTGGTCGTAGCCCGGGGCGATATCCGTGGTCAGCGGCCCCAGGGTGTAGAACGGCGCCTCCATGCAGTCGGCCAGCTCCTTGTCCATGTTCTCCTTGATGAGCTGCATGGGCACGTGGCCGGGCCCCTCGATCATGACCTGCACATCATGCTCCCATGCCGTCCGAGTGAGCTCGCCGAGCGTCTCGAGCTCAGCGAACTGCGCCGCGTCGTTGGCATCCGCGATGCTGCCGGGCCTGAGGCCGTCGCCCAGCGAGAACGCCACGTCGTAGGCGGCCATGATCGCGCAGATTTCCTCGAAGCGCGTGTAGAGGAAATTCTCCTGGTGGTGCGCCAGGCACCACTTGGCCATGATCGAGCCGCCGCGCGAGACGATGCCCGTGACCCGCTGCGCGGTGAGCGGAATGAACGGGAGGCGAACGCCGGCATGAATGGTGAAATAGTCGACGCCCTGCTCCGCCTGCTCGATCAGGGTGTCGCGGAACAGCTCCCAGGTGAGGTCCTCCGCGCGTCCCCCGACTTTTTCCAGGGCCTGGTAGATGGGCACCGTGCCGATCGGCACGGGGGAGTTGCGGATGATCCACTCGCGCGTCTCGTGAATGTGCTTGCCCGTGGACAGGTCCATCACGGTGTCGGCGCCCCAGCGGATCGCCCAGACCAGTTTTTCCACCTCTTCCGCAATCGAGGAGGTCACGGCCGAGTTGCCAATGTTGGCGTTGACCTTCACGCGGAAGTTGCGGCCGATGATCATCGGCTCGAGCTCGGGGTGGTTGAGGTTGCTGGGAATGATGGCGCGCCCCGCGGCCACTTCCGCGCAGACGAACTCCGGCGTCACCAGCGCGGGCAGGCGTGCCCCGAAGGCCTCGCCCTGATGTCTCGTGAGGAGGCCCGCCGCGGCATAGGTCTCGCGGCGCGCCTCGAGCTGCGCGTTCTCGCGCACCGCCACGTATTCCATTTCCGGCGTCACGATGCCGCGCCGCGCGTAGTGCATCTGCGTGACATTGCAGCCTGGCGAGGCGCGCCGAGGCACTGCTCTCGTCGGAAAGCTCAGGGCCACCGCGTCCGCGGCGCGCGTTCTCTCCCGCGCGAAGCTGGAGCTTTGGCCGGACAGGGGCGCCGAGTCCCCCCGCGCCTCGATCCAGCCCGCCCGGCGGGCTGGGAGCCCCGCCAGCAGGTCGACCCGGTAGTCGGGATCGGTATAGGGGCCCGAGGTGTCGTACACGACGATCGCCGGGTTCGGCTCCGGACCGCCGACGCCCGGCGTGGACGCCTGGCGAATCTCGCGCATGGCGACGCGGAGGTCCGCACGCTCGCCCCCGACATGAATTTTCACGGAGCCAGGGAACGGCTGCGTGACCGCGTCGCCGAGGCGCGCGGGATCCCGAAGTTCATCAAGAGGATTGGCGCTCATGCGGCTCCCTGGGCTGACAAAGGCAGGGTCCCTTCCGGGACGAGGCTGATACGGCTTGACCGCATGTTCGTCGACCCGGCTCCGCCCCCAAGCGATAGAGCTTAGCCCATGGCCGACGACGCTCGACGGTGCATTCACCATAATGCAGGCGCGTCTGCTTGTCACACCTTCCGAGAGCCACTAACCTCAACAGCCTTCCGCCGCCGTGCGGCGACGCCTTGCGCCTTGACCCATGGATCTGGAAACCGCTCGAGAACAGATGATCGGCCAGCAGCTGCGGGCGTGGGACGTGCTCGATGAGCGCGTCCTCGACGTGCTGGCGGCGCTGCCGAGGGAACGCTTCCTGCCCCCGGACTGGCAGGGGCTCGCCTATGCCGACACCGAGCTCCCGCTGGGCCATGGCAGGCAGCTGGCGCCGCCCAAGATCCAGGGCCGCGCCCTGCAGGCCCTGCTGCCGCAGCCGGACGACAGGGCGCTGGAGATCGGCTGCGGCACCGGCTACCTTACCGCCGGCCTGGCACGGCTCGCCGGCAGCGTCATCGGCGTCGAGCTGAATGCAGAGCTGGCCGCCGCCGCGCGTCGCAACCTGGCAGCGCTGGGCATCGACAACGTGGAAGTGCTGGAAGGCGACGGCCTGGCTATAGAATTCCCCGGGCGTTTCGAGGTCATATGCGTCAACGGCTCGCTGCCCGGCCCGACCGATCGCCTCGAGCGCCTGCTTGCTGTCGGCGGGCGACTGTTCGTGGTGACTGGCAGGCCGCCGATCATGCAGGCTCGCAAGATCACCCGGACCGGTGAATCCGAGTGGCGCTCCGAGAGCGTATTCGAAACGTGCCTGCCGCCGCTCGATAATGCCCGGCAAACCGTGGAGTTCGTATTCTGATGGTGAAAGAAATGACCCCGAGGGAGTTCGCAGCGCGCGCGGAGACGAGTCCGGCACCCGTGCTCCTGGACGTCCGCGAGGCCTGGGAGCTGGCGATCGCGCGCGTCGACGACGCGGTGCACATCCCGATGGGCGAAATACCCACGCGCCTCGGCGAACTCGAGACGGAACGGGAGATCGTGGTGCTGTGTCGCAGCGGCGGACGCAGCGCCCAGGTCGTCCGCTATCTCGAGCAGCAGGGCTACCCGCGTGTCTGGAACCTCGCCGGAGGGATCCTCGCCTGGTCGGAACAGCTGGACCCCTCGCTCTCGCCATATTGATGTCCCGCCGCAGGACGACACTTGCCTCCAGACCGGTGATATGGTGATATAGCTAACTATATCACCTTGGCCCCCATTTTAAGTTGCAAGGATTGACCGATGAACCTGTACCGCCTGCCCGTGCTGCTCGCAGCCATGGCCATGCTCTCCGCACCGCAAGCCCATGCCGTCGGGCTGCTGGACGCGTACCGCGACGCCCTGCGCAGCGACCCCGCCTTGCGCGAGGCCGCCGCCAACCGCCTGGCGACGCTGGAGGCCCGCCCCCAGGCCCGGGCCGCGCTGCTGCCCCAGATCGAGGGCACAGGCAGCTACGAATACCAGGACCGCTCCGGTTCGCAAACCTTTAGCCAGCTCCTCGATGACGGCGAGATCGCGACGCTGACGACGCGCTTTCAACAGGACATTGAGCCGCTGCGCCAGTGGCAGCTGCGCCTGACCCAGACCCTGTTCCGCTGGGACCAGTGGATCGCGCTGCGCCAGGCCGACAAGCAGCTCGCGCGCGCCGAGGCGGAGTACCGCGCGGCCGAGCAGGACCTGATGGCCCGGGTGTCGCAGCGCTACTTCGAGATCCTCAACGCTCGCGCGACCCTCATGGCCGCCGAGGCGGCCAAGGACGCGATCGGCCGCCAGCTGGAACAGGCGGAGAAACGCTTCGAGGTCGGCCTGTCGGCCATCACCGACGTGCAGGAGGCCCAGGCCAGCTTCGATTCCGCGACGGCCGCCGTGATCCAGGCCAAGCGCACGCTCGCCATCGCGCGCGAGTTCCTGCGCGAGATCACCGGGGAGTACTACTCGGACCTGGCCGACGCCGGGCCCGATACGCCACTGATTCCGCCCGATCCGATCAATGTCGAAGACTGGGTCACGACCGCGCTGGCGCGCAACCTGAGCCTGGAGGCCGCCCGGATCGGCGCGGAGATCAGCCGTGACGCCATCGAGGCGAGTCGCAGCGGCCATTACCCCGCAGTGGAACTGTTTGCCGCGCGGGCCAACAGCGATACGACCGCCACGCGCCAGGACCGCCCGCAGGCCCTGCCCGGCCAACCCGAACCTGAGCTCCAGCCCTCCAAGCCGGCCGACAGCAATTTCTGGCAGGACAGCGTCGGCGTCCAGGTCCGGGTGCCGATCTACTCCGGTGGCGCGGTCGCCTCGCGCGTCAAGGAAGCGACCTACCGGCACCAGGCGAGCCAGAACCAGCTCGAGCGAATCGCGCGCCAGACCGAGCGCCAGACGCGCGATGCCTTCCTGTCGGTGAACTCCGAGATCAGCCGCGTCCAGGCGCTTGGCCAGGCCGTCGAGTCCAGCCAGACGGCGCTCAGGGCGACCGAGGCCGGCTTCGAGGTCGGCACGCGCACCACGGTCGATGTGCTGCAGTCGCGCCGCCAGCTGTTCGAGGCCCAGCGCGACTATGCCAACAGCCGCTATGTCTACGTGGTCAACGCGCTGTTGCTGAAGCAGGCGGCGGGCATCCTGCGCGAGGCAGACATCGAGGAAGTGGACAGCTGGCTCAAGCCACCTGACCAGATCCCGGTCCCCACCCAAGAAGCGCCCTGAGGCACGACAGCATCAGTCCTGCGGGCCAAGGAGCGGCGCCAGGAGCGCGAACAGCCGCTCCAGCGCCCCGCCGCTCTCCGCGACCACCTTGCGGGCCTGCTCGCCGCGTTGCTGCCGGAGCGCCGGGTCGCCGAGCAGTGTCGCCACGGCGGCGCCAAGCTCGGCCCCGTCCGCGACCAGTTGCAGCCCGCCGGCGTCCCGCAGCAGCGCGGCGATGTCCTCGGCGTTGAAGTTGTTCGGCCCGGAGATAACCGGCATCCCGATGACCGCGGGCTCCAGCAGATTGTGCCCGCCGATCGGCACGAGGCTGCCGCCGACAAAAGCCACGTCCGCGGACGCGTAGAACATCGGCAGCTCTCCCAGGCTGTCCACCAGGAACACCGTGTCGGACGGCGCGGGCGTTTCGCCGAGGGAGCGGCGGTGGAACGGCACCCGGCGGCGCTCCAGCAACTCGGCAACGCCACTGAAGCGGTCCGGGTGGCGCGGCACGAGAAGCAATAGCGCATCGGGCAGCTGCGCGAGGACGACCTCGTGTGCGTCCAGCGCCGCCTCTTCCTCGCCCGCATGCGTGCTCGCCGCGACCCATACCGGGCGCGCCGCCATGCTGGCCGCGCGGAAATCCAGCCCCGCTTCGGTCATGCCCGGCGGAAACGTCACGTCCGCCTTGAGGTTGCCGGTGACGAGAATCCGGTCAGGGTTTGCGCCCAGCGAGAGGAAGCGCTCGGCATCCTGCTGGCTCTGCGCGGCGATCAGGATGCCGTGTGACAGGGCCTCCTTGAAAAGGCCGATGAAGCGCCGGTAGCGCGCCACCGAGCGCGGCGAGATGCGTGCGTTGGCAAGCACCAGGGGCACTCCGCGGGCACCGCACTCGGCATACATGTTCGGCCACAGCTCCGTCTCGATGACGATCGCCAGGCGCGGCTGCATTCGCGCGAAGAAACGCCGCACCGAACCAGGCATGTCGTACGGCGCATAGCTGTGCAGCACGTCGTCGCCGAAGAGGTCGCGTACCCGTTGCGCCCCCGTCGGCGTCACGGTGGTCACCACGACGGGGTGCTGGGGGTAGCGCTTGCGCAAGGTGGCGATCAGGGAAGATGCGGCGACCACCTCGCCGACCGAGACCGCGTGCACCCAGATGCTCGGGCTGCCAAGCCTCGCGGCGCCGAAACCGAAACGCTCCTCGAAACGCTCCCAGTAGGCCCTATTGCTGAGTCCCTTCCAGAACAGCAGCAGCGCGACCAGCGGGGCCGCGAGGTAGGAAATGACGATGTAGAGACGTTGCAAGGGCGGTCGACCGGCAGGGTGGCGGCGATGTTAGCACAGCCATCCCGACTGCCCGGGCACGGCTCGCTATAATGCCCCGTCACCCTCGCCCCCATGGCCGCCCGCGCACATCCACTTGAGCACCGAGAAAACACCGCTTTATCGCTTCCTCGCGCCGCGCTATTGGCCGCTCTGGCTGGCGTTGGCCGCGGTGCGCCTGCTGGTCGCATTGCCGTTCGGTGCACAGCTCGTCGCGGGCCGGCTGATCGGGCGGGTCGGCTGCCTGTTCGCCGGCGAGCGGCGAGGCGTCGCGGCGCGCAACCTGGAGCTGGCGTTTCCCGAGCTCGACGCCGACGCGCGGCGCGAGTTGCTGCTGCGGCATTTCGAATCGCTGGGCATGTCGGTCATCGAGACCGGGCTTTGCTGGTGGGCAGACAACCAGCGGCTCGAGGGACTGGTCCAGGTGCACGGCCTCGAGCATGCCGAGGCGGCGCTGGCCGCGGGCCGCGGGGCGATCATGCTGACGGGGCACTTCACGACCCTCGATCTCGGTGGCCGCTTCCTGACGCAGCGCGCGCCGGTGAGCGCGATGTACCGGCCGCATCGCAATCCGCTGTTCGAGGAGATCATGCGTCGCGGCCGCGAGCGCTCCGCCAAGCACGCTTTCTCCAAGCACGATGTGCGCGCGATGATCCGCGGGCTGCGCACGAACCACCTGATCTGGTACGCGCCGGACCAGGCGCACAAGCGCGGGAAGTACAGCGCGGTGGTGCCCTTTTTCGGCGTGCCCGCGCCGACCAACACCGCGACCTCGGCATTCGCCAGGCTCGGCGACGCGCCGGTGGTGCCATTCTTCCCGGTCCGCCTGCCCGGCAAAGCCGGCTATCGGCTGGACATCCTGCCGCCGCTTGAGGGTTTTCCGAGCGGCGATCCGGTTGCCGATGCTGCGCGGATCAACGCCCTGCTCGAGGAGCGCATCCGCTTATGCCCGGAGCAATACCTCTGGGTGCACCGCCGCTTCAAGCCTGCCGGCGAGGACGGCGCCGATCACTACGGTCCCCTGGCGCGCAAGCGCAAGCGCAGGTCCGACCCTTCCCGGTAACCGTCCAGCAGCGCCCGCCACCCGGCCGCGCTGAACGGCGGCGCGCCGGGCTCGGCCGCGATCTTGCGCAGCGAGCGCTCGAGTCGCGCCAGGTTGCGCCCCTGCCATCCGCCCGGGGCGCGAAATCGTCCGCGATCGAAGTCCAGCAGCCAGGCCGCGCCGACTTCGTCGAGCACAATATTGTGCGCATTCAGATCCGCGTGACAGACGCCCGCGGCGTGGAAATCGTGCAGCATGCGCCCGATCCCCTGCCAGTCGACCGCCTCCCCCGCGGCGAGCCGGGCGGACAACGGCACGGCGCCGGGAATGCGCGCCGTGGCCAGGTCGGCGGTGTACAGAAGGCCGTGGCGGCGCCAGCCCGCCGCCACGGGTCTCGGCACAGGCAAGCCGGCCTCGTGCAGGCGGGCGAGCATGCGCCACTCGCGGAAGGAACGGGTGCGCGCCTCGCCGAGCCAGGGATAGCGATCCTTCACGACCCGGCCGAACAGGCCGCCGCGGCGATAATGGCGCAACGCCCAGTGCTGCGCCCCGGCGGCCACGAACAGCACGCCGCCGCGACCGCGGCCGGCACGCTCGACGATGCGCTGTTCCCAGTGCGAGGGATCGAGCAGCCCGGCGCCAGGAGTCGCGACGAGCGCCGGGTCGTGCAGCAGCGCCCAGCCCGGTCCGCGCGCGATCGCGGCGCTCACTGTCCGCGCCGCCTCAGGACTCGGCGACCGGCGCGTCCACGAGCGTGTAGACCGCGCTGCAATAGGGACACTGCGCCCGGCCCGTCGCCTCGACGGGCAGATAGACCCTGGGATGCGAGTTCCAGAGCTTCATCGCGGGGGTGGGACATGACAATGGCAGATCGGCACGCGTCACCTCGTAGTGCCGCTCGGCATTCGCCTCGATCCTCTTGGTCTCGACCATGATCTCTCCGCCTCTGTAACCCGGGCATTATACCGGCGCTCAGGCCACCATGATGCGATGCCACAGCGCGCGCACGCGGTCGCGCAGCAACGCGACCTCCGCCGCCGGCACGCGCCCCGGCGCGTTCGCCAGGGCGAGACGATGCAGGCGCTGGCGGAATTCCACGTAGGCCTCGTGCAGCAACTGGCTGTCCGGCACGGACAACAGCCCTGCGTCCCGCAGGTCCTCGATCTGGCGCATGTTGTCGGGCCAGCGCAGCAGCTCCGGCCGTGCCGCCGCATTCTGCAGCACCAGGTACTGCACCATGAACTCGATATCTGCGACGCCGCCGCCATCCTGCTTCAGGTCGAACAGCTCGGCCGTGCCCGAAGACAGCTCCTTGCGCATCCGCTCGCGCATCGCGGCGACCTCGCCGCGCAGCTCTGTGCGGCGCACCGCCTCCACCAGCACGCGTACCCGCAAGCGCTCGAAGGCCTCGCGCACGCGCGAGTCACCCGCAACGGCCCGCGCCCTGAGCAGGGCCTGGTGTTCCCACGTCCAGGCGCTTTCGCGCTGGTAGGCTTCGAAGGCATTGAGGCTCGTCACCAGGAGCCCGCCCTTGCCGCTCGGGCGCAGGCGGGTGTCGACCTCGTACAGCACCCCCGCGCCGGTGGGCGTCGTGAGCAGGTGCACGATGCGCCGGGTCATGCGTGCGAACAGCATGCCCGCCTCGATCACCGCGGGGCCCTCGGTGCGCTGGATCTCGCCGCAGGCGTCGTGCACGAACACGAGGTCGAGGTCGGAGCGATAGCCCAGCTCCAAACCACCGAGCTTCCCATACCCGATGACGGCCATGTTGCAGCTATGCAGCGCCTCCTCGCGCTCGCCGCACAGCGGGCGGCCGTGGCGGCGCACGGCGTCGTCGCGCGCGATCCGCACGCAGGCCTCGAGCAGCACCTCGGCGGTCCAGGTGAGCTGGTCGCTGACCTTCATCAGGGGGAGGCGCTCCGTCAGGTCCGCGACTGCCACGCGAAACACCGCCGCGCGCTGGAAGTTGCGCAGCGCGTCCATCTGGGCCTCGAGATCCTCGGGCTCCTCGCCCGCGAGCCGCTCCTCGAGCTCCGCGGCCAGTTCGTCGCGGCCGGGCGGCGATTCCATGACCCTGGGATCGATCAGGTCATCGAGGAGCAGCGGATGGACCGCGACCTGGCTGGCAAGAAACTCGCTGCCGCCGCACAGGGCGATGAACCGCGCGCGCGCCGCGGGATTCTCGTTCAGCAAGGCGAAATAGGCGCTGCGCCCGCCGATCGCACTGACCACGCGCAGCAGGCGCTCGAGCGCTTCCTCAGGCGCGGCGAGCTCGCCGGCCCCGCGCGCCAGCGCCGGCACCAGCGTCGCGAGCCGCTGGCGCGCAGTCTCGTCGAGGCGGCGGTACCAGGCCGCTTCCGCAAGGCTACGCAACGCGGCGAGGGCGCGCTCAGGGGCATCGTAGCCCGCCTCGACCAGGCCGGCGCGGGCAGTCTCCTCGCCGGCCTCGCTGCGCCAGGCGGCGGCGACGCCGTCCTCCGGCTCGGCCTCGCGGCCTTCCGCCGTCTGGTGCCGGAACCACGTGTCCACCCGCAGCTGGTGGGCGGCAAGCGCCGCGTGGAATCCCGTCCAGTCGTCGCAGCCCATTGCGAACGCGAGCCGCAGCCGGCCCGTGTCGTCCGCCGGCAGTTCGTGGGTCTGCCGGTCCTGCCAGGCCTGCAACCGGTTCTCCGTCAAGCGCAGGAAGCGCCACGCCTCGCGCAGCTCGTCCACCGCCTCGCGGGGCAGCTGGCCAGTCTCGTCCAGCCGGGCCAGCGCCGCGGGCAGGCCCGGCTCGCGCAGCCTCGGATCGGCGCCGCCGCGCAGCAGCTGCAGGCATTGCACGATGAACTCGATTTCGCGGATGCCCCCCCGGCCCAGCTTGATGTTGTCGCGGAGTTCCCGCCGCGCGACTTCCGCCGAGATCCGGCCCTTCATGTCGCGCAGCGCGTCGAACAGCCCGTAATCGAGGTAGCGGCGAAACACGAAGGGCCGCAGGACGTCCCGATAAAGGCCCATGCCCGCGTGGTACCCGGTAACGGCGCGCGCCTTGACGTAGGCATAGCGCTCCCAAGCGCGGCCGTGCTGGTGCAGGTAATTCGAAAACGCCGCCACGCTCATCGCGAGCGCGCCGCTCTCGCCGAAGGGCCGCAGGCGCATGTCCACACGGAACACGAAACCGTCCGGGGTGCCTTCGTCGAGCAGGCGGATCAGCTGGCGCCCGGCGCGAATGAAGAACTCCTCGTTGCTCAGCACCCGCGGCCCGTCCGTCTCGCCCGACTCGGGGAAGAGGAACACGAGGTCGATGTCGGAGGAAAAATTCAGCTCGCCGCCGCCGAGCTTGCCCATCGCGACCACCAGCAGCCTTTGCGGCGCGCCATCCCGCGAGCGCGGCTCGCCATGCTTCGCGACCATGCCGCGGTGGACCCAGTCGTCGGCGGCGCGGATGCACACCTCCGCCAGCTCGCTCAGGTGGCCGAGCGTCTCCTCGAGCACCGCCCAGCCCGCCAGATCCCGCCACGCGATGCGCAGCATCTCGCGCCGTCGGAAAACGCGGAGCGTGCGCATGGCCGCGGGCTCGTCCTCCACGTCGGCCAGCAGGCAGGCCGCGCCGGCCAAGAGCTCGCCCGGCGTCCAGCGCAGGCGGATTGCGGCGGCGCTCGCCGCCAGGTCGTTATCGCCCCGCAGGAATTGCTCGCTGACGAACTCGCTGGCGGCCCACACGGACGGCGCCGAGCCGGCGAACTGCTGGTCGGCATTCAGCGCTGTCGCCACGCCGGGATGGGCCCTGCTGAAGTGCTGCCAGCGCTCGCGCAGATCGCGCCGCAACGCCTCGGGCAACGCATCGAGGCCGGCAGCGATCGGGTCTCCATGGGGGGCTTCGGTCATGGCCGGCAAGCATATCAGGGGACGCGGGCCCGCAGAGGCGCAGAGACGCGGAGGGGTGGGCCCGCAGAGGCGCAGAGACGCAGAGGGGCGGGCCCGCAGAGGCGCAGAGACGCGGAGACAAAAAAGGTTCTTCGCAGATTAGCGTGAAGGTGGGGGAATAAGGGGCGGCGGCTCGATAGGTTAGATTCGGTTGGACACCACTCCTACCGAAGACAACCCCAAGGAGCCACCGCCATGAAGCAGGCTAATCTTCTGGCGCTGTTCTGGGAAGGTTTCGAGCCCGTTCAGCATACGTGCGTTGATTCCCGGACCCTGACGATTCGCCTCCAGGCCAAGGCGGCGCCGGTTCCGGTCTGCAGCCACTGCGGCCGGCAAGTCAGCCAGATCCATGACGTGCACTGGCGGCGCGTGCGGGAACGCGACCTGTTTTCCTATCGGGTCTGGCTGGAGGTGCCGGTGCGGCGCGTGCGCTGCCCGGACTGCGGCCCGAGCCGGGAGCGGATCCCCTGGCTGGCGGGCCGTCGGGCGCTCACCCTTGCGATGGTCCGCTGGGTCGAGGCCTTGACCGCGTTGTTGCCGGTGGCGCACGTGGCCCGGTTGCTGGGGCTGCACTGGCACACCGTCAAGGCGATTGACCATCAGCGCCTCGCCCGTGAACTGCCGGCCCCGGACCTGTCGCGGGTGCGTCGGCTGGTGATGGATGAGTTCGCCCTGCACAAGGGCCATCGCTACGCCACGGCGGTGATCTGCGCGGACACCCAGCAGGTGCTCTGGGTCGGCGAGGGCAGCTCGCGCGCCGCGGTGCGACCGTTCTTCACATGGCTCGGACCTGCTGTCTGCCAGCAGATCGAAGCGGTCGCGATGGACATGAACACCGCCTTCGATCTGGAGGTGCAGCGCCACTGTCCCAACGCCGCCGTGGTCTACGACCTGTTCCACGTCATCGCCAAGTTCGGCCGCGAAGTGGTCGATCGCGTCCGGGTCGACCAAGCCAATCAGCTGCGCCAGGATCGTCCGGCCCGACAGGTCATCAAGCGCAGCCGCTGGCTGCTGTTGCGCAACCAGGACAACCTCTCCGACGCGCAGGCCACCCGGCTCGAGGAGCTGCTCGCCGCCAACGCCCCGCTGATGTGACCGTCTACCTGCTCAAGACCCAGCTCAAGGAACTCTGGTACGCCCCGAGCCCACATGAAGCCCGGCGTCGCTGGCAAGAATGGTATCGACTGGCCATCGACAGCGGCCTCAAGCCATTGATCGTCTTCGCCAAGCGCCTCAAGCCCTACCTCGCCGGCATCATCGCCAGCGCTCGATACCGACTCCACACCAGCGTCCTCGAAGGCATGAACAACCGCATCAAGGTCATCAAGCGCATGGCCTACGGCTACCGCGACTCCGAATACTTCTTCCTGAAAATCAGAGCCGCCTTTCCCGGTAAAGCGCGATGAACCCAAAAAAAGGAGCCCCGCACTGGGCGGGGCTCCTTGTTCTTCTCTGCGTCTCTGCGGGACCGCGTCTCTGCGGGACCGCGTCTCTGCGGGACCGCGTCTCTGCGGAACCGCGTCTCCGCGGGTGGGCTACATCATGTCGCCCATGTCGGGCATGCCGGGGCCCCTCTCTTCCTTCCGCGGCAGCTCGGCCACCATCACCTCGGTGGTCAGCAGCAGGCCGGCGACGGACGAGGCGTTCTGCAGCGCCAGGCGCGTGACCTTGGTGGGATCCAGGATACCCATCTCGATCAGGTCGCCATACTCGCCGGTGGCCGCGTTGTAACCGTAGTTACCCTTGCCCTCGCGCACCTTGTTGAGCACCACCGAGCCATCCTCGCCGGCATTGGCGACGATCTGGCGCAACGGCTCCTCGACGGACCGCAGCAGGATCTGGATGCCCATGTCCTGGTCGTGGTTGTCGCCCTTGAGCTTGGAGATCGCCGACACAGCGCGCACCAGGGCCACGCCGCCGCCCGGCACCACGCCTTCCTCGACCGCGGCACGCGTGGCGTGCAGCGCATCTTCGACGCGCGCCTTCTTCTCCTTCATTTCGATCTCGGTGGCCGCGCCGACCTTGATCACGGCGACGCCGCCGGCGAGCTTGGCGACCCGCTCCTGCAGCTTCTCCTTGTCGTAATCGGAGGTGGCGTCCTCGATCTGGGTGCGAATCTGCTCGATGCGGCCCTTGATCTCCTCGGCCTTGCCGTGGCCATCGATGATGGTGGTGTTCTCCTTCGTGACCTGGACCTTCTTCGCCTCACCGAGATCGGCCAGCGAGGCCTTCTCGAGCTGCAGGCCGACTTCCTCGGAAATCACCGTGCCGCCCGTCAGGATGCCGATGTCCTGCAACATGGCCTTGCGACGGTCGCCGAAGCCCGGGGCCTTGACGGCCGCGACCTTGACGATGCCGCGGATGGTGTTGACCACCAGCGTGGCGAGCGCCTCACCCTCGACGTCCTCGGCGACGATCAGCAGCGGCCGGCCCGACTTGGCGACGGCCTCCAGCAGCGGCAGCATCTCGCGAATGTTGGAGACCTTCTTGTCGTGCAGCAGGATGTACGGGTTGTCGAGCACCACGGACTGGGTCTGCTGCTCATTGATGAAATACGGCGACAGGTAGCCGCGGTCGAACTGCATGCCCTCGACCACGTCCAGCTCGCTCTCGAGACCGGAACCGTCCTCGACGGTGATCACGCCTTCCTTGCCGACCTTGTCCATGGCCTCGGCAATGCGGTCACCGATCTCGGTGTCGCCGTTGGCGGAGATGGTGCCCACCTGCGCGATGGCCTTGCGGTCCTCGCAGGGCTTCGACAGCTTCTTGAGCTCGGCTACGATGGCCGTGGAAGCCTTGTCGATGCCGCGCTTCAGGTCCATCGGGTTCATGCCGGCGGCCACCGACTTGAGGCCCTCGCGCAGGATCGCCTGCGCCAGCACGGTGGCGGTGGTGGTGCCGTCGCCAGCCTCGTCGGAGGTCTGCGAGGCGACTTCCTTAACCATCTGCGCGCCCATGTTCTCGAACTTGTCGGACAGTTCGATTTCCTTGGCGACAGATACGCCGTCCTTCGTCACGGTCGGGGCACCGAAGCTCTTCTCGAGCACGGCGTTGCGACCCTTCGGGCCGAGGGTGACCTTGACGGCATTGGCGAGGACGTTCACGCCGCGGAACATCCGCGCGCGGGCCTCATCACTGAACTTGACTTCTTTTGCAGCCATGAATGTCTGCTCCTGGTAACTTGGAATGAATGTTCGGGCAGGGGACGGGGAGGGCTCAGCCCTCGAGGACCGCCATGACGTCGTCTTCGCGCATCACGAGGACGTCCTGGCCATCCACCTTCACCTCGGTCCCGCTGTACTTGCCGAAGAGGACGCGGTCGCCCACCTTCAGGTCGAGGGGGCGCACTTCGCCGCTCTCGAGGATCTTGCCGTTGCCGACGGCGAGGACCTCGCCACGGATCGGCTTTTCGGCGGCGGTATCCGGAATGACGATGCCGCCGGGTGACGTGCGCTCCTCCTCCAGACGCTTGATGACGACTCGGTCATGAAGCGGACGAATTTTCATGTTTACTATCTCCTTGAAAAACAGCGGGTTGCTTGACGCAGCCCGAATTGGTGTCCCGGGTGATGGCTGTTAGCACTCACCTCTAGTGAGTGCTAATGATAGGACCGGATTCGCCGGAGTCAAGCGCATGGCGCGAAATCATGCGGGCCGCTATCCTTGGTGGCCGCGAATTCCACGGCCTGCGATGCAAGTGTCTGAAACAAAATGCCTTGTGGTGCTGTGCACCTGCCCAGACGGCACCCCGGCCGCGCGACTGGCGCAAACGCTCGTCGCCGAGGGCCTTGCGGCGTGCGTGAATCGCCTCCCCGGCGTCGTGTCGAACTTTCGCTGGGAGGGCCGGCTGCAGGAGGAAGCCGAGGCCCTGCTGCTCATCAAGACCACGCAGCCGCAGCTCGAGGCGCTGACCACGCGGATTACCGAACTCCACCCCTACGAACTTCCGGAGGTGGTCGCTGTCCCTGTCCTGGGCGGTCTCGAGGAATATCTCGACTGGATCCGCGCCAGCGTCTCCGGTCCTCCCACCAGCTGAACGGCGATTGATGATGATCCGAACCCTACTGCTGATTCTCGCCGCGCTGGCCCCGCAGCTGGCGGCCGCCGAGCCTCAGCTGCTGCGCGCGGAACAGGCTTTTCGTTATACGACCGAGGCGCGCGACGGCGAGATCGTGCTGCGCTGGCAGGTGGCCGACGGTTATTACCTCTACCAGAAGCGCTTCGGCTTCCGCAGCCTCGACCCGGCAGTAACGCTCGGCGAACCGCGGCTGCCACCCGGGATCTTCTACGAGGACGAGTTCTTCGGCGAGGGTTACATCCACCGGGGTGACTTCGAGATCCGCATCCCGGCGAGCGGCTCGCCCGCCGGCCGCATGCTGCCGCTCGAGATCAAGTCCCAGGGCTGTGCGGACATCGGCATCTGCCTGCCCCCGCAGACCTGGCAGACCGAGGTCCGCTTCGCCGCCGCCGCGGTCGTTACGCGACCAGCTGACACGCGCCCCGCCGAGCCGGGCCGCACGCTGCTGTCGTTCCTGTCGGGCGGCAGGAGCGCCGCGCAGCAGGAATTTCTGCACCCGGACGAGGCGTTCCGGACCCGGGCGACGAAGCGCGATGGCGGGGTGGCGCTGGAATGGGAGATCGCGCCCGGCTACTACCTCTATCGCGAGCAGTTCGGCGTCTCCGCGGCGGGCGAGCCGCTGCCCGCCGAGTTCCCCGCCGGCCGGATGATCCGGGACGAGTTTTTCGGCGACGTCGAGGTTCTCTACACTGCGGCCCACACGTGGGTCGAGCCGCCGGCAGGTACCGAGACGCTGCAGGTCCGCTACCAGGGCTGCGCGGAGGACGGCATCTGCTATCCGCCGACGACCTGGACGGTGACGCTGGCCTCGCTGGCGCCGGGCGCCGCCGCCGCGCCGCCGGCCAGCGGAGGCATGCCGTCCGCCGGTGCGCCGGTGTCGGAATCGGATCGACTCGCCGCGCTGATCAGCGGCGGCGCCCTGCCCGTCGTGCTGGCCGTGTTCTTCGGCTTCGGCCTGCTGCTGGCGTTCACCCCCTGCGTGCTGCCGATGGTGCCGATCCTGTCCGGCCTGATCGTCGGTCAGGGTCCGGACGTGACGACGCGCAGGGCCTTCACGCTGTCCGCGATCTTCGTGCTCGCGATGGCGCTGACATACACCATTGCCGGCGTGGTGGTCGCCATGCTCGGCCACAACCTGCAGGCGACCTTCCAGAACCCCGCCGTGCTGATCGGCTTCTCCATCGTCTTCGTCGCGCTCGCGCTCGCGATGTTCGGCTTCTACGAGCTGCAGATGCCAGTGGGGCTGCAGACGCGGATGACGGCGCTGTCGAATCGCCAGCAGGCCGGCACCTGGATCGGCGCGGGCACGATGGGTGTATTTTCCGCCCTGATCGTGGGGCCCTGCGTCGCCGCGCCGCTGGCAGCCGCGCTGATTGTCATCGGCGCGACCGGCGACCCGGTACGCGGCGGAACAGCACTGTTCGCGCTGTCGCTCGGCATGGGCGCGCCGCTGCTGGCGTTCGGTGCGTCGGCCGGCAAACTGCTGCCGAAGGCCGGCGCCTGGATGGAGACCATCAAGAATCTCTTCGGCGTCCTCTTGCTTGGCGTGGCCATCTGGATGCTGGAGCGGATCGTGCCCCCGGCCGCGGCGCTGGCGATGTGGGCCGGGCTGTTCTTCCTCGCCGCCGTGTTCCTCGGCGCGCTGGACCCGCTCTCCAGCGGCGCCGGACCCGGCCGCCGCATTGCGAAGGGCCTTGGCCTGATGGGCCTGCTGTACGGAGCCGTGCTGCTGGTTGGCGCCGCGGCCGGAGGGAGCAGCCTCTGGCAGCCGCTGGCCGGGATGCGCGCGGTCGACCAGGCCGCCCCGCCAGCGACGGCAGCAGAGTTCCGCATGATCAAATCGCTCGCGGACCTGGAGCGCGAGTTGCGCCAGGCGGGCGCCGCGCAGCGCACCGTCATGCTGGATTTCTATGCGGACTGGTGCGTGGACTGCAAGCGCATGGAGCGCTACACGTTCCCGGCGGCGGGCGTGCGGGCGGCGCTGGACGGCAAGGTGCTGCTGAAGGCCGATGTCACGGCTAACGATGCGGCCGACCGGGAGCTGATGAACCACTTCGGGGTCTACGGGCCGCCGGCCATCCTGTTTTTCGGCACGAACGGCGATGAGCTGCGGGCTTACCGGTTGTTTGGCTACATGCCCGCGCAGCGTTTCGCAGAGCACGTGCGCGAGGCCCGCAATCACTCCGGCAGCATGCTGTGACGCGCGCGCTACCGCTCGTCCTGCTCGCCCTCGGCTCCGGCGCCGCCGGATTCCTGCTCTACCTCGTGCTCGTCGGCAACAGGCCGCCGACCGGCGACGGGTTGCCGCCTCTGCCGGCGGCGCCGCAGGCAGCGGAGTTCGCCCCGGCCTTCGTGCTGCCCGACCTTGACGGCACGCCGCGTTCCAGCGGCGAGTGGGACGGCACCATCCGGGTGGTGAACTTCTGGGCCACCTGGTGTCCGCCATGCATCCGCGAGATCCCGCTGCTGGTCGAGATCCAGGCGGAATACGCCGACCAGGGGGTCCAGGTGCTCGGCATCGCGATCGACGAGACCGAGGCCGTCGTCGATTTCGCGGCAGACTTCGCGTTTAACTATCCTGTACTCGTCGGCCAGGAAGACGCGATGGACTTGGGCAACCGCTTCCTGAACGGCTTCATCGGGCTGCCGTTCACCGCGTTCACCGACCGCAGCGGCAGGATCCTCCGTGTGCACTCTGGAGAGATTCACCGCGAGCAGATCGTCGCGATCCTCGCGGAGCTGCTCTGAACCCGCCGCACCCCCGGGTGATGTCCACGCTGGTGCAATCTTGTCGCGAAAAGTTATAGACTTCCGGCGATCTCGCGTGCATCTGACGCCTTCTGAACGAGACATCGCCCGCCATGAGTCGTCTATTGCTACTGAATGGGCCAAACCTGAACCTGCTCGGGGACCGTGAACCCGACCTCTACGGCACGGTCACGCTCGAATCGATCGAGGCTCGCTGCAGGCGGCTCGCCACCGAGCTGGGGCATGAGCTCGACTGCCAGCAGTCGAACGCAGAGCACGAGCTCATCCTCCGGGTCCAGGCCGCGCCCGCCGCGGGCGTCGGCGCGATCGTCATCAATCCCGCCGCCTTCACGCACACCAGCATCGCGCTGCGCGACGCGCTGACGGCCGTGGGCATTCCCTTCATCGAGGTCCACCTGTCCAACGTGCACGGACGGGAGCCCTTCCGGCGGCGCTCGTACTTCTCGTCAGTCGCGGCCGGCGTGATCTCCGGCCTCGGCCCGTTGAGCTACGAACTCGCGATCCGGGCGGCGGATGCCCTGCTGCGCGGCACTGACAGGAACTGAACCATGGATATTCGCAAGGTCAAGAAACTGATCGAGCTGCTCGAGGAATCCGGGATCGCCGAGATCGAGATCCACGAGGGCGAGGAGTCCGTGCGCATCAGCCGGCATCCGACGGGCACGAACTGGGTCGCGGCGCCCCAGGTGATGGCGGCGCCGGGCATGCTCCAGGCGGCGGGCGGCCACGCCGCCGAGGCCGCCCCGAAGCCGCCGCCGCCCGCGGGACATACCGTCACCGCGCCGATGGTCGGCACCTACTACAGCGCCCCGACGCCGGGCGCCAAGCCCTTTGTGCAGATCGGCAGCAAGGTCGAGGTCGGTGACACGCTGTGCATCATCGAGGCGATGAAGATGATGAACCAGATCGAGAGCGACGCCGCGGGAACGGTGGTCGCGATCCTCGCTGAGAACGGCGACCCGGTCGAATTCGACCAGCCGCTGTTCATCGTCGAGTAAGGCATCGTGCTCGACAAGGTCGTTATCGCGAATCGCGGCGAGATCGCCTTGCGCATTCTTCGCGCCTGCCGGGAGCTTGGCATCAAGACCGTCGCGGTCCATTCGACCGCGGACAGCAGCCAGAAGCACGTGCTGCTCGCCGACGAGTCGGTCTGCATCGGCCCCCCGCCTTCGGCGCTGAGCTACCTGAACATGCCGGCCATCATCAGCGCGGCCGAGGTCACGGATGCGATCGCCATCCACCCGGGCTACGGCTTCCTGTCGGAGAACGCCGATTTCGCGGAGCGCGTGGAGAAGAGCGGCTTCGTGTTCATCGGGCCGCGTCCCGAGACTATTCGCCTGATGGGCGACAAGGTCTCCGCGATCCGCGCCATGAAGGCGGCGGGGATTCCCTGCGTGCCGGGCTCCGACGGGCCGCTGGGCGACGATCCCGAGGCCAACCTGAAGATGGCGCGCAGCATCGGCTACCCGGTGCTGATCAAGGCGGCGGGGGGCGGCGGCGGACGCGGCATGCGCGTGGTCCATTCGGACGCGACGCTCCTCAACGCGATCACGCTGACGCGGGGCGAGGCACTCGCGGCGTTCAGCAACGAAATGGTCTACCTCGAGAAATACCTGGAGCACCCCCGCCACATCGAGTTCCAGGTTCTCGCGGACGGCCAGGGACACGCGGTGCACCTCGGTGAGCGCGACTGCTCGATGCAGCGGCGCCACCAGAAGGTCGTCGAGGAAGCGCCGGCGCCGGGTATCACCGATGAACAACGCGACACCATGGGACGCCGCTGCGTCGAGGCCTGTCTCGAGATCGGCTACCGCGGCGCGGGCACCTTCGAATTCCTGTACCAGAACGGCGAGTTCTTCTTCATCGAGATGAACACGCGCGTCCAGGTCGAGCACCCGGTCACCGAGATGGTCACGGGCATCGACATCGTCAAGGAGCAGCTGTACATCGCCGCTGGCGTGCCGCTGCGCATCCGCCAGGAGGACGTCGTGATGCGCGGTCACGCCATCGAGTGCCGGATCAACGCGGAAGACCCCAAGACGTTCATGCCGAGCCCGGGACCGGTGCGCCAATGGCACGCGCCCGGCGGCCCGGGCATCCGGGTGGACAGCCACATCTACTCCGGCTACCAGGTGCCGCCGTACTACGACAGCATGATCGGCAAGCTGATCGCCCACGGGCCGAGTCGCGAATCGGCGATCGCGCGCATGCAGACCGCGCTCACGGAGATCGTGGTCGAGGGCATTCGCACGAATATCCCGCTGCACCAGGAGATCTTCAGCCACAGCGCCTTCAAGGCGGGCGGCACGGACATCCATTACATCGAAAAGAGGCTTGGACTCTGAGCCAGGCGCCGGTGTCCGTTGACTGGCTGCAGGTCTCGGCCGAGGTGGCGCGCGAAACGGCCGCGCTCGCGGAGGACCTGCTGGTCGGGGCCGGGGCGGTCTCGGTCACCCTGCAGGACGCCGCGGACGATCCGGTGCTCGAGCCCGCGCCCGGAGAAACGCCGCTCTGGCCGAGGCTGACGATTACCGGGCTGTTCCCCGGCGAGGCCGATCCACTGGCGATCCTCGCGGCCGTGCATGAGTGGATCCCGGGGGCGGGGTGGCGGGTCACATCCCTGGCAGACCGCGCCTGGGAGCGCGAGTGGCTGCGGGATTTCCGGCCGCTGCGTTTCGGCCGCCGTCTCGTGGTGGTCCCGACCGGGATGACGCCGCCCGCGGGTACCGTCGTGCTGCGCCTGGACCCGGGCCTCGCGTTCGGCACCGGGACCCACCCGACCACCGCGCTCTGCCTCGAGTGGCTGGATGCACTGTCAGTCACCGCCGGACACGGCGCGCCCCCGCTCGCCGGCGCCCTCGTGCTGGACTATGGCTGCGGCTCGGGCATTCTCGCCATCGCGGCGCTGCTGCTCGGCGCCGCCGAGGCGGTCGCCGTGGATCTCGATCCGCAGGCCCGGCTGGCCACGCGCGCCAACGCGGCTGCCAACGGCGTGGCGACGAGCATCTCGATCTGCGCGCCGGATGAGTTGCAGACGGTGCTGGGCGAGCGGAAAGCGGATATCCTCGTCGCGAACATTCTCGCGGGCCCGTTGCAAGCCTTGTTGCCGGACTTCGCGAGGCGTATCGCGACGGGCGGTTGCATGGCGCTGTCGGGTATCCTTGCGGGCCAGGCACCGGCCCTCTCGGGCGCCGCGGCCACCTGGTTCCGGCTCGACCCGCCGGCGGTGCGGGATGACTGGATACGACTTACAGGCCAGAGGATTACCGGAAGCTGATGTTTACCCGCTGTCCCGCGTGCAGAACCGTCTTCCACATCACCGCCGCAGAACTGCGGGCGGCCGACGGGATGGTGATCTGTGGCGCCTGTGAAACGACCTTCGACGCGCTCGAGTCGCTGAGCGAGACCCGGCCCCAAGAAGCGCCCGCGAGCGAGCCCGCCGCAGCGCCTCCGGTCGAGGAAGCGGCCCCTCCGCCGGGCGACGACGCGCGCGACGAAGAGGAGTTCCTCGAGGAAATCGAGGCGCTGATCAGCGACGATGACGCCGAGGAGTCGTTGCCTGATGACGATCGGCCGATGGTCGCGGCCCCGGACGAGGCGCTCCTTGACGACGAGCCCGATGGCGAAACGTTCCTGGCAAAGGAGGCCGAAGCAGCCGAGCGCCTGGCCGACGATGAAGCGCTGTTCGCCGATGAGGCGGCGGGGTCGATCCCCGGCGACGAGCTGGAGGACGACCTTCCGGATCCCGACTCGGTGTTCCGGGTGGATGATTTCGGGGATGAGCTCCGGAGTTCTTCCACGGACCCCTTCGTCGGCGATGACGATGACGATGACGATGACGATGACCAGGATGCCGGCGAAACCTCGCCTGTGGACTTGCCGGTCAGCGCCCACGGCCAGTTGCAGGATGCAGCGGACGGGGCCCCGGAGAAAGACGTCCCGCCCGCGCCGGAGGAGCAGCCCGAGACCGAGGCCCGGCGCGAGGACAGCATGCCCGCGTTCGTCCAGGAGCAGCGGCGCGGCAGCGTCTTTCTGAAAGTCCTGCTGCCCCTGGTCGCCATTGCTGTGCTGGCGGGCACCTGGGTGCACGTGCAGCGCGGCAAGCTGCTGCGCCTGCCTGCCGGAGAGGCCGTGCTCGGGCCGATCTACTCGCTGCTGGGGGTCAGCGCCGCGCCCGACTGGCGGCCGGCGGATTTCCGCGTGGTGCGCTCGGAGGCGATCGCAAATGCGGACCGGCCCAGCGAGCTGCAGGTAGCCGTGGAGTTCATGAATTCTGCCGAGTTTGCGCAACCCTACCCGATGATCCGCATCGTCCTCCAGGACCGCTTCGGGCAGCGCGTCGGAGCGCACGAGTTCGAGCCCCACCAGTATCTCGAGCCGTACACCAGCGGCGCGCGGCTGCCGGGTGGAGACAGGACTCGAGCCTCGGTCTCAGTGCCCGACCCGGGCGGCCGCGCCGATGGCTTCCGCGTGGACCTGTGCCTCGTGCTCGAGGGCCGCGGCACGGTTTGCTCGGCCGAGCCGTTCCGCTAGCAGCTTCGGGCGCTCGGCCAGCTCTCTCATCCCGGTGATCCGATGCAGATAGGCCCTTATGCTTTTGCCGGTCCTGTGGTGGCGCTGGCCCCGATGGCCGGCGTCACCGACCGGCCGTTCCGGGCGCTGTGCCGGCGCCTGGGCGCCAGCTTCGCCGCGACCGAGATGGTCAGCGCGGATCAGCGCCTCTGGGACACGGCCAAGAGTCGCCACCGCCTGGACCATGCCGGCGAGGGCAGCCCGGTCATCGTCCAGATCGCCGGGGGTGAGCCGGCCATGATCGCGGCGGCTGCGCGGGCCAATGTAGCGCTCGGCGCGCAGGTGATCGACATCAACATGGGTTGCCCCGCCAGGAAAGTCTGCAACCGCGCCGCCGGCTCGGCCTTGCTGCGCGACGAGGCGCTGGTCGGGCGCATCCTCGACGCCGTCGTCGCGGCCGTGCATCCGCTGGGTGTCCCGGTCACGCTCAAGACGCGCACCGGCTGGAGCCCCGATGACCGCAATGCGCTGCGCATCGCGAGACTCGCGCAGGATGCCGGCATCGCGGCGATCGCGGTCCACGGCCGCACGCGAGCCTGTGGCTATGGCGGCGAAGCCGAATACGAGACCATCCGGATAATCAAGGCCGAGCTCAGTATTCCCATCGTCGCCAACGGAGATATCCGCACGCCCGGGCAGGCCCTCGAGGTGCTGCGACACACCGGCGCCGACGGAATCATGATCGGTCGCGCAGCGCAGGGCCGCCCGTGGATCTTTCGGGAAATACGGCACCTGATCGCGACCGGAGAGCTGCCGGCGGAGCCCGCCGCCGCCGAGGTCCGTGGTATCATTCTTGGCCATCTGGACGCACTGCATCGCTTCTACGGGGAGGCCCGCGGCGTCAGGACTGCCCGCAAGCACCTTGGCTGGTATCTGGCGGGACGATCGGGCGGGGAGGAACTCCGTCGCCACTTCGTCCGCCTCGAGACGCCAGCCGAGCAGCTCGCGGCGGTCGACAGATATTTCGAAGAAGCTCTGCAAAAAGAGCTCGCAGCGTGACGGGGAAAACAACGTGTCCAGTGACAAGAAACTTCCGGCCCCCAACGGCGCCGGCACAGGGCGCTCCGGCGATGGCGCGCTCGGTAGCATGGCCCAGGAGGCCCTCGAGCAGTATTTCCACACCCTGAACGGCCATAAGCCGGAAGCGCTTTACGACCTCGTCATCGGCGAGGTCGAGAAGCCGCTCTTCAGGGCGGTGCTGGACTACACGGACGGCAACCAGAGCCTGGCCGCATCGATCCTCGGCATCAACAGGGGCACCCTGCGCAAGAAACTTCGCCAGCACGGCCTGCTGGGCTGAGCCCGCCAGCGGGTCCCTAACAGAGAATCACATGGCGCAGATCAAGCGTGCACTCATCAGCGTTTCGGAGAAGCGCGGCGTAGCGGATCTCGCCCGGGGCCTGGCCGAGCTCGGTATCGAGCTGCTGTCCACCGGCGGCACGGCGGCGATGCTGCGCGAGGCGGGCCTGCAGGTCAGGGAGGTCTCGGATCTCACCGGCTTTCCGGAGATCATGGGCGGCCGCATCAAGACGCTGCATCCGCGCGTCCACGGCGGCTTGCTGGGCAGGCGCGGCGTCGACGAGGCGGTCATGGCCGAGCACGGTATCGACCCGATCGACCTGCTCGTCGTGAACCTCTACCCGTTCCGCGAGACAGTCGCCAATCCGGAATGCACCGTCGACGAGGCCGTCGAGAACATCGACATCGGCGGCCCCGCGATGCTGCGGGCGGCCGCGAAGAATCACGCCGCCGTGACCGTCGTCGTCGAGCCGTCGGACTACGACGCGGTGCTCACCGCGATCAGGGCGGTTGGCGAGGTCCCCCACGAAATGCGCCTGGGGCTGGCGGCCCGGGCGTTCGCCCACGTCGCGAGCTATGACTCTGCAGTGGCTCACTGGCTGGGCTGGCACTCGGAGATGGACGGCGCGGAGATGCCGGACGACCTGGTCCTGCCGACCCACAAGGTCATGCAGCTTCGCTACGGCGAAAACCCCCACCAGCGGGCCGCCGTCTACTCGCTGGGCATATCGCGCAACGGCACGATCGGCGCGGCAAAGCAGGTCCAGGGCAAGGAATTGTCCTACAACAATTTCCTCGATGCCGACACCGCCCTCGAGTGCGTCAAGCAGTTCGACGAGCCCGCCTGCGTGATCGTGAAACATGCCAATCCCTGCGGCGTGGCGACGGCGAGGGACATACTCAGGGCCTATCGCAAGGCCCATACGACGGACCCGGTGTCCGCGTTCGGGGGCATCATCGCGTTCAACCGTCCGCTTGATGGCGGCACGGCGGAGGCCGTCCTGCGCAAGCAGTTCGTCGAAGTCGTCGTGGCCCCCTCGCTCGGGCCGGGGACGGCGGAGGTACTCGCCGCCAAGCCGAACATTCGCGTACTCGTGACGGGTCGCTGGAGCGGTGCGCCCCTTGGCACCATCCAGCTGCGCAGCATCGGCGGCGCCCTGCTGGTCCAGGACGTCGACAGCGTGGATTTCGATCCGGGCCAGTTCAAGGTCGTGTCGCAGCGCGCCCCGTCGGAGCACGAACTCAAGGACCTGTTGTTCGCCTGGAAGGTCGTGCGCTTCGTCAAGTCCAATGCCATCGTGTTCTGCAAGGACGCGGCGACCATCGGCGTGGGGGCCGGGCAGATGAGCCGGATTTACAGCACGCGCATCGCGGCCATCAAGGCGGCGGACGCCGGCCTGGCGGTGAAAGGCTCGGTGATGGCCTCGGACGCGTTTTTTCCGTTCCGGGACAACGTGGACACGGCGGCCGAGCATGGCGTGAGCGCGATCATCCAGCCCGGCGGCTCGATGCGCGACGCCGAGGTGATCAGCGCGGCCGACGAGCACGGTCTCGCCATGGTGTTCACGGGAATGCGCCACTTCCGGCACTGAGTCGCAGGAATACCGGCAAGGCCGAAGCCGAGGTAGACGACGGTGAAAATCCTGGTGGTGGGTGGCGGCGGCCGCGAACACGCAATCGCATGGAAGGCTGCGCGCTCGCCGCTCGCCGAGCGGGTGTTCGTTGCGCCGGGTAACGCCGGCACGGCGACGGAGCCTGGCTGCGAAAACGTCCCGATCGATGCGGCGGACATCGCCGCGCTGGCAGAGTTCGCCGCCGCGCAAGAGATCGGGCTGACGATCGTCGGCCCGGAAGTGCCGCTGGTCGCGGGCATCGTCGACGAGTTTTCCCGCCGCGGCCTGAAGTGTTTCGGCCCGTCCGCGGCGTGTGCGCGGCTGGAGGGTTCCAAGGCCTTCTCCAAGGACTTCTGTGCGCGGCATGGCATTCCGACGGCCGCCTGGGGCGACTTCAGCGACGTCGAGGCCGCCTGCGCATACGTCCGCAGCCAGGGCGCGCCGATCGTCGTGAAAGCCGACGGTCTCGCGGCCGGCAAGGGCGTGGTCGTTGCGACGACCGTTACCGAGGCGGAGGGCGCCGTGCGCGAAATGCTGTCCGGCAACCGCTTCGGCGACGCGGGCGCACGCGTGGTCATAGAGGAGTTCCTCGCCGGCGAAGAAGCGAGCTTCATCGCCATGGTGGATGGCGCGCACATCCTGCCGCTGGCCTCCTCCCAGGACCACAAGGCGCGCGATGACGGGGACCGCGGCCCGAACACCGGCGGCATGGGCGCCTATTCGCCCGCCCCGGTCGTGGATGAGATTCTCCACGCGCGTATCATGCGCGAGGTCATGGCGCCGACGGTCGCCGGTCTCGCGACGGACGGCACGCCCTACACCGGCTTCCTGTATGCGGGGATCATGGTCGCCGCGGATGGCACACCCAAGGTGCTCGAGTTCAACTGCCGCTTCGGCGATCCCGAGACCCAGCCGATCCTGTTTCGCCTCAGGTCGGACCTGGTCGCGCTCTGCCTCGCCGCTCTCGAGGGCCGTCTCGACCGGGTCGCGTGCGAATGGGACGCCCGCGCCGCGCTCGGCGTGGTGCTGGCCGCGGACGGTTACCCCGAAAGCTATCGCAAGGGCGATCCGATCTCCGGGCTGGACGCCGATGCAGGGCGGGACGACGTGAAGATTTTCCATGCCGGAACACGGTTGCAGAACGGCAAGGTACTCACCAGTGGCGGGCGCGTGCTCTGCGCGGTGGCGCTGGGGGACGACGTGGCGGACGCGCAGCGCAAGGCTTACGGCCTGGCCGACAGGATCCACTGGGAAGGCGTGTTCTGCAGGCGTGATATCGGCTGGCGCGCCCTCGCCCGCTGAGACGCTGTCCGGCCCAAGCTCGTAGAATGGGGCCCGGACGAAAGCTTTTCAGCGTAACAGCCAGTGCCCCTAGCAGAACGGCGCCGCCAACCGCGCCGCATTCCAGGCAGACCCAGGCGCCCAGTGATTCTCGCCTTGCTGGCGGTGCTGGCGTGCGCGTGGCCCTGGGCGCCGGCGGCCGCCCAGATCCAGGTCCAGATTGCCGGCGTCGATGGCGAAATCGAGGCGAACATCCGCGCCTCGCTGGATGTCGTCAGGCATGGAACACGCGAAGACCTGTCCGAGGCCGCCGTGCGCAGGCTGCACGCGCGCGCGCGCAGACAGATACGCGAGGCGATGCGACCCTTCGGCTTCTACCGGCCCCGGATCGAGCCCCAGCTGGAACGGCGCAACGGCGAATGGCGCGCCATATTCCAGATCGACCCGGGCGAGCCGGTCCTGGTCACGGAAATCGACGTTCGCATCATGGGCGAGGGCAGCGAGGAGCCCAGGTTCCTCGAAGTCATCGCCCAGAGCCCCATCCGGACGGACCGCCGCCTGCGCCACGAGGAGCATGATCGGCTGCGCAACAACCTCCAGGCGACCGCGGCGATGCTGGGCTACTTCGAGGCGCGTTTCGAGCAGCGCCTCCTCGAGGTCGATCCCGCCGCCCACAGCGCCCGCATCGTGCTGCACCTGGAAACGGGGCCGCGCTATCGCTTCGGCCCCGTGACCGTGGCCCAGGACATTCTCGACGAGGGCTTGCTGCAGCGGATCGTGATGATCCGCGAGGGCGAGCCTTATGACACCGCACGGCTCCTGCAGACGCAGTATCGGCTGACCGACAGCCTGTATTTCGGCAGCGTCATCGTCGAATCAGGCGCGCCGGATGCCGACAGCCTGAGCGTGCCCATCAGCATCGAGACGACCGCGACCCGGCGCCAGCGCATCCGCATGGGCATCGGCTACGCGACCGATACCCGCCTGCGCGGCAGCCTCGGGGTGGACTGGCGGCGCCTCAACGAGGCGGGCCACTCGGCCGGCACGGAGCTGCGATTGTCGCAGACGCTGACCGAAATCAGCGGCCGCTACCGCATCCCGATCGGCGATCCGCTGAGAGAGCGGCTGTTGTTCCGCGGCGACCTCACCTGGGAGGATCTCGGCGACCTCGAGAGCAGCCGGGCGCAGCTCGGCGTCAGCCATGTGACCGTCCGCGGCGGCGGCTGGACGCGAACCTTGTTCCTGGATCTGCTCGATGAGCGCACGCGCGTCCCCGACGAGCCCGACCTGCAGGACACCCTCCTGATCCCGGGCGTCGGCATGGAGAAGCTGATCGCCGACGACATCCTGTTCCCGAGGGATGGTTATCGCGTGCGTGGCGAGCTGCGCGGCTCACAGGAACTGCTCGGCGCCAGCAACGACTTCCTGCGGCTGGAGCTGGAGGCCAATCGCGTCAGCTCGATCGGCGAACAGTGGCGGTTTTTCACGCGCAGCAGGATCGGCATCGGATTGGTGGACGGCTTCGCCACCCTGCCCGCCTCGCAGCGCTTCTTCGCCGGCGGTGACCAGAGCGTCCGCGGCTACGGCTTCAACACCCTCGGCCCGACGGATGCGGAGGGTAACGTCATCGGTGGCCGTCACCTGTTGTTCGGCAGCCTGGAAGCGGAGCGCCGGGTATGGGGCCGCGTGGCCCTGGCGGGCTTCGTGGATGCCGGCAACGCGCTCGACAGCTTCAGCGACAATCTCGAGGCGTCCGTCGGCCTCGGGGTCAACGTGCGCACCCCGATCGGCACACTGCGGATCGCCATGGCTCGCTCCGTGACCGAGAGCCGCGGCGCAAGATTCCACCTGACGATCCGGCCGGACCTGTGAAGTACCCGAAGCTGCTCGTGGCGTGCATGGTCCTGGCGGCGCTACTGGGCGCCATCGGCTGGCTCGTCGGCACCACCGGCGGGCTCAGGTTCATCATTGCCCGCGCGGCGCCCCACCTGCCCGTCAAGCTGGACACGGCCCAGGTCGAGGGCCGCCTGGCCGGCCCGCTGTCCATCGGCCCGCTCGCGGTCGACGCACCGGGCGTGCGCGGCACGATCGACCGCATCGACCTCGACTGGCGGCCCAGCGCGTTGCTCTCGAGGAAGCTGCACGTGCGCGCTCTCCGCATCGAGGCGCCGCGGTTCGAGCTGGAGTCCACGCCGGGCGTGGAAGACGATACGGCGGGGGGCGACGCCGGCCCGACCTCGCTGCCACTGGGCGTGCTCGTGGACCATGCCGAGGTGCTCGACGGGGAGCTCCGGTCCGATGGCAGGCTCCTGGTGGACGGACTGCAGCTCAGGTTCACCGGCCGCGGCGCGGGCGACGGGCTGCAGATCGCACGCCTCGAGTTGCACAGCAGCCAGGGCGAGATTTCCGGGCATGCCCGTGCGTCGCTGGCCCCGGAGGACCCCTGGGACGTCGATCTCACCTGGCGCTTGATGCTGGCCGGGGGTCCAGTCGCGGGGCGGACCCGCATCGAGGGCAGCCTCGCGGAGCTGCGGGTGGAACAGGACGTTGCAGAGCTCATCGAGGGGCGGATCGCCGGGACGGTCAGCGGCCTCCCCGCCGCTCCCGCCTGGCGGCTCGAGGTCGGCCTTGAGCCCCTGCCGCCCCGGGCGGGGCCGTGGCCGGAAGTCCTGGATGGCATGGCCGCCCGGCTGAGCGTCGAGGGCCACCTGGAGGACAGCCAGGTCTCCGGCCACGTCGCGCTGCCCGGGATCGTGCCCGGCCAGATCGATGTGGGGCTGGAGGCGGGCTGGAAGGACGGCGCTGCGGATATTCGCCGCCTCGAACTCGGGCTGGCGGACGGCGGCACGCTGCGCGGCACGGGCCGGGTGACGCCCGGCGATGACTTTGCCGCGGAATTTGCGCTTGACGGGACGGGGCTTGGCTGGCCCCTGGGCGAGGCCGACCGCGCGGTAGACGTGCCGCGGCTGTCGCTGCGCGGGAGCGGCGCCGCGGACCGCTGGCGGGTCACGATCGACGGGCTTGCCCGGCTCGGCGACCTCCCGGAGGTGGCCCTCGGCGGGGCGCTGGAGTGGGCGGAAACCACGCTCACCGTGGAACGGATGGAACTCGCCTCGCCTGCGGGCGAGCTTCGCGCGACCGCCCGCGGCGTGCTGGAGACGGCCGGCGACCGGCTCGACTACCGCGTCGTGGCCGAGGGCGATGTCCGCCTGCCGGAGTATCCGCACGTCAGCGCGCGACTTTCTGCCGCGGGCGACGCGCACGGCGTACATGTCGAGACACTGGCGGCACGGCTGCTTGACGGGTCGCTCGAGGGCGCCGGCAGGATCACCTGGGACGGCGCGGAGGCGGCGGATTTCAGCCTGTCTTTCGCGGACATCGACCCCTCCAGCCTGGCGCCCGACTGGCCGGGCCGGCTGTCCGGCAGGCTCGAGCTCAGCGGGATTCCGACCACCGCGAACGGACTCGAGATCGTGCTGTCGTCACTCGGCGGCGAGCTCAAGTCACTGTCGGTCGACGGGCAAGCAGCCCTGAACGTCTCGGCCGATGCCCTCCACCTGCGCAACGTGTCGCTGGCGATCGGCGCCAGTTCGCTCCAGGCGAGCGGCCGGCTGGACGACGAGACGATCCGGCTCGACGCCACGCTCGAGGCGCCGTCCCTCGGCGAGCTGGATAACGCCGCGCGCGGCAGCCTGGCGGCGTCCGCACGGGTTAGCGGCGCGCGCGACGCACCGCGGATCGTGCTCGAGGCCAGCGGGTCGCGACTTGGCTGGGAGGACCTGCGGGCACGGGCACTGCGAATCGACGCGGACGTCGATTTGTCCGACGCGCAGGCCTCGCGCGTGCTCGCCGAGCTCGAGGGCTTTGCCACCGCGCCGGGGCCGGGCGCCGCGCTGCGCCTCGAGGCCGGCGGCACCTCGGCAGACCATCGCCTGCAGCTGGAACTGAGCAGGACGGGGCCCGAGCAGGGACTTCGGCTCGGGCTCGAGGGCGGCCTGACCGAACGCCAGTGGACGGGTCGCCTCACTGAACTGACGCTCGAGGAAGAGCAACGGGAAATCTGGGCGCTGCGACAGCCGGCGTCGCTCAGCGCCAGCGCCACGCAGGCCTCGCTCGGGGACGCCTGCATGGCAGGCACCCTCGGGCTGCTGTGCGTGCAGGCCGCCTGGGATCGCGGCGGTCCGTGGCGTGGCCGCGCAAGCCTCGACGAGCTCGACCTCGCACCGCTGAGTGAATGGCTCCAGACGGGACTGCTCGCGCGCGGCATCGTGACCGGCCAGGTGATCGTCGAGGCCGATGAGGACGTGTTCCACGCCCTGTCCGGCGAGCTCGAGCTCACCGCCGGCAATATTCGGCTGGCGGAAGAAGACAGCGAGCCGCTGCTCTCGTGGGAGGGCGCGCAGGCGATCCTGGCGGGGGATGAAACGGAAGCGCGCGCGACCTTGCGCCTGGTCCTCGCCGATGGCAACGTCCTCGAGGGCGAAGCCACCATTGGCTGGAATGCCGCGGACCCCCCGCTTGCAGGCCGGCTGGAAGCCGTGCTCGGGCAGCTGGGCCTCATCTCCGAGCTGTTGCCTGAACTCGCGAACCTCGAGGGCGATGCAGCCTTGCAGGTATTCCTGGCCGGCACGCTCAGCGAGCCGCGCCTGTCCGGTCGTTTCGAGCTGCAGGACGGCACGACGCAGATCCCCATCCTCGGCCTGCGGCCCGAGGCCATCAATTTCGTCGCGGAGCTCGAAGCTGGCGCGCTGGGTTTCCAGGCGAGCGGCCGATCCGGCGACGGGAGCTTCGAGGCGGACGGCAGCTTCGACCTGCGCGCGGCAACCGTCGAGGGACGGGCCACGCTGCGCGGCGAGAACCTGCTGCTGACCAACCTGACGGACATTCGCATCGCGGCGAGCCCGGACCTGCGGTTTCATTACTCCGCGAATGACCTGGTGATCGGTGGGGAGGTAAGCATCCCGTTTGCGCGCATCAGCGGCATCGGCAGCCCGACGGCCATCAGGGTCAGCCCGGACGAAGTGATCGTCGGCCCGCGCGCGCGGGTTGTGGAGGACGAGCTCTCGGTGCGGAGTCGCATCCGCATCGCAGTGGGTCCCGACGTGCAGATCCAGGCCGTGGGGCTGCGCGGCCGGGTCGAGGGCAGCATCCTCACCGTCACCGAACCGCAGGCCCTGCCCTGGGGCCGGGGCGAGCTGCGCGTCGTGGATGGGACCTTCTCGGCCTTCGGCCAGCGTCTCGAGATCGACACCGGCCGCCTGATTTACACCGGCGGCCCGCTGGAAAACCCGGGGCTCGAGATTCGCGCCGTGCGCCGCGTGGACGAGATCACCGCGGGCGCGCTGGTGCGCGGCACCCTGCAGGCACCCGAGATTTCCATTTTCTCGGAGCCGCCGCTGCCGCGCGCGGAAGCGCTTTCCTACCTGACGCTCGGCAAGAGCCTGGATGAGCTGCAGTCGGGCGAGCAGACCACGCTGAACCACGCCGCAAACTCGCTCGCCCTGTCCGGCGGCGGCATGATCGCAAGAGACCTCGGCCGCAGACTCGGCTTCGACGATGTATCGGTCAGCGCCGATGACGACACGGGCGGCGCCTCGGTGATCGTCAGCAAGCACCTGGGCGCAGGCCTGTACGTGAGCTACGGCCTCGGGCTGTTCGACACCCTCAACACGCTGCGGCTGCGCTACCAGGTGAACCAGCGACTGTCGCTCGAGGCGACCTCCGGCGAAGAAGCCGCCGCGGACGTCTTCTATACCTTCGAGCGGGACTGATTCAGGCGTCCATCGCCGCGATCAGCGCGTCGCGGTGCTCCCGCGCCCAGCGCTCGAAGCTGAGCATGTCCGGGTAGTGGCGCAGGCTCTCCGCCAGGTCTTTCGGGTCCGCGTGCACATGCTTGTGGTAGAGCTCGAACATGTCCGCCAGGGCAGCGGCACCCGGAATGGGCAGTGTCGCAAAGACCTCGCGGGGAATGTGCTGGTAGCGCACGGCGCGGCCGGTCATCGCGCCGATGATGGCCGCGTACTCGGCCGCCGGACGCTGGTCGCCGACGATCTTCACGGCCTTGCCCTGGAAAGCCTCCGGCTTGCGCAGGATGGCCGCGACCATGCCGCCGACATCCCCGACTGCGACGCCCGACAGGATCGCGTCGCCCAGCGGAAAGCCGAAGGCGTAGGTGCCGTCGTCCTGCCGGCGCGGCGGGCAGTTATACAGGAAGTTTTCGTAGTAGAACCCGACGTGGACGAAGGTGGCGAGAATCTCCTTCTGCCGGACCAGGGCCTCGAGGCGGGCCTTGTGCTCGAACACCGGCACATCGAGCTGCCCCCCGGACAGCTCGCTGGCGCTCGGCAGGGTGCTCAGGACGAGGCGCTCCACGGCGGAATCCACGACGGCATCCACGAACTGCGCGCCGAGCTCGTACTCCGTATCGAAGTGCTCGAAGTAATTCGTGACACCGAAGGCCGCCTCGCATCCCGCCAGCGCGGCATCGAGGCTCTCCCGGTCGGCCATGTCTCCGGCCACCACTTCGGCGCCGGCATCGGCGAGCGCGGCGGCGGCGACGGAGTCCAGGTAACGGGTGAGGCACCGCACTCGGTACCGCCCCTCCGCCAGCAGGTGTCGCGCAACGCTACCGCCCTGGGCGCCGGTCCCGCCAATGACGAGGATTCTTGGCTGCGCACTCATACGACCCTCCTTTCACGTTGCCCGCGGCCCGAGTCGCGTTCTCAATCGCCTGGCGACGCAATCGTACCCCACAGGACAGAGAGAGTTACCCACCGCCCTTCCCAGCGCACCATGTGCAGATACTCCACGTACAACTCCGACACGACGCGCACGACCGCCATGTCGCCGTGCTGGTCGAGAATGGCGACCCGGAAGTTCAGCAGGCCGCCACCGATGCCCACGCCTTCACGGGTCGCCCTCACCAGGGTCTCCGCATCGAGCATCTGCACCGCCTGTTCGTCGCTGAGCAGCTCCTTGACGACCCGCCGCTTCAGCATCTCCGGGTGCAGCGCGCGGCTCATGCGCTCCTCGTCACCGGTCAGCCAGCCCTCCGCATAGTCCAGCGCGGCGGCCCTGATCGCGTCGTCGTCGGCTGCGCCGAGCGGCGCGGCCAGCGAGAGCAGCAGCAACGCCATGCACGCGCCACCGAAAAATCGTCCCCGGGGAATCCTAGTCATCTTCCGACCTCCAGCGCCTGAGTCCGCTCCAGATCTCGTCACGCCGCTCCGGCGACCACGCCGGCCCCGCCGGCAAGCGTCCCCACACCACGCCGGGCCAGCAGGGATCCTTCGGGTCGCGCCCGATCACGTGCACGTGCAGCTGCGGCACAATGTTGCCGATCGCGGCCGTATTGATCTTGCGCGCGCCGAGTCGCGCCTTCACGAAGCTTGCGACCCGGTCGACCTCGTCATCCAGCAGCCGCCGCTGCGCCCGCTCCAGCTCGTGCAGCTCGGTGACATCCACGCCGGCCTCGGGCACGAGGATGAACCACGGGAGCGTCGCATTCCGATGCAGCAGGACGTGGCTGAGGCGCAGCCGGCCCAGGTCGTGGCAGTCTTCCAGCAGGCGCTCGTGGACCTGGAATCGGGGCAAGGCCGCGTCCTCAGCCGCGCCGTCCCGCGCGGGCCATGTGCTCAAGGGGCTGCATCTCGCTCGTGCCGCCGCGCCTCGAGCGCGGCGACATCGATCTTGAACAGCTCGGCCGCCGTGCGCCACGCGATGCCTTCTTTCGCGTCGTCGGACAACTCCAGGCTGTTGAAGAACCGCCGATAGGTTCGCATCCCCGCCAGCGGCCAGTCCGTGCCATACATGAGCTGCTTACCGGGGTTGCCCATGTAACTGATCATATCGCGCACCCGCTGCAGCATGTAGCGCTCAAACTCGTAATGGAACTCGCCAAGTGTCAGGCCGGAGATATCCGCATAGACGTTGTCGTTCTTGTAGAGGACTTCCGCGGCATCCTGGAACCACGGGTTGCCCAGGTGGCAGATCACGAAGCGCACGTCCGGGTAATCCACGGCGATGTCGTCCACGAGCAGGGGATGCGCCTGGCGGACCTTGGCCTGCTTCGCGTACGTGTCCCCGCAGTGGATCATCACGGGAACATCGTGCTTCGCGGCGATGCGAAACACGCTCTCCAGCGACGGATCGTTGATCGGATAGAGATCGTACCCGGGGTAGAGCTTGATCCCCTTGACCAGCCCCTCCCTGATGCGATCCTCCATGTTGTACAGGTCGGTGCGCTCGTCGGGATCGCGCCAGCGCAGGCCCTCGATGATCGTGACACGCGGATCCCCGCCGACGACACGGATCACTTCATCGACGTGCGGGCGATGCGCGTTGACCTTGTAAGAGGTCAGCACCACGGCGTGATCGACGCCGTTCTCTTCCATGGACGCAAACAGGTCCGCGGCGATGTCCTCGGCCGGGCGGCTGTGGGTCTCGTCGTAGTTGTTCAGGTGGACGTGGCAGTCGATCAGCATGCTGAGTACCCTAGCCGCAGAATGGCCGGCCGCCAAGCGCCGGCCGGAGATTTCTCGTCAGAAGCTTCGCTTCCCCTCGACCAGGAACTGGAAACTGTCGATGGAACTATCTCCGTCGAGCGGGAACGCGAAATCGATGTGGATCATCCTGCCCATGCTCGAGCGGGTGCTGGCAAGGCGCAGGCCGAAGCCGATGTCCTTCAGCAACCCGAGGTTCTCGCCGCCGAAAGGATTGTCTCCCCAGACCCTGCCCGCGTCGAAGAACACCGCGCCGCCGACCCTCAACAGGCGCCAGAGATAGTAGTCCGTGAAATAACGCTGCTCGATCGTGAATTGCGCGCGCGCATCACCGCGCTGGTAACGCAGCGGATACCCGCGCATGCCATTATCGCCGCCGATCTCGAGCGGATTGTCGAGATCGAGGCTTTCCGAGATGTCGCCGCGCAAGGAGGCAAACAACAGGCGGCGTTCCGACTGGCGCAGGTACCAGCGCGCGGAACCGCCGATGATCGCGTCGCGGACCTTGCCGCTCTCCACGCGCCCATTGGCATACGTGGAGAAATTCCACAGCATCCGCGCAGGGTCGCCATAGCCGCGACTGGCGACAGCCGCGAACACGGCGCCGCTCCGATCTGCGCCGAGCGGCTCCGCGAGCAGTCCGAGGCGGAGCCGGACCAGGGCGCCGAGCGCGACGTCCTCGGTCCGCTGGATCTGGTCGAGGTTTTCGGCGCGCTGGAACCGGTCCTCGATCAGCTGGTACTCGACGTAGGGATAGACCAGCCGCCGATCGGCCGGGACCAGCGCGGGATCGAGCGTGTCGTTGACGTTGTCGAAACTCTGGTCGTCGTAAACGATGCCGCCCAGCCAGCGCTGCACCCAGCCCCTGCGCAGTCCGCCCGACCAGCCGCCGTAGACGTCGAAATAATCGGTATCGCGGCGGAACTTGCCGATCTCGTTGCCCAGCGAGTACACCTTGTCGTCGCGCCGTTCGTCCAGCACCCGCCCGCCGACCGCCCAGCGGGTATCGAGCGAATAGAAGGGTCGTGAGAGGCCCATCCCGAACACGTGGCCGTCACTGTTGTCCGCGATGGTGGTATCCAGGGAGATCCAGCGCCCGCCGATGTTGCGATCCGCATAACCGACCTCGGTCGACCTGCGTTCTTCGTCGTTGCGCAGCAGGATCCGGACGCTTCCGCCGCGCCCCAGGAAATTGTCTTCCTGCAGGTCGAGACCCACGCGCGACTCGCCGCCGCTGCGCGACACGTCTATCCCGGGCTTGAGCGTCCACACGTCCCGGGTGGTGACCAGGACGTCCACCGTCTCCGCATCGCAGGAGGTGATGCGAATCTCCGCGTCGTACAGGTAGGAGGTCTCGCGCAGGATACGCTCTGATTCGTCGAGCCGCTGGCCGCTGAATGGCTCATCGGCGTCGAACAGCAGCTGCCGCTTGATCACCGGGTCCCTGGTGCGCACGTGGAGCCGGTTCATCAACCGGAACAACGCCTTGTCATCCTCGGGGTCGCCGAGATCGAAGATGTCCAGCGCCTTGACCTGGATGTCGCCGATCCGCGCGCCGCTGGCCTCGAGCGCCTCGACGGACAACTCGCACGAGACGGGGCTGTCAGGCGCCTCGTCCCCGGCATCGGCACGCTCGGCCGCCACGGCCAGGAGCGCTGCCAGGGCGAACATCACGCTCCGGCCCCAACGCACCTCAGCGCGGGCAAACACGGGCGGGCGGTCTCCGGGCAGGCGGTCTCATGCGCCTAGGTTACCTCGAAACCTCCGGGCGGCTTGTACGCCAGCGCACACTCCCGGCAGCCGGTCGGGGAAAGCAACGATTGACGTGGCGAATGACGGCGTTGCAGGTTGAGCACCGGAGATCAGCGGAACAGCAGCGATGCGGAAAAGCATACCAGGCAATCACGGCACCCAGCACATCCTGCGCGGGCTGGGCGGCCCGGCCTTGCTGGCGCTGTACGTCGTCATCGCGCTGACGCCGCTGTTGCTCGCCGTGATTGCCGGCAAGCCGGCGCGCAACGTCTGGCGCGAGCTGTCGGCCGGCATCGCGATGACCGGCTTCGCCATGCTCTTGCTCGAGTTCGTCCTCTCCGGCCGCTTTCGCACCATATCCGGCCGGGTTGGAATCGACGTGACCATGCGCGTTCACCAGCTGGCCGCGTGGGGTGTCCTGCTGTTCCTGCTGGTGCATCCCTTCCTCTATGCGGTGCCGCGTCTGAGCCCCGATCCGATGCGCGCCGTCACCTTCATCGAGCGCATGTTCACCGGCGAGTGGTACCGCTCCGGCGTCATCGCCTGGGCGATCCTCCTGGCGCTCGTGCCGATGGCGATATTTCGTGACCGGCTGCCGTTCAGGTACGAGATCTGGCGGGCAAGCCACGGCGTCGGCGCGGCGCTGGTCGCGGCCTTCGGCCTGCATCACACGCTCAAGGTCGGCGCGCACAGCGCGGATCCGTGGCTGGCGGGCTACTGGAGCGCGCTCACCGGTCTTGCCCTGCTGACGCTGCTGTTCGTCTACGTCGTCAAGCCGGTCATGCAGCTGCGGCGACCCTACCGGGTCGCGGCGAACCGGCAGGTTGCGGAACGCACCTGGGAAGTGGTGGTGGAGCCCGAACAGGGCGAGCCGATCGACTTCCTTGCCGGCCAGTTTGCCTGGCTGAATCTCGGTCATTCCACGTTCAGCCTGACCGAACACCCGTTCTCCATGAGCTCGGCGCCCGCAGATCGTCCGCGCATCGGCTTCACCATCAAGCAGAGCGGCGATTTCACCAACCGGATCGGCGACATCCCGCTCGGCACGCGCGCCTGGCTCGACGGCCCGCACGGGCATTTCGTGCTGCCCGGGGGTCCGCACGAGGGTCTCGCCTTCATCGCCGGCGGCGTCGGGTTCGCCCCTGTCATGAGCATCCTGCGCCAGCTGCGCGCCGAGCGCTGGCCGGGGCCGATCCGCCTCGTCTACGGGAATCGCGTCGAGGCGCAGATCCTGTACCGGGAGGAACTCGTGGCCATGGCCGGCGAGCTCGACCTCGACCTCAGGCTGGTGCTGTCCGAGCCGCCGCCGGGCTGGCCGGAGCCGGTTGGGGAACTGTCCGCCGCGATGCTGGACGCGTGCCTGGAACGCGCCGGGCGAGAGCGCTGGACCTATTTCGTCTGCGGACCGCCGCCGATGATGAACAGCGTGGAGCGGAGCCTGCTCGACTTCGGCGTGCCCGGCGGGCGGATCATCGCCGAGCGGTTCAAGTACGACTGAGGTGTCCCAATGACCTACCGATTCCTGACGAAGTTGTGCTGGTCGGTATTGCTGGCTTTCATCCTGGTCGCCGTGCTGTTCGCTCTGAGGTAGATAGAGAAAATCTATCGATTGCAGAGAAATTATTCATTTCACTTATCGCGTCCGGCGGCCTAGGCTTCGATCCACGGAAAAGTCCGCGGAGGGCGCCACAGTGACCAAGACATTCAGCTTCGCAGTCGTGCACTTCGTCGTCGCGTTCAGCGTCGGCTTCGCGCTGACGGGCAGCGTCGCGGTCGGCGGCGCCATCGCGCTCGTCGAACCGGCGCTCAACACCGTCGCGTATTTCTTCCACGAGAAGGCCTGGGAGCGGGCACGGGCACCGCGACCGCAAACGGCCTGACGACTGCCTCCACGGGCGAGGCGGCCGGAGATCAAGGCCTTCCGGCCGCCCCTGCCTACCAGTTCCTGGGCCCTGACTTGACCGAGATGATTCCGGTCTGGGCGTCGAGCTGGTGGCAATGCAGGCAGCTGCCGCCATAGTTGCCGACAAATGCGTTCTCAGCAGGGTTCTCGTAGTGCAGCATGTGTGAGAACTCGCTGAGCGGGGTGTAGCCGCCGTCCTCACTGTGGCACTCGACGCAGTCGCCGGGGACCGTGACCGTTTGCTTGTCCACGTTCCGGTGCTTCATTGCCGCAAGCAGCGTACCGATGTTTTCTGCGCCATCCTTCGCGTGGCAATCCACGCACCCCTGCTCGTAAGGTCCGGGACCGGCGTCGCCGGCCAGTTTCGCCTGGTCCGCGCTTTCCGCGGTAGAAGCAGCCGTGCTCAACAAGGCAATCCCCAGCAGCGTTGCGGCTGCGACGGACAGAAGCTTGACCGGGTAACTCATCTTTGTGTCCTCGACGGTTTTGTTCATTGCACAGGGGAAACATAGCTCACGGCGAACCGATGCTCCGCCCGGTACCGAACACATCAGGCCATCAGCCAGGCGAACACGGCCGCCAGCAACAGCACCAGCGCACCCGTCACCGACCAGGCCGTGATGCGCGCCTCGACGTGCCCCAGGCGGACGGACCAGCCGGGGCCGCTGCCGATCACCGCGCCGGCAACGCCTGCCAGGATGCCGAGCGCCCGGGGCAGGCTCTCGTTGGCGAATCGCACGAGGCTCCGCGACAGGGCTGCCGCGCCGCGTTCAAGGGGGATGCCCAAGTCGCCCGGCGGGACGCCGGGCATCGCCGGCAAGCGCCCGGCGCGACGCAGGCGCACGGCCATGACCGCAATCACGGCCGCCAGGGCCAGCGGCCATGCTGCGCCCCAGGCGGCCGTCAAGCCGGCCGCCTCGGCCCGCAACGCCGGGCCCGCGAGCACCCAGGGAACGCTCAGCCCCGCGACGACCAGCGCCAGCCAGGGCGCAAGCAGCGCGAAGGGCACCGCGGCGGCCCGCCCACTGGCGCGCGGCCACGCGATCCAGAGGAACCGGAGCATCAGCAGCGCCGTGAGTGCGGAGCTGATGCTGAGCAACAACGGCACGGTGGCGCCCCAGGGCTCGGCGATGAGCCCGGCCGTCTGCTTGAACGCGAGCTTCGCGACCAGCCCGCCGGTCAGCGGCCCTGCTGCCAGCGCCAGGGCCCCGACGGACAGGACGACCGCGGCGAGGCGCGCCGCCGCCGGACTCAGGGCATGCTGCACCAGGCCCGCACCGAGAAACAGCCCGCCTTTCACCAGGCAATGGTGCGCCATGTAGACCAGCAACACGGCGGCGAGCGCCGGCCATTGCCCGGGGAACGCGAGGCCGAGGCCGATGGCCATCGTCATCACGCCCATCTGGCTGATGCTCGAGTAGGCCAGCACCGTCTTGGCCTCGCGCTGTGGCAGGCCGGCAAGCACCCCGTAGCAGGCGGTGAAGAAGCCCAGCGCGGCCAGTGCGGCGCCCCATGCGGGCAGCGCCATCTCGCCGAGCGGCAGCAGGCGCATCCAGGCCACCAGCCCCGCCTTGATCATCGCGCCGGAGAGGACGGCGCTGGCCGGCGCCGGCGCCACGGGGTGCGCGAGCGGCAGCCAGAAATGCAGGCCGAAAATGCCGGCCTTGATGCCGAAGCCGACGAACAGCAGGGCGATGATCAGGGCATTCCTGCCGGGTTCGCCACCGGCAAACGCGGCGCGCAGCGAGACGAAGTCGATGGGCGCGCGGCTGGCCAGGAACATCAGCGCCGAGATGATGCAGACCTCGCCGATGAGCACCAGCGCAATGTAGTAGCGCCCCGCGTGGCGCGCCCGCGCATTCCCCTCGTGCACGATCAGGCCATAGGACGCGAAGCTCATCAGCGCGAAGCCGAGATAGAACACGATCGTGTCGAGCGCGACGAGCAACAGCAGGTTGCCGGCCAGCGCAGCCATGAACCAGCCAAAGAACAAGTCGCGGCGCGCCCCGGGCTCGAGGTAGTGCTGCGCGAACAGGCCGGCTGCGAGCCACAGGCCGGCGGTGACCGGCAGGAGAACGGTGGCGATCGAGTCCAGCCCGAGCCGTGCGCCGAGCATCATCCACGGGAGCTCGAAGTCCGTCGCCCCCAGCAGCGCCGCCAGCAGGGCGGGCAGCGCCGCCCACGGCGCCAGCCGGCGCGCATGAGCGCGGCTCCGTGGGGCGGCCAGGCCGGCGACCAGCACGAGCGGCCAGCAGACGCATGCCAGGAGCAGCAGCGCGCTCACTGCGCGAGCAGGAAGGCTGCGCCAAGTGCAACCAGCAACATCAGGACCCCCGTGGCGGGCCATGCGCGCAGCCTGAGATCCACGCGGTGAACCCGCCGCGACCAGGCATCGCCATCCCATAGACCCAGCGCCCACGCCCCGAGGCGATCGCGGACCCGGGGCAGGTAGCGGAGGGAAAGCACGCGCAGCCAGCGGCACAGGAACCCGACGACGCGCTCAACCGGGCCGAGCAGATCGCCGGGCTGGATGTGCGGCTGCGCCCGTCGCGGCACCATCCGGAACACGATCAGCCCGAGCGTGATGCCCACCGGGGCGACCCACGTGTAGGCGAGTTCCGGCGGACGCGCGCCCCAGGCGAGGACGAGACCCGAGGCGGCGAGGATGATCGGGGTGTACGCCAGGTGGGTCGCCTCCACGGACTCGTCACTCCTGGCGGCCGGCATCGTCCTGCGCGCAGTGACGGTCAGCAGCAGGGTTGCCGCAACCGCCGCCAGCGGCGCGAGGAACCCTGCCCAGGCGGGCACCGCGGATGCCGCATGCAGGGCCGCCTGCCCGCCGGCGAGGCCATGCACGAGCAGCGCGGCAGCGATGCCGATATCCCGGGCCCAGCCCGCAGGTTGCAGGGCCACCAGCGGAAGCGCCGCGCAGGCTGCGAGCAGCGCCAGGACGAGCCATGCCAGCTGGCCCCCGGAGCCGACCCCCGCGGGCACCGCCATCAGCAGCAGCGCCGCGGTCGCCGCGAGCGCGTACGCGAGACTCGTGCGCGGCTGGACCTGGGCGAGTCCAGCGATCGCCGCCCAGGCTGCGCCCGCGAGTCCGAACAGGATGCAAAGCACGCCGACTTCCGGAGCGCCCCCGGGAAGGAGCTTCAGGACGCCGACCATCCCGGCGCCGGTGGGCACGGCGACCAGCAGCACCGCAGTCGGCGTACCGACCGTGGCGAGCGCCGGCGGCAGCCAGGCATGCGCCGGCGGCACGCTGCTGCGCAGCACGAGTGCAGCGAGTCCCAGCAGGATCAGCCCGCGCGGCATGCCTGCGCCCGGACTGGCGGTCGAGCTGAGGAGCAACTCGAAGACCAGCAGGTCGCTGACCACGAGCAGCACGATCAATGCGCGGCCCGCCCGCCGCCACTCGTCGCCCGGCGCGCCGGCCATGATGGCGTACAGCCCATAGCCGACCGCGAGCATCCCCGCGTAGACCAGCGGCCCGCCCTCCGCGAGCGCCAGCGTCATTGCACCCGACAGCGTCACCAGCAGCGCAATGACGCCCGGACCCTGCTCCCGTGTGCGCGTGAGCAACAGCCCGGCCGTGAGCCAGAGGCCGCCGAACAGGAGCAGGGCCGCGCGGGCAGTCTCGTTCAGCACCAGCACCGACGTGCCCAGGACCAGCAACTCGGGCAGCTCGATCCTGTCCGGCGCCAGCAGCGCCGCGGCGGCGACCGGGAAGGCGGCGACCAGCGCGACCAACCAGCCCGTCGCGAGCTGCTCGGCCCGCGACGACAGCGCCAGCCAGCCGGCGACCGCCAGCGGCAGCAGCGGCAGGGCGAGCAGCAGGCTCATGGCGCGTATTTCCGGGCCGCGATGAACTGGACCCAGTCGAGTGGCGTGCCGGGCATCGAGGCGAACAGGCCCCAGACGAGCGCGGCGCCCACGGTGAACAGCGGCGGCAGCAACAGCGCCCAGGCGGTCTCCTTGCGGCCGAAGTCACGCTCGTGCGGCCACTCCGCGGGGGGCGGGTCGAACCAGGCAGTGCGCAGGATCGGCAGGAAATACGCGGCGTTCAGCAGGCTGCTTCCCGCGAGCACCAGCACCACCCAGTCCTGCCCCACCTCCAGCGCGCCCAGGCCCAGGTACCACTTGCTGATGAAACCGACCATCGGCGGCACCCCGATCATGCCGAAGGCCGCCAGTGTGAAGGCCGCCATCGTCCACGGCATGCGCCGCCCGATGCCGCGCATTTCGCTGACCTTGTGCACGCCGAGCGTCTCGGCGAAATTCCCCGCGCAGAAAAACAGCGTGATCTTCATGAAGCCCTGGTGGACCAGGTGCACGAGCCCCCCGATCGTCGCGATCGGCCCCGCGATCGCGACCCCGAGCGTGATGTAGGAGACCTGGCTGACCGTGGAGAACGCGAGCCTGCGCTTGAGGTCGTCCTGAAACAGCGCACGCACCGAGCCGTAGATGATCGTCACCGCGGCGAGCACCGCCAGCGGCAGGGTGACGCCGAGGCTGGCTGCGAACTCGATGCCGAAGACGTCATAGACAATGCGCACCACGCCGAATGCGCCGGCCTTGACGACCGCCACGGCGTGCAGCAGCGCGCTGACCGGCGCCGGCGCGACCATCGCCGTGGGCAGCCAGGCGTGCAGCGGCACGAGCCCCGCCTTGACGCCCACGCCGAGGATCAGCAGCGTGAAAATCATCCGCAGCACGACCGGATCCAGGCCGAGATCGGCGACGAAGCCGCGGTCCACGAACTCGAGCGTGCCGGTCAGGGAATACAGCCAGATGGTCCCGGCCAGGACGAGCACGCCGCCGAACAGCGTGTAGGCGAGATACACGCGGCCCGCCTTGCGCGCGACCTCGGTGCCGCGATGCACGACGAGCGGATAGGTCGTGAGCGTCAGCGCCTCGTAGAACACCAGGAAGGTAAGCAGGTTGCCCGCCATCGCGAGGCCGACGGTGGTGGTCACGCAGAGGCTGAAGTAGCCGAAGAAGCGGCTCCTGTTGGGCGAGTTCTCGAGATACCCGATGGCGTAGATGGTGGTCGCCAGCCAGAGCACCGCCGACAGGTTCACGAACATCAGCGACAGCGCGTCCGCGTGCAGCACGAAATCGATGCCCGGCACCAGCGGCAGCCGGAACTCGTACTCCACGCCGTGGAACACGCCGATCATCATCAGCACCAGCAGGATGATCTTCAGCACCGCGCCGCCGAGGTTCAGCGCGATGCGCAGCACCACCGCCTTTTCGGGCAACAGGAAGATGATCATGCCCGGGATGAATGAGCTCGCGAGCACCGCCAGCGGCAGCCAGGCATTCGTGTTCACGGCAGCACCCCGTCGAGCAGGGGCAGCGCCCAGGGCGCCACGAAGCCGAGCAGCACGGCGCCGAGCGCGAGCAACAGCGCGGTCCACTCCATGGTCCGCGGCACGTCATGCGCCTCGTGCACATGCGGCGACTTGGTGAAGGCAAACCCGAGCACGCGGAACACGTAGGTGGCCGTGAGCACACCGCCGACGATCATGACGGCGGCCCAGAACCACTCGCCCTGCGCCATCGCCGCCTGCAGCAGCATCCACTTGCCGACGAAGCCGCCGCTCGGCGGCAATCCGGCGAGGCTGATACCGGCGAGGGCGAAGGCGGCGAGCGTCAGCGGCATGCGGTCGACGACCCGATCGAGCTCGTCGATCTCGTCGTGCCCGCCCTGGGTCATGATGCTGCCGGCGGCGAGGAACATCGCGCCCTTGGCCAGGGCGTGCGACAACGCCAGGTAGATGGAGCCGCCCCAGGCGAGGGCCGGATCGAGCCCGGCCAGCGGGAAGGCGATGAACAGGTAACCGAGCTGTGCGACCGTCGAGTACGCGACCAGCAGCTTCAGGCGCTTCTGGCGCAGCGCCTGGATCGAGCCCCAGAACACCGCGGCGGCGCCGAGCGAGCCGAGCAGGATCGGCAGGCCCTGCCCTTCCGGCGTGAAGGTGAACCAGAGGCGCAGCAGCAGGTAGAACGAGGCCTTGACGACGAGTCCGGACAGCAGCGCGCTGACCGGGGCGCGCGCGCTGCCGTGCGCGGGCGGCAACCAGACGTGGAACGGGAACAGGCCCGTCTTGAGCAGCAGCCCCGCGATCATCGCGCCGAGCGGCACCGCGAGGCTCAGGCCGCCCTCCGCGCGCGCGCCGAGCAGCGCCAGGTCCAGGGTGCCGTAGGCGTGGTATAGCAACGCCACGCCCAGCAGGTAGGCCAGCGACCCCAGCAGGCTGACCAGCAGGTAGCGCATCGCGCCCCACAGCGCCGGGCCGCTGCCGGTCAGGGCCACGAGCGCCACGGCGGACAGGCCGAGCAGCTCCAGCGTCACGTACAGGTTGAACACGTCGCTGGACTGGAACAGGGCGTTGAGCGCGGCCCACAGGAACAGCCACAGCGGCCAGAATCGACGCACCTTCTCGGGCGAGGTGACCAGGTAGACCCGGGCATAGATGCTGACGGCCGTGCCGACGATGGCCGTCATCGCGAGCATCAGCACGCTGAGGCCGTCGGCCAGCAGGTCGATCCCCAGCGGCGCGCCCCAGCCCCCGAGCCGGTATACCCGGGCGCCGCCGAGCGCGACCTGGAGCAGCACCCCGAAGGCCGCGGCCGCCGTCAGTAAGGCCGTGACGACGCCGATGGGCGCGGCCCGCCGCGGCAGCGCGAAGGCCAGCAGCGCGCCGCTCAGCGGCAGCGCGATCGCCCACAGCATCCACGGCGCTTGTGCGAACTGTTCGAGCATCGCCGTCTACATCCCCTCCTCGTCCATGAGGTCGCGCTCCCGGTCTTCCGGGAGGGCGGGCTTGCCGGTGGCGTTCGCGATGCGCAACACCAGCGCGAGCGCCAGCGCGGTCGCCGAGATCGCCACCACGATCCCGGTGATGACCATGGCCTGCGGCACCGGGTCGACGTCGCCGCCGCCCATCGAGCCCGCCCCGACGAGAATCAGGAACGCGCCGCTGCCCATGATGTTGATGGCCAGCACCTTGCGGATCAGGTGGGCGCGCAGCACGAGCGCCCAGCCGCCGATCACCACGATACCCAGGCCGCCCAGGGCGAACAGCAGGCCGCTGCTCACGGCTCATCCTCGGGACGCCCGCCGATGAACAGCCCGGCAAGGATCACCGCGATGGACAATGTCGCGGCCGTCTCGACGAACAGGATCAGCCCGCCCGCAAGGTCGACCGGGTACTCGAGGAAATGCCGCCCTGCGCCCTTGACGCCGAGTCCCACGGCGAGGAACACGGCCAGGCCAATCACCACGCCCCAGCGCATCGGCGCTTCCGGCAGATGCATCCGCGGCCGGCGGCCGGCGAGGATGTGCAGCACGCTGACCGCCGCCAGCACCGCGCCGGCCTGGAACGCGCCGCCAGGGCGCGCCGTGCCCGCCCAGAGCAGGTAGGCGCAGATCAGCGCGCCCAACGGGATCAGCACACTGTTCATGCCCAGCAGCACCGGGCTGGGCGTGGTTTCCTTGCTGCGTGGCGCCGGGCCGAGCGCCCAGACCCCGACCAGCGCTGCCGTGAGCACGGCGATCTCCAGCAGCGTGTCGTAGCCGCGGAAGTTGAGCAGCACCGCCGTCACGGGGTTGTCGGCGCCGCTGCGGGCAAGCTCCGCCTCCACCGCGCCCGCGAGGCCCGGGGCCACGGGCTCGGCGAACAGTGCGAGCCCCACCCCCGCGGCCACCGCCGCGAGCAGCAGGGCGAGGCCCGTCCGCAGCAGGAGCCCGGGCTCGCCAGGCGCTGGCCTACCCGCCATCTTCATCCCCGGACTCCTCGCCTGCAGCCGGCTTCTTGTCGCTGCCCGGCAGTCTCCCCCAGGTCGCCAGCAGCAGCGCGCCCGTGAGCCCGGCGCCGATGGCCGCCTCGGCGAGCGCGACGTCGGGGGCGCCCAGCCGCGCCCATGCCATCGCCAGCACGAGGCCGAAGGCGATGAACAGCACGATGCCGCGGAACAGGTCCCGGCTGGCGAGTGCGGCCCATGCGAGCCACAGCAGGATCAGGACCAGCAGCGTGTCTAGCACCAGGCCGGCGCTCATGGCGATGTCCATGGCTTGATGCCGCGGCGCAGGCTTGAGCGCGCGATGAGGTGCGACGCGGTGGCGCCGGCGAGCAGGACCAGCATCCAGATCAACACCAGCTTGCCGACGACCGCGAGTGACTCGGCCCGCACGGCGAGGCCGAGGACCGTGAGGCCCAGGCCGACGTTGTCTCCTTTCGTCAGGGCGTGCAGCCGGCTGAAGACGTCCGGGAAGCGCAGCATCCCCAGCGTGCCGGCAAAGAAGAATGCCGCGCCGCCGAGCAGCAGCACGGCGCTGAGCAGGTCAATCGGCGACATCGTCGCCTCCCCTGCTCCAGACCCGCTGCACGAAGGCCACGGCCGCGACCGCGGCCAGCAGGGCGAACACCAGCGCGATATCACGCAGCGCAGGCTCGCCAGTGCCCTCTGCCAGGAGCAGCAGGATCGCCACCGCGGTGGTGCCGAACAGCTGCGCCGCGAGCATCCGGTCCGCGGCCGTGGGGCCGCGCGTGACGCGCCACAGTCCCGCCGCGAGGTTGAGCAGCAGGAAGGACGCGATGCCGAACAGGAGCAGGCTCATCGCGCATCTTCCTCGCCCGTGCCCGCTTCGAGGTCCAGCCCGAACACGGCGGCGATCCGTGGTTCGAGATCGACGACCATGGCGTGCAGGTCCTTGCGTGTGTCCAAAGCGTGGATCACCAGTTCCTCGCCGTCGAGATCGGCGCTCAAGGTGCCCGGGAGCATGCTGATCACGTTGGCGAGGGTCACGCGGCAGGCGCCTGGCGGCACTCTCAGGCGGTGACGGACCACGCCGGGATGCAACGGCATCCGGGGCTGCAGCGCGCGCAGCGCGACATCGGTCGCGCCCGCGAGCGACTGGTATGCGAACCACGGCAGGAAGCGCGCCAGCCCGGTCAGCGACAGCGGCGGCTCCGCCCACAACATCGCGCTCAGCCAGGCGGCGACCAGCACCATCGGCACGCCGATCACCCAGCCGTCCGCGGCGCCGCCCGAGAGAATCCACCAGAGCACAGCGAACAACACGACACGACGCACCCAGCCCTGCCAGCCGAGGCGGCCGTTGGCGCGCGGTGCGCTGGACGTGTTGGCAGACATCGCTCCTCCCGTTGTGCCCGGCTCCGATCAGTCTAGCGGTCGCGGCCTCGCGAGGAAGCCCTTGAGGCCGGGCGGCATCACGTGACCAGCGTAGTCGTCGAGCAGGTGCGTGGCGAACCCGGCGGACTCGAGGTCGGCCACCAGCTCATCCGGCGGCAGGAGGTCGAGCTCGTGACATTCGTCATCCCGGCGGAACAGGTTGCCGACCCGGCGGAAGCTCGTAATGCATCGTGTCACGCGGCGCATTTCCCGACTCTCCACCGCGTTCATCAACAACGCCCAGTCGCCGCCATCCACGTGCGTCTTCAGCGGCTCGTCCCCCGCCACGCGGCCGGGCCCCGCGGCGTCGAACAACAGCACGCCGCCGGGCGTCAACGCGTCGTGAATACGTCCGAACAGCGCGCGCAGCTGCTCCCGCGAGTTGCTCTCGTCGAAGCGGTAATTGAAGCACTCGCCGACGGCGACGACGGCGATGCTGGGCGGCAGTTCCGCCGTCAGCAGCGACTCGCAGCGGAAGCGCCCCTCGGGCACGCGCCGGCGCGCCATCTCGATCATCACCGGGGAGAGATCGACGCCAAGGACGTCGTAGCCGGCGTTGGCAACGGCCTCGGCGAGGATGCCTGTGCCGCAGCCCAGGTCCACGACCAGGCCCTCGCCAATACCCTCAGCGGCGAGCGTCTGCAGCAACAGCTCGGCTGCGTTGCGCGCGAGGTCGCCGAAGCCGAGGTCATGAATCCAGGACAGGTCTTCCCGGTAGGCATGGCTCATCGCAGGGCTCCTTCCCTGGCAGGTGCCGGCGCTGCGAACACGAGGCATCGTCGCTGGCCACGCGACCGTGCCTGCCCGCGCGCGGCGAGACTCGGATTCCCATAATGAACCGGGCGCATGCTGGCCGCGTGCGGGTTTTCCGAAGCCGGGGCGGGACCCGCGGCCGCGTCACAACAGTACGAAAAACAGCGCCACCAGCAGGAAGATCGCCGCAATGTTCAGCGCGACATCGCGCGCGTAGCGCTGGATGCCGCGCCGCGTCGACACGACGCTCGGCTCGGTGTCGATCGCCTCCGAGTGCGGCCAGCTCGACGGATGCTGGCGCAGTTCCGCGATGGCGAGCCTCGCCATGTCGCGCAGCCAGGCGCCGAAGGCGTTGCGCCGGCGGCGCGCCTGCCGCGGCGACGCCAGCACGGGCTCGGCGGCGCCGAGCGGCGGCGGCGCCGCGGCGCCAATGAGGGCATGCGCTTCCCGCTCGATGATCGGCTCCAGCCGCTCCGACACCGCGCGCACGATGTCTTCGCCCCGGCTGCGCGCGTCGGCGAGCGCCGCTGCCGCCTCGCAGATGGCGCGCCGGGTGGCAGCGAATTCACGATGCAGCGCGGCGAAGCCGGCCCTGGCCGCGTCTGCGCCGCCGCGCCGGGCCTGCTCACCGAGGCGTTCCAGGCGCGCCTCGAACACGGCGCCGGCCATCAGTCCGGCGAGCGCGCGGGTGGCCTCGGCCCGCGCCTCGCGGGCGCCCTGCTCCAGGGTGCGCGCGGCGTGTGCCGGGCCGCCGGCACCGGCGAGCGCAGCCCTGACCGTGGCGTGGCGCTCCTGTTCCAGCGCGCCCCAGGCCGCCTCGAGGAAACCCTGCGCCGGCGAGCCCGGCAGCCCGACGAGGAGGCTCTCCACCAGCTGGCGCCGCGCGAGACCCGCCTCGCCGAGACCCAGCAGCAGTCGCCGGCGCGCCGCGCGCAGCGACCATGCGACGCGGTGCTGCAGCCGCCCGTAGACCAGCGTCATGCCGCGGAACGCTGCGAGCAGCAGTTCGCCCAGCAGGCCTCCGCCATGCTTCTGCGCGCGTTCGTAGCCCCGGGAGACCCCCTGCACCGCGGCCAGGAAGTGCTCGCCCGGCCGGGCGTGCCGGGCCTCCCTGCCCGCCGCGGCCTGGCCGGTGACTGCCGCCACGCCCCGGCCCGCGCGGCGAAACCACCACTCCAGGCTGAGCCACGCCGGCATGTGGAGATGGAACAGGCCGAACTTCATGCCGATCGCGAAGATCACGCCGCCCATGGCGAAGACGACCAGCGACATCGCGATGTCGCCGGCGGAAAGGAAGTAGTGGCCGAGGTAATACGCGATGCCGTCGGGCGGCACGCCCGCCGCGGCCAGACCCGGCGCCACCAGCCCCTCGAGCAGCAGGCCGGGCCACAGGCCCAGCACGACAACCGGCACGGACAGCAGCCCCATCGCGACCAGCATCGCCGGCGGGGCCTCGCGCACGCTCTCCGGCTCCGCCAGCTTCGAGCGCCCGAGGAATACCAGGCCGATGAGCTTGATGAACGAAGCGGCCGTCCCCGCGGCAGTGAGAAGGAAGATGCGCTCTGCGACCCGCAGCGACGCCGCGCCGCTGTCCGCATAGGCGGCTTCCAGCGCGTGGTGGATCATGCTCTTGCTGACGAAGCCGTTGAACAGCGGCAGCCCCGTGATGCCCGCGGCGGCGACGAGCATGAGCGCGAAGGTGATCGGCATGCGGCGCCACAGGCCGCCGAGGTCGTACATGTCGAGGCTCCCCGCGCGGAAGGCAACGGCGCCGACCCCCAGGAACAGGCTGGCCTTGAACAGGGCGTGATTGACGGCGTGCAGCAGGCCGCCGGCGGTGCCCATGGCCCCGTCGCCGAGCAGGCAGGCGCCGGCGCCGAGGCCGGCGAGGATGAAGCCCATCTGGCTGATGCTGTGGTAGGCGAGCATGCGCTTCGCGTTGGACTGGCCGAGCGCGAGCACGACGCCGACTGCCATGGTGACGATGCCGAGCCAGGTCACGGTGAGGCCGAGCTGGGCAGTGAAGGCCCAGGCGGCATCGGCGTAGCCGGTGCCCTGGGGCGGCGTAAACAGCACGGACAGGCTGCGGAAAATGCCGTAGGCGCCGGCCTTGATCATGACGCCGGACAGCAGCGCGCTCGCCGGCGACGGCGCCACCGGGTGCGCGTTGGGCAGCCAGAAGTGCACCGGCACCATGCCGGCCTTCACGCCGAAGCCGAGCACCAGCAGCGCCGCGGCGGCGCCCCGGTGGCCCTCGCCGAGCGGCGTCGCCGGCACGAGCGGGCCGCCGCCCATGGCGTACACCAGCATGATGCCGGACAACAGCGCGATGCCGCCCAGGATGGTCATCCAAAAGTACTGGATGGCGGCGCGGCGCGCCTCCGGCGTGCCGGTGTGCACCACCAGCAGGAAGGCGACCAGCCCGAGGGTCTCGAAGAACAGGAACAGCGTCACGAGGTCGCCGGCCAGCACTACGCCGAGCATGGCCGACAGCACGACGAGGCTGGCCGCGTGGTAGCGATCGCGCGCCCGCTGCGTCTTCATGTAGGCGAGCGAGTACAGCGTCGCGCAGAACCAGACGAAGGCGCTGAACAGCGCGAACATGGCGCTGAAGTGATCGGCGACGAACTCCAGCCGCCCGACCAGCAGCGGCAGCCCGGCCTCGAGCCGGCCCGCGGCCACGACTCGCATCGCCAGCACGATGCTCCCGAGCAGGCTCGCGCCGGTCACTAGCATCACCCAGCCGTCGCGCAGCCGCTCGGAGCGCCGCCCCAGCCAGGGCACGGCGAGCGCGGCGAGCAGCGGCCAGAAGACCAGTGCGAGCAGCAGGGGGTCGTGGGTCATCGTCAGCCCCCCTCATCCGGAGCCGAAGAACGCGGCCACGGCGCGTTCCGCCAGGGAGAGCGGCAAGCCCGGCATCGCCGCGGCGAGGCCGAGCAGGATGCTGATCAGGGCAGCCGCCACCAGGGGAATGAGCATGCTCAGCGGCGCCTCGGGTCGCCGCCGCTCCGGCCCGGTCGCGCCGGGCGCATGGAAGTACGCCATCCACACGGGCTGCAGCAGGTACAGGGCCGCCAGCAGCGCCCCGCCCAGCAGCACGAGCAACACCAGCGGGTGCCCGGCCTCGAGGATGCCGACCCCCAGCACCCACTTGCTGATGAAGCCGGACAGCGGCGGGACGCCGACGATGCCCAGCGCCGCGATGGTGAATACGGCCATGGTGACCGGCATCCTGCGTGCCGCCCCCGCCATCTCCGATACCCGCCGGATTCCGGCCTGGCTCGCGAGCAGGCCGGCGCAGAAAAACAGCGCGCCCTTGAGGAAGGCATGGTTGCTGATGTGCACCAGCGCCCCGGCCGTCACGTGCGGCGCGAGCAGCGAGACGGCGAGGACGACATAGGCCATCTGGCTGATGGTCGACCAGGCGAGGCGGCGCTTCAGATCGTCCTCGCCCGCGGCCAGGATGGCCGCCAGCAGCACGGAGACGGCGGCCACGCCGGTCAGCACGGGCATGACGCCCAGGGCTGCCGCGAGCTCGACGCCGAAGACCTCGAAGACGACGCGCAGGATGCCGAAGCAGCCGGTGGCCACCATGACGCCGGACAGGAGCGCCGAGAACGAGGCCGGCGCGGCCGGGTGCACGTCGGGCACCCAGCCGTGCAGCGGCATCAACGCCGCCTTGACGCCGAAGCCCGCCACCAGGCACCAGAAGGTCACCAGCAGCAGGGTGCGGTCCGTGCCGGGGTCGAGGATGCCGCCGGGCGTGAAGGGCCGCTCCCCCGCGAGATAGAAGGTGAAGATCACGCCCAGCAATATCAGGCTGCCGCCGACGAGGATGTAGACGATGTACTTGGTGCCCGCGCGGATCGCCTCGGGAGTTTCCTCGTGGACCACCAGCGGGTACACGAGGATGGAGAACAGCTCGTAGAACACCAGCAGGGTGACGAGGTTGCCTGAGAAGGCGACGCCGAGCATCCAGCCCTGGCTGAGCATGAAGAACGCGAAGTAGCGGGTCTCGCGGCCGTCGCGCCGCAGGTAACCGGCGGAGTACACCAGCGCGAGCAGGAACAGCGTGGCCACCGTGGCGGCAAAGAGCGCCCCCATGGCGTCCACCCGCAGGTAGAGCTCGACCTGCGGCGCGAAATGCACCAGCGAGACAGCGCGCGCCTCGCCGGCCAGCGCGCCCGGCACGAGCGCCAGCACGCCCAGCGTCGTCGCGGCGCACAGCGCGCCCAGGACCAGGATCCTGGTGCGCTCGCCGAGGCGGCGCAGCGGCAGCGCCAGCGCGCCACCGAGCAAGGGCAGCGCCACGACCAGCGTCGGGAGGAGGTTCATCAGGGTCGCCTGTTGCATGTCGTCGCTCCCCTACATGCCCGTGACGAACCTGACCGCCGCCTGCGCGAGCGAGAACGGCATGCCCGGGATGCGCGACGTCATCCCGAGCAGCAGGACGTAGGCCGCGCTGATGAGCGTCGGCACCAGCAGCAGGGCCCCGGCCTCGTGCACGCCGCCCGGCAGGCCGCGCGGCTCGCGGAACCAGGCGAGATACAGAATGGGCAGCCAGTACGCCGCGTTCAGCAGCGAACTCGCGACCATTAGCAGCACGAACCACCACGCGCCGGCCTGCAGCGCGCCGAGTGACAGGAACCACTTGGTGATGAAGCCGGCGAACAGCGGCATGCCAATGAAGCTCAGCGCCGCAACCGTGAAGGCGCCCATGGTCCATGGCATGACGTGGCCGATCCCCGCCAGCTCGTGGATATGCGTCCTGCCCGTCGTGCGCTCGATGGCGCCGGCGACGAAGAACATCGTGATCTTGGCGAACGCCTGGTTGGCGATGTGCGCGATCGCGGCCAGCGCGGCCAGCGGCGTGAGCAGCGAGGCGGCGAGCACGATGTAGGAGAGCTGGCTGACAGTGGAGTACGCGAGCCGAAGCTTGAGGTTGGACTGCGCGAGCGCGAGCAGCGAGCCCGCGACGATGGTGAAACTGGCGAATAGCGCCAGCCAGCTCGTGTAGCCAAGCACCGCGAGCAGGTCCACGCCGAAAATGTTGTAGATCACCCGCAGCAGGCCGAACACCCCGGCCTTGACCACCGCGACCGCGTGCAGCAGCGCGCTGACCGGCGTCGGCGCCACCATGGCTGTTGGCAGCCAGCCGTGCAGCGGCATGATGGCCGCCTTGACGCCGAAGCCCGCCACCAGGACCAGGAAGGTGGCGCCGAGCATCGGCCGGCCCGCCGCCAGCGACAGCACGCCCGGCATCGACAGGGTCAGGGTCCCGGCGAGATGCTGCACGAGGACCACCCCGAGCAGGATCAGCGCGCCGCCGGACAGCGTGTAGACGAGATACTTCCGGCCAGCCTTGAGCGCCTCCGGCGTCTCGTCGTGGATGACGAGCGGGTAGGTGCAGATGGTCAGGAGCTCGTAGAACAGGAACAGGGTCAGCAGGTTCTCGGCGAAGGCGAGGCCGACGGTGGTGGAGACGCACAGCGCGAAGAAGCCGAAAAAGCGCACGCGCGCATGCTTGCCCTTCATGTAGCCGATCGCATAGATCGTCGTCACCACCCAGAGCGTCGACGACACCAGGGCGAAGAACATCCCCAGGCCGTCCGCGCGGAAGCCGATGCCGATGCCGGGCGGGAAGTCGACGAGATCGTAGACGTAGACCGTCCCCGCGAGGCTGCCCGGCAGCATGGACAGGACGATGGCGAGCTTCGCCGCCGCGGCGCCGAGCGCGAATACCGCCCGCCAGAAGTCGTGCCGCCCGAACAGGAAGATCAGGACCGCGCAGGCGAGGGAAAGCGCCGGTGCAAGGACGATCCTGATGTCGACGACTTCGATGGCCCTACCCTCCGCCCACCAGCCTGCTCACCCCCGGGGCGATCAGCAGCACCGGCCAGCGTCCGAACAACCCGCCCAGCACGCACAGCGCGGCGAGCAGCAGCACCGGCCCCAGCATGGACGCCGGCGCCTCGCGCACGGCCAGCATCTCCTCATGGCTCGGCGCGCGGAAGTAGAAGGCGTTGAGCATGCGGGCAAAGTAGATGAAGATCAGCAGCGCGCCGCCGAGCACGGCGACCGCAAAGCCGGGCCGCCCGGCCTCCAGCGCGCCCAGCGCGATGTACCACTTGCCGAGGAAGCCGGCGGTGGGCGGCAGCCCGACGATCGACAGCGCGCCGACCAGCAGGGCCAGGGTCGTCCAGGGCATCACGCGGCCGATGCCGCGCAGGTCATGCAGGGTGCGATAGCCGCTCTGGTGGATCATGGCGCCGGCCGCGAGGAACAGCGCGGCCTTGATGAGCGCGTGGTTGAGCACATGGATGCTCGCGCCGGTCACGGCGAGCTCGCCGGCGAGCCCCAGCCCGAGCACGATGTAGCCGATGTTCGAGATCGTGGAGTAGGCCAGCATCAGCTTGATGTCCTGCTGGAACAGGGCGAAGAACGCGCCCGCCAGGATCGAGATGGCGCCCAGCCAGGCCAGCGCTTCGTAAAGTGGCGCGAGCGAAACGACCCCGGCCGCGCCGAACAGCGGGAAGATCCGCAGCAGGCCGATGATGCCGAGCTTCACCAGCAGCGCGGACGAGACGGCGTTGATGGGGGTCGGCGCGATGGCATGCGCGTCGGGCAGCCACACGTGCACGGGGAACAGGCCCGCCTTGACCAGGAAACCCGCCGTCATCCCGGCGAGCGCCAGCAGCACCGGCGCCCGCGATTCGACCGTGGCGAGCCTGAGCGCCACGTCCGCCATGTTCAGGCTTCCGGTCAGGGCATAAAGCACGCCGATGCAGAACAGGATCAGCGCCGAGGACACGGCCCCCGCCATAAGGTACTTGAACGCCGCCAGCGCGGCGGTGCGTCCCCCGCCCACCGCGACCAGCGCATAGCCGGACACGGCGACCAGTTCCATGAACACGAACAGGTTGAACAGGTCGGCGGTGACCACGAAGCCGATCATGCCGCCGAGATTGACGAGCAGCAGGCTGTAGTACCAGGTGATTCGCGCTGCGGGCACCGCGCGGCGCACATAGGGCCCGGAGAAGCACAGCACCAGCAGCATGATCACGCAGATGAACAGGGCCGCGGCGCTGAACTCGTCGAAGCGCAGCTCGATGCCCCAGGGCGCCGCCCACCCGCCCATCGCATAGGAGAACGGCCCCTCCAGCGCGACGCGCCGGGTCAGCGCCGCGGTGGCGAAGATGCAGAAGGCGGTCACGGCCAGCGCCCAGCCGCGGGCGAGCCCCGGCCGTCCGTGCGCCAGCGCCGGCGTCAGGGCGCCGGCCACCAGCGGCACGAACGCGGCCAGCGGCAGCCAGTGCACCATCACTCCGCCCCTTTCAGCTCATCGGCCTCGATGGTGCCGCACTGTCGGTAGATCTCGATGATGAGGCTCAGCGCGAGCGCCGTGATGCTCACGGCCACGACGATGCCCGTCAGGATCAGGGCGTGCGGCAGCGGACTCGCGAAGGGCCCGGTCGCGCCCGCGCCGACGATCGGCGCGGTACCACCGTCGACCATGCCGGAGGTGACGATGAAGGCGAACACCGCCGTTTCCATGATGTTGAGGCCGAGCAGCTTCTTGATGAGATTCTGCTTGGCGATGATGATGTACAGGCCGATGCAGAACAGGACCACGAAGGCAGCATAGTCGATGTTGCCCCAAAGGCCCGCCACCTCAGTCGCCCCGCATCTCGAGGAACAGGCCGAGGATGATCGCGGCGCCGCCGATGCCGATGCCCAGCTCCAGCACGATCACCATCAGCTCGCGCAAGAGCTGTTGGTCCGGCCCGGCCGGATATCCGAGCAGCGCGCCGGTGAGCGCCAGGCCCAGCATGCCCACGGCCGCGAAGGCGAGTGGCCCGGCGGCCTGCAGCCAGCGAGCGAGCGGCACCGGGAGCAGCGGCCGCTCCAGGCCGCGGCCGAGCACGAGGCTGAGCAGCATCAGCAGCGCGCCCAGAATCACCCCGCCCTGGAAGCCGCCACCGGGCGAGACGTGCCCCTTGAGGATGACAAAGGCGCCGAACACCGCGATGAACGGCGCCGTGAGCCGGATGATGAATGCCACGACCGGGCTGATCGGGATCGCTGACGCGATCCCTGGCGCATCGTCCTCCGGACGACGGGGCGCCGCGGACGACAGCACCGCCATGACGGCCGCGAGCGCGGTGAAGATGATCATGACCTCGCCGAAGGTGTCGAGCGCGCGGTAGTTCAGCAGCACCCCGGTGACGAGGTTCTCCGCGCCCGTCTCGCGCGCACCCTCGGCGACGTAGCGCGCCGCGACGTGGGTGTGGACCGGCGCCTGCGCGTCGCCGGGCCGCGGCAAGCCCGCGACCGCGAGCAGCATCGGCACCGCGGCGATGGCGACGGTGATTGCGACCAGCGCCTGCCTCATTTCTCGCGCCTCCGGGTGCGGCCGATCGCCAGCAGGACCAGGATCGTTGTGACGCCCGCGCCGATCGCCGCCTCGGTCATGGCGACATCGGGCGCGCCCCGGTGCTGCCAGAGCAGGCACATGATGAGGCTGTAACCCGAGAATATGATCGCCGCCGCGACCAGGTCCTTGCTGCGCGCGACCGCGAGCGCCATGGCGATCAGCAGGGCGAGCATCACGAGGTCAAACGCCTGGCTCATTCCCGCGCCTCCCCGGACCCGCTCCAGGGCTCCAGCCCGGTGTCATGCGCCGCCCGCGCCAGCGCGTGGCCTGACGTCGGGCTCGACAGCAGCACGAGGATCAGCAAGGCGATGATCTTCAGCGCCTCTGGGTGCGGCGCGACATGGATCACGAGCGCCAGCAGAATCGCGCCGGCGCCGACCGTATCGCATTTGGTGGCCGCGTGGACGCGCGTGTAGAAGTCCGGCAGGCGCAGCAGGCCGAGCGTGCCGGCGAGGAAGAACAAGGCGCCGATGGCGGCGAGCGCGATGGTGAGCGCGTGGGCGAGGATCTCGATCATTGCTGCCAGTCCCCCTTCAGCCGCCCGGTCTCGAGGAAACGCGTCGCCGCGATCGTGATACCGAAATTCAACAGCCCGTAGACCAGCGCGACGTCGAGCAACAGGCTGCGCTCGAATGCCAGGCCGAGCAGCACGAGCACCACCAGGGCCTTGGTGCAGACGACGTTCGTCGCGAGGATCCGGTCCACGACGGTCGGGCCGACGAAGGCCCGCCAGAGACAGGCAAATGCGTTGATCAGCAGGAAGGTCGAGAGTCCCCAGAAGAACGCGTTCATGCATCGTCCTCCGGCTCGAAGATGCGCGCGACCCGCCGCTCCAGCTCGCCGCTCAGGATGCGCGTCGCCGATTCCTCGTCCAGGCAATGCACCAGGAAAGTTCCGCCATCCATATCCACCGTCAGCGTGCCGGGCGTCAGCGAGACCGAATGCGCGAAGGTGACGCGCGAGATCTCCCGCTGCAAGTCCGTGCGGCAGGTGATCAGCTTCGGCCTGATGGGGAGGCGCGGGTCGATGACGACGCGGGCGACATGCACCGCCGCGAGAAACACCTGGCCGCTGAACAGGAGCAGGTAGTGCAGCAGGGCGAGCAGCTGCCGCGCCGAGACTCGTGGCGCCTGCCCGGCCCACAGGAAGCGGGCTGACCACCAGCCCAGCAGTAGCGACAGGGCTGCGCCGAGGACGAGGTCGGCCGGGGCGAGCGACGCGGAAATCACCAGCCAGAAGGCGAAGACTGCCGCGCTCGCCGCAAGCACGCGGGGTGTGGGCGCGCGCGTGATGCGCGTCCCGTCCGGCCCGCGCCTGGCGGGATTTCCCGATGCCTTCATGGTCTGACCCCTGGCGTCGCCTGCGGCCCGGTCCCGGGGTTACGCCCTGCCTGGCCCGGACGCGTTTTTTCAGCCTCAGGAGTGGTATAGCGGAGCGCAGACGCCTCCGCCATGACCCCTGTCAAGCAATGGCCGCGTTCAGGGCGTGTAGTACGTCGGCGATGCCGGCCCGACCGGCAGGCCCAGCACGAACACCCACAGGAAGAAGAACGCCGTCCAGCACACCAGCAGCGCCACCGAGAAGGGCAGCATCATCGAAATCAGCGTGCCGATCCCCGCCTTGGGGACGTACCGCGCCGCGAAGGCCATGATGAGACCGAAGTAGCTCATCATCGGCGTGATGATGTTGGTGGTGGAATCGCCGATGCGGTAGGCGGCCTGCACGACCTCCGGGCTGTAGCCGAGCAGCATCAGCATCGGCACGAAGATCGGCGCCGTGACGGCCCACTGCGCGGAGGCGGAGCCGAGCATCAGGTTGACGAAAGCGCAGATCAGGATGAAGAACACGAACACCAGCGGGCCGGTCAGGCCGATCGACTTCAGGAAGCTGGCCCCGGTCACCGCGGTGACCGCGCCGAGATTCGTCCACGAGAAGAACGCCACGAACTGCGCGGCGAAAAACACCAGCACCATGTACAGGCCCAGCGTGCTCATCGCGCCGGCCATTGCGTTGATGACGTCGCGGTCGCTGCGCATGGTGCCGACCACAGCGCCATAGGCGATCCCGGGCACCAGGAAGAAAATGAAGATCAGCGCGACGATGCCGCGCAGGAACGGCGAGTTCGCGATCTCGCCGGTCTCGGGATTGCGTAGCACCGCCCCCTCCGGGACCACCATCAGGGCGATCAGCCCGGCCATCAGGACGGCCGCGACCCCCGCGATGCGGAGCGCGCGTCGCTCGAGCGGCGAGAGTGGATCGAGGCGGTGTTCGTCATCCGCGGCAAAACGCGCCTGGCTGGAGTCGTAGTCACCGAGCGCGGGTTCGACGACCTTCAGGCTGACCCAGCTGCCGACCAGCACCACCAGGAAGGTGCTGCCGATCATGAAAAACCAGTTCGCGCTGGCGTCCACCAGGTAATCCGGCTGGATGAGGCGCGCGGCCTCCTGGGTGATGCCCGCGAGCAGCGGATCCACGGTACCCAGCAGCAGGTTGGCGCTGTAGCCCCCGGAAACGCCGGCGAAAGCGGCGGCGAGCCCCGCCAGCGGGTGCCGGCCGAGCGAGTAGAACACCATCGCGGCCAGCGGCACGAGCACCACGTAGCCCATCTCGGCCGCCGTGTTCGACAGCACGCCCGCGAACACGATCGTGACGGTCACGGTGCGCGCCCTGGCCTTGAGTACCATGGCCCGGATCACCGCCGTAAGCAGGCCGGAGCGCTCCGCGACGCCGACGCCGAGCATCGCGACGAGCACCGTCCCGAGGGGCACGAAGCCGGTGAAATTGGTGACCAGGTTCAGGATGATCTGGCGCAGGCCATCCGCGTTCAGGAGGCTGATAACGCGGATCATGCCGTCCGCGGCGCGCCCTGCGGCGCCCGCCGGGCGCGGATCCTCGACCGCGAGACCGATCGCGCCGAGCACGCCGCTGAGCAGCAGCACACTGAGCGCAAACAGGGCGAACAGCGTCACCGGGTGCGGCAGCGCGTTGCCGAGCCACTCCACCGTCCGCAGGAAACGAGTGATGCGGCCCGGAACCTCCTCTTCGGTTTCGCCCGCCCGGTTCTTGCCGGCAGGATCTCGCTCGTCTGACACTCGGGCCGCCCCGCGGAGCAAAAGAGCACGTATTCTAAGGGAAGCGGCCGCGGCACGCGCGGCTGGCGGTTGGAAGCCGCGCATCCATGCGGCAGAGTATTGCGAAGTTCACAACGGCCCTCAGGCCACGGAGAGATGACAACGTGCCATTCTTGATCGCCCTGCTGTTCGCGCTCGTCATCGGGGCGTTCTTTGTCTCGCGCCGCGCCGGCATGCTGATGCTGGCGGGCGCCTCGGTCGCCGTCGCGGGGATGTTCGCGTGGACCTGGCACACGGGCCCGGGCGTGGAGATTCGCGCCGATGCGATCCCGGTGGAGCAGGTAGAGATCGTCGACACGCGCCGACGCGGCAATACCACCGATTACCTGATCCACAACCACAACGAGAGCTGGACGCTGACGGCGATCAACACCGAGATGACTGCCCGTAATGAAGATGGCACGGTGGCGGACCGCAGGCGGTTCACCCACCGCATCGAGGTGCCGCCACAGGAGACCAGCTGGCAGACGCTGCGGTTTTTCGGCCTCGAGATCGGCAAGGAATACGAGTTGCAGGTCACCGGGACCGAGGGCTCGCGGCGTGCGCGCCAGTAGCGCCCGGCCCTGCGGGCATTCGGGCTAGAATCGCCGCCATGGCGAGGATCATGGTCCTGAAACACGTCGCGGCCGAGCCGCTGGGTCTGCTCGACCCGATGATCCGGTCGCGCGGCCACCGCATCCGCTACATCAATTTCCAGCGGCATCCGGACGCAGAGCCGCAGCTCGACCGCTACCAGGCGCTGGTGGTGCTTGGCGGGCCGATGCATGTCACCGAGACGGAACGCTACCCGCACCTGCGCACGGAGTGTCGCCTGATCGAGCAGGCCCTGGCGCGGCGCATTCCGGTGCTCGGCATCTGCCTCGGCGCCCAGCTGCTGGCGCACGTCCTCGGCGCACGCGTCGCGCCCGCCCGGCGCCCGGAGATCGGCTGGTACCCGATCCGGCCGGTCCAGCCCGCGATCGCCGAGTGTCCGGTGCTGCATCCGCTCGACACGGAGCGCCCCGTGTTCCAGTGGCACAGCTACGGCTTCGACATTCCCGCCGGCGCGGTGCACCTCGCGGAGAGCGACGACTGTCCCGGCCAGGCCATGGCCTACGACGGCATCGCCTGGGGTTTCCAGTTTCACCTCGAGCTCGACGAGAGCCTGATCCGGCGCTGGCTGAACTCGTCCGGCTACCTCCGCGAACTCGAGGACTCCGGCCTCGCGCAGACGCCCGAGATGATCCTCGGCGACACCGATCGCTTTCTCGCGGACACGCGCCGCCTGGCCGAGCGGGTTTTCGGCAACTGGCTTGCGATGCTCGGGCCAAACGGGGGGCGCCGGTTGCTGCCGTCGCGCTGAGCCTTGTCCCGAGCCACCCGCCGCACGGCCGCCTCGCCCGCCGCAGCAATCCCGGACTCGCCGCGCGAGTTCCTCGGCGTGTTCCGCTACAGCCGGCGCGCGCTCGAGCTGGTCTGGACCACGAGCCGCCGCCTGACGCTGATCCTCGCCGTCGTGACGGTGCTGGCGGGCGTGCTGCCGGCCGCGGTCGCCTACGTGGGCGCGCTGATCATCGACGCCGTGGTGGCCGCGGCGCGCCTGTACCAGGACAGCGGCACGGCGCAGTACCGCGAGGTAATGACCTTCGTGGCGATCGAGGGCGGCCTCGTCGCCGCCCTGGCGGGCGCCCAGCGCGCGCTCTCCGCCTGCCAGTCGCTGCTGCGGGCGCAGCTGGGGCAGCGGGTCAACGTCATGATTCTCGAGAAGGCGCTGCAGCTCGAGCTGGCGCAGTTCGAGGACTCGGAGTTCTACGACAAGCTGACGCGCGCGCGCCGCGAGGCGTCGAGCCGGCCGCTGTCGCTGGTGATGCGGACCTTCGGCCTCGGCCAGAACGCGGTCTCGCTGGTCAGCTACGGCGTGCTGCTGGCGCAGTTCTCGGGCTGGGCGGTGCTCGTGCTGGTGCTCGCCGGCCTGCCGGCGTTCCTCGCCGAGGCCAAGTTCTCCGGCGATGCGTTCCGCCTGTTTCGCTGGCGTTCCCCGGAAACGCGCATGCAGCTGTACCTCGAGACCGTCCTCGCGCGCGAGGATCACGCCAAGGAAGTGCAGCTGTTCGGCCTCGGGCCCAAGCTCCTCGACCGCTACCGCGAGATCTTCGAGAAGCTCTACCGCGAGGATCGCAACCTGACCCTGCGCCGCGATAGCTGGGGCTTCGTCCTCGGCCTGCTCGGGACGCTGACGCTCTACGGCGCGTACGCGTGGGTTGCCGCAACGACGATCCTGGGGCGGATCACGCTGGGGCAGATGACGATGTACATGATGCTGTTCCGCCAGGGACAGTCCGCGGTCTCCGCCAGCCTGTCAGCGATCGGCGGAATGTACGAGGACAATCTCTACCTGTCCACGCTCTATGAGTTCCTCGAGACGCCCGTGCCGGTGCGGCAGAGCCTCGCCGCGCACGGCCCGAAGCCCGCCGACGGCATCCGCTTCGAGGGCGTCGGCTTCACCTACCCGGGGGCCGAGGCGCCGGCGCTGTCAGGCATAGATCTGCACATCCGCCCCGGCGAATCGCTCGCCCTCGTCGGCGAGAACGGCTCCGGCAAGACCACCCTCATCAAGCTGCTCGCGCGCCTGTACTCCCCGATGGAGGGCCGCATCCTGCTCGACGGGCTTGACCTGCAATCCTGGGACGAAACCGCGCTGCGCCAGCGCATCGGGGTGATCTTCCAGGACTTCGCGCGCTACCAGCTCAAGGTCGGCGAGAACATCGGCGCGGGCGACGTGCGCCACTTCGAGGACGAGGCACGCTGGACGGAGGCGGCGACGCTGGGCATGGCGCTGCCGTTCATCGAGTCGTTGCCGGACCGCTTCGGCGCCCAACTCGGCAAGTGGTTCAAGCAGGGGCGCGAGCTTTCCGGCGGCCAGTGGCAGAAGATCGCCCTGGCGCGCGCCTTCATGCGCTCCGGGGCCGATATTCTCGTGCTCGACGAGCCGACGGCCGCGATGGACGCGGCCGCCGAGGCGACGATCTTCGAGCACTTCCGCAGCCTGACGCGCAACCGCATCGCGATCCTGATCTCGCACCGGTTTTCCACCGTGCGCATGGCCGACCAGATCGTCGTCATCGACGGCGGGCGGATCATCGAGCGCGGCAGCCACGAGGAACTCATGGCGCTGGACGGGCACTATGCCCGGCTGTTCTCCCTGCAGGCGCGCGGTTACCGCTGAAACCGGGTGATCGTTCGAGGCTGCTCCGGGGCGAGATGAACGCGATTGCGCCCGTCGGACTTGGCCGCGTACAGGGCCTGGTCCGCGGCGCCGAGCAGCTCCCGGCGGCCGAACCCTGCCTGCATCGTGGTCACGCCGGCGCTCAGCGTCACGCGCACGCCCGGGACGAGCAGCCCCCACTCGGTCATTTCCACGGCGAGGCGGATCTTCTCGCAGGCTTCCCGGGCGGACGCCAGGTCGGCCTGCGGAAAGCACAGCAGGAACTCCTCGCCGCCATAGCGCGCCACCAGGTCGGTATCGCGGCAGCGCTCGGCGAGAATCGAGGCCACTGACTTGAGCACCTCGTCACCGGCATGGTGAGAAAAATCGTCGTTGATGCGCTTGAAGAAATCGAGATCCAGGATCGCCAGCGCAAAGCCGCGGCCATAACGCTCGAACTCGCCGATCCGCTCCTCGAGATAGTCATCCGCATAACGGCGGTTATGGAGCCCGGTGAGCGGGTCATGGGTCGCCATCCGCTGCAGTTCCAGGGTCTTCTCGCTCAGCTTGCGCGTCCGTTCCTCGACGAGGTTCTCGAGGCGCATGCGAATTCCCGCCAGCTCCCTGAGGGTCAGCATGCCCAGGCTGAGGACGAGCAACAGGAGCGCGACCGCCGACAGCTCCATCCGGTTGAACATGACCGCGACGAGGATCCCGCCAAGCCCCGCGCCCGACTCGACGATGAATGCGAACAGGCTGAAATCCGTCGGCAGGCGCCGCTCCTCGATGGTGAGGAAGACGCGCATCCCGACGTCGTTCAGCGCCTGCATGCTCAACAGCAACAGCAGCAACGTGGCCAGGTCGCGCAGCTGCAACTGGAGCAGCGGCACCGGTCCGCCGAGCTTCTGGTAGAGCAGGCCGCAGAACAGGATCATGAGCGCCATCAGGCCGGCGTTGTGGAGCGCCGCCGTCAGCACATCGATGAGCGGCCGGCCCTGCCTGAGGCGGTGCCACGGATAGAGCAGCGAGGCCAGGCCATTGAGCCACGCCGCCGCGATGGGGCCCAGCACGAGAATGCCGGCCACCTGCGCGATCCGGTCGAAGGAGACATAGCCGACGCGGGGATGCGTGTAGCCGACGGCGATGGTGAACAGGCCGTAGCCGATGAAAAACAGCGCGGTCCCTGCGCCGTACCCGGCCGGCAGGGCGCCGTGCCGGGAAATCGCGAAAGCGACCGTGGCCACGGCCGTCAGGAACAGTACCAGCGAGTAGATGAACTCCGGCCGGCGCAGCGCGTCCCGGACCGGGCTTGCGCCGCCATCGCCGCCTGCGCTCACCGGCGCGTCATTCATGCTCGCCCCTCAGCCCGCCACGAGCCGCACGATCACCGGAAGGAGGAAGGCTGTCAACAGCCCGGCCATGCCGAGCCCGAGTCCCGCAAAGGCGCCCGCGCGCAGGCCGATGGTAAGCGCATGCGCGGTGCCGAAGCCGTGCGCGGCAATCCCCAGCGCGAAACCCTGCGCGCGCTCGTCACGGATGCCCGCCAGGCGAAACAGCGGCCGCGCCGCCACCACCCCCACCGCGCCGGTGAGCAGCACGATACCGGCCGCGAGCGAGGGGAGGCCGCCGATCTGCTCGGCAATACCCATGGCGATGGGCGTCGTCACGGACTTCGGTGCGAGCGACAGGAGCGTCTGGTCGCGCCCGCCGGCCAGCCACGCCAGGCCCACCGCGCTGGACACCGCCACCGCCACGCCGAGGAAACACGCGCACAGCAACGGCACGAGCAGGCGCCGGATCTGGCGCAGGTTGTCGTACAGGGGAATAGCGAGCGCGACGGTCGCCGGGCCGAGGAGAAAATGGATGAACTGGGCGCCCTCGAAATAGACCTCGTAGGACGTGCCGGTGAGCAGCAACAGGCCGATCAGCACGATCATGGCCAGCAGCACCGGGTGCGCCAGGGGATGGCCGTTCAGCCGGCCGTTCAGCCAGGTGGCGGCGATGAAGATCGCCAGCGTCATGGTCAGCCACAGCAGCGGCTCGGCCGCCAGGTAGACCCAGACCTGGCCCAGCTCACTCACCGCCCGCCTCCTCCGGCTCCGCATAGCGGGCGATCAGCCAGCCGACCAGCAGCATCGTCAGCAGCGTGCTGCCGACGATGGCCAGCAGGATCGGGAACCAGTCGGCCTTGAGTCGCGCGCCATGGGCGATAAGCCCGACGCCCGCGGGCACGAAGAACAGCGGCAGGTAGCTGAGCAGGCCGGTGCCGGCGCGCCGCAGCGGGGCGGGCGGCCCGCCCGCGATCACGAGCCCCAGCAGCAGGATGACCATGCCCGCGACCGGGCCGGGGACAGGCACGCCGAGCAGACGGACCAGCGCTTCGCCGGCGAGCTGGCATACGAAGATGAGCGTCAGCCCCTGGAGCATGGTGGCAGCGGCCTGGGCCGCGACCGCTAGCGCTTCATGGAGTCGAAGAAATCGACGTTGACCTTCGTGTCCTGCAGCTTCGACAACAGGAACTCGACGGCGGCCAGCTCATCCATGGGATGCAGCAGCTTGCGCAGGATCCACATCTTCTGCAGCTCGTCAGGCGCCGTCAGGAGGTCCTCGCGCCGCGTGCCCGAGCGATTGATGTTCATCGCGGGGAAGATGCGCTTCTCGGCGATCCGGCGGTCGAGATGGATCTCGAGGTTGCCGGTGCCCTTGAACTCCTCGTAGATCACGTCGTCCATGCGCGAGCCGGTGTCGATCAGCGCGGTCGCGAGGATCGTCAGGCTGCCGCCCTCCTCGATGTTGCGTGCGGCGCCGAAGAAGCGCTTCGGCCGGTGCAGCGCATTGGCGTCCACGCCGCCGGTCAGGACCTTGCCGGAGGAAGGCACCACCGTGTTGTAGGCGCGCGCCAGGCGGGTGATGGAGTCGAGCAGGATGACCACGTCCTTCTTGTGCTCGACCAGGCGCTTGGCCTTCTCGATCACCATCTCGGCGACCTGCACGTGGCGCGTGGCAGGCTCGTCGAAGGTCGAGGAAATTACCTCGCCGCGCACGGTGCGCGACATCTCGGTGACTTCCTCGGGCCGCTCGTCGATGAGCAGCACCATGAGGATGCAGTCGGGATGGTTGGCGGCGATGCTCTGCGCGATGTTCTGCAGCAGCATCGTCTTGCCGGCCTTCGGCGGCGAGACGATCAGGCCGCGCTGGCCCTTGCCGATCGGCGCCACGAGGTCGATGATGCGCGCCGTCAGGTCCTCGCGGCTGCCGTTGCCCTGCTCCAGGCGCAGGCGCTGGTTCGGGAACAGCGGCGTAAGGTTCTCGAACAGGACCTTGTGGCGCGCGCTCTCGGGCGAGTCGTAGTTGATCTCGCCGACCTTCAGGAGGGCGAAATAGCGCTCGCCCTCCTTGGGCGGCCGGATCAGGCCGGAGACGGTGTCGCCGGTGCGCAGGCTGAAGCGCCGGATCTGGCTCGGGCTGACATAGATGTCGTCGGGCCCGGCGAGGTAGGAGCCGTCGGCGAACCGCAGGAAGCCGAAACCGTCCTGCAGGATCTCCAGCACGCCGTCCCCGTAAATATCCTCGCCGTTGCGCGCATGCGCCTTGAGGATGGAAAAGATGATGTCCTGCTTGCGGGAGCGGGCGAGGCTGTCGAGCCCCATCGACTCCGCCAGCGCCACGAGCTCGTGCGCCGGGCGGCGCTTCAGCTCGGCCAGGTTCATCGCGTTCTTGGTGCGCTCCAGGTCTTCCTGGGAAATGACCTCGACTTCCTCGAAGTCCGGCAGCATGTCCGGATGATGGCGATCGCCGCCGCCACCTCCGCCGCCGCCGCCCGGCTTGCGCCGCCGCGACTTCTTGCGGCCGCCGTCCCTGGGGCCGCCGTCCCGCGGGCCGCGATGACCGGATTGAGGATTGCTGCCCTGGGGGCCGTCGTTTCTGGTGCCGTCAGAGGCCATATTGGTGTTCCGACCGGAGTTTCGGTTTGTGTTGGGAGCCCGGGCGGGATCGCCCGAGTGGTCCGTCAAAGGTGCTGATCCAGGAACTCGGTGAGCTGCTTCTTGCTCAGCGCACCGACTTTCTGGGCTTCCACCGAGCCATTCTTGAACAGCATCAGTGTGGGGATGCCGCGGATCCCGAAGCGGGGCGGCGTCTGGGGATTCTCGTCGATGTTGATCTTCGCAACGCGGAGCCGTCCCTCGTACTCGCGGGACACGTCGTCGAGGATCGGCGCGATCATCTTGCAGGGGCCGCACCACTCCGCCCAGAAATCCAGCAGCACCGGAATTTCGGACTTGAGAACGTCGCTCTCAAAACTCGAATCACTCGTGTAAACGATTTGGTCGCTCACTGTTTCTCGCCTCCGCAAGCCTGATGTCAAATGTGTTCAAGAGAATCTTGATTTAGGAATTCAACCCCTGAACCGGGGTCGGGCGAAGCAGCTACGGGATGTGACGCGCCTCGCGTGATGAGGCACAATGTCTCTGCGCTCGCGGCTTAAAGCTTGAGAATTCTTCTGCGCGGGGGGCTCCGGGAGGGCTTCCGGAACCGACAGGCCCGTATTCTGGCCCGAGTTTCGGCCGAGTTGCAATACCTATTAGTCTTTTTCCCCCAGGAACCAAAAAACAACAATGTCTGAAGGACTCCTTACACAGCTCCGCTTTGCCGAGCTGAATCTGCCCGAACCTGTCATGCAGGGCCTCGCCGACGCCGGCTTCGAACGCTGCACGCCGATCCAGGCCGAGACTCTTCCGGTGGCCCTCGAGGGCGGCGATATCGCCGGCCAGGCACAGACCGGCACTGGCAAGACCGCCGCCTTCCTGGTCGCGATGTTCACGCACCTGCACCGCAACCCGCCGCGCCCCACGCGCAGCCTCACCGATCCGCGGGCCCTGATCCTCGCGCCCACGCGCGAGCTCGCGATCCAGATTCACAAGGACGCCGAACTGCTCGGCGCACACACCGGGCTCGTGCTCGGGCTTGCGTACGGCGGCACGGACTACGAGAAGCAGCGGGCCCACATCCAGGCGGGGGTGGACGTGCTCATTGGCACCCCGGGAAGGCTCATCGACTATTACAAGCAGCACATCTTCGGCCTGCAGCATATCCAGGTGATGATCCTCGACGAGGCGGACCGCATGTTCGACCTCGGTTTCATCAAGGACATCCGCTACGTGATGCGGCGCCTGCCCGCGCCGCCGGAGCGCCTCAACATGGTGTTCTCGGCGACGCTCTCGCACCGGGTGCTGGAGCTCGCCTACGAGCACATGAACGATCCCACCCTGCTGCGGATCGAGCCGGAGCAGGTCACGGCCGAGAAGGTCCGGCAGTGCATCTACTTCCCCGCGAACAACGAGAAGCTGCCGCTGCTCATCGGCTTGCTGCGCCAGAAGGACGCGACCCGCACGATGGTGTTCGTCAACACCAAGCGCGCTGCGGACCGGGTGCGGGACTTTCTCGAGGCCAACGGCCTGCCTGCCGAGGTGATCTCCGGCGATGTGCCGCAGAACAAGCGCCAGAAGGTGCTGGCCAACTTCCAGGCGGGCAAGCTCGCGATCCTAGTCACGACCGACGTCGGCTCGCGCGGGCTGCACATCCCGGGCGTCTCGCATGTCGTGAACTACGACCTGCCACAGGACCGCGAGGACTACGTGCACCGCATCGGCCGCACCGCCCGGGCCGGCGAATCCGGGGACGCCATCAGTTTCGGCTGCGAAACCTACGTGCAGACCTTGCCGGAAATCGAGGACTACATCGGGATGAAGATCCCCGTGGCGACCATCGATCGCGCGAATCTGCCGGAGATTGCCCGGCCGGCGCACAACAGCCGCCTCGAGCGCACCGAGTGGGGCTCACGTCCCCCCGAGGGCCGCGGCGGAGCGGGGCCGCGCGGCCGCAGTCCGGGGCCGCGCGGTGGCGGGCGACCGGGCGACCGGCCGCGTCGAGCGGAGCGGCCCGAACCCCCCGCGGCGCCGGCGCCTGCACCTGCCACAGACGCCCCTGGCGTCACCGGCGAAGCCGGCAGCAGCGCCCCGAAGAAGCGGCGGCGGCGGCGCAAGCGCAGCCCGGCCGGCGGCAGTGCGCCGCCCGCGGCGGAATAGCGCCCCGGGGCCAGCCACGGGGTCGTCAGGATTCGTCGCGTGGCACTTTGCTCTGCAGCAACTCGGCCACGCTCTCCACGCCGTGGAAGTCCTCGACCCGGACCGGGGGACGCGACGAATCGGGCTTGAGGATCGCGACGACCCTGGCGATGCCGTAGGCATGCGCCGAGCGCAGCACCGGAAGGCTGTCGTCCACCAGCAGCGTCCGCGACGGCTCGAAAGGCTCGATCGCCCGCAGCCGCGCCCAGAACGTGGCATCTTCCTTTGGCAGCCCGAGATCGTGGCTGGAATGGATCGCATCCACGTAGCGCGCCAGCCCGGTGCGCGCCAGCTTGACGGCCAGCGAGCCGCGGTGCGCGTTCGTCACCAGGACGGCGCGCTTGCGCAGCTCGCGGACCGCGACGAGGAACTCGGGGACATCCGGCAGGAAGTCGATGTGGTCCTCGGCCTCGCGCTTCAGCGCCACAACATCCAGCCCCAGCTCGCGGCTCCAGTGGTCGAGGCAGTACCACTCGAGCGTGCCCCGAGCCGCCGCGAACCTGGGCTCGAGTACCGCGACGGCCTCCTCGTGCGGCAGCCCGTGCAGGGCCGCATAGCGCGTCGGGATCAGCTCCTGCCAGAAGAAATTGTCGAACCTGAGGTCGAGCAGTGTGCCGTCCATGTCCAGCAGCACGGTGTCGTAGTGGTCCCACTCGAAGGGCTGACGAGAGACGATCTCCATGGACCGGTATCATATACGTCCCTGACCCGCTGGAGCCTGGCCCGTGACGCACCTCGATAATGACCTGCTGGACGCCGTTGCCGAAATCGCCGAGTCCGCCGGCCGGGCGATACTCGACGTCTACGAGACCGACTTTGCCGTCGAGGCCAAGGCGGACGCGTCGCCCATCACCGAGGCCGATCGGCGCGCCAATGAGGTCATCCGCGCGGCGCTGGTCGCGCTGCCGGGGGAGCGGCCGATCCTGTCCGAGGAGGCGCGCACCGTGCCGTGGGAAGTGCGCCGGCACTGGAAGGAATACTGGCTCGTCGATCCCCTCGACGGCACCAAGGAATTCATCCAGCGCAACGGGCAGTTCACCGTCAACATCGCCCTCGTGCGCGGTGGACGACCCTTGCTGGGCGTCGTGCATGTGCCGGTGCCGGGCGTCACCTACGGCGGCATCGTCGGCCAGGGCGCATGGCGCCGCGCGCGCAGCGGCGAAAAGCAATCCATCCAGGTCGCCCCGCTGGCCGGCGGTCCCGTGCGGGTCGTCGGCTCGCGCTCCCACCGCGGCCCGGACCTCGATGGCTACCTCGAGCGCCTCGGCCCCCACGAAATGGTGCCGATGGGCTCCTCGCTCAAGTTCTGCATCGTCGCAGAGGGGAACGCGGACGTTTATCCCCGGCTGGGGCCGACCTCCGAGTGGGACACCGCTGCGGCCGAGGCGGTGCTGAACGCGGCCGGCGGCCGGGTAGTCGCCAGCGACGGGCTGCCGGTGGCCTATAACAAGGGACCTGACCTGTTGAACCCGTGGTTCATCGCGTCGGGAGACGATTCACGCGACTGGACCAGCTATCTCCCGTGAACACCAACTCGATGATGATCATTGCCGGGATCGTTCTCGGGATCATCTGGTTCTGGCATGCGAGCATGGCGGCCCGGGAACGCGCCAACGGCGCGGCGCGAGAAGCCTGTGAGCGACTCAGGCTGGTCATGCTGGACGGCACGGTCTCGATCGTGCGCCTGTGGTTTCGCCGTGACCTGGACGGCCGGCTGCGGTTCGAGCGTACCTATGGCTTCGAGTACACCGACGACGGTTACCGCCGTCTCAGGGGCTTCATTGTCACGCTCGGTTCGCGCGTGACCTCGGTCGGGCTGGCCGCCGCCCGCAGCGTCCTGAACCCCGAGGACCCGACCCCGCCCTTCCCGGATGACTGAACCCCAGGGCCTGTCGTCCGTGGCTGATCCGGTCTGGCGGCGGCGCGGTCAGTTGGCTAAGCTTGGCGACATGCGGCGGCGGCGCGCCCGCGCCTCCCGACGCGCCATATCCGCATATCCTGCTCCGATCCCGCGGCGAGCGAAGCCCATTGGCGACCCCCGATGAACGATAACAAGGTCGATACCTTCATCTTCAGCAACATGACCCGCCTGAAGGAGTTGCGGATCGCCCACCGGGACCTCGACGATGTGATCACGCGACTCGCCGAGAATCCGCTGGTGGACCAGCTGCAGCTGAAGCGCCTGAAGAAGCGCAAGCTCGCGCTGAAGGACCAGATCGCCCGGCTCGAGAGCGAGCTCATTCCTGACCTGAACGCTTGACAAGGGCCCGCAGAGGCGCGGAGACGCGGAGGGTTAGCAGGTATAGGCATTGCCTTGCCGTGGGGCGGGGCGGCAAGCGCAAGTTATTCCCGGGGAGACCGGCGCGACGGCTTGCCCGCAGCGCGAATTACGCTTTGGAAATCAGGTCCACAGCAGCGCTTGCCGGGCCCAGCATCGATCGCCGCTCCATGGCCTCCGCCCCGCAACCGGTCTGCCCGGCCCTCTCTGCGCCTCCGCGCCTCTGCGGGCCTAGCCTCTGCGCCTCCGCGTCTCCGCGGGCCTAGCCTCTGCGCCTCCGCGTCTCCGCGTTAAGCCTCTTCGGGCCGCTCGTGCTGGTACTTCGCCGGCAACAGCCAGGTCGCGAGCGCGGGCAGCAGCAGGATGGCGCCGAACATGTTCACGAGGAACATGAAGGTGAGCAGGATGCCCATGTCGGCCTGGAACTGCAGCGGCGAGAACACCCAGGTAAACACGCCGATCGCCAGCGTGATCCCCGTGAACACCACGGCATTACCGGTCACCCTGAGCGTCATCGTGTAGGCCTGCTGGATGCTCATGCCCTGGTTCAGGAAGAACTGGAAGCGGCTGTAGATGTAGATGCCGTAGTCCACGCCGATGCCGACGCCCAGCGCGGCCACCGGGAGCGTGTTGACCTTCAGGCCGATGTCGAGGAAAGCCATCAGCGCATAGGCGAGCAGCGACACCAGCGCCAGCGGAATGACGATGCAGGCCACCGCCCGCAGCGAGCGGAAGCTCGCCCAGCACAGCAGGATCACGGCGCCAAACACATAGACCAGGATCGGGAACTGGGAGGCCGCGACCTCCTCGTTCATCGCCGCCATCACGCCCACGTTGCCGGTCGCCAGGCGGAAGTCCATGTCTTCGGTCGCGAACTCATCCCGCCAGGCCTTAACCTCATTGACCACCCGCTCGATAGTCTCCGCCTTGTGGTCTTCCGTGTAGACCATCACGGGAATCACGCTGCAGTCGCTGTTCAGCAGCCCCGAGCTGGTCTCCACGCGCGCGAGCGCCTGCACCAGCACCTGCTCGTTGCGCGACAAAACGCGCCACGCGGGGAAACCCTCGTTCCAGCCAGCCGTGACGATCTTGGCCACCTGCGGCAATGCCACCACAGTCTGCACGCCGGGCACGTTCTGCATATGCCAGGCGAACTGGTCGATGAGCTCCATGACCTCGTGGTTGATGCAGCCGCCCTCCCCGACCTCGACAATGACGTTGATCAGGTCCACGCCGATGGAGAAGCGATCGGTGATCGCCTGGGAATCGAGGTTGTAGCGCGAATCGGGGCGCAGCTCGGGCACGCCGGCGTGCAGGTCGCCGATGCGCACCTGCGAGCCCTTCCATGCACCGAACACGAACAGCCCGGCCGCCACCACAATGATCACGGTGGCCGGTCCGCGCGTCGAGACTTTCGACAGCGTGTCCCAGAGTGGGCGCATCTGCACGGCGCGATTGAGCAGCTTTTCCTTGTACTTCGGGCCCGGCTGCACATAGCTGATGAGCACCGGTAACAGCACCAGGTTCGTCAGGATGATGCAGGCCACGCCGAGCGAGGCCATGATCGCCATCTCCTGGATGATGCGGATGTCGATGAACAGAATCGTGATGAAGCCGATCGTGTCGGAGATCAGCGCGATGCCGCCCGGCACCAGCAGCCGCCTGAAGGTGGTGCGCGCGGCGCTCTCCGGATCGGCGCCGTCGTACACCTCGGCCGCGTAGCCGGAAATCATCTGCACGCCGTGCGAGACGCCGATCGCAAACACCAGGAACGGCACGAGCAGGCCCATGGGATCGATGCCGAAGCCCAGCAAGGGCAGCGCGCCCAGCTCCCAGATCACGGCGAAGATGCTGCAGACGAGCGGCACGATCGTCAGCCTGATCGACTGGCTGTAGATGAACACCAGGACGGCGGTGATGAACAGCGCCACGCCGAAGAACAGGACGATGCGGGCCGCGCCTTCCTTGATGTCGCCGACCACCTTCGCGAAGCCGATGATGTGCACCTTGATCTGGTCGGTCTGGAACTGCTGCCGGACCTCGCTTTCGAGCAGCCGCGCGACGTCGAAGTAGTCGAGCCGCT
>Ga0209498_1000006_pt1 | contig 123460 bp, 107 predicted proteins | sample WalLakDeSediment_FD_184131 | JGI IMG/M metagenome (GOLD analysis project Ga0209498, IMG submission 184131) | Lake sediment microbial communities from Walker lake, Nevada to study Microbial Dark Matter (Phase II) - Walker Lake 11/02/13 Deep... | ecosystem: Environmental > Aquatic > Freshwater >... | reverse complement strand
CCCTTTATTGGTGGTGCCCCCGCCAAGATTCGAACTTGGGCTAACCAGGATTAGGAATCCTGTGCTCTATCCTACTGAGCTACGGGGGCCGATGAAAAACATCGCACGAAATGATATTTTTATTGACTCTTTGTCCACCTGTCAACCTGGATTTATTGTGAATTTGCAGGAGCAGCGTCATTGAAAACGGGATTCAACCTTGAAAAGACTAAGCCGCCGCTGGTTTATATGTTGCTGCAGATCCCCGGGGTTCTGTTTCTGGGGGTTATTCTTTTTTTAGCCTGGGAGCAGACCTGGATCAGCGGCCTTACAGCCTGGGCTGTAATGCTGGCCTGGCTGGTCAAGGACATTATTTTTTATCGCTTCTACAGAAAAGCTCTCAGCCCAAGCCCACAGAATGTTATTGCCATGCTCCATGGCTCAGAGGCTGTGGTAAAGGTCTCTGTGGACCCCGTAGGTCAGGTGTCTTTAAGGGGTGAAATCTGGCAGGCAATAAGCCTGGATGGAGATATTCTCGAGCCAGGAACAGAAGTTGTGGTGGAGAGCAACAGGGGAATGACCCTGGAAGTTAGAAAAGTTAAACAGAAAGAATATGATCAGGGAGAGTATTTTGAAAAAAATTGATCAAGTTTTTTCAGATAGTTTTCCCTGGATTCCAGGAAACCTGTATTGTGATCACCACGAATTTCAGTGAAGTATTTGGGTTCAGGAGCGGCTTCATAAAGCTTTTGTCCATGGGAGAAGGGGATAATCTCATCATCCGGGCTGTGGATAATTTTTAAAGGAGAGGTTATCTGGTCCAGTTTTCCCAGGGTGTCATATTCAAATCTGGATAAAAGCCTGATGGGAAGAAAAAAGAAAAGCTCTGAGCCAAGGTCCCTGGCACTGGTAAATGTTGACTCAAGTATTACGCCGGCGGGGCTTGTTTGCGAGGCAAGATCAGCAGCCACCGCTCCTCCCAGGGAACGGCCGAAAATAAATATTTCTTCCGGCCTTATCTTTCTGCCCTCAATTAGATAATGCCAGGCCGCTTGAACGTCCAGGTAAGTGCCTTTTTCGCTGGGTTTTCCTGAGCTCTTTCCATATCCCTGGTAATCAAAAATCATTGTGGACATATTAAGGGAATGCAGCAATTCAATGGTTTGCAGGCGATGAGATATGTTTCCGGCGTTTCCATGACAGAAGAGAACAACGCCGCGTGGGTTTTCAGCCGGAACAAACCAGGCGTGAACTTTCTCGCCCCGAACGTCGATCAACAGTTCCTCATACGCAAGTCCTAACTGGCTCGGGTCAGAGGCATGATCTGAAAAGGGAACAAAAACCAGGCGGTCCTGAAAAACATAAATATAGGCCAGAAAGACCAGGTAAAAAAAGAAGCACATCCCAAGGATGAAAGTTAGCGCTTTTAACATTGGTTGAAATTTCAAGCTGTTAAAAAGTTTATTCAAAGAATCTGATCCCCCTTAATCCTCTTGACTTTCTGGGCTTTAACGCCGGGGTGGATACTGGAAGAACAAGATACTCTGATTCAGGGCGGTCATGTTCCTGACCTTTAATATCTTCAGCCAGACTTATCAACCTTTCAATTCTGTCTTTTGTTCTGGGATGGGTCCTGAGTATTGAAGGAAGATCGGTTTTTTTTCCGGGCCGTAAAATTCCCATGAGCCATCCTGGGGTTTTGTATTCCAGTTTGGCCAGGGCCTGAACCAGCCCCATGGGATCATTGGTGATCAATGCTGCGTCAATATCAGCATCAAACTCCCTTGTCCTGGAAAGGGCCAGCTGCATTATTGTGCTTATGGTTGGGGCCAGGATCAGCACCGCAATGATCCACCAGGAAATATAATAGCCTTCAGTGATAATAAGGGGGAGATTGATAAAGAGCAGGATCTGTCCGCTAAGAGCCAGCAGGGCGTTCATGCGGCTGACAACATCAGCCATGTTCATTATTTTTATGTCATTGTTGCGGATATGACTAATTTCATGAGCAAGAACAGCTCCCAATTCCCTTAAATTCAGGGTTCTCAGGAGTCCGTCAGTGACGGCGATTATGGGTCTTTTTTTGTTTCCCATTGAAAAAGCGTTTACAGCATGGCTTGGGATGTAAAACAGGTCCGGATTCCTGTTCAGACCTGCTTTTCTGGAGATCAGACTCAGTGTTTGGTAGAGGGCTGGAGCTTGCTCCGGCCGGAGAAATCGGGCATTATACATTCGCAGGACCATGGACCATGGAGAAAGGCCTGCTGAAACAAACAGGGCAGCAGCGCCTGTGACAAAGGCCCAGACAACCCCTGATTTACCGGCAATGAGCCACCCAAGCAGGGCGAGAATACCGGACATGGCAGTGATTATCAGAAGGGATTGAAAAAAATTGAGCCATTTACGGCCAATGTAGCTGCGGGCGATCATGATTATTTATTGTTTATCAAGTTATCAGGGCAATTTTTAGTTAAAACTTGCAACGTTTAATTTCCTTGACTTGGAAACTAATACCCCTTTAAAAATATCTCCCTGGCACAGGCATTTCAAAAAATTCTTTTTTGCGTAAGCCAACAGTCTCAGACATAATAATCATGGGTCTTCAATGCCAGTCCATGGCCTGGTCTTTTAGACTGACTGAAAAAAAGAAACGGCTGATACCCAAAGGTAATTGCCTGGGGAAAGGTCAAAATTTTCAAACTTATAATTAAAGCCTTATCAAGAGGAGTCAAATGAAGCCCAGTAAGATGCCGTCAAACTTAGCGGAACCGGTAATCAGCGATAACGCCAGAACAGTTCTTACAAAAAGATACCTGCGCAAAGGCCCTGATGGTCAGCCTCTTGAAGATTTCAGGACCATGTTCTGGAGGGTGGCTTCCAGTATAGCCAATGAAGAGAAAAAGTACAAGAAATCCAAGTATAAATCAGAAGAATTGGCCCTGATTTTTTATAAGATGATGACTGATTACAGGTTTCTGCCTAATTCGCCCACCCTGATGAACGCGGGAACCGAGCTCGGGCAGCTGGCAGCCTGTTTTGTTCTGCCTGTGGGTGACTCCATGGAGGAGATCTTTGACGCCATCAAGTACGCGGCCCTTATTCACAAATCAGGGGGGGGGACGGGTTTTTCATTTTCCAGGTTAAGACCTACAAACAGCAGAGTTGGCTCAACAGGAGGAATTGCCTCAGGTCCCATCTCATTTTTAAAAATCTTCAACACAGCCACTGAACAGGTCAAACAAGGGGGTACCAGGCGAGGGGCCAACATGGGCATTCTGCGCGTTGATCATCCTAATATAATTGAATTCATCAGGGCCAAAGAAAGAGACGGTGATCTGAATAACTTCAACCTGTCTGTGGCTTTGACGGAAAAGTTTATGCAGGCCGTGGAAAATGATGAAGAATATTCTTTGGTGGCTCCGCATACCGGAAGTGAAAAAAACAGGCTAAGGGCCAGGGAAGTCTTTTCACTTCTGGTGCAAAAGGCATGGGAAAGCGGTGATCCGGGAATCGTCTTTCTGGACCGGGTCAACAGGGACAACCCCAACCCTGAACAGGGAGAAATTGAAAGCACTAACCCATGCGGTGAGCAACCCCTGCTTCCTTACGAAGCCTGCAACCTGGGCTCCATTAACCTGGATAAATTTTTTGCCGGGAAATCAGCCGATGGAATTGACTGGGAAGGGTTGAAGGAAACGGTTCATTTGACTGTCCGTTTCCTGGATAATGTTATAGATGCTTCAAAATATCCCCTGGACCGGATTACGGAAATGGTGCGTAAAAACCGCAAGATCGGCCTGGGCGTGATGGGCTGGGCTGATCTTCTGTTTCAGCTGGAGATCCCTTATGACAGTCACAAGGCTTTAATGCTGGCTGAAAAAGTAATGGAATTCATTCAAAAGGAATCCAAGTCAGCTTCAAAGATACTGTCAGTTGAAAGAGGTCCCTTTCCCGCCTATGAACAATCGGTTTACGCCAAACAGAACTATGGCCCTTACAGAAATGCCACCACCACGACCATAGCCCCTACAGGCACTCTTTCCATAATTGCTGGATGTTCTTCCGGTGTTGAGCCTCTTTTTGCCTTGAGCTTTGTCCGTCAGGTCATGGACGGAGAGAGACTGGTGGAGGTCAATCCCCATGTTGAGGAAGCCCTGAAAAAAACTCAAAGCCACAGTAAAAAGCTGATGGAAGAGATCAGTCAGAAAGGCAGCATCAAAAACATGGATTTTCTGGATGAAAATCTTCGCCAGGTCTTTGTGACAGCCATGGATATTGCCCCTGAATATCATCTCAAGATGCAGGCCGCTTTTCAGAAGTTTACGGACAATGCTGTTTCAAAAACCGTTAACCTGCCGCATGATGCCACAAAAGACGATATATGGAGTATTTACTGGATGGCCTATGAACTTGGCTGCAAAGGGGTTACCGTGTATCGGGACGGATGCAAGAGTTCCCAGGTCCTGTGCACCGGTGAAGGGCAAAAGTCCAAAGCCATTGAGCAGGAAGGCCGGATGAGCGTCAAGGAGCGGCCGGAAGTAGTTTACGGATTTACCCAGAAGGTCAGGACCGGACTGGGAGAACTTTATCTGACCGTGAACGAGGTTGACGGCAAACCATTTGAGGTTTTCGCCACAATCGGTCGTTCAGGACGTTCCATAACAGCCAAGGCTGAGGCTATTGGCAGACTGGTATCCCTTGCCCTCCGCTCAGGGATCGATGTGCGCGATGTGGTCAAACAGATTAAAGGAATCGGCGGGGAACATCCTGTGTTTCAGAAAAAGGGACTTTTATTGTCCATACCTGACGCTGTGGGCTGGATCCTTGAGAACAGATATCTTCAGAGAAAAAAGGCAGGCTCAGACTATGTCAGCCTGAACCGGCCGGCCTGTCCTGACTGCGGTCATGAACTGGTTTTCCAGGAGGGTTGCTTTGTCTGCAACGTCTGCGGTTATACTAAATGTGGATAAAAAAAGTAAATGATCAGAGTCAGGCATCTTTCCCATTCCTTTGGCCGCTATTGGGCCTTGAAGAACATCACTTTCTCCCTGGATAAAGGAGATTTTCTGTTTTTAACCGGGCCATCAGGCGCTGGAAAGACTACCCTGATGCGCATTTTGCATGGAAGCCTGCCTCTTCAAAGGGGCAAATCCCAAATTGCCGGATTTGATCTTAATTCCATGCATTTCAGGAAGCTTTTTCTTTTGAGACGTCAGGTGGCCATAGTTTTTCAGGACTTCAGGATTTTGCCTGGCCAGTCGGTCTGGGATAATGTGGCCCTTCCCCTTATGGTCAGAGGAATGGTTAAAAAGCAGGTTGAGAAAAGGGTTCGCGCTGTACTCAGGGGGCTGCGCCTGGACAATAAGTCCTGGTGTCTTTGCCGGGAGATTTCAGGGGGGGAGCAGCAAAGAGTTGCCGTGGCCAGAGCGGTGGTAGTCAATCCAAAAGTTTTACTGGCGGATGAACCCACGGGCAACCTTGATAAAAAACTTTCCCTGCAGCTTATGGAGGTATTCAGACAATTCAACGTTCATGGAACAACGGTTGTTTTTGCCACTCATAATGAAGAACTCATCAAAAGTCATCAGAACGCCAAGGTTCTTTCCCTCAAGGAAGGCAGTATCATTGATGCCAACTGGCCTCTTGAGGAGGGCGGGGAATGAGGGTCTTTACTCACCTTTTGTTCCAGGGACTCATTAATCTGGGGCGCAACAAATGGGCCCAGATTTTTACAATGAGCGCTGTTATCTTCGTCTCCTTTCTGGCTGGTCTTTTTCTGCTTCTGCTTTTTAATTTCAATCTGGCAGTCTCCAAAACCCAGGATAAGCTTCAATATCAGGTCTACTGGGAAAAAGGCCTGCCTTTGGAGGATGTATCCGGTCAGTGGGAAGAAATAGCCTCCTGGGACATTGAATCACTCAAAACATTCACACCTGAACAGGCTCTTCAAGTGCTGGTGGATTCCATGTCCGGCGATTTTGATCCCGCTTACCTGTCAGAATCAAGCCCGTTGCCTCCAACAGCTCTAGTGGAGATTTCCATGAGCAGGGGAAATGAAGATGACCCTGCAAAGGAAATTCTTTACAGACTTGAGCAGCTCCCAGGGGTTGAAAGGGTCAGTTACAATCCCATGCAGATGGACATGGCCAGAACCTGGTTCAAGATAACTTCCAGGGTATTCTGGCCTTTAATTTTTTTTATGTTTGTTATTACCGGACTGGTAGTGGCCAATACCCTGAAGCTCAATCAGATAAACCGAAAGGATGAGGTGGAGATTTTATCACTGGTGGGAGCCAGTCCATGGTATATTCAGTTTCCCCTTCTGATTACAGGCGCCCTGCAGGGTTTCATGGGAGGCCTTGTTTCCCTGTTGCTTTTAAAGGGATTGCACCTCATGGCCAGAGACTTGTTATACTTTCCCCCCCTTTGGATCAGAATCGAGTTTCTGCCTCCTCTTTATTTGGGTTCACTCCTGGCAGCCCTGACCGGTGTGGGAATTATAAGCAGCTTGCTGGCTGGAGGCAGTGATTCCAGGTGATGGAATTGGGAACATGATTCGCGAACAAAGCATTGAACTCAATCTGGCCGGGAGGACATGGCTAATAAGCAAAGGCGGAAGCCTTGAAGATCTATGGAATGAAATGACCGGGGACAATGAGGAAGATGAGGATCACATACCTTATTGGACAGAAATCTGGCCGGCGTCAAAGGTTCTTGCTCAGCACATTTATGCATGCCGGAGTTTGTTGTCCGGAAGGATATGTCTGGATATAGGATGCGGGCTGGGAATAACTTCACTTTTGGCAGGATCACTGGGAGCCAAAGTCGTTGCCATGGATTTTGAGTGGCCGGCCCTTGAATGCGCGCGCAAAAACGCGCACCTCAATCATGTTCCTGCATTAAATTGGGTTCAGATGGACTGGAGAAACCCAGGACTTAGACCAGCCGTGTTTGACTTTATCTGGGCCGCAGACATTCTTTATGAAACAAGGTTCTGCCAGCCTCTGGCCATGCTTTTGAAAGACTCCATCAGGGAAAACGGTCGGATCTGGATAGCTGACCCGGAAAGAAACATTTCAGCCAGCATCTGGAGTTTCTTTGAGGACAATGGTTTTATTATTAACGAGATTAAAAGGGAAAAGGCTTTTATAGGCCGCCATGGAGCCATGGTAAGGCTTATGGAACTGAGTGTCTGACCCGGCACCCACTTGAATTGTTTAGACTCAGATTCCTGGAAGGATCAACATTTCAAGTGGATGCCGGATGGGGAAATCACAGGCATGGCCAGGATCTGAGCATAGAATGGAGCAAATCAGGGAAAAAATTTCCCACGGTCTGTCAAATTTAGTTCTGCGGGAATAATAGAATAACTCAGGAGGGTTTTAATGGGCAAGACAATTCGCTTTGGCGTTTCCCTGGATATGGACCTGTTAACCAGGTTTGACGATTTGTGTGAGAAAAAGAGCTATCAGACACGTTCTGAAGCAATTAGAGATTTGATCAGGGGGGCCCTTGTTCAAAAGGAATGGGAAGATGATGATCAGGAAAGCATAGGAGTCCTCTCTCTTGTCTATGACCACCACCAGAGCGATCTTTCTCAGAAATTGACAGAAATTCAGCATCAGGCCCTGGATGTTATTATAACGTCAATGCATATTCATCTGGATCATCATAATTGTCTGGAGGTTCTAGTGCTTCGTGGTTCAGGCAGGGTCATAAAGGATACTTCTGAAAAACTCATTTCCACCAGGGGCGTGAAGCATGGCAAGATCAATCTGACCACAACAGGCAGGGATATTGTCTGATGCAGGACATCCAGAACGGTCCTTCAGAGGTTGCAATGCCCATTGACCGGGTAGGAGTGAAAAACCTTAAAATCCCTCTCCTTGTTCAGGATCGTTCAAAGGGGAGTCAGCACACCATTGCTGATGTTGATTTATGCGTTGATCTTCCGGCCAGGTTCAAAGGCACCCACATGAGCAGATTTCTAGAGGTCATCAGTTCATGGTCGCAGGTTTTGAATAATGACAGCCTGAGGGAACTGCTGACCAGCGTCAGACAAAGGCTTGCGGCAAAAAGGGCGGTTCTTCGTTTTGATTTTCCTTATTTTTATTCGCGAAGAGCGCCGGCCAGTGGCCATGAATTTGTTGTCGACTTCAGCTCTTTTCTTTGCGGAGAACTTTCCGGCCGTGAGATAAGTATGACCCTTGGGGTCACGGTTCCTGTGATGACTGTCTGTCCATGTTCCATGGCCATCAGTGAAAAAGGGGCTCACAGCCAGAGGGCTCTGGTTCGCGTCAAATGCGGATTTCGTGGGCTGCTCTGGCTGGAAGAACTAATTGATATCGCTTCCAATGCCGGGTCATCTCCTGTTTATCCTTTGCTGAAGCGAGAGGATGAAAAATTTGTGACTGAGTATGCCTTTTCCAGACCGGCTTTTGTGGAGGATGTGGTGAGAAAGGCCGCAGCAGATCTGGATGAGCATCAGTTGATTAAATGGTATGAAGTGGAGGTTGAAAGCTTTGAGTCCATCCATAATCACAGCGCTTACGCGAAAATCTCCAGAGTTTAAATGGTTATCACCCTGTCGTGTAAGGATTTTTTCAAAGGTCTGTTAAATTTATCCGCCAGGATTTGATTTTATTCAGCTTTAAAGATATTCTTTTTCTGTTGTTGTAAGCATTCATCATCAGGGCTGAGGGTCCGGAAATCTGTTCATGTTTCTTTTGTCGCAGACTACCAAGCCATGGGCTTTGATTAAAGCATTGCTGCAAGGTAATATTTACCTTTTTCGCAGACCAGACCCAGGCCGGTGGAACAAGCAAAATCTCGCAACCCCAAAAAGATTTCAGGTTAAAATATTTTTTTAGAATGCGCTGATTAGATGATGTTTCTATTGACTCAAGATTTTTAATTCCATGCCATTCACGGCAAATAACGGGAGTTTTATATGGCTAAAAAAGGTATGTCCCCTGAAGAATTACGCAGAGAAGCACTGGAAACAGCTATAACCACCATTGAAAGAAAATATGGACAGGGCTCGGTTATGCGCCTGTCAGACGAGGCTCACCAGTCCATTCCTTTTATACCCACGGGTTCCATTGGGCTGGATCTTGCCCTTGGCCTGGGAGGTATACCCAGGGGCAGGGTCACTGAAATATACGGACCTGAATCTTCAGGTAAAACAACTCTGGCTTTGCACATCATAGCGGAAGCCCAGAAAAGGGGGGGAGTGGCTGCGTTTATTGACGCGGAGCACGCCCTGGATGTCACCTATGCCAGAAGGCTTGGCGTCAACACGGAAGAACTTCTGATTTCCCAGCCTGATTATGGAGAACAGGCCCTTGAGATTGCTGATCTCCTGGTGCGTTCGGGAGGAGTTGACGTTATTGTCATAGACTCAGTGGCCGCCCTCATTCCTCAGGCCGAGCTTGAAGGAAGCATGGGAGAAACACAGGTGGGGGGCCAGGCCAGGCTTATGTCCCATGCAATGCGCAAGCTCACCGGAACTATCCATAAATCCAAGACGTCACTGGTATTCATCAACCAGATCCGCATGAAGATCGGGACCATGGGCTATGGCAATCCTGAAACCACTTCCGGAGGCAACGCTCTAAAATTCTACGCGACCATTCGCATGGATATCAGGAAAGTCCAGTCTCTCAAAGACAAGGAAGAGGCAGTGGGCAACCGGGTCAGGGTCAAGGTCGTGAAAAACAAGGTTGCTCCGCCATTCAGGGAAACCCAGTTTGACATCCTTTACGGTCTGGGAATTTCCCGGGTGGGAGAATTACTGGATATGGGGGTGGAACACGGTGTGGTTGATAAAAGCGGAGCCTGGTTTGCCTATGGCTCTGAAAGACTTGGTCAGGGCAAGGAAAACGTCAGGGCATTTTTATTGGAAAACAATGAAATAGCTCAGGCCATTGAAAAAGACCTGCTAATCCATCTGGGGGTTCTAGAACCGGAAAAACCTGAGGAAAAACAGGTAGAAAGGGATTCAAATTAATGCAGGAGGAATCCGGTGCCAACCTCATCCGAGATTAGAAAAAGGTTTTTGAGATTCTTTGAGGAGAACGGACATACCCTTGTTCCCAGTTCTTCACTGGTTCCTCAGAATGATCCCACCCTTCTTTTTACCAACGCTGGCATGGTTCAGTTTAAAAAGGTTTTTCTGGGCCAGGAAAAAAGAGAATACACCATGGCGGCCACTTCCCAGAAGTGTCTTAGAGTGGGCGGCAAGCACAATGACCTGGAAAATGTGGGCAGGACAGCAAGACATCATACCTTTTTCGAGATGCTGGGCAATTTTTCCTTTGGAGATTACTTTAAAAAGGAAGCCATAGACCTGGCCTGGAGATTTTTGACCAGAGAAATGGGCCTTAGCCCGGAAAAACTGATCATTACCGTTTATCAGGATGATGACGAGGCCATGGAACTCTGGGAAAAAACAGCCGGTGTACCCAGAGAGCGGATATTTCGCCTGGGTAAAAAAGATAATTTTTGGTCCATGGGAGATACAGGCCCTTGCGGACCCTGTTCCGAGATTCTTTATGACCAGGGCGCAGTCATGTCCTGCGGTCCTGACTGCGTTGTAGGGGTTTGTGATTGTGATCGGTACCTGGAAATCTGGAACCTTGTATTCATGCAGTTTGACCGGGACGAAGGCGGCAATCTGAATCCTCTGCCAAGGCCCAGCATTGATACCGGTATGGGGCTGGAGAGAATTAGTGCTGTATGTCAGGGGGTTCATTCAAATTATGACACTGACCTGTTTAAGCCATTGATAAATTTTATGGCTGATTCAGCCAGAGTTTCCTATGGAGTAAATGAAGATTGTGATGTTGCTCTGAGGGTCATCGCGGATCACTCCAGGGCTTCAGCCTTTATGATTGCCGATGGAATACTGCCTTCCAATGAGGGCCGTGGTTATATCCTGAGAAGGCTTATCCGCAGAGCCTACAGATTTGGACGCAGCCTTGGAATTATGAGGCCCTTTTTGCATGAGGTAAGTCTTGAAGCAGTCAAAATAATGGGAAATGCCTATCCCCAGCTTGAGGAAGCCAGGGATTTCATGGTCAGGGTGATCAAACAGGAAGAGGAACGTTTTGCCGATACTCTGGAAAAAGGACTTGTGCTTCTGGAAGAAGAGATTGCAAACCTTAAGACAGCGCAGAAAAGAGTTGTCCCGGGTGAGGTGGCTTTTAAACTTTACGACACCTATGGGTTCCCCCTTGACATAGTTAATGATATAGCGGGCAAAGCCGGTCTTGAGGTAGACGAGGCAGGTTACAGCGCTTTAATGGATGACCAGAAGAAAAGAGCCAAGGCAGCCTGGAAAGGCGCGGACAGTGATAATATTTTCGCTCAGTTGGGCAGGATGGCTGGTGATGATTTTCAGGTTGATTTTGTGGGATACAGTCATCTCAGGTCCAAAGGAGTAGTAAGTTTTCTGGTCGACTCCGCGGGTGAGCCCTTAAAAAATATGAGTGAAGGCGAGGATGGCTGGCTGGTTTCATCCACGACTCCTTTTTACGGGGAATCAGGCGGGCAGTCAGGAGATAAAGGAAGGGTTGCTTCTCAGACCGGCAAGGCCAGGGTTGAAGATACCCTGAAGCCATTTCCAGGTATTATTGTTCATAAGATTAAGGTCTTTTCAGGCAGCCTGAATCTGGGTCAGAATGTGGATTTGATTGTTGACGACGGCACCAGGGTTGCCATTGCCAGAAACCATACAACTACCCATCTTTTGCATTCGGCCCTGCGCCGTGTTCTTGGAGAGCATGTCAAACAGGCCGGGTCTCTGGTGGAGGAAGGCAGGCTCAGGTTCGACTTTACGCATATCAAGGCAGTGGAAAAAGATGAGCTGGCCAGGATTGAGGATGACGTCAACGCGTCCATTCTGGCGGATATTCCCGTAGAAACCATGGAAATGGATCATGAGCAGGCCATGGGAAAGGGGGCCCTGGCTCTTTTCTCTGAAAAATACGCCAACAAGGTCAGAGTTGTCTCATTGGGGGATGTTTCCATGGAGCTTTGCGGAGGCACCCACCTCAAGTCAACAGGTCAGGCCGGAACCTTCTGTATTGTCAGCGAAGGTGCTGTAGCGGCGGGGGTGCGCAGGATCGAAGCCCTTACAGGCTGGGCGGCCCTGAGGTACTGGCAGGATAAACGCTCAAGGCTTGAGTCCCTGCAGGGATTGCTAAAGACAGGTCCGGAACAGTTGATTGACAAAGTTGGAGCCCTTCTGGATCAGCTTAGGGAAATTTCAAGGGAAAATAAGACACTGAAACAGAAGCTTTCATCAGGCACAGGCAGCGAGCTTGCTTCTGCTGTTAAAAATGTTTCCGGGATAAATTTTATTGCCCGCAAGATTGATGACGCGGATATGAATGGACTTAGAAAACTCATGGACGATATCCGCTCAAAGATGAATTCCGGGGTTGTTCTTCTGGCTTCAAAGAATAGGTCCAAGCCCATGCTCCTGCTTTTCGTGAGCAAAGATCTGCATGATAAATTCACCGCGCCGCAATTGATCAAGGAAGTTGCCGCTGAGATTAAGGGAAGCGGAGGAGGTCGTCCTGACCTGGCCCAGGCGGGCGGTTCTGATGCCCAAGGTCTGGACAGGGCTCTGAGCAGGCTGGAAGAAATTCTTGCAGTGCGTTGAAAATCTTCCAATTGCTTCGTTGCTTCTCCGGCACCCACTTTAGTTGATATTATTCTGGCGTATGTGATTATTGACATATCAAGTGGGTGCCGGACTGACGCTTGGAATTTTTGAACGCCCTGTATAAGGTGACTTTTTCAACAAATTTTTAGGGCGTTGAAGATCTTTAACTTGCTGCATTCTATAGCTCTTTTACTTTTTCAGACAGCCTTTTTAACCTGGGATCGACCTGAAATTTTGAGAAAGAAATGATTAACAAGATACTTAAAAAAAGAATTCTCATTCCGGACAAGGTCAGCGAGCTTACTATTTACGCTCCTCATATTTCCCGTAAAGCCCGCCCGGGCAATTTTGTTGTGCTCAGACTTTCAGCAAAAGGAGAGCGCATCCCACTGACCATTGCGGACAAAGATCCAGAAAGTGGAACAATTGTGATTGTTTATCTGGTCCTGGGTAAAACCTCAGCCCTTCTGGATACCTTTGATGCAGGTGATACAATTCTTGATCTCTGCGGACCCCTGGGTAAACCCACAGAGATCAAAAAGCAGGGCGAGGTTTGCTGCGTGGGAGGGGGCACAGGCATTGCTGCCATGCACCATATTGCCAAGGGGAACAATGAGTCAGGCAATGAGGTGGTTTCAGTAATTGGAGCCAGAAGCAGGGATCTTTTGCTGTTCAAACCTGAATTGGAAAAGATATCCTCCAGGGTTCTGGTGGCTACTGATGATGGAACTATGGGGCATAAAGGTTTTGTCACCGAGGTACTGGAGAAGTATCTGCAAAAGAGCAGTTCTGTCAAAGAGGTGGTAGCGGTTGGCCCGGTCCCAATGATGAAGGCGGTGGCCAAAGTCACCAAGCCTTTTAACGTCAAGACCATGGTCAGTCTTAATTCCATAATGGTTGATGGAATAGGCATGTGCGGTGCCTGCCGGGTAAGTGTTGGCGGAGAAACCCGCTTTGCCTGTGTTGACGGTCCTGAATTTGATGCGTCCCAGGTGGATTTTGATGAACTTATGATGAGGCTTGGAGCCTTCAGGGACCAGGAAAAGCTCTCAATGGAACTTTTTCAAAAGAGCAGAGTCTCATGACCAAAAAAAGCAAAACCAAAGTCAATCCCAGGGTCAGGATGCCCATGCTTGACCCTCTGGAAAGAGGCCGGATTTTTTCTGAGGTCGCTCTGGGTTATCAAGTCCAGGACGCTGTTTCTGAAGCTAAAAGATGTCTGCAATGCAAAAAACCCACCTGCCAGAAAGGGTGTCCTGTTGAAGTGGATTGCAAGTCATTTATCCGTCTGGTGGCTGAAGAGGATTTTCAGGAAGCCTTTAGAGTAATCAAGGACACCAACAGTCTTCCAGCCATATGCGGCAGAGTCTGTCCCCAGGAGAATCAATGCGAGGGCACCTGTAAACTGCGTCCTACAGGCCAACCCATTGCCATAGGCAGGCTGGAGCGTTTTGTGGCGGACAATTTCTACGCGCATAATTCATGCGAAGAAGAAACCGGATTTATGGAATGCGTTCTGCCCGATGAAAACCTGAAGGTTGCGGCCCTGGGATCAGGGCCCAGCAGCCTTACCCTGGCCGGGTTTTTGTCGGCAAGGGGGATCAAGGTAACCGTATTTGAAGCCCTGCATGAGCCAGGTGGTGTGCTGGTTTATGGAATACCGGAATTCAGGCTTCCAAAATCAGTGGTAAAAAGAGAGGTTGAGTCCCTGAAGCATCTTGGAGTTGATTTTAAATGCAATTTTGTCGGGGGCATGACCGTAACTCTGAAAGACCTTTTTGCTGAGGGTTATAGAGCGGTTTTTGTCGGTGTTGGAGCCGGACTTCCCAGGTTTATGGGGCTGGAAGGTGAAAACCTGGTGGGAGTTTACTCGGCCAATGAATATCTGACCAGGGTCAACCTGATGCACGCTTACAGGTTTCCTGAATTTGACACTCCTGTTCCCAAAGGCGATAAAGTTGTTGTTATTGGCGGGGGCAACGTGGCTATGGACTCCGCCAGGACAGCCCTGAGACTTGGATCGTCCAGCGTTAAGGTGGTTTATCGCCGAACCAAGGGCGAAATGCCCGCCCGCCGGGAAGAGCTGGAACACGCCCTGGATGAGGGAGTAGAACTTGAAATCCTGGCCTCACCAATTTCATTTTATGGAGATGAAAACCAGAATCTGCGCAGGGTACTGCTCCAGAAAATGGAGTTGGGCCAGCCTGATTCAAGTGGTCGCAGAAGACCGGTGCCCATTGAGGGCCAAACTTTCGAGCTGGAAACAGATCTGGTCATCATGGCCGTGGGAACAGGGGCCAACAAGGTTCTGACCCAGACAACTCCTGAGCTTAAACTGAATAAACACGGCAATATTGAAGTAGATCCAGCCACCGGTGAAACCAATCTGCCCATGGTTTTTGCGGGTGGAGATATTGTTACCGGGGCGGCCACGGTGGTGGAGGCCATGGGTGCTGGAAGGCTAGCGGCCAAGGAGATACTTAAAAGGTTAAAAAGCGTATGACACAGGTTATAGGCGTTAAATTCAGGGACCAGGGCCAGGTTTATTATTTTCAGTCCAGCCCTTTTGTGGTTGAAAAGGGAGATTCGGTAATTGTCAAGACCGAGGAAGGACTTGGACTGGCCAGAGTGGTTGTGGTCAGAGATACCATACCTGATGGTTTCAAGCCTGAGCAGCTTAAGCCCATTTTCAGGCTGGCTAATGAAGAAGACTTGAGCAGTCAGAATGAAAATCATGAATTATTAAATGAGGCTTTCAGGTACTGCAGGGATTGCATCAGAGAACGCGGGCTGGACATGAAGCTGGTGGACGTGGAGATATATTTTGACCGAAGCAAGATTATTTTTTATTTCACCGCCCCGGGCAGGGTTGATTTCAGAGAGCTGGTCAAGGACCTGGTCAAGGTTTATAAAACAAGGATTGAACTTCGCCAGATCGGGGTGCGCCATGAAACCCAGATGGTGGGAGGAATCGGCAATTGCGGTCAGGTATGCTGCTGCCGCAGGTTCATGCGTCACTTTGAGCCGGTAACCATTAAAATGGCCAAGGATCAGAACCTGTTTTTGAATCCGGCAAAGATTTCCGGAATATGCGGCCGTCTTTTATGCTGCCTCAATTTTGAACAGGATAATTACGCCCGCTTTCAGAAAAAAATTCCAAAGCTGGGAAAGCGTTTTAAAACTGACCAGGGTTATTTGCGGGTGATCAGGGCTAACCTTTTCAGGGACTCACTGACTGTTCTCAATGAGGATGGAGTTGAAAAAGAAATTTCTCTGTCCGACTGGTATGAGATGATCAAAAATCAAAGCAGAAACATGGAAGAAAAATAGCAGGAGAACTTGGGCTTGAACCCCTTTTTCATTTCAACTCCCATTTATTACGTCAACGCCAAGCCTCATCTTGGACATGCCTACACAACCATAGTCGCGGACAGCGTCAACAGGATTCACAGGCTGCAAAACAGGCAGACCTATTTTCTGACAGGCACTGATGAACACGGAGACAAGATTGTTGAAGCAGCTGCCAGGAACAATCAAAGTCCTGAACTATACGTTGACAAAATAAGCTCATTATTCAGGGAGACATGGCCCTGGCTGGAAATTGAGCATGACAAGTTCATCAGGACAACAGATCCTGAACACAAGAAATGCGTTCAGCAGATTCTTCAGAAAGTCTATGACCGCGGGGATATTTATTTTGGAGAGTACGGAGGACACTATTGCTTCGGTTGTGAACGTTTTTACACTGAAAAGGAATTGATCAACGGTCTTTGTCCTGACCATCTCGAAAAACCAAAGTTTATTCAGGAAAAGAATTATTTCTTCCGCATGACCAAGTATCTGGAGCCCCTTAAAGAGCACATTCTTGGCAACCCTGATTTTATCATGCCGGAAAGATACAGAAATGAGGTTTTGGGAATGCTGGGTGAAGAACTCAATGACCTTTGCATATCCAGGCCCAAGACCAGACTTTCCTGGGGTATTGAACTGCCCTTTGATCATGAATACGTAACCTATGTCTGGTTCGACGCTTTGATCAATTATATTTCCGCCCTTGGCTGGCCGGACGGGGCGGACTTCAAAAAATACTGGAGTGGAGCCCATCATCTTGTGGCAAAGGACATCCTTAAGCCCCATGCTGTGTTCTGGCCCACCATGCTTATGGCCGCTGGAGTTCCGTTATACAGGAGTCTTCGGGTCCACGGTTACTGGACCATCAAAGAAACCAAAATGTCCAAGAGCCTGGGCAACGTTGTTGAGCCTTTGTCAATGAAGGATAAATATGGGGTGTCGGCTTTCAGATATTTTCTGCTGAGAGAAATGCAGTTCGGCCTGGATGCTTCGTTTTCCGAAGAAGCCCTGGTGGGCAGACTCAACGCTGATCTGGCCAATGATCTGGGCAATCTGACCAACCGTGTTCTGGCCATGACCCAGAAGTATTTTCAGGGCCGTGTGCCAGAAATGGGCAAGGCCCGGGATTTGGACCTGGAAACCATTGATCTCGGCCACAAGTCTCTCATTGAGTATGTCCGGCTTTTTGAGAATTTTGATTTTGCCAAGGCCCTTGCAAGACTCTGGGTATTTGTGAGCCATCTTAACAAGTATGTGGACCTGAGCGCTCCCTGGGTATTATTTAAGGAGGAAAATTCAGACCGTCTGCGAACAGTCATGTATGTGCTTCTGGAAGGGCTGCGAAAGATTGCCCTGCACCTGTGGCCGGTCATGCCTGGAGCGTCTGAGAAAATGCTTGATCAACTGGGGATCAGGTTTGATCTCAAAGCCATTGATTTGGCCCTGGAAGCCACTCACTGGCAGGGACTTAAGGCCGGAACCGCCGTGGCCAGAAAATCCAATCTTTTTCCCAGGGTTGATTTAAGCCAGGAAAAGCCCGGAAAAGATGAAGGATCAAAAAGCAGGGAAATGGAAAAAGATGCGGTCCAGTTTGAAGATTTTCAGAAATTCAGAATGGTCACCGGAAGAATAATTCAGGCCGCAGAGGTTCATGGAGCTGACAAGCTTTATAAGCTAACCGTTGAAATAGGCGAGGAATCACCCAGACAGATCGTGGCCGGACTGGCGGATTTTTTTACCTGTGCCCAGCTTGAAGGCAAAGAAGTCGTGGTTCTGGCCAATCTTGCCCCGAAAAAGATCAGAGGGGTGCTTTCTCAGGGAATGGTGCTTGCTGTGCCACAAGGCAAAAAAATGTCCCTGCTCAAGGCTGATCCAGGGACCAAACCAGGCAAAAGGGTCAGTTGAATCAGGGGCTTTTTCCCTCGGTTGATTCAGGGTTGTCCAGGTCAGCGAAAAAAAGCATGTCCAGCAGTAATGGAGCCAGAGCCGCGGTTTCCCATCGAAGGACCCTGGGGCCAAGAGAAAGGGAGGTAAAACCTGATTTTGTCAGAATATCCACTTCTTCCCCGGCCAATCCCCCTTCAGGCCCCACAACAATAATTTTCTCCAGGGGTTTGTGGATTTGATAATAATCAAGAAGCCCGGCCTTTTTTTCCTGTTCCCAGAGAAGAATTTTTGATTCAATCCCAATTGAACAACTGATAACTTCCTCTATCCCGTCATGCATAAACGCCAGCTCAGGCAGCCAGGGATTTTCACATTGCTTGGCCCCGGCGATCATTTTCTCCTGCCAGTTTTCCAGACTGGCCTTTTTTGTCTTTCCCTGACTGTGTCTGGCCTGCCACAGGATTATTTTCCAGGCCCCCAGCTCCACAGCCTTTTCCAGAAGCCAGGAACGTCTGAAGTTTTTGTTCCAGGCCAGAGCGAGATGTACTTTGCTCCTGGGCTCGGGCCACAGTGTGATTTTCTCCGCGGATAACAGGACCCGTTTTTTTGAGATTTCCTGGACAGAGAATAAACCAGTGCGCCCCCGGCCATCAATAAGCCTAATTACCCTGCCGGGAGTTATTCGGAGCACTTTTACCAGATGCTGTTTTTCAGGGTCTTCAAGGATGAAGGGCTTACTCCATTTTACAGGTTCCAGGAAAAAAGTGCTCAGCTTTATGTACATTTTTAATTCACGGCCGGAAAGTTGCTCTGCCTGAACATTTAAAAGTTCATCCCAGACACGCTCTTAAAAACAAAAAGTCCAGCAGTCCTATTTCATTTCAAGCTGGCTGAGCCCTTCATTGATCCTATCGCGCAAGGGGCTTCCTTCTTGACTGAACTCAAGGGCCGAGAGAAATGTTTCTTCAGCCATATCCCGATGATCTGTGTTCAGAAGCGCCCAGCCATGAGTGTTTAAAAAGGCGGGATTTTCAGGCTCAATTTCAACGGCTTTCATGGACCAGTTGAGCGCTTCCTGGTATTTTCCCTGCTTAATAAGCACATAGGCCAGATTGTTCATTGCTTCAGGATTGTCCGGATTTCTTTTAAGAGCGTTTTGGTAGCTTTGTTCCGCCAGATTCCAGTTTTCCAGGCCGGCGTGGACATTGCCATGATTGATCAAGGGCTGATCCCAGTTCCTGTCCTGTTTAAAAGCCAGTTCGTATTCTTTCAGAGCGAGCTCTTTTTCGCCCATGAGTTCGTAGGAAACTCCCAGATCGTTGTGTTCCTGAGCAGTCAGGGGATCGGAAAGCACAACTATTCTGGGAATTGAACAGGCTGAAAGGGTCACCCATAAAGCAAACAGAATAAAGATTGTTTTTTTCATTGAGCCGCAAGTAATTCTTTAGCCGTCAGAACAGTCAATGCTGAGACTGACCAACTTGTTTATTGTATAACAATTCTCTTTTCGCTGACCATCAGAATTAAAATCACCAGAAGGACAACCACCAGGACTCCTATGACCAGGCCTGTGCTTCCTCCGCCGATTTCATCGGACAGAGATGCCAGCTGGTGGAGCTGTTGGTCATCCAGGGCATTCATCCTGGCCATAACTTCTTCCTGGGTAAGGCCGTAATCAGCCAGTCTCTGAGCGACAACCTTGTGCTCAAGGGCTTTTCTGACTGATTCAATTTTTTCGGCGCGTTCAGACATCTGTTCGCCGGTGGAAAGACGGCTTTCAATGAGTGACGCTTCACCAGTGGAAGGCAACAGGGCCACAAAAAAATAGAACACTAAAACAAACCTGCAGATTCTTTTGTCCAGCAAAATTCTTTTAAGTTCCATTTGGTTAGCTCCCTTTGGTTAAAATGTTCAAATACATTCAAAAAACAAACTGCCGTTAAGATTTATTGTTTGTCAGACCATTGAAGGTTACTGTCAGTTTGGTTGTTCAAAAAAAACAAACACAGTATTGTGTTGATCCAAAGCAGCACTGTTTTAATTTTGTGTAATGGCCTGGTTTAAGGCTTGAATCAGCAAACAATGGCTTGTCAGTCATGAACATTTCAAAGCAAGGTCTAAAGCCGACCCGCAGGTGATCAGGCTACAGGACCTGAAGTATTTTATTAAAATAGAATCCATGAATCCGCAAGAGCGTAAACCTTCAGGATTCAATTCTTTTGCGCGGTTTTCCGGATACGCTGGGCACGCAGAGGGGTTCTAACTTTTGTCAAGGCCCCATTTCAAGGTGTCCACCCTGGCTGTTCCCCTGTAAAAGGGCAGGTCAGCTTTTCTGGCCATGAACATGACTTTGTCCCTTTGAATGGAAAAGTCAGACTGGCTGGAATATGTTTTATCAATGTAGGCCAGAGCAATACAATGACCCAGGGAAGGGGCAAAGGAACCGCTGGTGATCACGCCGGCCTCGGTATCCTTTACCAGAACCCTGTCTCCTTTTCTGGGGGTTCTGCGACCATCAATCACAAGTCCGGTTAAACAATCCTTCACCTGTAATGCTTTTTCCTTTCCAAGATAACGAGCTTTTGACTTTAAAACAAATTCATATCCAGCCTCAGCAGGAGTGTGATTATGGTCAAGATCCTGTCCGTAAAGGGGCAGCCCCGCTTCCAGACGAAGGGTATCCCTGGCTCCCAGGCCGGCGGGTCTGACTCTTTCATCCTTGAGGATCATATCCCACAATTCCTTGATTCCTTCCCAGGGCGCGTATATCTCGTAACCAAGTTCTCCGGTGTATCCCGTCCGGCTCAAAAGGATATCAAGTCCGGCCAGTGAAGTTTTTCTGAAACGAAAATACTTGAGATCTCTCCATGTTTGCGCGGTAATTTTTTCCAGCACGCTTAAGGAGTTGGGTCCTTGCAGGTCAAGTTTTCCAGTAAGCATTGTTTTATCGATCACCCTGACCCCTGACGAAAGGTTTTCCTGAAGATGTTTAAGATCATCCTGCTTCTGGGAAGCATTGACCACCAGCATGAATTGATCCTTTTCCAGAGGGTAAATGATAAGATCGTCCTGAATAGAGCCTGAAGGGGTAAGCATGAAACCATAGGAGCATCTGCCCGGAACAATGTTTTCCAGATCATGAGTTACAAATCTGCCCAGCTCCTGGGCGGCTTCTTTGCCTGAAACCAGAAGTTCTCCCATGTGACAGATATCAAATAGACTGACCTTAGATCTTGTATGCGTATGTTCGGCAATTATTCCCTGGTACTGTATGGGCATTTCCCATCCGGCAAAGGGGGCCAGCCTGGCCCCCAGTTTTTTATGCGTGTCTGTAAGGGGGGTTTTAAGCGGGTCCATGGTGTTTATCCTAATTTGAAAAATATCTTTCCATTTTAATTTTTCTTATGGACTTGAGTTCATGGAGCACTGATAACATCCGACCGTAGTTTTTTTTCACTTCTTTGCCATAAGAGGTAAGATCGTCGTCACTTTTATTTTTGATATATGCTGATATCAGGTATCTGTCATTGGAAATTTTTTCCACCATGTTAATTGTTCTGGCTACAATGTCATCAAAATAATTTACCAGCTCAAATTTAAGATCGCATAAGATGTTATTGATATGCTCAAGCATGGTTAAGTAGTTGATCTTTTCTCCGGCGTGTTTTTTGTGCAAGAGGTCCTGCAGTATCCGGATTTTTCTGGCCTGTTTGATGTAAGCGTATTTATTCCATACTTCTTGATAGAGCTTAAAGAGTTCGTTGAATTTTTCGCCATTATCCGGATTCAATAAAAAATTATCCAGGACTTTTGTCACTTCAGAGTAAAATTCGTCAGAGTAGCCGATAATTCTCCTCTGATGTTTGCCCAGCCAGGAAAACAGAAATTTAAGCTGCTTTTCAGTGGTATCAGTGTTTTCGATAATCTCTCGTTTATATTTTATTCTTCCGGTATATTCACCCTTGACAATATCATTCAGCTTTAGGGTCATGTATGAAGTATCATTGATTATATTGAGATTGGAGCATATCTCGCCGGTAAGGGGATGGATGACTTCCTGACGAAAGACAGACAGGGCCCTGTCTTCTCTGACATTATTGGGGTCATATTTGTGCTGCTTGTATTTAACCCTTAAAATGACGGCCTTTTTTCTTTCGTCAACAAAGTAGCCGTTTTCTTTCAAGAATTTCAACGTGTCTTTTTTCCTGGTCTCAACCTTGACCAGGGCAAGTTTTTCCAGGGCGGGATAAAATTTCTGTTCGCCTGAGGAGTAAATGGTGGTAATGGTTCTGTCTGTCTGGCCAAGGGCCCGGATAAGAAACTGTTCTCCAATTTTAAAGAGGCGCCGGGCAAAAAGAGCGGCTGAAGTCCTTCTTTCCGCTACCACTGGGTATCCATAAAGTTCCATGAGAAACTGGTAAACAAAATTCCGGTTCAGTTCATACCTTAAGCTGTCGTTGGGCTTGAATTTTTTGATTTTCAGCCCGAATCTTTTGAGTTCCTGATCCAGATCAGAAGGAAAAGAAGCATAGACACCAGCCAGGTAGAATTCATTTTTGGCATTCATGCCCAGGACATGGCCCCGGTCCATGTTTAAAATGAAATCAATGGTTTTTGGATAATTGGCAAGCTCGGATATATCTTCCCTGGAAAAAGATTCTTTGAACGAATCCTGTAAGTTTTTGGGCAGCCTGCTCTGAAAGGTGTAAATATTATTCTGGCAGGTAACTTCAAAAAGAGGACAAAAATCTCCTTCATGACATGATATTTCTTCCCAGCAATTGTGTATTATATCAAACTGAAAGATTTCATTGAAATAATCAATGGGTCTGTTGAATGCCAACAGACTGAACCCGGGCAGGTTGTCATACTCGAACAGGTCTGATTCAAAGGAAGGAAGAAGTTCTCTGGCTTCAACAAGAGGGTATTTTTTTGTTTCCAGAAATGGTTTGATAAGGCATTGTCTTATATGAATGATATCCAGATATTTTTTCAGTCCGAATAGATTGTTGATTTTGAATTTTGGAATAGGTAACCTTTTATCAGTCCAGTCGTAGGATTCTGATTTGGTAAAATAATTATCCCATTTTTTCATTAAAATACCTTTGCGCTGATGAGCTTTTAACTTTTGTTTCTCAATTTTTTGACATTTTTTTTAATAAATATCAATAAAATGGTTCAATTGCCATGGGCGTAATCAAATCCTAAGCGTGAAAAACCAGCCCCTGCTTTCCAATGGGGATGCATAAAGACCTCTTCGGCTTTTTTGCTTAATGAACCCAAAAAAAGGATCCGGTTATGCAAAAAATTGATAAATGTCCCAGGGCCAGTGTCAATTCCGAATACTGCACATGCACCTATTCTTCATGTCCTAGACACGGTCTGTGTTGCGAATGCCTCCACTATCATCGTCAACGAGGGGAAATTCCAGCCTGTTATTTTACACCTGAAGAAGAAAGAACTTATAACAGAACCATAGAATTTTATTGTCAAAGAAGGAGTTAACAGGCATAATTTCATTTGAGGATGATGCTTGTTCAGGAATATGTATTAACCCGGGCGATAATTACTGTAATCAAATGTACGGAACTAACTGGCTGGACAGGATATTAGCGCTGGTCTGCAGCGTTTTTGACGGGTATTCAGCTGTCCTTTTTCTAAGGGGCAAAGGGGAGGAACACAATCTTGCCTCATGCTTCAGCCTTGGCGACAGCATTCAGCCCGGAACGGTCATCGCGCCCGGCGCGGGCCTGGTAGGCTGGATAATTAAAAATCAACAACCTCTTCTGATTAACAAGTTCGATCGAAATGTCGGCTGTCTTGGATATTATCCTGCTGAGGGAGAATCCAAGATCAAGGCGTTTATGGGGGTGCACCTCCCCAGCAATGACGGAGTCCTCTGCGTTGACAGCAAAAAAACCTATTCTTTCAGCGACAAGGACCAGAAGATTCTTTACCAGTTCGCTCAGCTGATTGAGGATGTCAGGGCGGGTATCTGCAGGGTGGACTTGAATGCCAAAAGCATAGACTATTACAAGTATCTGGCCCTTGTTCACTCCCTTAGAGCCAATTTTCCCAAATGGGGAATTTTTCTGGAGAAACTGCTTGATATTCTCTCCCAGGCAACGGGTTTTCGATATTGTTTCATTGCCGCAAGGGATGAAGTGGGTCAGGGTTACTTTGTGGAAGGATTAAGTGAAGACATTTTGCCTGACCTGGATTTTTCCACCCATAAATTTAATATGGATTCGGGTTTAATGGGCTGGGTATTCAAGCATGGCACATCGGTTTTTTCAGGTGAGCAGGACGGACCCACAGACCTTCCTCTTTTTGGAAAGGAGTTCTCATCAGTGAATTTTAAGTCGGTGATATGCCTTCCTTTGGTTGCCCATCGTAAAACCAGGGGTGTTCTGGTCCTGGCTGATTCCCATTCAATATTCATCAATGAAGAGATGAGAGCCTTTGTGCAGATGATCGGCGATTACCTGGGACTTTTTCTTGAGAACCTTTATCTCAAGAGCCGCGCGGATTGATTTTTATAATGAAGGGGCGCAAGATAACTTCCGGCTGCTTTGGGTTTATAAAATTCTGACTAGAATAGCAGGTCACACTATGTTCAAAAAATTATTGGGCTTTATGAGTAAAAGCATAGCCATGGATCTTGGAACGGCAAACACTCTTATATATACTCCCAAGGATGGAATTGTCCTTAATGAGCCATCAGTGGTGGCCCTTGATTCCCGTGATGGAAGAGTGCTGGCCGTGGGCAGGGAGGCCAAGGAATTCCTGGGAAGAACGCCCCGGAAAATAGTGGCAATAAGACCCCTGAAGGACGGAGTGATTGCTGATTTTGACGTAACAAATGCCATGATAACATTTTTTATCAAGAAAGTTATCAAGGGGATGAGGCTGCTTAAGCCCAGGGTGGTTATCTGCGTTCCCACAGGAATTACACAGGTGGAAAAAAGGGCGGTGATTGAATCAGGAATCCGTTCAGGAGCCAGAGAGGTCAGGCTGGTGGAGGAACCCATGGGAGCGGCTATTGGCGCACGCATGCCCATAGAAGATCCCATCGGCAACCTGGTTGTGGATATCGGGGGAGGGACCACCGAGGTTGCTACCATATCTCTATCAGCAGTTGCCTATTCAGAATCCGTCCGTATAGCTGGAGATGAGATGAACGAGGCCATCCAGCGTTATGTCCAGGACCACCATCAGATTCTCATCGGTGAAAACATGGCTGAAAAGGTCAAGATAGCCATTGGAAGCGCGATACCAATTGATGACAACATGACTTTCAAGGTTACTGGAAAGAATTTGGTTCATGGCAATCCCAAGTCTGTGATAGTCAAACAAGGCGAGATCAGGGAGGCTATCCGCGAGCCCGTCAGTGCCATTGTCATGGCCGTAAGAAGAGCCCTTGAAAAAACCCCGCCTGACCTGGTGGCGGACATCTCAGAGCAGGGTCTGCTTCTTGCCGGAGGCGGGGCCCTGCTTAAAGGCCTGGATAAACTGATTTCCCAGGAAGTGAATGTTGATGTGCATATTGATGATGATCCCCTGACCACCGTGGTCAGAGGTGCCGGGATTGTCCTGAGCCATGAAAAAAGATTCAGTAATGTTTATATAAATTGAAATCCGCGAAAATTAATATCAAAATTCTGAAAGCCTGTCACAAGTTTGTAAAAAGAAGCTGCTTCCTCCAGAAATAAACAAGCCCGGGTGTAAGGATGTCAGGGAATTCTCTGACAAGTGAATCCATATCATCCTGGTCAATGAAAGTTATGTCTTCCACTTCCAGGGGATTGGGGCTGAGGGGAGTGGGTATTTTTCCGGCGTTATAAAGATACACGAATTCAAAGTTAGTATCCTGGTTCCCATTAATTGTGATGATAAGCCGTATCCTGGGGGGAGTAATTCCCAACTCCTCCTCAAGCTCCCTGTAAGCGGCAGCAATAGTTGATTCTCCGGCCAGAACGTGTCCGGTGGCTGATAAATCCCAGCGACCGGGGTAGACCTTTTTAGAATGATGTCTTTTCTGAATAAGCAGCCTTTTCAAATGGTCATAGACCAGAACAAGAACAGAGCGGTGAAAAAGACCCTGCCTGTGAACATCCTCTCTGGAAAGGACCCCGAGGGGCCGATTCATTGAGTCCAATATCTCTATATACTCAGAAGAGTCGTGCTTTTTTCTTTCAAAGTTTTTTTTCATGTTCATCCGGCTGAGTATAACAGTTTGTTGTTCATGGTCCTGGCAGGAATTATGCTTAAAACCCCACATCAAGTTTATCCAATAGAAAAAGAACATCTGGCTGAACTGGTTTTTCTGGAGAGGCAGTGTTTTGCTCAAACCTGGACCATTGAACAGTATCAGGAAATTCTGGATCAGGACAACTATAGAGTGCTGGGCATTTTCCCGGACAACAGGCTGAATGCTTATATTGTCTTCTGTCTGATCCAGGATGAAGCCGAAATTATCAATCTGGCTGTTCATCCTGAGTTTAGAAATATTGGGCTGGCCAGAAGTCTGATCTCAAAAACCATTGATGTTTGTGCCCAGGCAATGGTGAAAAAAATCTTTCTGGAGGTCAGGTCCTCCAATCTCCCGGCATTAAGCGTTTACCGGGATTCAGGTTTTGTTGAAGTCGCCAGGAGGATAAAATATTACCAGGACGATCACGAAGATGCCCTGGTTTTGAGCCTGAACTTGATTCCTTCGGACAACATCCCAACACAGGATTAAAGTTTTTAACAAACAATCAAAACAGGAGCCTGAATACTCCGGATGATCTTTCGTCCAGCCGATTAAGGCCCAGGGATCTGGCCTTTTTTTTGAGATCCATTATTACAGAACCAGATACGCCGGCTTTGAGTTCGGGGTACCTGAAAGCATCCCCTGCGGGTCTGTACTGCTCCATAATATTTATATAAGTGTCATCTGGCAGGTTGGCAGCGAAAAAATCCAGCCAGTCTTCTGATCCTGCCAGACCGTTAGGCATGACCAGGTGCCTGATCATAAGGCCCCTTTGAGCTATTCCCTGTTCATCAGTCACAAGACAGCCCACTTGTCTGTGCATTTCCAGAATGGCTGTCCTGGCTTTTTCAGGGTAATCCGGCGCATTGGCGTATTTTTCAGCTTCCTTGCTGCCAAAAAATTTTGAATCCGCAAGATATATATCAACAATTCCTTCCAGAATTTGCAGGGTCTTTAGTTCGTCATAAGAGCTGGTATTGAAGACCAGGGGGATATTTAAACCTTTGTTCGCGGCAATGGACAGACTTTCAAGAATATGGAAAACAACATGGGAAGGGGTGACCAGATTTATGTTTTCAGCGCCCGCGGATTGCAGTGCCAGGAATATTGAAGCCAGCTGATCCGGGCTGACTTCCTGATGCCTGGTTTTGTTGCTGCTGATGTCATAGTTCTGGCAGAAAACACAGCCAAGATTGCAATGGGCGAAAAAAACTGTTCCTGAACCCCCTCGTCCCACAAGGGGTGCTTCCTCGCCAAAATGGAGGTTGTAAGAGGCCATCTGTGACAGGCGGCCTGTGTTGCAGAAGCCATTTTCATTCTTGAGCCGGTTGACTTTGCATCTTCTGGGGCACAGGATGCAATCCTGGACAATTTTCCTGGCCTGCTCAATCTTTTGTTTCAAGAGGCCATCTTCATGGGCTTTAAGGTACAATGGCTTCATGATTCCTCCGGCAAACCTCTTTTACAAAACATAGGCCATTGATTTTTTTTTGGCAAGAACAGAGAAACAGACCTGTTTTCACCAGGACCTGGAAATTTTTGACTTGTGTTTAGGGGTACTAAAGGGCATTATTTAGAGATGTTTTTTCATTAAGTCATAATTTTATGGCCTTAAATGTTCCGCTTACCACAATTATCTGCCGTTAACAGAAGAAAAAATGAGTTGCAGCCTTTTTGTCATTAATATTATCAAATTATTTAGGAGGATAAAACAATGTTTGTGGGCCTGAAAATGTTAAAGGAATTTACCACCATTACTCCTGAAACTTTGATGATGGAGGCTGATAAGATTCTGTTAGAGACTAATCTCTGGATGCTTATGGTTGTCAAAGATGGGAGGTTTTTGGGCGCTGTAATAAAGGAAGACGTGCGCAGCTCCCTGCCCTCACCGGCCACAACCCTCAGCAGACACGAGCTCAATTATCTTCTGAACAAGATGACAGTCAGCAAAATCATAAAAAAAGATATTCCCACAGTTATGCCTGAGGCTGAAATTGAGGTCGCGGCCAAAATCATGTTTGATTATAATCTGGCTGGTCTTCCTGTTCTTGACTCATCAGGGAGGCTTTTAGGCTATATAGACAGAAACATCATGCTTGATGTTCTTGTGGAGGAGATGGGTCTGGAGCAGGGCGGAGCCAGAATAGTCTTTGAGATTGAAGACCGCAAAGGAGTTATTGCCGAGGTATCCGGTCTGATTTTCAAGATGGGCATCAGCATTATCTCAACAGCCACTTTTTTTCACAACAACAGCCGCATGGTGGTCTTCAGGGTCCAGACCGATGATCAGGGTCCCATTGTCAAGGAATTGGTTAATCTGGGTTATAAAGTTGTGGGACCGGAAGACTTCAGGTCTGGTTGGAGCTTATAACCATGGCTCTTCTGGAGATCAAAAATGTTACCCTGACATTCAAGGGTATTGCCGCCCTGATGGATGTAGGCTTCAGTGTGGACCAGGGCCAGATTGTTTCCCTTATCGGTCCCAACGGGGCCGGCAAAACCAGCATGCTTAACTGCATCAGCGGCCGTTATTATCCTGATAGTGGCCAGATTGCCATGCATGGCCAGAATCTTCTCGCCCTTCCCGCTCATTCCAGGATGAGTACAGGATTATCCAGAACCTTTCAGAATATCGCTCTTTTCAAGGGCATGAGCGTGTTGGAAAACCTGATGGTGGGAAGGCACAGCAGGATTAAATACGGACTTCTGACTTCTTTGCTTTATTTTGGCCGGGCCAGGAATGTGGAAGACCTGCACCGCAGAAAAGTAGAGGAAATAATTGATTTCCTCGGCTTATCTCCCTTCAGACACAAGGTCGCGGGAAGCCTGCCCTACGGGGTGCAGAAGCGGGTTGAACTTGGCCGGGCTCTGGCTTCCGAACCCGAGCTGATTCTTCTGGACGAACCCATGGCAGGCATGAACCTCGAAGAAACAGAAGAAATGGCCAGGTATATCCTGGACATAAATGAAGAATGGAAAATAACGGTCCTTTTGGTGGAGCACGACATGGGTGTGGTGATGGATATTTCAGACAAGATTGTGGTCCTTGATTTTGGCCAGGTCCTGGCAGAGGGCACTTCTGAACAAGTCCAGTCCAATCCTGATGTGATCGCTGCCTATCTTGGCGGGGAAAATGCTTCATTTCTGGGAATATAGGGTGGCCGGTTAATCAGTGAATCAGTGAAGAGGTAAATCGGTGAAGTAGTTGGAGTCAGTGAGGCCGGATGGCCATGAAGAAAAGTCCTTAGTTGCGGGATAAGTATTTAATTGCCCGTGGATATTGAGCCTGTTTAGTCTTTAATTGGCATGACCTCATGTATTGATGAATAATTTTCAACCTGTTTTTCAAATCGCATGACAAATCATAACACAACTTTGCCCAGGCTGCTCATTGAGAACGCCAGAAAATTCGGCTCGAAAACCGCCTTGCGTGAGAAGGAGTGGGGAATATGGCAGACCTATTCCTGGCAGGACTATCTTGACATCACAGCTGAGTTTGCCGCAGGCCTCAGGGAACTGGGCTTTGGAAAAGGAGATGTTGTAGTTCTTATCGGTGACAACCGTCCTGAATGGATGTGGGCCGAGATTGCCATACAGAGTCTTGGCGGAATGGCCCTGGGGGTTTACCAGGATGTCCAGGCCAGTGAAATCGAATATATCTTTGAACTTACCGGGTGCAGGCTGGTTATTGCCGAGGATCAGGAACAGGTTGACAAGATGCTTTTGCTTAGAGAAAAGATTTCGCATCTTGAATATATTGTTTATCATGATCCAAAAGGGCTGGTAAAATATCAGGACAAGGGCCTCATTTATTTTAATCAGGTCAGGGAAAATGGCCGCCCCCAAAAAAATCTTTTTGAAAGCTGGGTGGATCAGGTATCAGAAGATGATACCTGCCTCATCGCCACAACCTCAGGAACAACCGGCAGACCGAAACTGGCCATGCTGTCCCATAAGAACATGCTTTCCATGGCTGACAACCTGGGAAAGGTTGATCCCAAAGACCAGTCAGATGAATTCGTTTCTTTTCTGCCTCTGGCCTGGATGGGTGAACAGATGATGGCTGTGGCCTCGTCTCTTCTTTTTGGTTTTTGTGTTAATTTCCCCGAGGAGCAGGAAACTGTTCAGGAGGACATCCGGGATATAGGTCCGCATATCCTTTTTTCTCCGCCCAGGGTCTGGGAAAACCTGGCCGCCAGGATTCAGGTCCGGATTATGGAAACAACCAGATTGAAAAGGTTTGTTTATAATACGTGCATGGGCATAGGCATCAGGATGGCTGAATCCAGGCGGAGCAGAAAACCCCAAGGCGGCATGCTCAGTTTCCTGTACTTCCTTTCTCAGTTTTTCCTGTTCAGATCCCTGAGGGACAGACTGGGTTTTTCCAGAATCAGATCAGCCACAACCGGAGGGGCCGCACTGGGTCCGGATACATTTAAATTTTTCCATGCCATGGGGGTCAATCTCAAGCAGATATACGGTCAAACCGAGATTGCGGGCATCTCCTGCATTCACAGAGACGGACATATTGATTTTGACACTGTTGGAGAACCCATACCAGAAACTGAAATAAAAATTTCTGATGAAGGAGAGATCCTGTCCAGGTCAGCTGCTGTATTTCAGGGCTATTTCAAGGATGAAAAGGCCACCGCTGAGACTTTGTCTGAAGATGGATGGCTTCTTTCCGGAGACGCGGGATATTTCAAGGATAACGGCCAGCTGGTGGTTATTGACCGGCTCAAGGACGTTATGGAACTGGCTGACGGAACCCGGTTTTCTCCCCAGTTTATGGAAAACAAGCTCAAGTTTTCACCATATATCCGGGAAGCCGTGGTCATGGGCAAAGGCAAGGAATATATCGCGGCCATTGTCTGCATTGATGAGGAAATCGTGGGCAGGTGGCTGGAGAGCAGACTTCTAACCTATACAACCTATCAGGATCTGGCTTCCATAAAAGAAGTTTATGAACTGGTTGCGGATGAAATCCGCAAGATCAATGAAACCATCCCCGAGAATACCAGAATCAAGCGATTTGCCCTGCTCTACAAGGAGCTGGACGCTGATGATGAGGAACTTACCAGGACCAAAAAAATCAGGCGCAAGGTGGTGGGAGAACGCTACTCAGCCTTAATTAACAGTCTTTACAGTCAAGACCAGGAAGTCGACCTTGTGGCCATGATTCAGTATCAGGACGGCAGTACTCGTGAAATGAAGGGCAGGATCGCCATCAAAAACGTATTTTGAACACTGACAGGGCGCTCCGGATATTTCAAGGGGCTAAATCAGGGATCAGAGGTCAGAAGTCAGGTATCAAGTTCAGCCTCCGGCCCCTCGGTACTTAACCACTTAAAACTTAAACACTTTAAAAAAAATTAGACAAAAGGCGTAGTTATCCGCCGATCTCGCTGATTAACGCTGATAAAGAAAAGACCAATCTCCTGATCTGCGGAGATCTGCGCAATCAGCGGCAAAAATTCTGCTAAGGACAGGATATAATGGAATATTATCTTCATCTGGTACTTAACGGTCTGGTCATAGGCAGCATATACAGTCTGGTGGCCCTGGGTTTTGTAATAATCTACAAGGCAACCAAGGTGGTCAATTTTGCCCAGGGAGAACTGGTCATGTTCGGAGCCTATATCTGTTTCGCCCTGACTGTACAGATGGGTCTTCCTTTTCTTGTTTCTTTTTTCATGACTCTTATCTTTTCTGTAGTTCTGGGCATTTGTCTGGAAAGGGTTGTGCTTCGGCCCATGATCGGAGAACCCATTATAAGCGTAATCATGGTCACAGTGGGCCTGTCCACGGTTTTAAAGGCGGTTATTCAGCTTTTCTGGGGAACTCAGGTCAGGGTATATCCCCAGGTCCTTCCTTCTGAATCGGTCTGGATCCTTGGCCTTCCAGTGGCCCCGGTGTATATCGCGGCTTTTTGTCTTTCAGTTGTGCTGTTCATTATTTTTTCCGTGTTTTTCAAGTACTCCACCATGGGCATTGCCATGCGGGCCACTGCATTTGATCAGCAGGCCGCCCAGTCCATGGGTATTGGGGTTAAAAACATATTTGCCATGTCCTGGTGTATAGCCGCCGTGGTTTCAAGCATTGGAGGCATAATTCTGGGCAATATCAATGGAATAACCCCCCAGCTGGGACATCTGGGTCTAAAGGTTTTTCCCGCGGTCATCCTGGGAGGACTGGACAGCCTTCTTGGCGCGGCTGTGGGCGGGCTGATTATCGGCATCCTGGAAAACGTTTCCGATGGAGTGGCCCAGCAGTTCTTCGGTCTGGCAGGATTCAGAGAGGTGGCTGCCTATTTCATCCTGGTCATAATCCTGATGATCAAGCCTTACGGTCTTTTTGGAACCCATGAGATAGAGAGAGTTTAACCAATGCGCGGTAAATGCGGTCTTTTTTTCACCAGTTACGCAAAGGAAAGTCAGATTCTTCACACTGGTTTTCAAAAGTCCAGTATGGCTCTGTTTTTTCTGGTACTTTTGCTTGCGCCTTTTTTTCTGAACTCTTACCAGGTATCCCTGCTCTGCATGATCAATATCGCGGTGATCGGAGCTGTATCCCTTAATCTGCTTACCGGGTCATGCGGCCAGATATCCCTGGGACATGGAGCTTTCATCGGAGTGGGAGCCTACGCCACAGGGATATGCACCCTCAGCGGCTGGCCTTTTTTGCCCGCGCTTCTGTTTGGAGGGGCCACCACCGCCCTGGTGGGGATGATTTTCGGCATCCCCTCCCTGAGGCTTAAGGGAATTTATCTGGCCATAGCCACATTGGCCGCCCAACTTATTCTGGTATATATCTTTATGCGCTGGACCAGCCTTACTGGTGGAGCCACCGGCATGGGTCTGGATCCGCCAATGATACTGGGGTACAGTTTTGATACTGATCAAAAGATGTTTTACCTTACTCTGGTTTTTTCGATTCTGGCCGTACTCATGGTTAAAAACATTCTCAGAACCAAGTCAGGCCGGGCCTTTGTGGCTATCAGGGATTTTCATCTTTCAGCGGAATCAGTGGGCATCAATCTTTTCCGTTACAAATTGCAGGCATTTGGAGTCAGCTCTTTTCTGGCCGGCATTGCCGGGGGTCTCTGGGCTCATTATACCATGTACATTACTCCTGAGCAGTTTGAGATAGGGCTTTCAATCCAATACCTGGCCATGATCATCATCGGAGGACTTGGAAGTGTCATTGGCAGTGTATTTGGAGCCGTTTTTCTGACTCTTCTGCCTGAAGTTCTGGGGGTTCTGGCTAATATTATGAGCGGGTTTTTCCCCAATATAAGCACGTATTTTCTGGCCATGCGCGACGGGATATTCGGTCTGATCCTGGTCCTTTTTCTGATATTCGAACCTGATGGACTGGCCAGGCGCTGGCAGCTGGCCAAGTCGTACTTTAAGCTGCATCCTTTCGCGCATTAAAAAGTTTTTTTTAATCAGTTTCAACAGGGGGATACGAGTATGAAACGTTTATTTCAGCTTATTTCACTAGTTTTGGCGATGTTTTTTTTCATCGGCACGGCCCAGGCTCAGATTAAAATCGGCATTCTTTCCGATCTCAGCGGAGGAACAGCGGATGTGGGAAGACCTTACGCCGAGGGAATCAAGGACTGCGTGAAATATATCAATGATCAGGGCGGAATCAACGGCCAGAAAATTGAAATAATGCAGATTGATTACGCCTACAATGTTCAGCAGGCCATTTCCGCCTACAACAGGCTGAAGAGCTGGGGCATGGTGGCTCTGCAGGGCTGGGGCACTGCTGATACCGAGGCTCTGGTGCGCCAGGTGGCCAGAGATGAAATGCCCACATATTCCGCTTCCTATTCCGGTCATCTGACAGATCCCAGGGAAGCACCATACAACTTTTTTATTGCGGCTGATTACTCCACCCAGCTGCGCGGGGCTCTGGACTTCTTTTATAAGGCATGGGATCAGGACAGGGCACCAAGAATAGCCTTTGTATACCCAAATCATCCGTATGGTCTGGCCCCTATTCCCGCCGGCAAGGAATATGCCCTCGAGCTTGGCTTTGAAATAGTGGGAGAGGAAAATGTCGGCCTTGGGGACATGGATGCTACCACCCAGCTTTTAAGGCTCAGCCGCCAGCAACCTGATTATGTCTGGGTGGGAGGGACTATCTCATCAACCGCGGTCATTCTCAAGGACGCCCAGAGGCTGAATATGGACGCCACCTTTGTTACCAATATCTGGGGAAGCGATGAGCAGCTCCTTTCTCTGGCAGGTCCAGCTGTAAATGGACATATTGGTCTCCAGACCGCGGTCATTTACGGCGCGGATGTTCCAGGTATGGAAATCATCAAGGAACTGACCGGCGGAAAGCCCCAGATGACTCATTATATTCGGGGCTTTGCCTCCATGTATGTCATGGCCGAGGCCATCAGGATTGCCATTGAACAGGGAGAGCTCAATGGTCCGGGCATCAGGGACGCCTCCAGGACATTGCGTGATTTCGATCCCATGGGACTGACTCCTCCCATCAGCTTTTTCCCTGACGATCACAGGCCCAATATGTCGGTTAAGCTTTACCGCCTGCATCAGGACGGCATGGAGCTTCTGACCACCGAAACCCTGGAAAGAAGGGCTGAATGGCTGGGCAAATAGTTTGCAAACATCAATTTGGGAGTAAGGCTTGAATATTCTCAGCGTTGAGAACCTTGAAGTCGTTTATAATGACGTAGTTCTGGTGCTTAAGGGTTTATCCATCAAGGTGGAGAAAGGATCCATTACGGCCCTGTTGGGTTCCAACGGGGCCGGAAAATCCACCACTCTCAAGTCCATCTCCGGCCTGCTGGCCACTGAGGACGGGGAAATCACCGAGGGTTCAGTCTATTATGATGGGCAGCCCATTCATAAGCTCTGGCCGGAAAAAATAGTTCGACTGGGCATATTTCAGGTCATGGAGGGAAGAAGGATATTTGAGGATCTCAGTGTAGAGGAAAACCTCAAGTGCGGGGGATTCGTCAGGCCCAAAAAGGAATTTGCTCAGTCCAGGGATCTTGTTTACGATTATTTCCCCAGGCTGAAAGAGCGCCGAAAACAACTGGCAGGATATCTTTCCGGTGGCGAGCAGCAAATGCTGGCCATTGGCCGGTCCCTTATGGCCAAGCCCAGGCTCCTTCTGCTGGATGAACCTTCTCTTGGTCTTGCCCCACTTCTGGTGGAAGAAATTTTTGAAATTATTAAAAGGGTCAATAAGGAAGAGGGCGTGACCATTCTTCTTGTAGAACAGAACGCCCGGGCGGCTTTAAGCATTGCCAGTCATGGATATATTCTGGAGACCGGGCGTATTGTTCTTGACGGCAACGCTCAGAGCCTTCTTAATAACCCTGATGTGCAGGAGTTTTACCTTGGCATCGGAAGCACTGGTGAAAAAAGGAGCTACCGCAATGTCAAACATTACAGAAGACGCAAGAGATGGCTGGGTTAGCCGGTGAATCGGTGAGTCGGTGAGTCGGTGAGTCAGTGGATCGGTCAGGCTGAAGTCTTGGGAAGACAGCGACAACGAGAACGGTTAAGACAAAGATTGCGATTTTTAGAGTTGAATTTTGAACAGATAATAAACAAAGGATTAGCAATGAATCTGGAGGGAAACAGGCAAAAGGGTTATTTTCATGATCTGGAGATCATGACCAGGGATGGGCGAAAGAAATATTTCTGGACCAAGATGAAGGATCTTCTCGCTGCTGCCTATGACAATTCAGAAGCGTTCAGATCCAGGATGGATAAGGCAGGACTCGCGCCCGGGGATATCAAGAGTTATGACGACTGGTCACTTATACCTGCTCTGCCCAAAAAAGATCTTGTCCATCTTCAGCAGTCAGGGCCTGATCTGGGCGGGCTTATGACCTGTAAGCCGGGTGAGCTCAGGCATATATATCTGTCCCCGGGGCCCATTGTTGATCCTGAGGCCAGGCTTAGAGACTACTGGGGTTTTGCCGAGGCCTTTTACGCGGCAGGATTCAGAAAATCCGATATTGTCCAGATAACTTTCAGTTATCACTTCACCCCTGCCGGCCTGATGATGGAGGAACCTTTGCATGAGATAGGGTGCGCGGTATTTCCGGCCGGGCCAGGCAATACCGACGGTCAGATTGAAGTAATGACCAGGCTGGGCGTAACCGGCTTTGTGGGCATGGCCAGCTTTTTGAAGATTATCGTGGATAAGGCGGAAGAAAAAGGAATCAACTTGAGAAATGACTTGAGACTGAAAGTGGCTTTTGTGGCTGCTGAGAGACTCAGTGAATCACTCAGAAGCGAACTGGAAGAGCGTTTGGGTATGCAGATTCGTCAGGGATACGGGACTGCAGATCTGGGCTGCATTGCCTATGAATGCCCGGAAAAAAACGGGATGCATCTATCCAGCAGATGCTACGTGGAAATATGCGATCCTGAGACCAAAAAGCCTTTAACGAAAGGGGAAACAGGGGAAGTCGTGGTCACTCCGTTTAATCCTGCTTATCCCCTTATCCGGCTGGCTACCGGTGATTTATCAGCCATGCAGGAACAGACCTGTCCCTGCGGGCGAACAGCGCCAAGGCTTAAAGGAATCCTCGGCCGGGTGGACGACATAGTTAAAGTCAAGGGACAGTTTATATATCCAGCACAGGTTGCAGAAGCGTTAAAAGGCTTCTTTGGAATCAAATCCTGGAAACTGGTAGTTACTAACCCTGAGGGCAGGGACAGGATCAGCCTTTTTGTTCTTTGCTCGCAAGATTTGAATGCCACTTCTGTGTCCAGGGCATTTCAGGACAAAATAAAACTCAGGGCCGAGATAATTCTTTGTCAGGATGAAAAGGATTTTCAGGAAACAGATTCAAGAATCAAGGACCAGCGAATCTGGGACCATTGAAAGGTCATTGTGAATAAGACAGAGACCTTAAGGAGTAGGTATGAAATTTATCGACACAGAAGATATCTCCGGTAAAAGACTGCTGGTGAGGGTGGATTATAATATTCCCCTGAAAAACGGCGAGATTCAGGATGACAATAGAATCAGGGCAAGCATTCTCACCCTGAAGCTGGCCCTGGAGAAGAACGCGTCCATTGTGGTCTGTTCTCACCTTGGAAAGCCCAAAGGACAGGTTGAACCTGAACTTTCCCTTGCTCCTGCTGCCAAACGCCTGAGTGAGCTGCTGGGAATTGATGTTTTCATGGCCAAAGATTGCCTGGGTCAGGAAACATTGACCCTGGCCAGGAATCTAAAGGCAGGTCAGGTCCTTATGCTGGAAAATCTTCGATTTAATCCTGGAGAGGAAAAAAATGATCCGGATTTCTGCAGAGAGCTGGCCGCGATGGGCCAGGCCTATGTTAACGACGCCTTTGGAGTATCACACCGGGCCCATGCGTCAGTCGTGGGAGTAACTGAACATTTTGATCTTTGCATGGGAGGGCTGCTTTTAAAAAAGGAATGGGAGTATCTGTCCAAATTAGTGGACCCTGAAAAACCATTTGTTCTGATCTCCGGCGGAGCCAAGGTTTCATCCAAGCTGGGAGTCCTGAACAATCTCCTGGAAAAAGTAGATGCCATGTTAATTGGCGGGGCCATGGCCAATACATTTATCAAATCCCTGGGATATGAGACAGGGAAGTCTCTGGTGGAGGATGATCTCCTGGAAGAAGCCAGAAATATCATGCAGAAGGCCAGGGATAAAAAAATCAGTTTTTATATCCCTGTTGATTTTATCGTGGGACAGGATATAAGCAGCAATGAGGGCTCTGAGGTGGTTCCTTTTCAGGACATACCCCAGGATAAAATGGCCCTTGATATAGGTCCGGCTACTTGCGCGCTTTTCGCTGAAGTGCTCAACAAGGCCAGGACCATTGTCTGGAACGGGCCCATGGGGGCCTTTGAAAATCGCGCCTATGCCCAGGGTTCATACAATATCGCGGACCTCATGGCTGATCTTTCCGCGGAAACCATTGTGGGAGGTGGGGATACAGTCGCACTGATCCATAAGCTTGGTATTGCTGAAAAGTTCAGTTTCATATCCACCGGGGGAGGTTCTTTTATGGAATTTCTTGAGGGAAGGGTTTTGCCGGGGTTCAAGGCTCTGGAGGACAGGGGGTAAATCATGATAAAAAAATTAATGGCTGCCAACTGGAAGATGCATAAAACCCTTAGAGAGGCCACCCAAAACGCTCGCGAACTGGTAGTTGCCATTGGTAAGAATCTTCCCCCCGACAGAGAGGTCATTTTGATTCCCTCTTTCACAGCTCTTCATGGTGTGGGTGAAATGGTTGCGGGACAGGAAGGCTATTTTCTGGGGGCGCAGAATTTTTATCCGGCAAAGGAAGGTGCATTCACCGGTGAGATCAGTCCTGACCAGTTGAAAGACGCGGGATGCGTGTACGCCCTGGTGGGACATTCTGAAAGAAGACATGTTCTTGGGGAAACGGATGATTTTCTGGCTCAAAAGGTTTCCTTTGGCCTGGAAAAGAAGCTGAAAATAATTTTTTGTGTTGGAGAAAAGATCAGCGAGCGTAAACAGGAACAGGTTGAAGAAGTATTGACCCGTCAACTGGAAAAAGGCCTGGAAAAAATCCATAAGAATGTGTCAGCCCTGGACCTGGTCATTGCCTATGAGCCTGTGTGGGCCATAGGAACGGGGGAAACAGCGGTCAGCGAAGATATTGTGCAAGCCCATTCTTTTATCAGGACAAAACTTATGGACATTCTGGAGCAGGGGAAACAGACAAGGATACTTTACGGAGGCAGCGTCAAACCGGACAACTGTTCCAGCATTATAGGGCTTGACAACGTGGATGGTGTGCTGGTAGGTGGTGCAAGTTTAAAGGCTGATTCGTTTTCGCGGATTGTTCAGGCCTGACAATTGCCCAACAGCCTGTTGAAAAAGTCCTTATTGAACAGGACGTTCAAAAATTCCAAGTGTCCGGCACCCAATTGAGTTGGCGTCGTTCTGGCTAATGTCATTATTTACAACTCAATTGGGTGCCGGACGACGCAGCAATTGGGAGATTTTCAACGTCATGCTAACTTAATATTTTGCATGGAGGTTTTATTTGCAAACCCTGATCATAACAATTCATATAATTTCATGCATTGCCCTGGTGGTTCTGGTTTTGCTCCAGTCAGGACAACAGGGGATGGGAGTGATATTCGGCGGAGGCGGAGGAAGTCTTTTCGGCAGCAGCGGGGCCGGGGGCATTCTCACCAAGCTGACTGTCGGCGTTGCCACGGTATTTTTCTGTACATCTCTGACCTTCACCTACATGAGCGCCAAGAAGCATTCCACTCAGCCAAGTTCCATTATTCTTGATGAAAGAAGAATGGATGACATGGCTCCGGCTTTTCCATCTCCTGGCCCCAGACCAGCTGATGAAGAAAGGCCTGGCGATTCCAGTGAACAATAATTCTGTACAGGCGCGGTCTAATAAAATATCCGGCTATTCCTGCTTATTGGACAGATTTGACGCCGAAGTGGTGGAACTGGTAGACACGCTATCTTGAGGGGGTAGTGGGCCACGCCCGTGGGGGTTCGAGTCCCCCCTTCGGCACCATAAATTTTAAAAGGGGTTCAAGTTTTAAAACTTGAACCCCTTTTTTTCGTCTAGTGATATGTTCAGATTTTTCAGCTGTTCAGCCTAATGCTCACGCACTTCCATGAAATTTATATCAGGCCATTCCTCTATGGCCCGGTCAAGGCGCCATTTATTGGCAAAAAGCATGGCCGGATTTCCTTCAATATCCTCAACCAGTGACGTAAAATATCTTTGCTGAAAGTCCTTGAGGAATTTTGAATTACTGGATGATATCCAGCGGACTGTTGAGAAATCCAGAGGCTGGTAAGAGGCCTCCACTCCATACTCCGATGCCAGTCTGGCCGCGGTCACGTCAAACTGAAGAGCACCCACTGCTCCCAGAATATAGTCGCGTCCTGAAATGGGCCTGAAAAGCTGTATCGCGCCTTCTTCGGTAAGTTGAAGCAGGCCTTTTTCCAATTGCTTGGATTTCAGGGGATTTTTCAGGATTACTCTCTGGAAAAATTCCGGGGCAAAATTGGGAATGCCTGTAAATTTCAGCTCTTCTCTAATGGTCAAAGTATCGCCGATTTTTATTGTCCCGTGATTGTGGATGCCGATTATATCTCCTGGCCAGGCCTCTTCCACCCCTGAGCGATCCTGGGCCATGAAAATGATGGGGCTGGCAAGTTGAATTTCCTTGTTTATCCGGTGATGACGAACTTTCATGCCCTTTTCAAATTTGCCCGAACAAACCCTTAAAAAAGCTATCCTGTCCCGATGGGCCGGGTCCATATTGGCCTGAATTTTAAAAACAACCCCGGAAAAATCTTCTTCAAACGGGGAAACATTCCGGGTTTCAGCCTGTCTGGGTCTGGGGGGAGGGGCAAGTACCACAAAGGTGTTCAGAAGCTCCTGGACTCCGAAGTTGTTCACGGCACTGCCGAAAAAGACAGGGGTCTGTTTTCCATCAAGATAGGCTGACTCGTCAAAAGGAAAACCAGCTCCCTGGATAAGCTCAATATCCTGCCTGAGCTCTTTGGCCGCGGTTTGGCCTATGAGCTTGTCCAGCCCTGGATCCAAGAGATCATTAATGACTTCTTTTTTTCTGGGCAGCTTTCCTTTTTTGTCAGAAGGGGAAAAAAAATGGATTTCCCCGCGCCTTAGATCAAAAACTCCCTGGAATATCTTGCCCATTCCTATTGGCCAGGTCAGGGGTGCGGCCTGAATGCCCAGGGTTTGTTCAATTTCGTCAAGCAGTTCAAACGGGTCGCGTCCGTCGCGGTCCAGCTTGTTGATAAAGGTCATTATGGGGGTAGAGCGCATGCGGCAGACCTGCATCAGTTTTTTGGTCTGGGCCTCAACTCCCTTGACGCTGTCAATGACCATCAAAGCCGAGTCCACCGCGGTAAGAACCCGGTAGGTATCCTCTGAAAAGTCCTGGTGACCCGGAGTATCCAAAAGATTAATCTCATAATCATTGTAGATAAACTTCATTACTGAGGATGTGACTGAGATGCCTCGCTCCTGTTCCACGGCCATCCAGTCGGAGCGGGCGTGACGGGCTGCTTTCTTGGCCTTGATTGATCCGGCCATCTGAATGGCTCCGCCAAAAAGAAGCAGTTTTTCTGACAGGGTAGTCTTGCCCGCGTCAGGGTGGCTGATAATGCCGAAGGTCCTTCTTTTTAGGACCTCACGTTCAATTCTGGATTTCGATGATTTTTGATTCATAAGTAAGTCTGGCCGTTATTTGAAAGCTGAAATAACTTGAATTGTTCATTCATATTTTTGATTCAAGCAGCAGTTCCTGAATCTGTTTTCAGATATGCCCCTTGATTTCATGTTTTATTTTATGATCCATATTATTCCTTATAAAAAAGCCAAGTTTACCTTTGAAAGTCCAGGTATATAAGGTTTTGAAGTTTCTACGTCAACCGGCAAAGGTTATGGTCAGGTTCTGGAGCTTGATAGACGTATAGATCCGGCATGCCTGATCGAGTCAGAAAGGAGAAATGAATTTGTTCAGGCAAGGTTTATGGAAGTGATGCCTGTCTTGCTGTCCAGGTATTGAGTAAAGCCCTGTTCAGACGGTCATTCTCATTTTTGCAACAGTCAAGGAATGTCTTTGTTGAAAAAAATATAATAGAATCGGGGCAGGGTGCGGTTTACAGCACCCTGCCCTGTAAAGGGGAGCACGCAATGGCAGCTTCCAGAGGACTTGTTAATTTAAGGCGGAAACTACCAGGCCCTTTCAGTCAGAATGCTTTTAATTTCTTCTTCTGTCTTTTTCTCCAGAATGAGCATCTTGTTTGTTTTGGCGGTCCTTATCTTTTCCATGAGAGAATTGATTTCAGCCGGTTTTTCCAGGAAGTCCATGGCGCCCAGTTTCATGGCCTCAACCCCTTTGTCCACGGTAGCATGGCCGGTCAGCAGGATGACCTGTACATCAGGATTGACCTCCTTGATTTTTTTCAGGGTCTCTATTCCGTCCAGACCAGGCATTTTCATGTCCAGGATTACAGCGTCGAAGAATTCTCCACCTACCGCTTTAATGGCTTCTTCTCCTGATGTGGCGCTGGTTATCTCCAGACCTTTAGCCTTCATTCTTTCGGACAAAGCGTTTAAAAAATCCTTTTCATCATCCACTAGTAAAACTTTTTCTTCTGACATGATCCAATTCTCCTTAATATTGTTGGTTAACCAGACTTTACCGTTTTAACATCTGGGCAGACCGGCTTTCCGCAGCCTGATATATTTTTCTGACCAGTTCTTCCACCGGGGCGGGCTTGATTAAATAATCAAAAGCTCCCAGGGAAAGTCCCTCAATTCCTGTTTCAGCGGAAGCGTGTCCAGTGAGCATAACAACCTGTGTTTCAGGCCACTTTTTCTTAATCTCCCGCAATACTTCAAGGCCTGAGATGGAGGCCATTTTCAAGTCCAGAACAACTACTTCAAAAGATTCCCCGGACATGAGATCCAGACAGTCTTTACCGCTTGTAACTCCCTGAACGTTGAAACCTCTGGATTCAAGCCTTTCAACCACGGTTTTGAGAAAAATTTCTTCATCATCCACAACTAAAACTTTGATTTTTTTCATAGCAACTCCTGGATTAATTTCCTCCAGTTCCTTGGAAAAACGTTCAAAAAGACAATTGCTCAATGATCAAAATGAGCTTTTTCCTGTCCGGACTTATTTCTATGCGGGTCTTCAGCTGTTGCATAAGCAAATTAGAATAATCATCTTCAGGCATATCCCGGGCAACAGGCTCAGAGCAGGAGAAGAGCAGTTTTCCGTTTGTATTGTGTCTGGCGGTCCGGACAGAAATTTTCAGGCCTGATTTGTTTTCTGATATAAGATGTTCAAGACAAAAATGATATAGCTGCTCTAGTAAAAAAGGATTTGTAACCATTGACAGGTGCTCTTTTTTCTCAGGATCATAAGCCAGCTCCACTCCTTTGACTGCTGCCAGTCTTCGGGTGATTATGACCATTTTCTGAGCGAATTCATCCAGATCTACAGAAGCTGTGGTTCTGTCCACACTGTGGGAAAAATAATTGAAGGCCTTGACTACATGATCGCTTTGGGCCACCTGGTTGGTTATGTTGCCGGCCAGACTTTCCACCCTGACGGGATCAAGGGGCCCATCTTTCTGAGCCATGATGCTCAGATCCTGCAGAAGGCCTCCCAGCTCATTAATTACTGCCAGATGGTTCTTGATCTCATGGGATACATTTGCTGAAATCCTGCCAAAAAAAGCCAGACCCCGGGCGTAGCATTTTTCCCACTCTTTCTGGTTCACTTTAACCCTCCTTTTTTGGAGAATCAGACAATGACCGGTTGATGCATTCCAGCAACACATCAAAGCTGATGGGTTTGAGCAGGTATTTATGTCCTGTATTTAATCCGGCTTTAAAGTCATCCTGCGAAGTGTGTCCCGTGAGAAAAATGAATTTCATTTCAGGATAATCTTTTTTTAAAAGTTTCCACAGTTCCAGTCCGCTGAGGCCGGGCATTTTCACGTCCAGCACGGCCAGATCATATTTTTTTTCTTCCGCCATCTTCAGGGCCTGTTTCCAGGTTGTGGCGTAATCAGCATCAATGCCCCTCAGATTCAGGCGTTCTGACATGGCGGAAACAAGTTCCAGCTCGTCATCTACCAGCAGTATTATCAAGACAGATCCCCTCCTTTTACTCTTTGATATCACCAAGCCCGCTCAAACTGATGCAAAAGTTATTAATGGCAATTCATGTCAGGTGATCCCGCGGGATTGAATTTTTTGGATAAACATACCGTAAAAGCCGATCCTTTGCCCAACTCACTCTCCACACTGAGGTCTCCCCCAAGCTTTTTCACCAGCCCATAGGTAATGGACAGGCCCAGCCCTGTGCCCTGATCTCCCTTGGTAGTGAAAAAGGGTTCAAAAATCTGCTTGAGATTTTCAGGTGGTATACCACATCCGTTATCAGCTACCCGGACCTGGATATGCTGAGGATAAGAACTTATGAGTATGTTTATTTTGCCTTTATCCTCCACAGCGGCGAAGGCATTATTGATGATATTCAGAAATATCTGCTCCAGTTGCCCCTGGTCGCTGACAATCTCAGGAATATCTCCTTCTGTTTCAATATCTACCTGTATTTCCCTGTACTGGGCTTCCTTGTCCAGAAAGCCGAGAACGTCTCTGACAATGCTGTCGATTCTTACTTTTTTCCACTCCACGTCCACGTGTCTGGCAAAACCCAGGAGCCTGCGGGTAATGGCGCTGCATCTTTCCACGGAATGAATTATGGAATCAGCAATGCTGATCAATTTATCATCCTTTGAATATTTATCTGAATACGCGAAAAGATCTTTGAGCAAACCGGCTTTTTCATTGATTACAGCCAGAGGATTATTGATTTCATGGGCCACTCCAGCGGCCAGGCGGCCGATTGAGGCCATTTTATTGGTATGTTCAATCTTGTGCAGTGCTGATGTTCTTTTTATGTCCGCGTCATGGATGCGACTGACCAGATAGGTGGCTGTGACAAGAATCACCAGTAAAATACTGGCAATACTGATAATCATAAATCCAGTCAGTTCCACGCGCATTTTCCACCAGCTCTGCATCAGCTCTTTCTGAGATTTGACAGCCATAACTATGAAAGGGCTCTTTTCTACAAGAGAGCAACCCAGAAATTTCTGGGATTCCTGGGATTCGATTATTGTCACAGTGGAAGAATCTGTTGAACCGCATTCCACCAACCCTCTGAGGTCAATGTCATCATCTGCTTTCCAGGCGGCAGAATCAGAATCCAGCTCAGGCAGGTCAATTCTGACCCTTTCCAGGACAGCACCGTGAAAAGCGCTTGGCGTCTGGAGTATCCCCTGTTTGTTGATCAAAAAGAGGTCAGAGGAAGGCCTGACGTTCAAGGAGCCGATGAGCCGGTTAAATTCTTCTGTATCAATGGTGGCCCTGAGAATAAACCAGTCATTGCCCGGCAGATATTTTTTCATGGCGATAACAAAATGTGGTTCGTCCCGATAGCCCCTGAAAACATCACTGATATAAATGTTTTTTTGGGCCACCTCATTAAACCATTCTTCTCTGCTGTAATCATTGCCCTCAAGGTCAAATGGTCCGGCATAAGCGGTCTGCAGGCCCACGGAGTTTATAACCCCCAGGTCGGCAAAACCGCCAAAAGACGCGTTGATATCAGACAAAAGATCAATCAGGTAATCAGATGATCTCAAATTTACATATTCCGTGTTGTGCACAAGGAAATCCAGAATGGAAGATTTTTCCTGCAGGAAGGTGCCCACATTCAGGGTGGTGTTGGAAACCAGGCGCAGGATGGGAAAAGATGCTTCAGCCCGCATGGCTTTGCGGCTGAGGTTGTAGTCCATAAAACTCAACACCAGCAGCGGGGTAATGGAAACCAGGGAAACGCACAACACTGTAAGCTTCCATATTCTCCGATAATTAAACAGGCCCGGCTGGTCAGGGTGATTGGCTTCATCCCAAAACCTGGGTTTGATTTTCTCCAGAAGTGTTTTAATTTTCACTTGATTCGATCCGGTTTCCATCCTGAATGTTTTCGTTGATCTTTTTGAGAAGACTGGTCAGATTGTCTATGTCCACGGGTTTCTGCAGATAAGCTACAGCGCCCAGCTCAAGGCATTTTTTTTCATCTTCTTTGGAACCGTGACCTGATAAGATAATCACATTAATATCCGCATGTGAGGCTTTGACTCTGCGCAGAACCTCAATCCCGTCTATGCCCGGCATTTTCAGGTCTAAAATGATGACCGGCGGGTTCTCCTCTTCAATATACGCCAGGGCCTGTTCTCCGTCATACACAACAGCTGAGCCGATTTCCCGCATCAGGAGTCTTTCCGACAGGGTATGCACAAACTCTCTTTCGTCATCAACCAGAAGCAGTTTAGCCCCGGATTTCCCTCGATTAAAATCCGAGGTTTTTCTTTTGTAAAATTCTGCACTTAATTCAGTGTTCACTTTTTTTACCCCTGGAACTTTCGATGCTATTTCCCTTAGTTCATCCTCGAATTTGCCCAAAAGAATTATGTTTTTGGGAATAGTCAGAACAACTTCCGAACCATAAGCCCTGACCTGGATCTCGTGGCCCTCACTGGCCAGTGCCAGCTCAACCTTTGAAGCAAGTAAAAAGTTGACGGCCTTTTCCATGGAGCGTTCATCCTTGCGCACAAAACGGCTTCCACTATATTTGATAATTGAGGTCACCGCCTCCTGAACAGTTTTTTTGTGTATGGGAATAAACAGGTCATATTTGCTTGGATCCCAGGGGTCGCCAAAATTTAGGATGTTTGCCCAGGAATGAAGAAGGGCGTCATCAGCAGCAATTAACTTTTGCACCTCCGGCATGGACAGGCCGGTTTTTTCCATCATTTTTGCCGCGCGGAACTTTTCGTCCGCCATAATGCCGACTTTAAGTATATGGCTGAAGTCAGGGGGTACCATCATGGAGCACAGGCCGTGAATTACGATCTTTTCCAGCAACAGGGATTTGGCCAGTGTTGTTTTTACTTTAGCCAGGGCCAGGTATCTTTGTTTCAACAACCTTCCGGAAGGTTTTTTTTGGTTTAAAAATATTTTGTGAATATAAGATATATCCTTCCTGTTCTCGTCCGCGGCCCTGCGGATAAGTTCGTCGTCTCCTATGACTTCATATCCGGTCAGGGTCGAGACCTGTTCCAGGATTGGCTCCAATTCGCAGAATGATGCCGAATTAACGGATATTAGAGGCATATTTTTCTAGCCCTGCAAGATTTTTGAAGCGGGATTTTTAAAAAGTTTTTCTATATCCCGGTTAATTTTTTGATAATAATAACTGACTTTTTCCGGACGGAGCATGATCATATCCAATTGTCTGGTATGTATGGTAAGATAACCCAAAATCTGCAGTCTGTATATCATGAACTCATCTGAGCCCCCCCTGATCCTTGCCATAAGAGAGTCTCCGTACTTTTCAACCTGAAAATCATATTCACGGAGCACCTGAGCGATAAAGTCTGTTCTCATTCGGCGCCTGCACTCATCCGCTGCTCCTCCTTTAAATGAAAACCGGGCATAATTTTCATAGGCCTTGTCACCCACCAGGGTTTCCACGGTTGAGAAATGGAAGCCCATCCTTGAAGTCAGGTTGCAAAAGTATCTGGAAATCATGAAGAAATTCTTGTTGGAGTAAACAGATGGTCCGGAAGCGGACAGATTGGGATTGCTCGTGGCCTGGACCATCACTGACATGAACCCTCGGCCGTCCATAGGTGGAGGACCTTCCCAGGGCAGAGCGGTAATCCCGTGCCATAATGCCAGCATGGGAACAGATCTGATATTGGAAAAGTTAACATTTTTTCCTGTAACCGGCTCTTTGAAACCGTCATCAAGATCAAGGACCCACCATTGCATGGGGACATCAACTACCAGTCTTTTTCCGCCGGTTTGTGACAAATCCAGTATACTGCCCATTTCAAACATTTCGTGGACTGCTTTTTCATGGCAAAATCTGGTAATATCATGCAGTGATCTGCAGTTGCCCTGCCTGAAATCAGGGCTGTCAGGATCAGTCAGGTTAAGCGGGGTTATATGTTTCATAACCTGCTGTAGAATTTCATGGACCTTGGTGCCGCGCATGATCCCTGCGTCAGGCTCTTTTTCCCTGAGCAGCGCTTCTATCTTTCCCTGGTAGACCAGGCAGTTATCCGCGTCTAAGGTGATTTCCATATTATTTTCAAGATGTTTCAGGGCTTCCGGGGCGCCAAAAACAGCCGGAACAGAGAATTCTCTGGAAACATTGCCCAGATGTCCGGTAATGCTTCCCTGTTCCGTAATTACTCCCGCTGCTCCGGACAAAAGAGAAGCCCAGCGGGGCAGGGCCAGTCGGGTGACCAGAACAGCTCCAGATGGAAAAGAGAGCATGTCCTGGTTGTCCCTGACCTGATAAACCCGGCCTGAAGATACTCCTCCGCACGCGGTTTCTCCTCCCTGGACAACCAGACGATCTTTGTACTTTTCAGGAGGAGGCTCTTTTTTTCCGGACGCGGATTCAACCCCGGCCAGAGGCCTGGCCTGCAAAACAACTATTTTACCTTCTGGATTCAGGGCCCATTCCATATCCACGGCAACCTTAAAATATTTCTCCAGCATTCGGGCAGTTCGGGCCACTTCCTCAGCCTGATCATCGTCAAGGGAAGGAGACAGAGCTTTATCCTGATCATTTTCAAACTTTTTAACACCCTCTCCGGACAAAGCGCTTATTCTAAACGGCTTGGGATTGATTTTTCTGTCCTTGAGCCTGAGCTGGTCATCTGTAAAAACAAACCTGTCAGGATTGAGACTTCCGTCAACAACTGACTTGGGCAGACCAAAGACTGAACTGACAATGGCAAAATTGCCGCGGATATCCAGAGGGTCCCTTGAATAGGCAACCCCTCCGCTTCCCGCGTCAACCATCTCCATGCACCCTACGCACATGGGCACGAGATGATCCGGAATGCCCATCTTATGCCTGTAGCTCATGGCCGTCACGCTGTACTTGGCAGCCACTATCTCCTTGTAAACAGTCAGGATGCTGTCTCTGTTCACGTTGAGTTCAGAACGGTATTGTCCGGCAAAGGAGGCTCCTTCAGTATCCTCGCCAACAGCACTGGACCGCAGGGAAACCTGGACATGGGGCCTGGTTTCAGATTCAAGTCTGGCATAGGCTTTGGTGATGGCCTGCTCCAGCTCCCGGGGCAGTTCACTGTTTATGATGAGCATCTGTATTTCTGAGCTCACCCGATGGAGATCCGCGGTGTCGCTGATTTCTGCTGTGCGCAGCCTGCGCTGGATCTCAGATTCAAGACCTTGTTTTTCCAAAAAAAGATCATAAGCCTCGGAAGTTATAGAAAAACCGCCTGGAATATTCAAATCAGGAAATTTCTGGCTGAGTTCACCCAGAACAGCCATTTTGGAACCCACAGCGTCAGCGTGTTCCCGGTTGGTATCCTGGAGAAACAGAATAAGTTCTGAAGAAGAGGAGGTGAAATGCTCATTCAGAATTTCCTGAATGGCTGATTCAATATTTTTAAAAGCATTTTCAAGGCCTTTGTATTGGTTATTGGACAGGGCATTGAGCTGGCTGATCATGGAATAGACACTGATGCTGGCCTTGGTCGCCTGTCCGGTTATAAAGACCATGTCAAAGGGTCTGGGCGAATCAAGAGCGGCTTCCATTTCAGACATGGTTCTGAGGGCGCTGTTATTGGAATCCAGAAGCTGCTTGAAATTTATATACTTGCCGCGCAGCTCCTGCTTTTTTTTCTGAACAGTCTCAGGGTCCAGCTCAGGACTGTCGTGTTGAAGAAGGCTTTTCAGCCGATTCCAGATTTGGGTCAACAAGCAAAGCCCCTTTTTGCACCTGTTTAAAGTGTATCAGTGTATCTTATTAAAAGAATTTTTAAGGACGGACCTTACAGAAATTAGGAGGTCCCCATCAGGTCCGTCCATCAGGTTGATTTGACTATGTGTTCCGCCTAAACCTCTTTTTTCTTGCCTTTGGTCATCTTCAGCCCGAATCCCTCAAACAGAAAAAATATGGCCATGCCCCACCACAGGGTGTAAATCACGTAAAATACCAGTGAGAAGGTCAAAATGCCAATCTTGGATCTGGCGCTTTCAGGCTGAATTCCATAGAAGTTGTACCCTACTTCAATCCCTCTGTTGACCAGCTCATTGACATGCTTGGCCTCTCTGAAATTTCCCTGGTCATTGAACTTGTGTTCCAGGTTTCTCAGAAATAAATACCAGGCGTATCCGATTCTGCGCACCTGTGATTCATCCAGATCATACCTCATGGCCAGTTCAGCTGAGCGGTTGTGATACATGTCCTCAGCATCAAGAATGGCAGCGTCAACAAGAAAAGTCAGATTCCCCTGAAAATTGACCGTGTTCCCTTCGATCTCAACTTCCTGGGCGTGAGTGTGAAGAATGGTTTCAACCAGGGGGAGCATTGCCTCGCTGGGTATCTGAACACTCATGTCCAGGTCGTTTTTACCGGTAAATTCAGCGTTGGACTTTCTTAAATCATCCAGGAAATACGATGAACCCTTGGCAATTGTATTGAATAAATTGTCCGCCGCTTGAAACGCGTTCAGGCCTTTTCCAGTGATATCCTTTCCAAATAAGGGGGTCCACATGATAAAGAGGACAATAAAAAAGGATATAAACAAAGCCAGACCAAGGCCCATTTCTTTTTTGGCTATCATGTTTTATGCCTCCCCGCGCAATATTTTCATATTCGTAAAAAACATATAAAAGACCCAGCCCGCGAAAATAGTGATTATTCCAAAAAACATCCAGTTGCCCGCGACAGTCAGATTGCTGCCCAGAGCCGGGGAAATTTCAATATAACCCATCTGCCCCAGTTTTTCCGGCAGGGCGAAAAGCCTGTTCACAAAACCGCCCAGGATGGTTATGGCGTAAAATCCCCGAATATAGATGCCTTTAACCACCTTGGTGGTGAGAGCGCCTACCTGGATGCCTATAAGGGAACCCAAAAGCATGCCCATGGCCAGGGTGTAAAAAATAAATCCGTATATAGCGTACTGAGTAATGGACGCGTAACCAGCGGTGAAGATAATCTGGAGAATATCCGTACCTATGGTTGTAAAGGAGGACACGCCCATCAGGTATACAAATATGGGAAAGGTCAGGAAGCCGCCGCCAACACCCATGATGGCCGCCACAAAACCCACAAAACCACCGCAGATTGCCACAAACAAGCCGGAAAGCTTTTTCCCGCCGGGAACCAGATCTTTATCAAAGGTGATCATCGGGGGAATATTCACGGATTGCAGTTTTGAGGAAAAAGTGGGTTTGGTGGGATGGGCCTCATGACCGCCGCTTCCGCCATGGACATCCACGATATCGACTTTTCTTTGTTTGAGAAAATCGATCATGGAATAGAACCCCAGAAATCCAAGCAACACAACAAATACCACGCTGATAAAAGTGTCGCTGAGTATTGGGTTTATTTCGTACAGTGTCCTGTTGACAACTCCGCCTCCGGTTACGCCCCCGATGGCGCCCACAAGGAAGGCCAGGGCCAGGGCCACGGAAACATTTCCCAGCTTCTTGTGAATAACCGTTCCCATGATAGCCTTGGCAAAAATGTGGAACAGGTCTGTTCCAACCGCCAGGATCCCTTTAATTCCAGCACTCATCAATGCCGGAGTGATGATAAATCCGCCGCCGGCTCCAATGCATCCGGTTATGAGACCAGCTGCCATACCTATAATAATGGAAACAAAGAAAATAGATGGAGAATAAAAACTGGGCATGTAAGAATGCTTTCCTCCCAGGTATTCGGGAAGCTCAGCAAAAGATAAAGATACTCCAATAATACAGGGAATAAGCAGCAACCCCAGAATAATCAGTCTCTTCCTGCTCTTCAGGATGTTCATTGACATTTCATAGTCCCACTTGGCGTAGGCCATAGTGCTCATCTTGAGCATCTCATACTGTTGTCTAAAAAAGCGCATGAGAATAACCCTCCTGTGTTTTACCCCGGTTAAACATTTTAAAATAATAAAACTTTGCCTTAAAAATGAAAGACATGAAAAACCTCCTGTTCTTTTTTTGATGCCGGAAGGGATAAGTTTTTTCAGAACTGGACAGGTCCGGTCCGGCAAAAATTTAAAAATACTTGATGCCCTACTGAGCGCTCACTCGGAAAAAAATAAAAAAAACTACTTTTTTGTCTTATAAGCCTCTTCAACTCTGTCAGTGAGGTCGTCAATGGGAAAAGGCTTTAACAGATAATCAAAAGCTCCCATTTGTTTGCCTTTGACCGCTGAATCTATGGAGGCATGCCCGGTGAGAAGAATAACCGGCAGAGCGGGCCATCCTTTTTTGATCATTTCCAGAGCTTCAATGCCATCCATTTCCGGCATGCTCACATCCAGAAGGACCACGTCAAATGTCTGGGATTCGAGCATGGCCAGGCCTTTATGTGCGTCTGCGCATCCATGGGCCTCAAAACCTCGGATATTAAGCCTGGTAACCAGGGTGTTTAAAAAAACTGTTTCGTCATCAATAACCAGAATGCGCATTATCAATCTCCTGGCTGATCAGCCAAGTCCTGCGTGAATAATATTGTAAAATGAAACCGCTGAGCAGTCTTCAGGCAATCAAACTTCACGAAAAAATTTTGAAAAATCCGGACTGTGAAAAGTCCGATTCCTTTGTTTCCTTATCTGTTATGCCTGGAGTATTCTTTTGCACGCGTCTATTAGCTCATCGTATACAGGACCCACAGGAAAGAGGTTATAGAAACTGAATCTGGCCATTCCATTGGCCATGGAAAAAATTATCAGCGCCGTCTTTAGGGGATGGATCTCACGGATGGACCCGTCTGCCCGTCCCTTTTCAACAGCTTTGGCCAGAAGATCCACAAAGCAATTATATATGGCCTCAATGCTTTCTCTGCAGTCTGGATTTACCGCGGCCAGGTGATAGGGATAATTGCGAAAGAGCAGCAGGAACTCGTTTTCCATTTCCTCTGAAAGATCAAAATAAAAATGTACCACTTCCTCGGCCATTTCCAGGCCGTTGGGGCTTGTCCAGATATGCTTTTCAACTCTGTCCAGGACGTCATGCTTAACTTTTTGCAGAAGGTTTATGAGGATATCTTCCTTGCTTTTGAAGTGGTAAAAAATTGTCCCTTCCGCGGCCTTACTCAACCTGGACAACTCTGATATGGAGGTTTCCTTGAAACCCTTTTCAGCGAACAGTTCTGATGCTGATTCAAGTATCTGTGATTTAAATGACATTATAATTCTCCGAGTGAGTGCTCAGTTGAGCTTTTATTTATTTGTAATATAATTGTCAACAAATTTTTTAATTTTTTTTAAAAAATATTAGTCAATTATTATTGGTGGTTATGTTTTTGAGGCGAGTCTAATCTTCATCTAATAAAACTTTTTGGATCTTGAGCATGATTTCTTGGGCCAGATTTCCCATGTCCAAAAGTTTTTGTTCTTTTGAATTGATTCCGGATAAACGGGCCAGAAATAAGCCTGCAAAAAGGAGCATGGACCTGATTAGCTTACTGTTATCCCCTGATTTTCTGGCCAGGAAATAATTCTTTTCAAGTCTGGTCAAGAAGCCATTTTGATAGAGAATTTTTTCCAGGCCGAGATCTGTTTGCAGAGGACCGGACCTGTGTTTTTTAATAAGTAGAAAAATGAAATTTTCCGGGTTGTAATCATTAAGCACAGCCTGAATAAGAATTCCAAAATTGGAGCATCCAAAGCATATATGTGTGAAACTTTCAGTATACATAATATGAGCTGGTCTGGAAAAAATTGGATTATAAAAAGTATGGGTATTAAAAGCTGTGTAGAAAAATCTCCGAGTCATGCTAGACTCTTTGCGGGAAATAAAGCGCAGTTTTCCTCCCATTGATGTGCCTTCAATAAAAGCTCTTAGGGGAGTGCTTGAGATACTGCCCACCATATTGTCTTTGATCATTTCAGACGGTCCAGGTCTCTCCAGGTTCCAGACATGCCAGACTCGGGGCTGACCGTAGAGGGGATTTTTCTGGTCAGTATTGGCCATTGCAATGTCCAGCAGGGAAGATGTAGCTGATAAATGACTTAAATGAGCTATGTCCTGAAGATTTGGTTTTTTGAAGTTTTTACCATTCAAAGGATAGGCCTTAGAAAGAGAGCCGGTTATTCTCAGCACATTTTCCAATGCCTGGTAAACAGGAGTACCCATCAGGGGATGCACCTCATTACGATACGCATAACCGGCTTCATTTTCCATTGAACCGGGCAGGGCTTTGGCTGCTTCACTGTCCACTGTGATCATTTGTCCAGTAGTGAATGCGCTTGCGGCCATGTCCACACCGTACAGGGCCGGAATCTGGAAATCTCTGGCCATGCTGGCCAGATGACCAAATGGATCTCCGAATTTTTCCGTTATCACAGCATTTGACCAGGGTACAATTGAAGCCCACTTGGAATTGGCCTCATGAACCACTAATACTGAATTTTCAGGAAATCTCAGAAGATCGGCATTTTTGTGAGCGATAAAGACTTTGCCTGAAGCCTTTCCTCTACTTACAGCGAGTCCCTGGGCATATTCATGGGAGTTTTTGGGATGGTCAAAGAAGTTTGCAGTTCCTGTTTCTTTAAGGGGTATCGCCTCAAGTATCGCGAATCCGTCATGAGTGTCCAGCGCCCATCTGACCTTGCCTACAGCCCCGAGTTTTTTTTTAATCAAATTTGCGATTCCGGCCAACTCCAATATCTGTTTGTTGTTTAAGCAGGGTGATCTTCTCTGATTCCGGGGAACAGGTATAAGGTTCAGACCTTCCTCTGAAAGAAAAAATGTATGCCTGATTTTTTTTTCGCTGATTGCTACATGCAGTATTTGAGGTTTATCTAATCCCACCTTCCACATATCCGGCTTTACAATACCCTGGGAGATGGCAGCATCCATTCCAGGCACGGCTCGGATTATTATTTGATCATAGCTTGACTCCCTGGATTCAATAAAATTTATTGAACCGGAAACATTGGTGTTGATCATGTCCAGACAACCTACACAAACAGGCAGGTCCTCTTCCTTCAAACCACGCCTCATGCGGTAATTTATCGCGGATACGGAATATTTTCTTGCCACCACCTCTTTATAGGCTCTCAGCAAAAATTCTTCGCCCACATTGTACTCATCCCGAATCAGACTTTCCAGAGGGAAATTGCGTTCAGGAATGCCCGTGCTGGGTCGCAGCACCAACTTTATCCCCCTGTAGCCGGTTTCCATTTCCAGCTGTTTATAAGACTGCATGATCGCCTTTTCCAGGGCTGGAGGGATTTGAGCGTTAATAATGAGCATCTGAAGCTGAGAACTTAATCTGTGAAGATCAGCCATGGATGTGATTTCCATGGACTGAAGCAACCTGTTTATTTCATCCTGAAGATTGTTGTGTTTTAGAAATAACTGGTAACCTGCATCAGTTATAACAAACCCTGAAGGCATTCTCACGTCTGAAAAAACTGTGCTCATTTTGGCCAGCAAAGCCATGCGGCTGCCCACCTGGTCGATGCGGTGAGGATCTACTCTGGACAAATGGAGGGTTAGTTCATCACTTTTAACAGGAAACTCAGAGTCTGCAATCATTTCTATTTCAGTTCTAAGCTGATTAAAAAAAGTCTGGACCTTGGTGTCAGTGTTTCCGATTTCCTGCCGGCATTTTATAATGGAGTAAACTCTTAGCAGGGCCTGAGTGCTCATGGAGCGAACATAAACCATATTGAAATATTTATTAGTTACAAGGGCCTGTTTCATCTGTTGAAGATTTTGCCACAGCTGGGCGCACGAGGATAAAAGCATTCGAAATGAATGGGTCTTGAGAAGGATCTGCTCAAAAGCGGACTCATCCTTTGTGTCAACTAATGCTTTTGAATCCTTAACAGAGACCTTCCGCAGGATTTTATCTAGAATATTAGACATATATTTAAAGGCTAACTTTTACGGCATGATTGATGGCCATTAGAAGTTCTTCAACAGGACATGGCTTGACCAGAAAGTCAAAGGCGCCTTTGTCCATAATCTCATTCACCAGGTCCAGGCTGACCTGACAAGTCAACACAATAACTTTCTGATTTTGTTGGTTTTTCAAAACTGATTCAAAATTAAGAACTTCTCTCTGGTTGGCATCCCAGGGATCAATAATGATAACATCCGGGTTGAAGTCCGCCATTACACCTGGAACCTGTTCTGTATGTTCCACCCCCTTTACTGAAAGCCCTTTTTTAACCAGTCGTTTGAGCAAGATGTTCAATTCAACAGGGTCTTGATCTATGATGAATACTTTGATGAGACTCAATTGACTATTTCCCTTTTTCCTGAACGGCCTTTTGCATGACATTAATCAATTCTTCCAGGTCGCAGGGCTTCATCAGATAGTCAAAGGCGCCAAGAGCCAGTCCGTCCACCGCAGCTTCTTCAGAACCATGACCGGTAAGAATTATCACCGGTATTTCAGGGGCAATTGTTTTTAATATCCTGAGCACTTCAATTCCGTCCATGTCTTCCATCTTGAGATCCAGAACCACTATATCATAATCCTGCCGGCGAAGAGAGCGCAGGGCTTCAGTTCCAGAGAGAACGGAAGTTACCCTGAAGCCTCTGCGCTTGAGACGTTTAGTCATTATCTCAATAAAACCCGGCTCATCGTCAACCAGAAGGGCATGAGCCTGAATATCCTGATCCTGATTAGCGCTCATATTTATCAGTCACCCCGTCTATGATAGATATCCATGGCCTGAGCCTCGGCAATCCTCTCTTCTTTGTGGCGTTTTATATTTTCAGCTCTTTTTACCTTATCCACAAGCTGGTCCATTTCAGCCGGTTTCATCAGGTAATCAAAAGCGCCCAGCTTCATTCCGTCAATGGCGCTTTCCACAGTGGCGTGGGCTGTGAGCATGATCACTTCCACAAGCGGATATCTGAGCTTGATTTCCTTGAGGGTCTCAATTCCGTCGATACCAGGCATCTTTACATCCAGAATAACCACATCCACCCTGGGATCTCTTTCCATAACGTCCAGTGCTTCCTGACCGCTGTATGCCGTAAGCAGATCAAAATCCCGCCTGGACAGTCGCTTGACCATTGTTTCCACAAAGGGCACCTCATCGTCAACTAAGAGTACTTTGGCTAATGACATGTCAGATTCCTCCTTTTTTATTATTTTAATGGAATTAGAAGACCAAATAAATCATTCAGTCTGAATCAGTATGTCGCCAGGTTTTTTCTCGGGGCAGGGCAACTGAATATGAAAAGTGGTTCCTTGCCCAGGCTGACTGGTTACAATAATTTTTCCTCCAAGGTTCTGAATGATGGCGAAACATATGGAAAGTCCCAGTCCAGTGCCTTTGCCCACAGGTTTAGTTGTAAAAAAAGGATCAAATATCTTGCCCAGATTTGCCTTGGGAATCCCTTCACCTGTATCGCTGAACCGGAAATGTATGCCTTCCGAATCTTGTTTGCTTGAAATAGTTAGTTCACCGCCTTTTCTTTCCATGGCGTCAATGGAATTGTTGACAATATTCAGAAACACCTGCTGCATTTCAGTAGATGAAGTTTGAATTGAGGGAATCGACGGATCAAGGTCCATGTTTATCTTTACTCCCGCGTATTTGGCTCTTTTTTCTGATATGGCCGCGATCTCTTGAACCAGGGCATTGAGATCCACTTCCTGGATGCGGGAGTCGGATTTACGAGCAAAGCTTAAAAGCTTGTATGTAATATCTTTGCATCTGCGACCCTGTTGCCTTATCTGGCGTAAAGAACGACTCAGTTCTTCAAAGTTCTTTGTTCCGGCAAGTTGGGTGTCATCTTCAAGAAGGTCCTGCATCCAACCTGCTTCTTCAACCATTATGGCCACCGGGTTGTTGATTTCATGGGCTATTCCTGAGGCCAGTTCACCGATTGAAGCCATCTTGCCGGCTTCAACCACTTGTTCATTCATGGCCTGAAGGCAAACCTCTCTCCTGGCCAGATAGTCTGCGCCTCTTTGAGCAATAAGATAACTGACCAATATCATGATAAGGATCCATCCCGCGGCTAATATCAGGATTGCTGTTCCCAGAGGTTCCCTGCCGGTGGTAAAGTCATAAAAATCAAAAGCCAGGCCCAGTATCATCAGGTTTTGAGCCACCGGCATCATAAAAACCTGGAATGAATGTCCATTATCATTGATTTCAGCCTCAACCAGTCTGTCCCTTTCAAAACTGAGAGTCGCGTAATCCTGAAATAGTTTTTCATCAATTGACCAGGTTCCTCCCAGACTTAAAACATTTCCCTGGTGGTCCATCAGGGCAGACCACCTGGCAAGGAAAGACCCGGGAAGAGATTTTACCGGCATAATACTTTCAACAGGAAGGAAAGCTTTTAAGAACATAGTTTCGGAATCTGACATCATTCTCTGGACCATAATCATATTCCATTGTTGTCCATTTAATTTTGATAAAAAAGCAAAGCATTCCTTGCGGCGAGACCCCTCCATTTGACTTATGTCCCAGGTTATGGACTCAGCCTTGGGGGTCTGGCCGGTCCTGGCCAGGACTTCTCCCCCGAGGGAAACAACAGCAACTCCTGAAACTATTACCTGAGGACTGACATAACCGGAGATAAGCTGGTTGATGAATTCATGGTCATGGATTCGGGTTTCAGCCATATCAGCAAGAAGATGCAGGTCTGTTCGAATTTTCGATATAAGATCATTCAAATTCTGGGCCTGAAAATAGGCGTTTTGCCTGGCAAGTTCGTCATGTCGAATTTTTGTCTCCCGAAAATCTAAATAATACAGGAAAATGCCGGAAAACAGCACAGGCACAAGTGATAGACCCAAAATCAGGAAAAAAAATTTTCCCGTGGTTCCCAAAAAAGATAAGCCTGTGATTTTCATTGATTTACCTGGAATTATTTTATGTCTATCTTTATGGTCAGGATTGTGCAAGGAATTATATAAATTTTTTGACAGATCACATAATTTCTCGAAATGGAAAGAAGAGGACAAATTAGTAATTTTATAACCAATCAACTTGCAATTTTTTGTCCAAAACTTTCAATCAGAGGCTTGAATATGATTAAAAGGATTTTCAAAGCAATAAAGAGAATCAGGGATAAGGAAGAGCATAAGGAGAAACATACCGCCCAAACTCAAGCTGGTGATGTTTTTAAAGCCAAATACAAAGCTTTTAAAAGACTTCTTGATTCCAACGCAGAATTCTTGAACATCCAGGCCGAGATTGAAGAAAAGCTCAGAGGGGATTCTTTGCTTGGGATGGGTTTTGTCCGCTCCAGATCAACCATGGCTGTTTATCAGGCCATGCGCATGGTTGAGAGTCTGAATGAGCTTACAAATAACAGGTATAAACAGTTGGTGAACTCTCTGGAAGACATAAATTCCGGAATCGAGGCTTTGCTGGAGGATGCTCCGGCAGCCTTAACAGATAAGTATATACTGGATTATGATTCAATAACAAAGGAAATGGGAGATTCTGTAGGAGGAAAAAACGCCAATCTGGGTGAACTCAAAAGCAGATTGAAAATGCCTGTTCCAGAGGGATTTGCCATTACAACCCGTGTTTTTCACGAGGTTTTTAAAGCCAATGATTTTTTTGAGGAAATTAAAAAAATCAGGATGGAAATGGATCTGGAGGACATAAGCAGCATCACTGCAGGCAGTGAGAAGATACAGAAAATGATTCTTGACGCCCGTATCCCCGGCGATATCGAGAAAGCTGTTTTATCAGCCTATCAGGATCTTGTGCTCAAAGTAGCCAAGGTCCGGGATAATTCTGGCGATGTCAGAGTGGCTTTGCGCAGCAGCGCCATTGGGGAGGATGGGGAACAATCCTTTGCTGGCCAGTATGTGACATTTTTAAATGTCACTGCGGATCAGGTTATGAAAACCTATAAATTTATCCTGGCTGGATTGTATATCCCCAGGGCCATGGTCTATCGTTTGAATAAAGGAATCATGGAAGAGGACACAGCCATGAGCGTGGCCTGTCTCGAGATGGTGGATGCCAGGGCTGCCGGTGTCATGTACACGCGTCACCCTATAGAATGGAGCCGGGATCTGATTTTCATCAATGCTGTCTGGGGGCTGGGAGAGTCAGCAGTTGACGGATCAGTTAATCCTGATACCTATATGGTATCAAAAGAAAGGGATATGGAAGTCCTGGAGAGTGTTGTCGGGGATAAGGAAAAAATGCTGGTTCCAAGGTCAGACAGGGACGGATTGGACCAAAAGGATGTTCCTGAGTACCTGAGGGAATCAACATGTCTCAACACTGAGCAAATAAAAGAACTGGCCGGTCTGGGTTTGAAGGTTGAACAACATTATCAGGTCCCTCAGGATATAGAGTGGGCCCTTGATAATGATGGGAAAATAAGACTGCTTCAGACCAGGCCCATAAACTATCTTAATAATAATGTTACCCGGCAGGAAACATTAAATATTCAAATAAACTCTGACCATGAACCCATTATCAAAGGGGGATCTGTAGCGTCAAAGGGGGTCGCATTCGGCCCCTGTTTTCATATAACATCCAGAAAAGATCTTGATGAGTTCCCAAAGGGAGGGGTGCTTGTAGCCAGGCAGTCCAGTCCTCAATATGCCATGGTCATGCCCAGGGCAAGCGCAATCATAACTGAGGCGGGAAGCGTTACCGGGCATATGGCCTCCCTGACCAGAGAGTTTAATGTGCCAGCCATATTAGGCGTGAAGAATGCCTTGGAACTGATTCCCCATGGCCTTGAGGTCACAGTGGACGCTTACAGTGCCCGTGTATATCAGGGCAGGATTGATTCCATCCTGGCTCTCAAACAGGAAAGTGTCGCCTCCATGGTCAATACCCCTGTTTACAATATTTTGAAGAAACTAGCTGAATTCATTACCCCTCTAAATCTTTCAGATCCCAGTGCGGCCAATTTCACGCCTGAGCATTGCAGGACCCTGCATGACATTGCCAGGTTTGTGCATGAAATATCTTATCTGGCCATGTTTCAATTAAGTGATTTTGTTTCAGACCATGGAAGGATTTCCATGAAGCTTGACGTGTCTCTGCCTATTGACCTTTATCTAATTGACCTGGGAGAGGGATTAAAAAATGTTCCTCCTGGTTCGACCAGAGTGGTCATGGAAAACATTTGTTCCCTTCCATTTAAGGCCCTTCTCAGAGGCATGCTTCATCCGGAATTGAGGTGGAATCAGCCAAGACCCATTGAATGGAAAGGGCTTTTTTCTGTTATGGGCGAGCAGCTGTTAAAGCCACAAATGGGTCAGGAAAGATTTGGAGACCGCAGTTATGCCATAATTTCGGATAAGTACCTGAATTTCAGCTCGCGGGTTGGTTATCACTACGCGGTCCTGGATTCATATTGCGGAAGCAATATCAACAAGAACTATATTACTTTTGCCTTTAAGGGCGGGGCAGCCGATGATCTGCGCCGGGGGAGACGAATAAGGGCTATTTCACTTGTTCTGGAAAAGCTGGGTTTTGTGGTCAAGGCAAAAGGGGACCGGGTGGACTCCAGTTATCGCAAGGATGAGCAAAATGAGATGGAGTCAAGACTTGATCATTTGGGAAGGCTGCTGATCTTTACCAGACAGATGGACATGCTCATGTTTAATGAGCATTGTGTGGAGCTTTTTGCCGAAAGTTTTTTAAATGAAGATTATAGGCTGGAATGTTTTTATGGCAAGGTTGGCATAAGCGATAAGAAAGCATAAAGAATCAGAAATCTTTTTCCTTGGTTACATTTTGGCCACCATGCATCCGGGGGTAACCGGGCATTTGTCAGTGACTATGGCCAGGCTGCAATTGTCAAAGGCTTTGGCCACTTTAAAGCTTCCCAGGGGATTGCCTGATTCATCAAAAAGAGTCAGGGAGGTACCCTTTTCCACTCCCTGTTTTTTACCCAGGCCAAAAGCTATTTCCTGTTTATCCCCTGAAATTTTTATCCGGACAATTTCGGCTCTGCCTGATTTCAGAAGCATTTGTTCTCTTTGCCTGGAGAGCCTCAGCACCAGCCAGAAGAAGAAAACCGCCATGGGCAGGCTCAGGGCGCTGAGCCACCAGGGCATGAACCCCAGGTTTTTGAAAATAATTGATTTTGAGTTTTCTCGAAGGGCTGATTGTGTGGCATAAACATGAGCCGTGAATATAGGGAATGCCTCATCCTGGTCGAACTCAACCGGCCGGACCATGAAACGGTATTCACCCGGGGAAATGTTATCCAGGGTCTTAACCCGGCCGTTCCACAGGTTTCCCCCAAGCCAGTATCCGGTATGCACTCTCTCAATTTCAACCATCAGGGATCTGGTTTCACTGACATAAGTCAATTCTGACCTGTCTTTGATCCGCTCGGGCATGGGCCCGTTGACTTTGATGGATTGACCCGGGAGCAGGTTTACCGTGAAATGCTTCTTAAGCACCTGCATCAATGCTGAGTCCACCACCCCGAAAAAAAAGAGCAGGCAGAAGAAAGCTCCAGCCAGCCCAAGTTTTTTTCTGGTGCTGGATAGCTGCTCAAGGTTGAGGTTTTTAAACCCTAAAAGACGAGCAGCGCTTGAAATCGACTTTGAAAGATGCCGGTGCGGGTCTATGGTTTGGCAATTGTCCATCATGATTCGTCGCCTTGAAGGTAATGATCATCAACAGGGGTTTTCATCCTTCTGATAACTAGAAAGCCAATAATTATCGTGGGCAGGAACATGGCCAGAAACACCTTGAAAAATACCGGGGTGAATTCATCCGGGTTGGTGCCTGCAAAGCCCATGGCCACGGCCACCTGGGCTATCATGATTATATCCAGGATAATTATGGCGGCCTTTTGTCTTTTGTTCATGGGAGGAGGAGGTTTGGCCTGGTCCATACTGGTAAGCAGGGATGTCGCCTGATAATGGGTATAGTCTGTCATGTTGGATCTCCTTTTTTGGATCTCCGGGTGAATCGGGTCCTCACCCGGAGATCCTGAATCCGGAACTTTGCAAGGCCTTCATTTTAATGACCAAATATATCGGTTTTGGTCACGTTCATAAGCCTTAAGGCCTGTTCCGGGTCCTTGTAATAATACCGGATTTCATCACCGGCCTTCCAGGTTGCCTCAGGCAGGTAAAAATATTCATCAGGAACGGAAAAAGTAACCAGTTCCATTTGTCTGGCAGAATAAACGGTTATGGTCTTCTTTTCCTGGTCCACAATGGGAAAAGTCTTCCCTGCGACCATTGGATCATCCCGGAACACGCCATCGTGCTGCTCGATCAGGGTGTAGTTGATGGTCAGAAAGTCCTGGGCCATTGTGTCAAAAATCACGATCTCTTTGTTCTGGTAATTCAAGAGCATGCGCTTGCCCGCCTCAGGCTCAGGACCCATTTCCTTTGGTTTTTCAGGGATTTTTATGGTTATTGGCGGCAGCATGTCATACCTGGGATTGTCCGGATCCATGTAGTTGCTGTCCCGAATATAGGTGATTAGTCCCTTTTCTTTGTCGTACTCAATGACCCGGCCCTGGTTCACTTCGCCGAACTGGCATCCCATAAGGAGCAGAACAGGCAGAACTATCAGGGCGTTAATCCATTTTGGGAATATCATCATGTTGTTTTCTCCTTATTATTGAATCGATTGCTGTTGATTTAGTTCTTACTTGCCTTGCCTTGCCTTTTTGTCAGCCAGCTCCTTTCTCACTCCCCTTAAAAACAGAACAAATATGTAGGTGGACATGGCAAAAACCATTCCCAGAATGAGAATTGTGGCCAGAGTGTCGAACAGGGTCCTGACCTCGGGATTGGCCGCGGCAATGAGCTTGCATATAATGGACAGGGCGCAGACTATGACCGCGAATCCGAAAAATACTCTAATGCCGTAACCCTTCACATATTTGGTGGCCACAGCTCCGATCTGGGCGCCCACTGAAGCACCGATGAGCATTACCAGGGCGGCCACAAGTTCTGTTCGTCCCTTATAGGTAAATGAGGCAGTTCCATATAAGCCTGAGATGGCCACCTCAAAAAGGTCGGTTCCCACGGCCACGTGAGTGGGGCAGCCCACAAAATAGAGCAGGGCGGGCATGCGCAGCAGTCCTCCGCCTATTCCCAGGATGCCGGCCAGCCAGCCGGTTAGAAAGCTGATGGCGATTGGCAGCCACATGGAGCAATAAACCCCGGCCATCTTAAAGTGCATCATGGGCGGTATCTTGATCTTGTGAAAAGTCTTGTGCCATTCAATGCCCGTGGCCAGTTTGTCAACTTCTTTACCGGCCTTCCTGGCTGCTTTTTCCTTTTGCAGTCTTTTCCTTAAGTCTGAAAATACCAGCCAGGCAATAAAAGTCAGCAGCACCAGATACATATAGCGGACAGTAATGTCCACCCTTCCGATTCTTTCCAGCCACATGATCATCTGGGCTCCGATTTCAAAACCCACAACGGTTCCGGCTATCATGACCACGCCCAGTTTATAGTCCACGTTTCCGAATTTGCCGTGCCGTAAGGTGGATATGAGGGACTTGCCGGCCATGTGGGCGATATCCGTTCCAATGGCAAAGGCCATGGGAAAACCCAGGATATTAAGTCCCGGAGTCACCATCCAGGCACCTCCCATTCCAAAAAAGGCGCCGATTATGCCAACGCCAAGGCCCAGGATAATCAGTCCCGGCCAGAATATTTCCACGCCCGATATGGGCATAAGAACATATAGCCAATCCATGTTATAACCTCCTTGATTTCAAGGTTGTATTTCCTGTTCTCGCCTTGCAGGGGCTTAATGTTCGGCCAGATCCCTGTGTTTGAGATCGATCCCGACCCTGGACATGACCAGATCCGCGATCACCCCCATTATAACACCCACAACGGGAATAATAATAATGGTCACAATGGCGAAGAGCAGATGTGAATCATTGTACATATCCGTCCACCAGGCCATGGCTCCGGTAAAGCGCCTGGTGTCGGCCACTATGACTATAGATTCTCCCCCTCCTCCAGCTGCCATGACTTTGCCGGGCAGGATAATAAACAGAAAAAACAGCAGAGCCGTCATTTTAATCCGTATTTTTCGCATGGAACTTACCTCCGTTTGTTGTAAGAAAAAAAACAAAAATGATCCGAAAATTTTTGGTACAAAAACTACCGGATAATGCACACGCTGCAGGGTGCATTGCCCACAACCTTTGAAGCTGTGCTTCCAAGCAGAGTTTTTTTGAGACCACTCAATCCTGTACTGCCCATGACAATTATATCCACTTTTTCATCTTCAGCTCTGCGGATAATGTTGTTGGCAGGGACAGTGCCCACCTCAAGGACGATTTGCGGTTCAATTCCTTTTTCTTTCAGAATATTTTTACCTTTTTCCAGGACCTCTCCAGCTATGGCCTCGAGCTTGTCCTGGGTGCCCGGGGGCATTTCTGCCAGGAGGTCCTGGGCGAATTGAGACACGGTCATGAGGATGACCTGGTCATTTTCCCGGGCCATTTTTTCCATGGTCCAGTTGATGGCCTTCAGAGAATTTTCAGAGCCATCAGTGGTTATGAGAATTTTCATAATAACCTACCTCCTTTGAAACATGTTACATTCTGGTTTTAATCCGGAAAGTTTATCTGCTGGTTTTCCATTGGGAATTGATCGGTTTTTCTTTTGACCTGATATTCAACTGTTGATGAAGAGCATATCCTGACAAGCTTATCAGGGATTGAGCCAGGTGCAGGGCCAAATGATGAAAAAACCTTTTGCGTTTAAAAAACTCAAGTTGCTTACCGCAAGAGGCATGCCATTATTTGCTGGTTCATGCGAGGTGTGATCATGTGCTGCTTTGAACGATTTTGAGGGGCAGGCGGAGATAGTCAGGCTTTGAATTTATCCAGATTGAGCGATTTTAATCTGTCATAGAGATGGAAGCGAAGCGAACTCCATAAGTTAAACAGAGATTGCCAAGCGTCCCCTGGGGTCTCTCAATAACAGGAACATTATACACCCACAGGAAAAGCGCTCGATTCAGGCTGGGATTATGATAGTCTGACTGAAACTATTAGATTACGCCTGATGTAAACTATCAGTTGACATTGAATTGCTGGAATCTGAATATTCCCGGACATGGTTTTGAACAATGGGTAAAAGAATGGAAAAAGTGGTTCCATGCGCGCCAGGACGCTCTTTAGGGGTAAAGCTTTTGCATGTAACGGAACCTCCGTAACCTGAAATAATTCCGTAGCTGACAGAAAGACCCAGTCCTGTGCCCTCACCAACTTTTTTGGTTGTAAAGAAAGGGTCAAAAATTTTATCCATGATTTCCTTGAGAATGCCCGTTCCTGTATCACTTATGGTCAGAAGGACCATGTTCATGGATCTTTCAGTCCTGGTAGTGATGGTCAAGGTTCCTCCATCTTTTGTCATGGAATAGATTGAATTGGAAATAAAGTTTAATATAACCTGCTGTATACGCCTTGAATCACCCCGGACAAAGGGGTGTTCAGGATCGAGTTTTGTGATGATCTTGATATGATGCTTGTCCAGACTATGTCTGATCATGTTAAGGACTTCATTTATATTGGCATTAATATCGCAAAATTCGTCCTTTTCTTCGCTGAACCGGGCAAAGGACAACAGGCTTTCAACAATGGCTTTGCAATGAAGCCCTTTTTTTTCAATTGTTTTGATGTCATTGTATTCTTGAGTTCCAGGCTCAACTTTTTCCTGCAGGAGTTCACAAAAGCCCAGGATAATTCCCAGGGGGTTATTGATTTCATGGGCCACACCCGCGGCCATTGTCCCCAATGAGGCCAGCTTTTCAGTGTTTATGAGCTGCAGGTCCATTATTTTCCGGTCGGTTATGTTCCTGGCAATCCCCAAAGCAAGGGGTCGATTGGTATCCTGTTCTTTAAGAGGCATATACTGAATATTATACCAGTTTTCATTGTCTTCAGTCCATAACTGGACTTCTTCGCTTTTTCCCTTTCCGGTTTTGAGTACCTCTTTTATTATTTCGATCTGTTTGCTGGCTTCATGATGTGGGAAGATCCCTGAAATATGATTATCCCTTTTTAGGTCGAATATTTTTTGCATATGCTGATTTGCGGTTTTGATGACTCCCTGGGAATCTACAGTGAAAATAAGATCTTCAGCGCTCTCAACCAGGGTTCTATACTTTGTCTCAGATCTTTTGAGTTCTGAAGCGTAGCTTTGGATATGCTGTGTTTTTTGATCCACCTCATGTTCCAGGATTGAGGACCAGCGGAGTTGATAGATAAATACTATCCCGGCGCAAAGAAGGATTATAAGGAAAATTACAGCCTGAAAGACTATCTGTTTTTGATAAAGCAGGCTGATGTTGCCTTCGATTTCTGCCACAGGAACCGAAAGGGCCACAGACCAGACAAGATCTGTAAAGGGGCTTTGAATTTCCACCGGGCTTAAGGCGATGAGTTTTTCAATATGCTGAGACGGATTGTCGGGATGGGAAAAAAAATATGTTCCGGTGCCTTCACGTCCATGTTTGATTATGTCTTTTATTTCCTGTCTGAATTGATGAACAGCGCCTGTTTCACTGCCGTTTTCCTGTCCGGGACTGAAGGCGTTAGTTCCCACAATTAATCTTTCAGGATGATGCAGAATCAAACCAAAACTGTCCATTACCCAGGCGTATCCGGTTTCCCCGGATCGGATATTCGGGACAACCTTGCTCATCAGGCTGTTTATATCCAGGGTTATGCGCAGATAGCCGGAAAAACGGTGGGAAGGGCGTGGCTGATGTTTTGTAAAGGCTTCTTCATAGGTAGGGACAATCATATCCATGAACAACCGGTGCTGACTCAGCCCGGCCTGGCGGCGGACACCGGTTATCATTACCCGGCCTCTGTTTGCAGGGTCATTGGCCCATGAAAGAAAAGCGGCCGCTTCTCTTTCCACCTGTTCACTCTGATTGGAGAAGATGCCGTACTCGTCCGCTGTAAACATTACCTGTCCAAATCTGTCCACCCGGCGCAGTTGGGAAATATTATCGCGTCTTAAAACTGGAAGTACTGATAAGAGTAAAGTTTCATAATCTTCAGGTTCGGCATATTGAATGGCGGGCATGGAATTGAGCAGAATAAGGTCGGAACGAGCGCTTTGCAGATTGCTGCGGATCAAATTGGCTGTTGATTTTGTGAGGAAAAACTGCTGTTCATTGAATTGTTCCCTGATGGCCTGTTTCAGGGTTTGGGAGCTTGTATATCCAAAATATACGGCTGCTATCAGCAATATAAAGATGGCAAGAACAGCTGTCTGAAAGACGCGGTGCAGTCGTTTTTTCCCAAATTCTTTCACAGCGGATTCCTTTATCGGCCTGGTCCTTGTTAAAAAAGAAACAAGTCGTTGACATGTTTTTTAAAAAATTGGCCAGGAATAAGTTGCTCAGGTGCAGGTATGTTCAACTCTTTGTTCCTATATTTTGGAAATTGTGGAAATTTATTATTGTTTGGTCTTAAAAAAAGATATAGGGATTTATAAAAGTTTTATCAAATCATTGCAATCTCAGGACCAGAAGAAGACGGCTTAGATGCGCTGCTTTATTGTTGATCTAATTTTCAGTTTAGTATGGGAGGACATATGGTCAATAAGGAATACAATGTCCTGAAATGGAAAATAATCGCAGCGATTCTGAGTTTTTCCCTGATCCCATTGATTGTGGTGGGATGGTTTATTTACAGCCAGTTCAGCACTTCTTATCAGGCCAAAATTAATGATAATATCCTGTCCATGGCGGAAAGCAGGCGCAATTCACTGGAGCTCTTTTTTGAGGAGCGTGTTTCACAACTTACCACTCTGGCTCATAGTCATCGGTTTCCAAGCCTGAAAAACGAGGATTTTCTGCTGGGTATTTTCAACACCATGCAGGCCAGGTCCAAGTCTTATATTGATCTTGGAATTGTTGACCAGAACGGGGATCACATAGCCTACGTAGGCCCTCACAAGGATTTAAGAGGTCTTAATTATAAAAATGAGGAATGGTTTGCTGCAACCATGTCATCGGGATTATACATAAGTGACGTGTATATGGGGTTCAGGTCGGTCCCGCACATGATAATCGCGGTTATGGTCAGGGAAACGGATATGACCTGGATACTGCGGGCCACCATTAACCTGGATATTATTGAAAGGGTGGTTCGAAGCGCTCAGACCGGAAAATATGGTGATGCCTTTATAATTAACAGACATAATATTCTTCAGACCAATCCAAGATTTGTGGGTTCTATTCTTGAAAAGCCTACGTGCCCTTGTCCTGATTTTTCCAAAACCATAAACACCAGGGTGGAAGAGACCAAATGTGGGAATGAAAACTATATATTCGCCTCAGCCGCGGTCAATACAACCAACTGGGTGCTGGTGGTCATGGAAAGTCCCCAGGAACAGCTTTCCGCTCTGTTCCGGGCCAGGGAAAGAGCCGAAGTTCTTTTGATTCTCGGTGTATTGATCATCTTCGGGGGAACCTACATGGTGGCAAGGTCATTTATGGGCAAACTTGTCCGCATGGCCAAGGAAAAAGCATTGAGCGATGAAATGTGTTTTCAGTCCAATAAAATGGCTGCCCTTGGAAAGATGGCTGCCGGACTTGCCCATGAGGTTAACAATCCCCTTGCGGTAATAGGCGAAAAAGCGGGATGGGTTAAAGATTTGCTCAAGAAGGAGGGCATGCCTGAAGGTCCACATATCCGTGAAATAGCCGACTCAATTAATAAAATAGAATATCATGTTGACAGGGCCAGAAAAGTGACCCACCGGCTGCTGGGTTTTGCCAGGCGCATGGAGCCGGTCATGGAACAGGTGGATATTAACAAACTTGTTAATGATACGGTTTCATTTTTCAGCAACGATGCTCTTTTCAGGAATATCAAGATAATTACCGAACTTGACAGCAATATGCCTCTGGTCACAACTGATTCTTCACAGCTCCAACAGGTTTTTTTAAATATTATCAACAATTCAGTAGATGCTGTTGACCGCGACGGATGGATCAGGATCAGCACCAAGGTGGACAGGATATCCAATAAGGTGGAAATAGCTTTTGAGGACAATGGACCAGGAATTGAACAGGAGAATTTAAGTCAGATTTTTGATCCTTTTTTTACTACCAAAGAACCTGGCAAAGGAACCGGCCTTGGCTTGTCCATCAGTTATCAGATAATAGAATACCTGGGAGGAAAGATTGATGTTGAGAGCCGAAGAGGTGAAGGAGCAAAATTTACAGTCAGCCTTCCCCTCAGGGTTGCGCAACTTGATGCCATTGGTTAGATTCAGTTAAAGTTATTCAAGGAGAAATCATAATAATGCAAGGGGCCAAGATTTTAGTGGTTGATGATGAGCCTGATTTTCAGGAAACCGTGGTCAAAAGACTAATTGACCGGGGGTTTGAAGCTGCTGGGGCTGATGACGGCTACAGCTGCATGGAGATCCTGGGGAAAAAGGACATGGATATCGTTATTTTGGACGTGAAAATGCCGGGCATGGACGGGCTTGAAGTTTTAAAAAAGATCAAGCTTAAGTGGCCTCTGGTGGAGGTTATCATGCTTACAGGCCACGCTTCAGTTGAATCGGGAATCCAGGGCATGGAACTTGGGGCTTTTGATTACGTGATGAAGCCCTACAAACTGGAAGACTTAGTACATAAGCTTGAACACGCGTATGAACGTAAAAAAATTCAGCAGGACAAGATAAGCAAGGCAAAGGAAGGTAATTGACAATCCCTTCGAAGAGTTGAGTTCGGACATTATACCCATGACAGTACTTTAATCAATAGATGTCGGCTGTATTTAGACAGCTATGATCATTATAAAATCAATAAAAGGAATCTAATTAGTATGTTACAGCTAATTGCCAGCAAGCGAAGATCAATCATTTTGAAGCGAGCAATCCGGGAACAAACATGAAAGATACTCCACGGGTCCTGGTTGTTGATGATGAAACAGGACTGCGCGAAACAATGTTTAAACGCTTGAAGAAAAGGGGTCTTGAAGTTTCTACTGCCGGAAGTGGTGAAGAGGCCCTGGACATTCTGAGTAAAGATCCTTTTGATGTTATTGTCCTGGACGTAAAGATGCCCGGAATTGACGGTATTGAAACACTGAAAAGAATTAAGGATATCCGGCCTGATTATGAAGTGATAATTCTTTCGGGGCACGCATCTCTGGATCTGGCCAGGCGTATCGTTGAACTGGGTGGTTTTGATTACCTGCTCAAGCCCTTTGATTTTGAGGATCTGCTGGTTAAAATTGAGGGTGCTTTTAATCGTAAAAAAGGTTTCTGCGTCATCTAACAGGGAGAACGTCCTGTCATAAATAGACTATTTTATTATCAGGCTGGAAAATATTACGCCGTTATTTAAAAAGCCCCCAGGATAAATTTATCCAGGGGGCTTTTTAAGTTGATATAATCAGTCCCTGTTTATCAGGGCCTGAAGGGTAGATGTTAACTTTCGTGATATTATATGACTTATGCCTTCGTAACTGTCCTCTTTTATAGAAGAGTGGGCATGCCCATCAAAGGCCAGATGACCAGTACTGCCAGAGCCACCATGATCATGAGCAATATGCTGGCCGGTATGCCAAAGGCAAAGAACTGTCCGCTGGTGAACTGGCCTGAATTATAGGCAATAGCGTTGGGAGCCGCTCCCACCAGAAGCAGGAAGGGCATGCCGGCCACGATCAGCGAAGCAAAAGTTACCATTTCCGGGGCGATTCCCAGATATGGGGCCACCACCAGGGATACGGGCAGGGTAATGGCTATGGCTGCCACGTTCATGATAAAGTTGGTCATGACCATGATGAAAAAGGCTATGCCCAATATAAAGATGAACCAGTGAGCATCCTTGAAAAAGCCCAGCCAGTTGATGGCCAGCCATTCAGCCGCTCCTGTCTGCCACAGGCAGTAACCAATGCTCATTGCTCCGGCAAAAAGCAGGATTATATTCCAGGGAACTTCTTCCAGATCCTTGATATTCAGAATGCCCAGAATAAAGAAAAGCACGCTGGAAACCAGGAGCACGGCTGCCTTGTTAAAAGGCTTAAGAACCGGGATAAAAGACTGCAGGGACAAAAACAGGATAACTCCTCCCACAATGGCCACAGCCATTATTTCAGGGCGGCTGATGGGTCCCATTTCCCGGCTGAGTTCCCTGGCCTTTTCCCTGAGACCGGGTATGACAGCCTTTTCCGGCTTAGAAAAGATCATGATCAAACCCCAGATCAAGAAGACCATGAGCCAGCCAATGGGGAACATGTAAAAAGTCAGTTCAAAAAAGGAAATGCTCACACCGGACATTTCCTGGAGAAATCCCAGAGCCACTATACCCCTGGCCGCGCCCAGCAGGGTTATGATGCTGCCCGCTCCTGCCACAAAGGCCATGCCGATGAACAGGCCCCTGCCAAATTTGGTGGGTTTGTTGCCTTCACCGTAAAGGGCGTAAATGGACAGAAGCAGGGGATACATGGTGGCCGCCACTGCGGTGTGGGCCATAAGATGGGTTAAAAGGGCCGTGATCACAAAGCAGCCCAGGTAGATCATGCTGGTTCTTTCTCCCACGATGATCAGCATTTTATAGGCCAGGCGCTTGGTTATGCCCACCTTGGTGAAAACCGCTCCAATGATCAGAGAGCCGAAAATGAAGAGCACGGCTGGATCCATGAAATCGTTGAAGGCGTCCTTGGCCGGACGAATAAAGAAAAGGGCCTGAACTATTCCGATGGTGATCCCGGTTACCCCAATGGGCACCACCTCGAAGACCCACCAGATTCCGGCCAGTAAGAACAGACCAATGGCTGCCTTGCCCTGGTGGCTTAGGATAAAGGTCTTGCCCAGGGGATCTGTAACATCGGGCCAGGCCGGGGAAAAATAAACCACCATAAACATAACAATACCCAGGCACAAAAAGATTTTTTTGCTCAAGCTGATGCTTTGAACTTGAATCGCGGTCATGACTCACCTCCGGAATGACCCTGTTGAATACTGCATTGTTCCACCAGGGAGCAGACAAAATTGAACAGATCAACAGTTCTGAGCACCCCCAGGAATTTTTCATTTTTCTCAAAAACCATCAGGTTGTGCGCCCTGCACTGGATCATTTTGCGGATGGCCTGATTCAGAGTGCTTTCAGCCGAAATTGTGTCCTCAGTGCAGCGGTCTACAGACATGTCCCCGATCTTGACCCGTCCCATCCTGGAACACAGGTCTTCCAATGGTTTGACCCATAAACCGTGGTCACTGAACAGTCTTTCCAGTTTTTCCTCGCCAATGCCGTAACGGTCCCAGTCCAGCTGATGAAGCTCCTGGTACTGGGATTCAAGTCCGCGCATTATGTCGAACATGGTGAGCATGGAAACCGCTTTTCCCGCCTCGTCGGTGACTATGATACTGGTGTGTCCTTTGGGGCCAAGATCCCGCTGCCTCTGTCTGAGTTTAATAATGGCATCCATAAGAGAAGATTCCCTGGAGAGAAAAACATATTCTTCTCCAGGGACAGTCAGGTCACGAACGATTTTTTCGGCCATGGAAGTTTCTCCTCGTTAATATTTTTAATGGTTGCTTCATGGAACTCATCCCTGCCCCCTGCCAGGGACAGGGATATGATCACTAACAGGCCGCATAGTCGTGGCCATGGTTACGCGGCCCTGTTCATCTTTTTCTTATGAGCGGTGACCTCCCTTTTGACGATTTCGCAGGGATTTTCCGGGTTACGTCCTTCCAGGAACATTTGGAGAAGATCCTCTGGGGGATCGACTATTAAATGCTCATCTGGAACGCATTCCACTACTATCTGCTCATAGATGGGGAAGTGCATTTCCTGGCCGTCATCTGTTTTAATAAGCAGTACTTCGCAGCCGCCTTTATGCTTTTTTAATCCTTCAATTGTTCCCAGGGACTTCCCGTCCCTGAGCATTAAGGGACATCCCGCGATCTCATAAAGACATAATCTTTCATATTCTCCGTATGGCATGGTATTCCTCCTTTTTTTATTTGTTTAAGCCATTTGCCTGAGCCGTTTCTTAAACAACCTGATGTTTTACTTTCCGGTTAAATTTATTAATATTGACTATTGCCTCAAGGTTTTGATCCTGAATGCTTTTGGGACAGCCAGGCATATAAAGCTTGTGCGGGTTGACATTTTTTTTGAGCAAAGACCTTAAAACCTCTTCCGCCTTACCCGACACATAAGAGATAACCTGAATGTCCCAGGCTGTGAGGATGTCATGCCAGGGCTTGGATATGGCTCCGCATACAAGAACTTCAATTTTCAGGCTGCACAGCAGGTTTATCCTGGCCAGATTATCCATGCCCGATATGTCTTCACTTTTCCGGGTTTTAATTCTGCCAGAGGATATCTTAACAACCATTACTGTTCCTGAAACATCAAAAACCGGAGCCACCAGATCATTCCATGTGCTCAGAGCCAGTTTCATTTTCCTGATTTCCTTTCAGATCAAGGACAGCACTAAATATACCAAAAAAGGAAAACAACGGATCTTAAATGTAATTGATTTAAATATATGAAGAATATATTCCAGGAGTGTTTCAGTGATTGTTGCATTGACGCAACATAAAGAAGGTTTTATTGTCGCTAGGTTGCAACAGATGGAAAGGAATCAGGGGAGGGGATTAAACTGGTTATATTCCCAGTTTTTTGATCTTTCGATACAGGGTGCTTCTATGCATGCCCAGAAGACTAGCCGCCTGGGACATGTTATTTTTCGTCTGCCTTAACGCTCTGGATATGTTAGCGGATTCCAGGGCTTGTTTTGCCGTATGCAGGCTGGGAATTTCCTGGACTCTCTGTTCTTTGAGGATCAACTCTCTGGGCAGATGGCTCCTCTGGATTTCTCCGCTGCGGCATAAAACAAAGGCTCTTTCAATAACGTTCTCCAGTTCACGGATATTACCCGGCCAGTCATAGGCGATAAAAAAAGACAGGACCTGGCCGTCAACTCCCACGACTTCTCTTTTGAGTAATCGATTGAAGCGTTCCACGAACTGATCCACAAGAAAAGGGATATCTTCTTTCCTGTGTCTCAGGGGAGGCAGATCAATGCGGACTACATTAACGCGGTAGAAAAGATCCTGGCGAAAAAGCTTGAGTTCAACAAGCTGCTCCAGGTCCTTGTTGGTGGCGGTGATGATCCGGGCGTCTGTTTTTTCAGATTCTGATGATCCAAGAGGCTCATAACTTCTTTCCTGCAATACTCTGAGCAGCTTTGTCTGCAGGCTGAGACTCATGTCCCCGATTTCATCCAGAAAAAGGGTTCCCCCCCTGGCCTGGGCGAATCTGCCTGGCTTGTTTTTCACTGCCCCTGTGAAAGCCCCGGCCTTGTATCCGAAAAGTTCCGACTCCAGCAGGGTGTCCGGAAGAGCGGCGCAGTTAACGGCAATAAAGGGCGCCTTGCGGCCCCGGTGCAGGGCGTGAATGGCCTTAGCCATGAGCTCCTTGCCTGTCCCGGTTTCTCCCTGGATGAGCACTGTGCTGGAAGTTTCAGCTACGGCCGGGGTAAATTCCAGGACCTTTTTCATGGCTGGGCTGTGGCTTATGAGATCTCCCATGTCAAAGCCGCCCTGAAGTTTCAGGCGCAGGCCTTCCAGCATGCTCAGGTCCCTGAAAGTTTCAACTCCGCCGATGACTTTGCCCTTGGAGCTTCGCAGCAGGGCAGTGGACACGCTGATGGGAGTGCGCCTGCCTTCAAAGTTAACAAGATAACAGGTCTTGCCCACTACAGGCTTGCCGGTATTCATGGTGTACCTCATGGCGCACTCTGACTCGCATATGCTGGAGTGGAAAACCTCCCAGCAGGGCCTGCCCATGGCCTGTTTTCTGGATATTCCGGTTATCTGCTCCGCGGCCCGGTTAAAAGAGGTGATGAGCCATTTTTCGTTCACGGTGAACACACCGTCGGAAATATTCTCCAGGATAGTGCAGTTGATCCCGCTGCAGGGCAGTTCAGCGTTTAATTCTGAGGGCATGATTTTCAATAATGGTGTACAAGGTAATAAAAGTTTGAATAAAAAAAGCCGCCCGGTCCGGGCTGTGGACGGGGCGGCTTTTGGCCGTCCATGGGCCGGTCTATTTTTCAGGCATCTGGGATGAATGATGCTCAACGATGAGCCAGTGATCCCCAAACCATTGGTAGACAAAGGTATAACGGGCACTCACTGAAAAAGGCTCCTGTCCGTCCGGGCTGAAGGTAAAGGTATACACCCCGGAATCAATGGCAATATCATTGTATATCCGGATATTGCTTTCATCGATCTTGCCGCTGGGTTTTTTGGCCAGGAAGTGCACAAAATAATCCCTGATTTCCTCGTGGTTGTGCCGGACCTTGTTGGAAACCGTGGGCAAAAGAATTCCGTTGAAGGCGTACATGGATGTGACCCGGTCCGGGTCTCCGCTTTCCACAGCCCTGTTCCACCGGTCAAAAAGTTCTGCTATTTCTTGTTTGTACTTCATTATCATCTCTCCGTTGTCTTTTCTGGTTAATTATGCGTGTTTGTCTGTCTTCTGATATTCGTCTTCTTTCATCTTTTTATTGGCTTCAGTAAACCATTCTCTACAAAGTAATGGGCATTCCCATGATGGGCCAGATGAGAATTACAGCCAGGGCTGTCACTGCCAAAAGCAGTATGCTGGCCGGGATGCCTGCGGCAAAGAACTGGCCGCTGGTAAACTGGCCGGAATTATAGGCAATGGCGTTGGGAGCGGCTCCCACCAGAAGCAGAAAGGGCATGCCCGCCACGATCAGAGCCGAGTAAAGAACAACCTCAGGGGCCACACCAAGATACGGGGCCACAACCAGGGCCACAGGCACTGAAATGGCAATGGAGGCAACGTTCATGATGAAGTTGGTCATGATCATGATAAAAAAGGCAATGCTCATGACAAAGATGAACCAGTGGGCTTCCGCGAAAAAGCCCAGCCAGTTGATGGCCAGCCATTCAGCCGCGCCGGTCTGCCACAGGCAGAAACCAATGCTCATGGCCCCGGCAAAAAGAAGGATTATGTTCCAGGGTACTGATTCCAGATCTTTTATGTCCAGGATCTTGAGAATGAAAAAAAGAATTGTGGACACCAGGAGCACCGCGGCCTTGTTGAATGGCGCAAGGGCTTCAACAAATGACTGCAGGGACAGGAAAAAGATGACCGAGCCCACAATGATTACAGCGATGATTTCCTGGCGGCTGATGGGCCCCATTTCCTTGCTCAGCTGCTGGGCTTTTTCCCTGAGTCCGGGTATGGTGGCTTTTTCCGGTTTAAAAAAAATCATGAAGAATCCCCAGAGAAGGAAAACCATGAGCCAGCCAATGGGTGCCATGTAAAAGGAAAGTTCAAAAAAGGATACTGACTTGCCGGTGATCTCCTGGAAAAAGCCCAGGGCCACAATACCCCGTGCCGCCCCCAGCAGGGTGATGATGCTGCCCGCGCCTGCCACAAAAGCCATGCCGATGAACAGTCCCTTGCCGAATTTTGTGGGCTTGTTGCCTTCGCCGTATAGGGCGTAGATGGACAGAAGCAGGGGATACATGGTAGCGGCCACCGCGGTATGGGCCATGAGATGGGTCAAAAGGGCGGTGACCACGAAGCAGCCCAGATAGATCATGCTGGTGCGCTCTCCCACGATTATGAGCATCTTGTAGGCCAGGCGCTTGGTTATGCCCACCTTGGTGAACACGGCTCCGATGATCAGAGATCCAAAAATAAAAAGAACCGATGGATCCATGAAGTCCTTGAACGCTTCACTGGCCGGGCGGATAAAGAACAGGGCCTGCATGACCCCGATGGTGATCCCGGTTACCCCAATGGGCACCACCTCAAAAACCCACCAGGTCCCGGCCATGAGAAACAGACCAAGGGCTGCCTTGCCCTGGGGTGAGAGGGTGAAGCTTTTACCCATGGGGTCAATGGCATCGGGCCAGGGAGGTGAATAGTAGACAACCAGGAATACCACCACTCCCAGGATAAGAAAGGCTGTTTTGGTCAGATTGATTTTGTTGTCTTCAGAAGTAGTCATTTATTTCCTCCTAACTTTGGTCCAGTTTGCATTCTTCAACTAAAGAGCGAAGCAGGTTAAAAAGGTCGATTGACCTTATAAGTCCAACAATATTCTTTTCATCATCAAAGACTATCAGGCTGTCCAGCTGGTTGACGATCATCTTATGCATGGCCCTGTTCAGATCATCATCGACCTGGATGCTTTCAGCCTTTGAAATATCGGGCATTATATCCCTGACCAATATCTTAGGCGCTTTGGAACACAGTTCGTCCAATGGCATGGCCCAGGGCGCGCTGTCCCTGAAGATGGACTCCACCAGATCATTGCTGATTCCGACTCTGCTCAATCCGGATACTTTCTTGTACTTGGGCTCGATACCGCGCATGACATCAAAGATATTCAACTGGGACACAATCTTTCCTGCCTGGTCCTGGATTAAAACAGTGGTGTGGGCCAGCCCGCCTTTTTTTGCCTGTTCCTGTTTCAGCTTCATAATTGCCTCATAAAGCGAGGATGAATCGGAAAGGATGACATACTCGTCTTTAGACGTCATCAAATCTTTAACAGTCATTTCTTTCACGTAAAAAACCTCCTAAGATAAAAAAAGGTTTGGACCCGTCAGGCGCCGCATGTCCCACAACTGTTCAGGCCAGTGAAAAATTCCGTATGCGATACTTTAAAGAGCGGTTGTCTGATTTTCATCAAAATGCACATCGCCGGCTGTTTGTCTTTTATAGCCTTTAACCAGGTCTTAAGCCTGATTAAATTGTTTTTAAGAAAAAACATTGTTATTTTTTTCTCAAAAGGTGCCCTGTTTTTTTAATCAATAAAAATCAATCAAAAAAATATCTGGAATTGTTATCAGGTAATGGACAGACCTAAAGGCATCTCTGGAAAAAGAACTCATGGATTCAGGAATTTTCAGGTGATTGACTAGGCGTCAGTTTCTATCTTAGTTGAATCTGGAAATCAAGCAAACTTTAATGAGAATTGTTTTTTATCTTGAAAAATTAGCATATTTTATTTTTCCTGCATTTATCAATTATTTCAATTTAATATAGATGTGAACCATGAAAGAAAACATCAAAACACCAGCCAGGATTCTCATGGACGATAATAACACTGAAAAAGCAAAAATTTTAGTAGTTGACGATGAAAAGGATATGCTAGTCCTGTTGGACAGAATGCTGACCAGCCGGCCGGGTTTTAAGGTGATTACCTGCAGCGATCCCGTTGAGGCCATTAAACTGATAGATCAAAAAAATCCTGACCTTGTAATTACCGACCTTAAGATGCCCAATCTCAGCGGGATGGATATTCTTGAGCATGCCCGGAAAAAGTCCTGGTCAACAGCAGTGATAATCATGACCGCCTACGCTACAATAGAGTCAGCAGTTGAAGCAACCAGGAAGGGGGCTTTTGATTATATTACCAAGCCATTTCGCAAAGACCGGATCATTCGTATTGTTGAGCAGGCCCTCAAATGGCGGCGTCTTGAGTTAGAGAATTTATTCCTCAGGAAAAAGCTTAATCAGATGCCGTCGGGTCATTTTATGATCGGGAACAGTCAGCCCTTGAGGGAAATCATGGCCAGGGTGGCTCAGGTGGCTGAAACATCAGCCACAATCCTCATCACTGGAGAATCAGGCACTGGTAAGGAGCTGGTGGCCAGGGCCATTCACGCGTGCAGCGACCGCAGGGATAAAGAAATGGTCATCATCAACTGCAGCGCTATTCCTGAAAACCTTATCGAGTCGGAGTTGTTCGGCCATGTCAGAGGATCTTTTACCGGGGCTTTCAAGGATAAAACAGGACTGGCTGAAGAAGCTTCAGGGGGCACTTTGTTCCTGGACGAAATCGGAGACCTTGATCTCTCAATGCAGGTCAAGCTGCTCAGGCTCATTCAGGAAGGAGAGTACAAGGCCGTGGGAGGCAACAAAACACACAAGGTGGATATCAGGTATATTGCGGCCACTCACCGCAATCTCCAGGAGATGATTTTAACTGGAGAGTTCAGGGAAGACCTGTTCTATAGGCTCAATGTGATCAATATCTTTATTTGTCCCTTGAGAGAGCGCAAAGAGGATATTCCCCTGCTGGTGGATCATTTTCTTAAGAAGTACTCAGTTCTTCACGGCAGGGCTCATATCAAAAAAATTTCCCAGGAGGCCATGGATCTTCTTATGGACTGGTCCTGGCCGGGAAATGTCCGGGAATTGGAAAATGTTATTGAACGAGGCGTCATACTTTCCTCTGATGAGGTTATCAGTTCTGACGATCTGTCCATGGGTCAGGAGAGCAGGACGTCCGCTGATTCAACGCGCTCGGAAATTTTCGAGATACCCTTCAAAGATGCCCGGGAAATAGTTCTAAAAAGGTTTCAGAGCGACTATATTGCCAGATGTCTGGAAAAAAACCAGGGCAATGTTTCCAGGACTGCCCATGAAATAGGCGTTAAAAGACAATATCTGCACAGGCTGATGAAAGAGGCCGGAATATCCGGCAAGGAGTTTAAAGGCTGAGCAGGCATGATTTCAATGTAACTTGTCAGTTTTTTCCTGGGCCCTTATCAATACCATGGCTGGGTCCCATATCTTCATAAAGGAATTGGGAATGCCAAAAAGGGTAAAAACCGCACAGGCCATGAACACGCCGATATACCAGGGAGTAAAGAAAAGGCTCAGCAGAACCGCCAGCAGCAGAGGGTACACAGGGTTAATCAGCCGGAAAATGATGGTCATGAGGTTGTCAATGATCAGCATAGCCCCGCCCAGAAACATGAGCCATAAAATTTCAGTATAATAGCCTGTAAAGAAAAAAGCAGGCTGGACAATTCAAAAACACCCTGAATTCTCAAAACAAGATTTTGATTCATCTGGTTATCCTTATTTTGCTTCTGGTCAGTTTGTCCATTAAATAACTTACTGGATATTTAAAATTTCAGGTCATGCCTTCCTGCTCACCTGAGGGCCTTTTGAATGGATAACCTGTTTATAAAATCTGGTCAAAATAAAGCATGTGCCTGAATGAACAAGGAAAAGTCTCTTGAGAAGTATTTCTTTTAAAAAGGTTGATTTTTTTTAATAAAAAAATTAAGTTTATTACTCTTGCCTCGTTTATGGAAAAACATATTTACCTTTTAACTGTTATGTCTGCAACATGCTTTTTTCCCAGGGAAAAATTCAGGTGTATTTAAAATTCTGCCTATGAGTAAAGCAATATTTTTTTAAATTTTAACCAAATTAAATGTTGCAAGTTGGAAAATAAGGATATATTATGTTCATAAATTCACAAGGCAATTTGTTCTAAAAAGAAACAATTTAAGGAGGTTTGACAATGTCCAAACTTGTACCCCCTCATGGAGGGAAAGGTTTGACCGTATCTCTTCTGGAAGGATCCGAAAGAGATGCTGAGCTTAAAAAAGCCCAGGGTTTGAAAAAAGTGAATATCAGCCGGGGTGACCGGGGTGACCTGATCATGATCGGAACTGGTAGTTTCAGCCCCCTGAAAGGCTTTATGACCAAGGCCGACTGGAAAAGCGTGTGTGAGAATATAACCATTGCTGATGGGACATTCTGGCCTGTTCCGGTCAACCTTTCCGTATCCAAGGAGGATGCTGATTCCATTAAGGAAGGTGATGAGGTCTGCCTGTATTTCCCTGAGAAGGACGAAATCATGGCCACCATGAAGGTTACTGAAAAATGGCAGAAGTCCGAAGAGGACAAAAAATGGGAATGCGAGACCGTGTACAAGGGTCAGGGCGAAGAAAGCGCTGATGACGTGTTCTGGAAAGTCGCCATGGAGGATCATCCCGGTGTCAAGCGCGTAATGGCCGATTTCAGTGATTATCTGGCCGGTCCTGTCAAGGTGTTGAGCGAAGGCGACTTCCCCACCAAATTCAAGGGCACATATATGCGCCCGGCTGAATCCAGGGCGGAATTCGACAAACGCGGGTGGGGCACTGTTGCAGCGCTGCAGCTCAGGAATCCCATGCACCGCTCTCACGAGCATCTGGTAAAGATCGCCATAGAAGTCTGTGACGGCGCGTTTATTCACTCACTTATCGGCGCCCTCAAACCCGGCGATATTCCGGCTGAAGTGCGCATCGAATGCATCAACACCCTGATTGACGGCTATTTTGTCAAAGACTTTGCTGTTCAGGGAGGATATCCCCTGGATATGCGCTATGCCGGCCCCAGGGAAGCCCTGCTTCACGCCACCTTCAGGCAGAACTACGGCGTGTCTCATATGATCATCGGCCGTGACCATGCAGGCGTGGGTGACTTTTACACCCTGTTTGAAGCCCAGGAGATTTTTGACCGTATTCCCCAGTCTGATGATCCGGGAAAGAACCTGCAGACCAAGCCCCTGAAGATCGACTGGACATTCTACTGCAAAAAGTGCGACGGAATGGCTTCCATGAAGACCTGCCCCCACGGCAAAGATGACCGGGTAATCCTTAGCGGGACCAAGCTGCGCAAGGCTTTGTCTGATGGCGAGCCTGTGGTTGACCATTTTGGACGCGAAGAGGTTCTGGAGATCCTGCGCGAATACTATGCCGGGCTGACTGAAAAGGTTGAGGTCAAGATGCAGAAGGCCGCCTCAGGCGCGGAGATGAAGTAGTTTATTGTTGAAACAAGCCGGGCATTGGCCTGGCGCTTATGCCCGGCTTTTGTTTAGCCTTGACAAGGGAATCTGAACAATTCTATACAGGTTCTACTCAATAATTTTACAGAATAAATTGACTTTATTGCTTTGTTGATTAGGGCGGACGGAAATGTGACCGCTCCGTCTGATACAGCCCGGTTTTGCGGGCTGGTTTGTGGTATATAAAAACCTATAATTAAGGAGGATCTTTTATGCCAACCTTTGTACTTCCAGACAAATGTGACGGTTGCAAGGGCGGAGAAAAGACAGCATGCATGTACATCTGCCCCAACGACCTGATGATCCTGGATCCTGAATCGATGCTGGCTTACAATCAGGAGCCGGATGCCTGCTGGGAATGCTATTCATGTGTCAAGATCTGCCCCCAGGGCGCCATTGAAGCACGTCCATACGCTGACTTCGCTCCCATGGGCGGCACCAGCATTCCCATGCGCAGCGGTGGCGACATCATGTGGACAATTCAGTTCCGCAACGGCAACATCAAACGCTTCAAGTTCCCCATCAGGACTACTGAAGAAGGTTCCATCAAACCCTATGAGGGCAAGGCGGACGACCCGGGTGACATCAATGATGAAAAGCTGTTCAACATGACTGAATGGCCAATGCCCACAAATGTCATCAACAAGAAAGTTGAGGTCAAAAATCCCGACTATACCGAGACTTGGCAGAATCCTGCTGTAGTTAAGTAAGTCCAATTGGGAAAACAACCGATTAACTTAATCAATCGAGGAGGTATTTATGCCTGTTATTCCATCTAAAGGTCAGAATTTGGGCGTGCCCATCGGCGAGCCCGAAATAAAGGAAATCAGTGTTGATTGTCTGCTGGTGGGCGGCGGCATGGCCTGTTGCGGTGCTGCCGTTGAAATCAAGCCGTGGGCAGACAAATACGGCATCAGCTATCTCATGGTTGACAAGGCAGCCCTGGAGCGCTCAGGAGCGGTAGCCCAGGGTCTGTCCGCCATCAACACTTACCTTGGCGAAAACACCCCTGAGGACTACGCCCGCATGGTGCAGAACGACCTGATGAAAGTGGTCCGCGAAGACCTGGTCTATGATCTGGGCCGCACTGTTGATGATTCCGTGCATCTGTTCGAGGAATGGGGCCTGCCCATCTGGGTAACTGATGATGAAGGCAAGCGCATTGACGGCGGAGTAGCCAAGAAAAAAGGTATGGCAATCCGCAAGGGAGCCAAACCTGTGCGTTCCGGCCGCTGGCAGATCATGATCAATGGTGAATCCTACAAGGTCCTGGTGGCTGAGGCTGCCAAGAATGCCATAGGCCAGGACAACTATATTGAGCGCTGCTTTGTGGTCAAGCTGCTTCTTGACGCCAACGAGCCCAACAGGATCGCGGGCGCGGTAGGCTTTTCCACAAGAGAAAACAAAGTATACGTCTTCAAAGCCAACGCCATATTGGTGGCCGCGGGCGGAGCGGTTAATGTCTACCGTCCCCGCTCCACCGGTGAAGGCATGGGCCGGGCCTGGTATCCTGTATGGAACGCTGGATCCACCTATACCATGTGCTCTGAGGTTGGCGCGGAAATGACCATGATGGAAAACAGGTTCTGTCCGGCCCGGTTTAAGGACGGCTACGGACCTGTTGGCGCCTGGTTCCTGCTTTTCAAGGCCAAGGCCACCAACGCCCTGGGCGAAGACTATACTGTAAAGAACGCGCATCTGTTGGAACCTTACCAGAAGCTGGGCTACGCAACCGGAAAGGTCATGCCTGCCTGTCTGCGTAACCACCAGACCCTTGAGGAACTGAGAGCCGGTTTGGGACCCATTTACATGGATACTGCTACTGCCCTGCAGAACACCTTTAAGGATCTGTCCAAGAAAGAGCAGAAGCACCTTGAATCAGAAGCATGGGAAGACTTCCTGGACATGTGTGTTGGTCAGGCCAATCTGTGGGCCTGCATGAATATTGAGCCGGAAAATGTCGGTTCTGAAATGATGCCCACTGAGCCGTATCTGCTTGGTTCCCATTCCGGCTGCTGCGGAATCTGGGTTTCTGGTCCGGACGAGGACTGGGTGCCTGATGAATACAAGGTCAAGGCCGCCAACGGCAAGGCTTACAACCGCATGACCACGGTCATGGGTCTGTGGACTGCCGGCGACGGAGTTGGCGCTTCCGGGCATAAGTTCTCCTCCGGCGCCCACGCTGAAGGACGCGTCGCGGCCAAGGCCATGGTCCGCTGGTGTGTTGACCACAAGGACTTCAAGCCCGCATTGAAGCAGACCAACGAAGAACTGGTCAAGATGATTTACCAGCCCTGGTATACCTATGAAGAGTTCAAGGCCGGCTCCACCGCGCCTGACATTAATCCCAAGTACATCACTCCCCGCAACTTCATGCTGCGCCTCATTAAATACTCTGACGAGTACGGTGCTGGTTGCGCCACATACTACGTCACATCCGAGGCTCTGCTCAAAGTCCTGAGCACGCATATGGACTGGCTGCAGGAAGACTCATTGAAGCTGTGCGCCCGCGATCTGCACGAACTCATGCGTGCCTGGGAAAACTACCACAGGCTTTGGACCGTGCGCCTGCATACCATGCACATCAGGTTCCGCAAGGAAACCAGGTATCCGGGCTTCTATTACCGTTCCGACTTCATGGGTCTTAATGAGGAGGAATGGCTGTGCTTTACCAACTCCAAGTATGATCCTGAAAAAGGCGAGATGACCTTCTTTAAGAAACCATACATCCAGATCTTTGACCCGACATGGGACAGGGCTTAAACTAACCGGCTGCGGGCTTATAAGCCCGCAGCCTTTTTTATGGTCTAAGCCCGAGCTGAAGCAGGGTCAGGGTTTCAGTCTGGCCTTAGGCCATTTTCTTTAGCTAAGGCAATTAATCAGGGAGGATTTAGAATGTCCAATAACAGTATTCTTGTAATCGGCGGTGGATTCAGCGGTTTGACAGCCGCGCTGGAAGCCGCGGAAGTAGGACACGAGGTGTTCATTGTGGAAAAGATGCCATATCTTGGAGGACGTGTGGCGCAACTTAAGCATTATTTTCCAAAACTTTGTCCTCCCAGCTGCGGTCTGGAGATTAATTTTCAGCGGATCAAGAATAATCCCAGGGTCAAATATTTTACCCTGGCTGAGGTTGTTTCCGTGTCAGGCGGACCAGGCAACTATGAAGTGAAGATCAGAATCAAGCCCAGGTATGTAAACAACAATTGTACAGCCTGTGACAAATGTGTTCAAGTCTGCCCTGTGGAAAGAGACAGTGATTTTGATTTTAATACTGGCAAAACCAAAGCCATCTACAGACCCCATCTCATGTCTTTCCCCATGAGATATGTTATCGACGATCAGGTTTGCGAAGGCACTTCCTGCGCCAAATGTGTCGAGGCCTGCGAATACCAGGCCATTGACCTTGAGGAAAAGGAAAAGGAAATTGTATTAAACGTTGGTTCGGTGGTGGTTGCCACAGGCTGGGTCCCTTATGACGTAACAAAGCTGACCAATCTCGGCGGGGGTCAGATTTCCAACGTTATCACCAACATGCAGCTGGAAAGGCTGGCAGCCCCAGCCGGCCCGACAGAAGGCAAAATTCAAAGGCCTTCAGACGGTGCTGAACCAAAGAGGATAGCCTTTGTTCAGTGCGCCGGATCCAGGGACCAGAACCACCTGGATTATTGCTCTTACATCTGCTGTATGGCGTCCCTTAAGCATTGCACATACATCCGGGAACAGTACCCTGATGCTGAAGTAGTTATTTACTACATAGATCTTCGGGCGCCGGGCAGGTATGAAAAATTTCTCAATAAAATTCAAGAGGACGACAAGGTATTGATGGTCAAGGGCAAAGTCGCCAAGATAGAGGAAGAAGCAGGTTCAGGCGACGTCATCGTTACCGCTGAAGATATTATGGGCGGTGTGAAAGTTGAAGAGAGATTCAACCTGGTGGTTCTGGCTACCGGCATGCAGCCATCCATCGCTGTTGAAGATCTGGCTCTTGATGTGTCCAGGGATGAGCATGGATTTATTACCGGCGGTGAGGAAAAGGGTGTTTTCGCCGTTGGATGCGCAAAAATGCCGCTGGATGTAATGACATCGGCCGAGACTGCTACCGGCGCGGCCCTGAAAGCTATTCAAACGGTTAGGAGGTAAGTCACAATGGCTGATAAGAAAACTGGTGTATATATCTGCACCGATTGCGAAATCGGAGAAAATGTAAACATGGAAAAGGTGATGGAGTACATTGATGAAGAATGCTCTCCGGCTGTTTTGAAACAGGTCCCTTTTTTATGCGGAAAGGAAGGAGTAGCCCAGATCCAGAGCGACGTGGACAATGAGGGCATCAACCGGGTCTGCGTGGCCGCCTGTTCCCCCCGGGTTATGTGGGATGTTTTTGATTTCGGTCCTGAAGTGGTTGTTGACCGGGCCAATATTCGCGAACTGGCTGTATGGTCTTTTAAAGATCCCGGACTTCCTGAATCTGAAGAGGATGAGATGTCTGATCCGCTGACCATGATGGTCAGGGACTATATCAAGATGAGTGTGGCCAAGCTGGAGCGTAAGACCAAGCCCGAAGCAGAGCCCCTTGAACTGGACAAAACCATTATGGTTCTGGGTGGCGGTTTTACAGGTCTTACAGCGGCCCTGGACGCGGCTGAAACCGGATATGATGTTGTTCTGGTTGAAAAAGAGTCAAGTCTGGGCGGATTTGCCGCGAAACTTTACAAACAGACCCCAACAAAACCCCCTTATGAACAAGCTGAAACACCGGTAATCAACGAGCTTATCTCCAGGGTTGAGGGTAATGACAAAATCAAGGTGATGACCAAGACCAGTCTGCAGCTCATCAAAGGAGCCCCCGGGAAATTCAAGGCAACAGTCAAACAGGGCGATGAAGAACAGGTCCTGAGCATAGGTTCGGTAATTCTGGCCACCGGATGGAAACCTTACGACGCCAAAAAGCTGGACAGCCTGGGTTACGGCAAAATCAAGAATGTGGTGACCAATGTTGAACTGGAACAACTGGCCAAAGAAGGCAAGCTAAACCGCCCATCAGATGGGCAGCCCATCCTCAGCGCCGCTTTTATTCAATGCGCCGGTCAAAGAGACCCTGAACACCTGCCTTACTGTTCTTCAGTATGCTGCATGGGTTCACTTAAGCAGGCCGGTTACGTCCGGGAACAAAACGATGAAGCCAAGGCCTATATCTTTTATAAAGACATGCGCACTCCTGGAGTATATGAAAGTTACTACCGCGCGGCCCAGGATGACCCCGGAATCTTTCTGACCAAAGCTGAAATCCAGGAAGTCACGGAAGGTGAAAATGGAAAGGTACTGGTCAAGGTGACAGACAGCCTGCTGGGTGAGGACTTTGAGGTTGAGGTTGATCTTCTTGTCCTGGCCACAGGTATGGTGCCCACCATAGCTGATGAACCGGTGCTCAAGCTTGGTTACCGTCTGGGTGAACAGATTCCTGACCTGGATCTTTTTGACGGATTTGCCGATTCAAATTATATCTGCTTTCCTTATGAAACCAGAAGGACAGGCATTTATGCGGCCGGTTGCGTGCGTCAGCCCATGTCCATGAGTACTGCCAAGGACGACGCGGCTGGAGCTGCCCTTAAATCCATTCAATGTCTCGAATCCATTAACAGGGGAGTGTCTGTACATCCAAGATCAGGAGATCCTGGCTATCCCAAGTTCAACATGGTTCGCTGCACCCAGTGTAAGCGCTGTACTGAAGAATGTCCCTTTGGAGCACTTGATGACGATGAAAAGGGCACGCCGGAACCCAACACCACAAGGTGCCGCAGATGCGGAACCTGCATGGGTGCCTGTCCTGAACGGGTAATCTCTTTTGACGATTACAGCGTTTCAATGCTCAATGAAATGATCGGCTCAATCCAGGTGCCTGAGGATGAAGAAGAGGGCGGCTACAGAATGCTGGTTCTGGTTTGTGAAAACGATGCCTATCCAGCTCTGGACATGGCAGCCATGCGCAAGAACAAATGGTCTTCCTATGTGCGGTTTATCCCCATCAGGTGTCTTGGTTCGGTAAATACCCAGTGGATAGCCGAGGCCATGAGTAAGGGAATGGACGGGGTCCTTCTCCTGGGCTGCAAATACGGGGATGACTATCAATGTCATTTCATCAAAGGCAGCGAACTGTGCAATAAGAGAATGGACAATATCGGCGAAACCCTGGAACGTCTGCAGGTTGAGGCTGAAAGAGTCCAGCAGAAGCAGGTCTCAATAGATGAATATGATAAGATTCCCAAAATAATCGACGACTTCATTGAACAGATTGAAGGCTTCGGACCAAATCCATATAAGGGCTTCTAGGAGGTTTATAGATGGCAACAAGATTAGAACCGAATGTTCAATTTATCCGGGAGATGCAGGCCGCTGGAGGTGAATCCCTCAAAAAGTGCTACCAATGCGCTACTTGCAGTGTGGTCTGTCCCCTTTCTCCGGAGGAAGCTCCATTTCCCAGAAAAGAGATGATCTGGGCTCAATGGGGTCTTAAGGACAAGCTGGTCAATGACATTGATATCTGGCTTTGCCACAATTGTGGTGAATGTTCAGACAATTGTCCGCGTGGGGCCAAACCTGCAGACCTTCTGTCCGCTCTTCGGAACATGGCTTACAAATCCCTGGCCAGACCAGCCATAATCGGTCAATGGATGAGTTCGGCAAAGTATCTGCCCATACTTTTCGCGATACCTGCTGTACTTTTCCTGATTGTCTGGGCTGTATCCACTGGTCTGAAGATTCCTGAGGGAACAGTCATTTTTGCCAAGGTTTTTCCCACCCTGGCAGCTATTGATCCCATATTCATCCTTACTTCCCTGTTTGTGGTTTTTACTTTTGCCACATCCATCGGGAAGATGCTCTCATCCTTTAAGGAGGCTGGATTGACTCCCAAGGAGGACGCTCCAGGTTTCCTCAAGTCCTTTGTGGGAGTTATCAAGGATGAAATCATCAACCACCGCAAGTTTAAGGAATGCCAATCCAATAAAGACCGTTATCCCGGACACTTGCTGGTATTTTACGGATTCGTGGCCCTGGCCATTGTTACCGGAATAGTTGCTTTTTTCTACTGGACCAACAAGCTCTTCGGTTTTGGCATGACTACACCTCTTTCCCTGTTGAATCCTGTTAAAATCCTGGCCAACGTGGGGGGCATCGCGTTGATCGTTGGTCTGGTTTATCTTACCAGGACCAGACTTAACGCTGATCCCAAGAAAGCTGTTAATTCTTATTATGACTGGTACCTCATAGGAGTTATCTGGTTTGTAGCGGTTACCGGTTTTCTGGCCCAGATACTCAGGCTGGCAGACGCAGCAGCTCCTGCTTATACGATTTATTATCTGCATCTGGTCAGCGTGTTCATGCTTTTTGCTTACCTGCCCTGGTCAAAGCTGGCACACCTGGTCTACAGGACAGTGGCCCTGGCCTATGCCAGGCAGATAGGCAGAAAAGGGCTCAACGAATAATCCGCTTTACTGTCAGAGCGCAATCAGTTAAGGCCTCGCTTCTGCGGGGCCTTTTTTTTGAATTATTTCTTAGGGTTTTTTATCCCGTTGCCAGCTCATATGACAGTTTGTCAATGAGTTCTGGGCCTGACCGGTGGAAACCAGTTATTTGCTGTTTAATATCATTTATTGCTTGTCTGATGTGAGCTAAAAGTTTATTGGGTAAATTTCAGAACTCAGGCGGATAAAATGGATTTTACATTTCTTTGTCATACTCCTCCCAGCAAAAACGGGCGAAAGGTGGCCATAATCGGGGCCGGGCCTTCAGGTTTGGCTGCTACCGGATACCTGGCCTGTATGGGATATCAGGTTGAAGTTTATGATAAGCTTCCCAAAGCCGGAGGTCTCATGGTCTTTGGCATCCCCGGTCACAGGATTCCTTCTTCAAATATTGAAAAAGCTGTTACAAAACTTCAAAAAGATTATGGCGTGGAGTTCAAACTCTGCACAAAGATATGCGGGTCAGAGCCCATGCATGAGGAAGCCGGAGATCATTATGTTTATACCTATAAAAGCCTTGGAGGGCGGGTTGAAGACAATGACGCGGTCCTTATATGCACAGGCACCTGGAAATCGCGAAGGTTGAATATTCCAGGCAGCGACCTGCCAGGTGTTTATTCTGGACTGGAGTTTCTGTTTCCGGTAAGAGCGGCCCAGTATGATATTGCCCGGATGGAAGTTCCCGAGATTAAAGGTAAAAATGTTGCTGTAATAGGAGCGGGGTTTACTGCGGTGGATGTTATTCATTCTTCCCTGGCTGAAGGGGCGGCCAGGGTATACCTTATTTACCGCAGGACTAGACATGAAGCGCCATGTGGTACTATGGAGATAGGTCTTCTGGAAAAATCCGGCGCTCAGCTGGTGGAACTTGTTTCCCCGGTCAGGATTACCGGTAAGGAGCGGGTTGAAGGTCTTGAGCTGGCCAGATGCAGATTGAGTGAACCGGACCAATCAGGAAGATGCAGACCACTGGTCTGCGATGGAGAGCTGGTTAAACTTGAGGTTGACCTGGTAGTGACGGCCATAGGAGAAATCGCCACACCTCCTTTTGCCCATGATTTGGGCCTGGAAAACGTCCGTAAAGGTGAGGTCAGATGGCTTCATATGACCAGCATGGATTCGGTTTTTGTGGCAGGGGACGCCCTGACTGGCCCCAGCAGGATCGGCAACGCCGTGTATAGCGGTCTCAAGGCGGCCAAATCACTGGATCAGTGGATTACTCTCAAGGTTCAGAATCGTCTTGATGAGTACAAGGATGAGATTATCCAGAAACAGGACCTGAGATAAATTTAATTAAATATTGTTCTACCAGGAGGCTGCTGAACATTTAAAATGAAAACTCTGTATCTGGATTACAGCAAATGCATTGGCTGCGGAACCTGCGAGGCAGTGTGCAAGTTTATATATCAGGTCCCCAGGATAATTATGACCAGGACCAGCTATGGCCTTAATGCACCCCTTTATTGTCAGCATTGCGAAAATCCCAAGTGCATGAAGGTCTGCAGACAAAAAGCCATATACAAGGATGAGCAGGGTGTTGTCAGGCTTAATGAAGAGCTCTGTCGTGCATGTGAAACAAAGAATTGCATTCTGGCCTGCCCCTATGTCGCTATTATCTGCACAGGCAGGGATACTCCTGTGGCTAAATGCGATTTATGCGTCACCAGGTCAGGTCTGGGACCGGCGTGCGTGGCCATGTGTCCCTGCGACGCCCTAATGTTCGTTGACAGCCGGGAGTTGCATAAATTTCAGACAACAGCCGCCACAGAGGCCAATGAACGGGTCAGGAAATATATCCTCTGTCCGGAATGTCCAGCCCCAGGGAGTTGACAGGCTGACAACATTTAATGGAAAGGCTTTTATTCTGGCCTGAATTAAGCGATTTTTCTGTGTCATTGCGAGGGAACCGAAGCAATCTCAGTCACTTATTTTGAGATTGCCAGGCACCCTTTGGGTTCCCGCAACGACAGGCTCATCAAACAGTTACAGTAAAAATCGCTCATCTTAGATTCTGTTACAAAAAAACAACTTTTGCATAAAAGTCACAAAATTGAAAAGTCTAAAAAAAAATAATTCACTTATTACAATATGTTATATATAAAAACTTTAGGAATGCTTCTTGCAGACCCGTTTAGCTCGGGAGGATATTCATGAAGCAGCAAACAATTAAAAAAGAAATCAAGTGCTCTGGTATTGGCTTGCACAGCGGGCAGACAGTTTCCCTGAATCTCAGGCCTGCTTCTGAGGACGCCGGTATAATTTTTGTGCATAAGGGTCCAAATGGTCAGCGCAGGCTGGACTTGAGCCCTCATAATGTTACATCCACTGAACTGGCCACAACCATTGGCAGCAACGGATCGCGTATTGCCACTGTGGAACATCTGCTGGCCGCCATAATTGGTCTTGGCATAGACAATATTTCTATAGAGGTTGAAGGCACAGAACTGCCCATAATGGATGGCAGCTCAGCCTCGTTTGTTTTTCTGCTTCGTTCCGCAGGCATTAGAAAACAGCGTAAGCCCAGACAGATCATGGCTTTTAAAAAGCCTTTAATGTTCAAGGAGGATAAGCGCTGGATAAGGGTGACTCCTTATCAGGGCATGAAAATCAAATACACTATTGAGTTTGACCATCCAATGGTAGGCGTGCAGTCTTTTGTGTTTGATCATGATCCGCAGCAGTTTATAAAATCCCTGGCCAAGGCCAGGACTTTTGGTTTTCTCAGGGATGTGGAAAAGCTGCAGAGAGTTGGTCTGGCTCTTGGCGGTTCCCTTGACAATGCTGTAGTCCTGGACGAATATGGAGTGATCAATCCAGGGGGAATGCGTTACAGAGATGAACTTGTGCGCCATAAAGTTCTTGATTTTATGGGAGATATGGCCCTGATGGGTGTCGGCCTGTGGGGTTTTTTCGAGGTTCGCTGCTCAGGTCATGCCTTTAACAATTCATTTTTTCGTTTTCTGTATAACCACAAGGATGATTATCTCCAGCCTGTTGATTTTGAATCTCAGGAACTGGGTCATGAACTGCCAGAGGTTGAGACAGTCCCCGGAAGGGAACCGGCCATGGCCTGATAGACATTCTTTTTGTTCATGGTTATCAAAGCGCCCTGATGGGGCGCTTTTTTTTGTCTTAACAGGGTGAAAATCTTTCAATTGTTCCCTGCACTTGAATGTTTGAACCTCACGCTTTTAGCGTGATCCAATAAGGACTTTCTCACGCTGGTAATCCTTTGATCATTTCAGTTTGCAAGCATTATCCATAAAGGATCACGCCAATGCCAATTGCCACCCTTGTCAACGCCGCAGCCATAATACTGGGCAGCCTCATGGGAGTGCTTCTGGGCCGGAATTTTCCGGACAGGGTCAGAACTATCGTCTACCAGGGTATTGGTCTTTGCGTTTTGGCCATAGGTCTGGATATGGCCCTGCAATATGACAATATCATTTTGGTTGTCTTTTCAGTTCTCATGGGGGCGGTAACAGGCGAGCTTCTGAAGCTTGATGAAAAAATGACCAGCCTGGGCGACTGGCTTAAGAGCAGGATTAAATCAAAGGACGCAAGGTTTACGGATGGATTTGTCACAGCCTCCCTGATCTTCTGCATTGGCTCCATGGCCATTTTGGGTTCTATTGATGAAGGTATCAGGGGGGACAGAACGGTTTTGCTGACCAAATCCATTCTTGACGGTTTTATCAGCATTCCCCTGGCCGCGACTTATGGAATCGGGGTTTTGTTTTCAGCTTTGCCCATTCTTTTGTATCAGGGGTCAATAACCATTGCGGCTTCCCAGTCCCAGGCCTTTTTCAGTCCGGAAATCATCACCCAGATTACATCTGTGGGCGGATTGCTGATTATGGGCATAGGGCTTTCACTTTTGGATGTTAAAAAGATCAACGTGACCAACCTTCTTCCATCCATTGTTTATGTGGTTCTTTTTACGTTAATAATAACTTGAATCAGTCCAGATGCGTCTTATCAGGCCTCCCGGAAAAACTACTTGCCCTGGTCACACAGCTCTCGGCAGATTTTTTCCACTTCCCGGAAATTGACCTTGCCTGATCCCATTACAGGAATATCCTCAATAACGTAAAAGTGTTTGGGTATGGCTATCTGAGGCAGCTCTTTGCTCATCTGCTTGGCGATCTTCCGGTTATTCAGGTTGTTGGTGGTGATGGCCGCAACCACATCCGCTCCCTTGGTGGGATTGGGAACATCCACCACGCAGCACAGTACGTCTTCAGGAATCAGTTTATTAAGGACCTCTTCCACCCGGACCAGGGAAACCATTTCTCCTCCAACCTTGACAAACCTTTTAAGTCTTCCCTTGTGCCACAGAAAGCCTTCCTCATCCATCATGCCCATGTCTCCGGTATCGTACCACCCGGCGTGAATGCGCATTGAAGTTTCTTCAACATCGCCCAGGTAGCCTTTCATGACCATGTCGCCCTTGACCAGGATTTTGCCCTCTTTGCCTGGGGGGAGTTCCTGGTCTGTTTCAACATCCATGATTTTGACCTGAACCCCTGGAATGGGTTTGCCAACAGTCCCTTTTTTATTGACGTCAGGGGTGTTGATGGAAATGGCCGGGCTGGTTTCTGTAGTGCCATACGCGTCCAGGATTTTGATTTTATGTTTTTCCATGAAGCCGTCGTAGATCTGAGGTGCCAGTGTGTCCGCTCCGGAAAGGGCGGCCTTGAGAGAGGAAAAATCACCTGGCTGGGATTTTTTCAGGTAACCATGAAAAAAGGATGGAGTGCCGGTCATTATGGTAACCCCGTATTCCTTGACCAGTCCGCTTATGATTTTGAATTCCAGAGGATTGGGATAGGTGACAATGCTGGTGCCCAGGGAAATGGGAAGCCAGAAGTTGGCGGTCAGCCCAAAGACATGAAAAAGAGGAAGACTGGCCAAAAATATATCCTCAGGTCCCAGATCCACGATCTTGGGGATATTGTCTATATTGTGGCCGATATTCCTGTGGGAAAGCTGAACAACCTTGGGTTCCTTTTCGCTGCCGCTGGTAAACAGGATAACAGCTGTCTCATCCATATCACCATGGTGAACTGATTTCATGATAATTTTTTCAGGCAGCTTTGACTTGATGAGTGCGGGCAGTTTTTCCTTCAGGCCAATGGAAGCCACCAGATCTTCCAGAAATATCATGCCCTCAAGAGGTTCGATATTCAGTTTTTCCAGAAGTTTTTTACTGGTGATTATGGTTTTAAAATGACATTTTCCCTGGGCATAGGCGGCGTTTTCCCTTGCACCGGTTGCATAGTTGATCATAACCGGAATCTTGCCGGCCATGAGCAGGCCGATATTTGAGAGCATACAGCCGGCAGACGTGGGAACCATGATTCCCACATACCTGGTCTCGATTTTTTTGAATCTTTTGGCCAGAATAAGGCTGACTATGAGCAGTCGTTCATAAGTAAGCTTTCTTTCAGTGGCTATATCATGCACCGCTATCTTGCCGGAATATTTTTTAGCCGTATTAATAAATCTCTGATGAAGCTGCATTTTCTCACTCCTTTATAAGGTTCAATAAATCCTGTAAGCGTTTAACAGTGTTCACTCCAAGACTGGTATAGTTAAGGGTTTTCTTGAGGCAGGAGCAACAGTTATCGCTGGCTTCAAATATGGCTAAAGTATTGCTTAAAAAATTGCAACTTATTTTTGGATTTTTTTTAAGAATACAGAAGGGACCACGCAACCTCATCATGTCTGGTTTAGACTGCTTCGGTTCCCTCGCAATGACAGAAAAAATCGTTCAATTTTGGATTAAAACAGCCTGATTTTGATCCTGCAAAAAATGATTTCATGCCCTGGGACTTCCTGGATCATCTTTTCTGGCTATAAAGGAATACATGACCGGAACAAACACCAGGGTTATCAGGGTTGAGCTGGCCAATCCTCCGATAATGGCTCTGGCCATGGGAGCCTGGGCCTCTCCGCCTTCACCTACACCCAGGGCCAGGGGAAGGAGGCCGAAAATCGTGGTCAGGGCGGTCATGAGGATGGGGCGAAGCCTTCTTCTTCCCACTTCCTGGATAGCCGCAAACATCTCCAGTTTGCCCTCTTTGCGGACCATATTGGTCTGGGCCACCAGGAGGATGGCGTTATTAACCAGTATTCCTCCAAGCATTATGCATCCGATATATGACTGGATATTAAAGGTGGTGTTGGTGAGAAAAAGCATGAGCACCACCCCGATAATGGCCAGGGGTACTGAAAACATGACAATAAATGGATCGCGCAGGGATTCATACAAACAGGCCATGACCATGTACACCAGGATCAGGGCCAGAAAAAGTCCAATGCCCAGTTCATTGAAGGCCTTTTGCTGTTCTTCGTAGTCTCCGCCGAAAGTTATGCTGAATCCCTGGGGAAGGGGCATCAGGCTGAGTTCTTCTCTGATGTCTGCTATTACCGAGCTTAAGTCACGATGGGTAAGATCAGTGGAAATGGTGATTATTCTTTCCTGATCTTTTCTCTCGATGCTGATGGGCCCGAAACCTGATTGCAGGCCCACCAGATTGCGCAAAACTACCGGAACACCGCCCTGGCCGCTGATGGTTATATCCAGAAGCTCATTAAGAGGCATCACCTCAGCATCTTTGAGCTTGACCAGGATGGCGTATTCATCACCGCCGTCCCGGAAATTGCCGGCCCTTGATCCGGACAGAACCGTCTGTATCGCGTTGGCCACCCCGGACACGCTGACCCCCATGCTTTCCGCTTTGGCCCGGTCCACAATAATCATTTCTTCGGGCACGCCGGTTTCCCTGCTTATCCTGGCGTCTCCAACGCCTTCAACATTATCCACAATGGATTGGACCCTTTCAGCCAGTGCTGAAGCCACGTCCAGATCATAGCCTCTGATTTCCACCTCAACCCGGTCTCCATCACTTGTTCCAATGCGGAGTATGAACAGCCCCTGACCAGCCCTGGTTCTGATGGTCGCGCCCGGGATATTGTTGAGTTTCCGGCGAAGCTCAGCCGCGATCTCCTGGCTGGAACGGTCTCTTTTGCTCTGCTCCACAAGGCCTATGCGAATTTCTCCCACATGTGATCCTGAGAACCGCCAGCCTGCTCCGCCAAGAAAAGTGATCATATTCTCAGCTTCAGGGAGTTCTTTTTTTAATATTTCTTCTACTTTAAGAGCCGTGGAATGCAAAAGGGAAAGCCTGGAACCAACCTCCATTTCAATGTTGATTCTTATTTCTCCTTCATCGGTTTCAGGCATCATTTCCGTTCCAATAAGGGGAATCAGGGTCAGGCTGCCTGCAAGAACAAGCACGGAGAGGCCAATGGTCAGAATTCTGTGTTTCAGGCAAAATCCCAGAGTTGATTTATAGGAGTCTTCCAGGCTTTGGAAAAAATCGCAGGAAATTTTATTAATCCTGCTTTTCAGACAATCTTCCTGGTTGCCCATGCTGGTTATGGTAACAAGAAATCTGGCCGAAAGCATGGGCACCAGGGTCAGGGCCACAGCCAGAGAACACAAGAGGGAAAAACCCACGACATAGGCCAGCTGGGTGAACATGACCCCAGCCATTCCCCGGACAAAGATCAAAGGCACAAAAACCGCCAGAGTGGTCAGGGTGCTCGCGGTGATGGCCGCGGCCACCTCCCTTGTCCCCTGGATGGCGGCCTGGGGTGGTGACAGACCCTGTTCCCTCTGGCGATGGATATTTTCCAGAACAACGATGGAATTATCCACAAGCATGCCAACGCCAAGAGCCAGACCTCCCAGCGTCATGAGATTGATGGTGAATCCCCCGAAATAGATAATTATGAAGGTTGCTACAATGGCAATGGGGATGGCTGTTGTTACGATGGCTGTACCTCTGATGCTTCTGAGGAAAAAAAGAAGTATAAGAACAGCAAAAAAACCGCCGTAAAACAGGGCCATGGTAACATTGTTTATTGAGCGCCGGATATACTGGGAAGTATCTATGATGGGCACTATGCGCAGCTGGGGAAGGTCCGCATTGACCCGTTCAATCTCTGATAAGACCTGTCTGGCCACCTCAACTGTATTTGTTCCTGATTGTTTGTTTACAGCCAGCTGGACTCCGGGCTCTCCATTCACCCTGACTATTCTGGTCACTCTCTCCCAGGAATCTTCAATGCTGGCGATGTCCCTGAGCCTGACCGCTGAACCCTGGTCAACAGCTACTATTGTCCTTCCCAATTCATCCAGATCAGTAAATTCTCCCAGGGTTCGGATGGAGACCTCAAATGGTCCGCTTTCCAGGATTCCCGCGGGCAGGTTGACATTGGCTTCCCTGATCCGGCGGATTATTTCATCCAGAGGCAATCCCAGGGCCTGAATCCTCCCCGGGATAAGGTCGACATGAATTTCCCGGTCCAGCCCTCCCCGGATATCCAGAGAAGCCACTCCAGGGACCCGCTCCACCCTGTAGCGAACTTCATCTTCAATCAGTTTTCTGGTTTGAATAGGGTCCAGTTGGCTGGAAACGCCAAGAATCAGAATGGGAAAGCTTGCCAGGTCGAACTTGCGCAAAAACGGCCTGTCAGCATCATCAGGAAGACTGGACACAACCCGGTCAAGACGGTCACGCAGATCATTGGCAGCAGCGTCCAGGTCCGTGCCCCATGCAAAGGTAATGCGGATATCGCTTGAGCCTTCCAAAGACCTGGAATATATCTGTTCAACTCCCGGAACTGCGCTGAAAGCCCTTTCCAGAGGACGGGTGATGAGTGTCTCCACTTCCTGGGGTCCGGCATTTGAATAATTAGTCCGAACGCTCAGGGTGGGATAGGTAATATCCGGCATCAGATCTATGGGGACCCTGGACAGGGATATGAAACCCAGGATCAGAACTATAAGAGTGGCCATGGTCACAAAAACCGGGCGGCCAACTGAGAAAAGGGTCAGGTTGTTCATCAGTTATTTTTCTTCTCACCCGGCTGCATCCCAGGAATGACGATATTCATCCCGTCCTCCAGGAGATGGTTGCCCAGAGTGACTACATACCCCTGGATTTCCGGTTCCCTGATTTCCACGAGATCACCGTCTGTGAGCCCCAAAATGACCGGTATAAAGTCAGCCTTCATATTTTCGGTATCAGCCACAAATATTCCCTGAACATCGTTGCGCCTGGCCAAAGCCGCCCTGGGTACGGACAACACATTATCAAGCCTGGAAAATTCGAGCCTGACCCGGGCGAACATCCCAGGAGCCAGAAGTCCTTCAGAATTGGCAATCAATACTTCAACCCTTCCCTGGCGGGATGTTTCTTCCAGTACCGGGGCAAAACGAATGACCTGGCCTTGATAATTTTTTTCAGGGTAGGCATCGGTTCTGACAGTGGCGGTCTGCCCTATCCTGATAAAGGGGAAGTCTCGTTCAATGACGTTGACAACAGCTATGAGGTTCTGGGTATTGACTATGGATATTATTGGTTCGTTGGCCTGAAGCATGGCTCCTTCATTGGTGAACCTTCTTCCCACGACCCGGGTGTCCGGTCCGCCGTCCCACCTGGCAGCTATCCTTGTGTAAGAGAGTCTGACTCTGGCAGCTTCAAGGGAAGCCTCTTTCTGGCGGACCTGAGCCTGGGCTACTTCATGTCTTGCCTTGCGCACGTCGTAAGTGGCCTGGATCTGATCCAGCTCAGACTGGGAAAGGCTTCCGCTTTCCACCAGGCGAAGGGCTCTTGCCAATTCCCTCTGGGAGACAATAAGCTCGCTTGCGCTTTCTCCGAGACTGGCCTGAGCAACCTCCAATTCGGCCTGGGCGCCCTGAACCTGCTGGACAAATTCCTCACTTTCAAGCTGGGCAATAAGATCCCCTTTTTTCACAGTGTCTCCAATATCAAAGTAAAGCTTTTCCAGCCTTCCGGATACCTTGGGAGCCACAATGAATTCACCGCTGGCAATCAGGCTTCCGGTAAGCTCGGCATTATGAAAAAGGGTGGCTGTGCGCACAGGTTCAACGCTCACAGCCTGGGCAGGGACCCTGGATCTCTCAGTAACCTGATCAGGGCTGAATACCTCAATATATAATTTATAAGCCACAAAGCCCGCGAAAGACAGGATGACCAAAAGGGCCAGGAGTTTCTTCATGAATTTTTCCTAAAAACGTTTATGCTTGAACATGTTGAAATCAACTCAGGAAATTTAAACATTATGCAGGATAAAGTAAACCCGGGTCTGGAAAAAATCGGTGAATCGGTAAATCGGTGAATCGGTAAATCGGTGAATCAGTTAATCGGTAAATCAGTGAGGATGAAGTCACTGCGTCAGTGGCCGGTATGTGAAAGAGCAGGAAAAGAGCAGGCCAGGCCTGAGATGGCTGTTGATTTTTGTGTACTTATTGGATATTGGCTAACACCTTGCAACCCATGTGCCAGCAGGGCAATGCTTAATAAATCAGGGTGGAGCCTTTTTAAAAGCAAGCAACACTTGATTGCAAGTGCATGGTCCTGCATTTTTGTGCAGTAAATAGCGTTGGTCTGGCTGTATTTCAGACAAATTCAATTATAACTCTAACCAATGGGAGATGAAATGAAGGTTTTGCTCAGCACAAATTACGGCGATATCGCCATTGAACTCGAAGTTGACAGGGCTCCTGTCACTGTGGAGAATTTCCTGAATTATATTGAACAGGGATTTTATAAGGACACTATTATTCACAGGGTTATTCCAGGTTTTATGATTCAGGGCGGAGGAATGACCAAAGATATGACCCAGAAAAAAACCAATCCACCCATCAAAAACGAGGCTAAAAACGGACTGCTGAATTTGCGCGGGACCCTGGCAATGGCCAGAACCAGTGACAAGGACAGCGCCACAAGCCAGTTTTTTATCAACCTTGCTGACAATCATTTCCTGGATCATGGGTCCAGAGACTATGGTTACGCTGTGTTTGGACGGGTGTATCAGGGAATGGATATTGTGGACAAAATAGCAGGGGTTGAAACAGGCGCTGTGGGATTTCACCAAAACGTGCCCAAAGAGCAAGTTATTATCCAGAATATGGAATTGATTTAGTTTTTATGAGCAGGCATGTTGCTTGCGATTTACATTTATCCTTGATTTGACTGAACCTTTCCATTATCAGTGTTCAGCTAGCATGGCGGATTGATTTGTAAATTTAAGATTTATTGCAAACCGCTCATGATATCAGCAAGTTAAACACTTTTTTAAACTTTTTAAGGAGGCAGCAGATGAGGTCATGTTTTAAATTTTTGGTTCTTTCTTTGGTAATGGTTTTCATACTGGGCGCGGGAAACGCCTGGTCAGAGATCAGAATCGGGCTTATGTGCCCCCTGACCGGGTCATGGGCCAGTGAAGGTCAGGACATGAGGGACATTGTCCTGCTCATGGCGGATGAAGTCAATGAAGCCGGCGGAATTAACGGACAGAAGGTGACGGTCCTGGTGGAGGACGATGGAGGGGATCCCAGAACAGCTGTTTCCGCTGCCAACCGTCTGGCAACCAGAGATATAAGCGCGGTCATCGGTACATACGGTTCCTCCATTACTGAGGCTGCCCAGAATATTTATGACGACTTCGGCATTATTCACATCGCCAATGGGGCCACTTCCATTCGTCTGACCCAGAAGGGGCTCAAGTATTTCTTCCGTACGTCCCCCAGGGATGATGAACAGGGAAGAGTAGCCGCTGACACAATCGCCTCCATGGGTTTTGCAAAGGTAGCCATCCTCCACGACAGCACATCTTACGCCCGGGGGCTGGCTGACGAAGCAAAAGGACTTCTGGAACAGGACAACAGGGAAATAGTTTTTTTTGACGCCCTGACTCCTGGGGAACGCGATTACAGCACTATTTTGTCCAGGCTGAGACGGGCCAATCCAGAGGTGGTTTTCTTTACAGGTTACTATCCTGAAGCCGGACTTCTGCTCAGGCAGAAAAGCGAGATGGGCTGGAATGTTCCTTTTCTTGGCGGTGACGCCACCAATAATCCTGACCTGGTATCCATTTCCGGTACTTCAGCCGCTGAAGGCTTTTATTTCCTCAGTCCTCCCGTACCTCAGGACCTGGATACTCCCCAGGCCACCGACTTTTTGACTTCCTTTAATCAAAGACATGGTTCCAATCCCGGCTCCATCTGGGCCGTACTGGCTGGAGACGCTTTTCTGGTCATCTCCGAGGCCATCAAGGCCACTGGTTCCGCGGACAAGGATGAACTGGCCGGATATATGCACAACGAGCTGAATATCCAGGGACTGACCGGAACTATCTCTTTTGATCAGCATGGGGACAGACTTGGAGAGCTTTATCGGCTCTACCGGGTTGACGGACAAGGCAATTTTGTAATGCAGGAATAAAATGACCATTAAAAAACGCGCCGGCCAGACGGCGCGTTTTTTAATGACCTAAGCAGGGCGTTGAAACTCTCACAATTGCTGCGTTCCGTCAAAAAGTTTAAACTCTCACGTATTTCTAAATACGCATCGACCTTAAACTTTTATTGCTCCTTGCACTTGGAATTTTTGAACGCCCTGCACAATAGGAATGTTATTAACATATTGTTATAAAGGCAGCCTGATCATTAACCATTCAGCTCTGGATAAAAAGAAATGGAATTTTTCTTTGAACAGCTCATCAACGGCCTGGCCGTAGGTGGAATATACGCCCTCATCGCCCTGGGATATACAATGGTTTACGGGGTAATGAGGCTTATTAACTTCGCCCATGGCGACCTTTTCACCATCGGGTCTTATCTGGGCATGACCATTCTGGCCACCTGGGCGGTTGCCGAGTACCTGGGCCCTTTTATGGGCGTGTTTGTCCTGATAATGATGGTCATGGTCCTGGTGGGGATTATCGGGGTTATTCTGGAAAGAGTGGCCTACCGGCCTGTGAGGCAGGCGGACAGGCTGTCGGCCGTGGTTTCGGCCCTGGGGGCTTCCATATTCTTTTCCAATCTGGTCATGCTCATCTGGGGACCCAGGTTCAGGGTTTATCCCGATGATATCCTGCCCCGCATCACCCTGAATATCCTGGGCCTTGATGTCCCCCTTCTCAGAATACTGGTTCTGGCGACTTCCCTTATTCTCATGGGTATTCTCTATTTTTTCGTGCAGAAGACCAGAACCGGAACTGCCATCCGGGCGGTTGCCATTGATCACGGCGCTTCCAGACTCATGGGCATTAATGTCAACAGGATCATTTCTCTGGTTTTTCTCATAGGGCCGGCCCTTGGAGGGGCAGCCGGGGTGATGATAGGTCTGTATTACGGTCAGGTCAATTTCACCATGGGCTGGTCTTACGGGCTCAAGGCCTTTATCGCGGCGGTGCTTGGAGGCATTGGGAACATCCCCGGGGCCATGCTTGGAGGTCTTCTGCTGGGAGTGATCGAAGCCCTTGGCGCTGCCTTTATTTCCACAGCCTGGAAGGACGGCATTGCGTTTGTTGTTCTTATCCTGATCCTTATTTTCCGGCCTACCGGCCTGCTGGGGGAGAGGGTCGCGGACAAGGTATGATTTTGCGCACCCACAGCCAACTCTGCTGTTTATCCTGACATCATCATGAATTCATGAATGTTGAAAGTTGAACTTTGAACCTTGAACATACAGGATTTCAAGCAGGAAGATAAAGCACATGCTTAAACATAAAAATAAATTACTGCTTTTGGCATTTACAGCGGCCATTCTTTCCTGTCCTTTTTTTCTCAATGCCTACTGGATTGATGTAATCAACAATATTGGTCTTTATGCCATTCTGGCCCTTAGTCTTAATTTTATTGTAGGTTACACCGGTCTTTTTCACATGGGGCATGCCGCCTTTTTCGCGGTAGGAGCATATACCGCAGCGGTTCTCAATACCACGTACAGCGTTCCCATTCTGATTCTTCTGCCGGTAAGCGGAGCTGCCGCGGCCCTTTTCGCCTATCTGGTAGCCAGGCCCATCATACATCTGCGTGGTGATTACCTGCTTATCGTGACCATCGCCATTGTGGAAGTGGTCCGCATAGCTCTGGTGAATAACGTGTTCGGACTCACCGGAGGATCCAACGGAATATTCGGTATTTCCAGACCGGAATTTTTCGGCTTCACTATCCGCCGTCCTCATGAGTTTTTCTATTATATCTGGTCATTTTTGGCTGTAAGCGTGGTTTTATTCCACCTGCTGGAGAAGTCCCGTTTTGTCAGGGCACTGAACTATATTAAAAATGACGAGGTGGCGGCTGAGGGCAGCGGAGTGGACGTGGCCTATTATAAGCTCATCGCTTTTGTGCTTGGAGCTTTCTGGGCCGGCATGGTGGGCAATATTTACGCTTCCAAGATGACCCTTATTTCTCCGGAATCCTTTAATTTCTGGGAGTCGGTCATTCTTTTTGTCATTGTTATCCTTGGCGGTTCAGGAAGCATAAGAGGGGTAATACTGGGGGCTTTTCTCATTGTGGGGCTGCCGGAAATTTTCCGGCAGTTTGCCGGGGCCAGGATGCTTGTCTTTGGAGGTGCCATGGTGGCTATGATGGTTTTCAGGCCTCAGGGTTTTTTGCCGCCCTTGCCTAGAAAGTACGCCATTCATAAAATAAAATCCGGAGACGAGACCCTATGACCCTGCTCAGCATCAGGAATCTGACCAAGAAATTCGGCGGTCTTATGGCGGTCAACGATGTAAGCTTTGATGTTGATCAGGGCAAAGTAGTTGGTCTTATAGGCCCTAACGGCGCCGGAAAAACCACTGTTTTCAATCTGATTACCGGAAATTATATTCCTGACCAGGGTGAAATTATTTTTGATGGACATAATCTTGTGGGGTTAAAGACGCACAAAATTGTTTCTCTGGGTATTGCCAGGACTTTCCAGACCATCCGTTTATTCAAGAACCTGTCTGTTCTTGAAAATGTGCTGGCTGGTTGTCACTGCAGGATGCGCTCGGGTATTTTTTCTTCCATGCTCAGGCTTCCATTTCAGCGCAGGGAAGAGAAAATGGCTCTGGGCCGGGCACTTAAGGAACTGGAATTCGTTGGGCTTTTAAAACATATGGATTTAAAATCCATGAACCTTTCCTACGGCAACCAGAGACTTCTGGAAATAGCCAGAGCTCTGGCCAGCAACCCCAAGCTGATTGTCCTTGATGAGCCCGCCGGAGGCATGAATGACAATGAAACCCAGCAGCTTGTAGGGCTGATAAAGAAAATGCAGACCAGGGGGCTGACAGTGCTTCTTATTGAACATGATATGAATCTTGTCATGCGTATCTGTGAGGATATAGTTGTCCTGGAACACGGGGCTTTGATAGCTCAGGGCAATGCCGAAAAGATAACCAGGGACCAGAGGGTCATTGAAGCTTACCTGGGAATGGATGAGGATGAGGACTAGCCATGCTGCTCTCAGTTAAGGACCTTTTTGTTAATTACGGAAACGTGGAAGCGCTGCACGGAATTAACCTGGAAGTGGATGAAGGGGAGATTGTGACCATTCTCGGGGCCAATGGAGCGGGCAAGTCAACCACTCTCATGACCATCAGCGGGCTGGTCAGCCCTAAGAAGGGAAAGATATTTTACAAGGATATAGAGATAAGCAGACTTCAGGGGCATGAAGTGGTCCAGTTCGGAATTGCTCAGGTCCCGGAGGGAAGAAGAGTTTTTACCACCCTTACGGTCCAGGAAAATCTGAATCTCGGAGCCTTTACAATAAACGATCGTGATAAGATCCAAAAAACCCTGGAATGGATATTCGAACTTTTTCCAAGGATGAAGGAACGCCGGGAGCAGCTGGCCGGAACCCTGTCCGGCGGGGAGCAGCAGATGCTGGCCATAGCCAGGGGACTCATGGCCAATCCCAGGATTCTCCTGCTTGATGAACCAAGCCTTGGACTTGCTCCCATATTGGTTAAATCAATATTTGAAACCATCAGGGAAATCAATGAAAGCGGTGTAACTGTTCTTCTGGTGGAACAAAACGCCCGGGCCGCCCTGAAACTGGCCAACAGGGGCTACGTAATGGAGGTTGGCAGGATAGTTCTTCAGGACAGTTCAAAAAGCCTGCTCAAAAATCCAGAGGTCCGCAAGGCTTATCTCGGTGGATAGGGGGAGGGGAATTAAAAAACCGGGTACCAGACAAGAATCAATTCTCAACCAAAGGGGTCTTTTATTGCCCTTGTGGCTGGGGTATGGTATTTATTTTTGAAAGAATCTTTCTTTACTCAATTTACAGATCTATCAAACAGCTGAAGTTAATACGCTCAATACAGTTTAGATTTTAAACAATCCGGAGTATCAGGGCTTGTCATCAATAATCAGGATCATTGGTCAGGGAAATTTTTCCAGGGGGCATGAATATCTCCTGGGTCCTGAAAGTCTCCAGGAAAATGGCCTGGGTTACTCGGCCGGTTATGAGACCATAGTGGAGATCAGGGCGGGAAGCTGCCTGCGTGCTGAGGAGAATCAATTTCAGGTCACAGATAAAATCTGGATGACCGAGGATAAAGGCCATGGCGGCATTTTTCTCAAACTCAGGGCTCTGAATGATTTTTTCATGGAAAAAAGCCTTGATTTAAGCCTCATCCGACAGGGCTTTTCACTGGCATGGATCACTTTAAGCGACAAAGGGTCAAAGGGTCACAGACTTGATCAGAGTGGCCCTCTGATTCAGGAAATTGCCGGGTCTTTTCTTGAATTAAGTCTTGTCAGGGGTTTTATCATTCCCGATGATTACGGGCTTCTCAAATCTCTGCTTGTTCATCTGGCCCTTTTTGCCGGCTTTGATCTGGTCATTACCACTGGAGGCACCGGACTTGGTCCCAGGGACATAACCCCCGAGGCAACCCTGGATGTAATTGATAAGCGTTTGCCCGGATTCGAACAGTCCATGATCAGCTATTCCCTGACCAAGACGCCTCACGCCATGATATCCAGGGCCGTGGCCGGCACCCTGGGCCTGAGCCTTTTAATCAACCTTCCAGGCAGTCCAAAAGGGGTCAGGGAAAATTTGGAAGTTGTCCTTCCGGCAATGGAGCACGCCCTTAAGAAGCTCCAGGGCGACCAGTCTGACTGTGCGGCAAAGGTCTGAAATGGAGATATTTCTCGCTGACCTGCATATACACTCCTGTTTCTCAAGGGCTACCAGCAAAAGCCTTGATCCCCTGAGCCTGGCCGCGTGGGCGCATGTTAAGGGCATAAACGTGGTAGGCACCGGAGACTTCACCCATCCCGGATGGATGGATATGTTGGAGCAGCATCTTTACCAGGGTCTGGATGGATTGCTGTATCTCAAAAAAGACCAGGATTTAAATTCCAAAGTACCTGGTTTCGGATATGAAATAAAGCCCAGGACAAGGTTTATTCTTTCCTCAGAGATCAGTTCCATTTACAAACAGGGCGGTAAAGTCCGCAAGATCCACAATCTGGTGTTCATGCCCGGATTTGAACAGGCCAAAAAGTTCAACCAGAAACTGGCCCGGGCAGGCAACCTGGAGTCTGACGGCAGACCTATCCTGGGTCTGGATTCCAGGAGCCTTCTGGAAATGGTTCTGGAAATTGACCCACTGGCATATGTCATTCCAGCTCATATCTGGACTCCCTGGTTTTCCCTGTTTGGTTCCAAATCAGGTTTTGACAGACTGGAAGACTGCTTCAAAGATTTGTCATCCCATATTTTTGCCCTGGAAACAGGGCTTTCCTCTGATCCAGAAATGAACTGGATGTGGAGCAAGCTGGACCGGTTCTCCCTGGTATCCAATTCTGATGCCCATTCAGCTGAAAACCTGGGCCGTGAGTTGAACATTTTTCAGGGCGAGATGAGCTATGAAGGTATTTACAGAGCGTTGCGCCGGGAAGCTCTCGGGCACAGGTTTCTGGGAACCCTGGAGTTCTATCCTGAGGAGGGGAAATATCATCTGGACGGGCACAGAAAATGCGGGGTGGTTATGGATCCCCTGAAGACCATGGCCAACAAGGGTTTATGCCCGGTCTGCGGCAAGGAAGTTACCATTGGGGTACTGAACAGGATATTTTCCCTTGCTGACCGCGAATCCTCGGTCAAACCCCCTTTCCAGCCCGGCTATTTTTCCGTCATACCCCTTAAGGAAATTATTTCCGAGTTTCTGGGAGTTGGACCAAAGACCAAGAAGGTGCAGGCTTTTTATAATCAGGTGGTTTCCTGTTTCAGTTCGGAAATGAATATTCTGCAGAATGTGCCCGTTGAGGACCTGGCCAGGCATTCATCTGTTCTGGCCGCCGCCATCAAAAGGATGCGTGCCGGAGAAGTAATCCGCGATCCTGGATTTGACGGTCAGTACGGAAGAATCAGTGTTTTTTCAAATAAAGAGCGCCATGAATTCAAAAAAGGCAAGGGAATTGTGGATATTTCCTTTCCCAAGGATATTGAAGAGTATATCCGGACCAGCCCGGACAAATTTATGAACCCTGTTCATGAGTCTTCCCGGGAAACCAGGATCAGCCTGAATCCGGAACAGGAACAGGCAGTCAAATACGAACAGGGTCCGATACTGGTCCTGGCCGGTCCAGGTACGGGCAAAACCCAGACACTTATGGGCAAGGTCAACGAGCTTCTCAAAACTGGTGTAAATTCCAGGCATATTCTGATCCTTGCTTTTACCAGAAAGGCGGCTCAAGAGCTCAAAGAAAGACTGGCTCAAGCCCATGGCCCGGAACAATCCCTGCCCAGAGCCGAAACCATCCACGCCCTGGCCTATGAATACTGGCAGAATATTTATGGTGAACAGCCCCTGATCCTGGGAGAAGACGAAGCCAGAAAGGTTTTTTCCATGGCCAACCCGGAACTCAAAGGCGGAGCTCTTAAGGATGCCTGGGCGGAACTGGCTCTGGCCAGGGAAAAACGCGACCCAATACCTGGTCCCGGTGAACACTATGCCCGGCAAAAACAGGACTGGAACCTGGTTGATTATAATGATCTGCTGGAATTCTGGCTGGAAGAGATCAGAAGCGGACAGTTTGTCCGACCTTTTACTCATGTCCTGGTTGACGAAATCCAGGATCTGTCCATGCTTCAGCTTTCCCTGATTAAAGATCTTCTTCCTGAAAATGGACAGGGTTTTTTTGGGATAGGGGACCCCAGGCAATCCATCTACGGATTCAGGGGGGCTTTGAAAGACGTCCGAAAGACCATGATCAAGTACTGGCCTGAACTTAAGGTCATTCATCTGTCCCAGAATTATCGCTCTTCCCAGACAATTTTGGATTTTTCCCAGTCTTTGTTTCCCGGCTCCCCCAGGCTTATGGCGCAAAAAGACATCCCGGGCAGGATATATTTTTTTCAGGCCATCAATGCATCCCAGGAAGGTCATTGGATCGGTGAAAAAATAAAGTCCCTGCTGGGAGGTACATCCCATTGGCAAAGCGACACAGCTTCGGGCAGAGTTTCTCTTGCCCCTTCGGATATCGCCATACTGGTCAGGTTCAAAGGGCTTATTCCTCCCCTGGAAAAGGAACTTCAGCGCAGAGGCATTCCTGTAAGCGTCCCTGAAAATCAGCCTTATTACAAGGATCCCAGGGTGGAGCTTATTTTGCGGGCCGTGGCCCAGGTCATGGGAGTGACAGGTGAAAAGAAGGTCTTTGATTGCCCGGAAAAGGTTTTGGCTGGCGGCCCCAAAAGCCTGGCCGCGTATCTTGAGGATGTTCCTCCATTTGATCGAATTTTCTGGCAGGGTAAAGCCTTTAAAACCATGGAACAGGAATACTCCAGGCTGGGTGGATGGGCCGGTATTATGAGCCATATCAGCCTGGAAAGCGAACTTGCCCAGGTGGATATCAGGGCTCAGAAGGTCATGATAATGACTATGCACGCGGCCAAGGGCCTGGAATTCGAGGCGGTATTTCTGCCTTGTCTGGAGGACGGAATTATTCCTTTTGCCGGAACAGACGTCCTTTTGGGTCAGATCGATCCTGCGGCAAAAAGATGGGATACTGAAGAGGAAAAGAGACTTTTTTACGTTTCCCTGACCAGGGCCAAAAAAAGTCTGTTTCTCAGCCTGGCCGGATCAAGGAAGATATTCGGCCGTCAGGTGAATCTGAAAAAATCAAAATTCTTAAATGAACTGCCATTTGAATGGGTTCAGGTGACCAGAGGAAAGATTCAGAAGACAAGAAAGGAAAAGCGGCTGAAATTGGTTTAACAGGCAGGGTTAAGCTTTGGCGACCAATTATTTAAGAAGAACATTATAAAAAAATTTTTCGTAATAAACGCACATTCTCTGGGCCATAACAGGCCTCAGACCAGCTCCCCTCAATCTGCAATAGACATGAAGGGGATTAAGATGATGCTGGAAAAAATATTTAACTTTTCTCATATTATATTAGATGGAGCACCTCAACAAGATTCTTGCCTTCTCATTAGCAGGGATGTTTATCCTTACTCTGCAAAAAAAGCAACAGGTAATTTTTACTGATCTTAAACATATTTCCAGGGATAGATGCAACGCGTATCACTCTTTTATCTTTCCCTTGGAAAATAAAGCAGTTCTTCCCGCGTATAGACAAAAGCTTACCAATCACTAATATTGTTCTGGAAATTACTGGTTATGAAAAGAAAAACATTCACCCTGGCCGGGCCTTCTTTTGTGGTACCTGGCACCATACAAGACAATGTCATGGCATTAAAGGATCTGGTGAGTGAGGTCGGCCTTACTTTTTTTCAATCCAGAGCGAGCCTTGACTATACCCGGGAAGATATGCCTGAAAACCTGGCCTGGCTGGGACTTAAATACCATGTTCATCTTCCCCTTGATCTTAACTGGCGTCTGGGAGCTGATCAGGTTTTCCGGGTAGCCTCAGCCCTTGTTCAAAAGGCCGGGTTTCTTTCTCCGGATAAGTTTGTGCTTCATCCACCCGCAGAAGCAGTGGAACTGGAGGAATTTGCTCTGCTCTGGCAAAAGACAGGGTTGAGCCCGGGAAAGCTGCTGGTAGAAAATATTAACGGCAATGACCTTTCCAGGCTGTGGGTTGTTATTGAGGAACAAGGACTTGGAATATGCCTGGATATTGGACATATCATGGCCTATAATCAACTAAATATTCTTGAGCATGATCTTGTATGGGAAAGAACTTCCCTTGTACACGTTTATGGAAGGGAAGATCATACGGGTCATGCTGGTTTGCCGGTTATAAGCGAGAGCGGCAAAAGAACATTGCAACTGATTTTATCCCGGGTTAAGGAAGGAACCAGCGTGCTTCTGGAAATTTTTTCTTTGCAGGATTTCCTTGACTCAAAAGATATTTTGATTCAAATGGCTGATTCCTGGGGCATGGATTTTGTCTAGCCCGGTCATGGGAAACAATAAGTCAGGCAAAACATAAGCTGGTTTTGTGGTTGAGCCTAAGGCTGGTAATCTCAAGTTCAACCAGTATCCGGCGGCAGCGCGTGACCATGTCATCCTTGCGAAGGCAGGTCTGCCTGTAAAATAAAATGAGGACTCATGGCATATTTTAGAAATTTAGATGCCAGGATCAATGAGATGATCGGGCTCTTCAACAAGGATGAGCGTCTGCTTATTCTTGTTAATGCGGACCCTGATGCCCTGGCTTCGGCCATGGCATTGAAGCGTATTCTGTACCGCAAGGTTCAGACATCAGCCATTGCCCATGTCAATGAAATCTCCAGGCCGGACAATCTGGCCATGATCAAGCTTCTGCGCATTCCCATAAAAAAACTTACCCCGCCTCTTGCCGCCCAGTACGACAGGTTTGCCCTTGTTGACTCACAGCCTCACCATCATCCGGATTTTGAAAAGTTTGAGTTTTCAGTTATACTGGATCATCATCCTTTGAAAAAGGAAAATCCTGTTGAAGCTCTGTACAAGGAAATCAACCCTGATTATGGGGCCACAAGCTCCCTTCTGACAGAGTACCTCTACAGCCTGAAGATCAGGCCGGGCAAGCTTCTGGCCACCGCCCTTCTTTACGGGATAAAGACTGATACCCAGAGTTTTGAACGAAAGTTCTGTGATGTGGATGTCAGGGCATTCAGGTACCTGACCAAGTTTTACAATCCATTGCTGCTGCAAAAGATCGTCCGGTCTGAATTCCATAAGGAATGGCTCAAATATTTTTCCCTGGCCTTCCGCAAGGTCAAGCTGCTGGGGCATGGGGCCAGCGTGTTCATGGGCAAGGTGGAATCTCCGGACATACTTGTTATTCTTGCTGACTTTTTCCTGCGTATTCACAATATTTCCTGGGATATGATCAGCGGAATTCACCAGGGTTCACTGGTGGTCGTGTTCAGAGGAGACGGATTAAGAAAGGATATGGGAAAATTGTCTTCCCAGATGTTCGGCAATATGGGCACCGCGGGCGGTCATAAACAGATGGCCAGGGCTGAAATATCACTGGACAAAATCGACAATATACATCCCCAGCAGTTTATTCTTCAGAGACTGTCGGAAATTAATCTCAAAAAAAGACAAAAAGTCAGCCGGCAACGATGTTAAGGCTTTGAAGGAAATAAATGGAGCTGAGAAAAAAGCTTGCCCTAAAGAATGACCCGGTATTTCTCATAGATGGCAGCTCGTTTTTGTACAGAGCCTTTTATGCCTTTCCGGATCTGAAAAGATCTGACGGGTTTCCCACCAATGCTATCTTCATTGTCCTGCGAATACTTTTCAAATTGATTCGTGAGGAAAAACCAAAGTACGCCGCTTTTTATATTGATGGAAAGGGACCCACCTTCAGGAATGAAATTTATAAAGAATACAAATCCCAGCGTCCTAAAATGCCTGAAGATCTGTCCGCTCAGATAGATCCCCTCCTTGAAGGAGTCAGGCTGATGGGTTTTAAAACGTTCGTGTCCAGCGGGGTTGAAGCTGATGACCTTATTGCCGGTCAGGCACAGGCCCTGAAAAAAGATCATCCGGTTGTTATTGTGGCATCGGACAAGGACCTGAAGCAGCTTCTGGACACCCATGTGGTCATGTGGGATCCCGGAGGCAAACAGGAGCTGCTTACAACAATTGATGATTTCAGGCGGGAAACTGGTCTTGAACCCGGGCAATGGCCAGATTATCAGGCCCTGATGGGCGACAGCTCGGATAATATTCCCGGAGTGCCGGGAATTGGCCCAAAAACAGCCAGTGCCCTGCTGGCTGAATTTCCCTCTCTTGAAAGCATAAGAGACAGGATGGATGATCTTCCAGCCAAAGAGCAGAAAAAAATCAAGGATCACCTGGATAATATTTTTATCTACAGGGAACTCACCAGGCTCAGGTATGACTGCGGGGAAAACGTAAATATCCAAAACCTTTCCGTGCAGCCGGTTGATCAAGCTTCTATGGCTGATTTTCTGAAAAAATTCGAATTCAGATCCCTGTTGCGTGAGCTTCCAGGAACAAGTGTGAAAAAAGAGGTTCAACGCTCCCTTCTTTCCCTGAAAAAAGGGCCGCTCTCCCCTAAAAAAGGTCTCCCGGACATTAAAAATATCCAGGCGGTGGGCCTCTTTCCGGTAAAAAAGGGATTTCTCCTGGGAACTGAAAATGATGAATGGCAAGTGGACCTGGAACCTGAAGAGTTGCGGAAACTGTTCTCAGGCCTGAAAACCTTTGTGTTTTCCCTTAAAGAACTGGCCATTTCCAGTGAATCATGGTTTAATGCCAAGGGACCAGATTTTTTTGATATTTCCCTGGCTGCTTATTTGCTCAATACTGAAGCCAGGGAATATGATTTTGAGCACATATTCAGAGCGTATTCACCTGAAGTTGATGTGAACAGGGAGAATAAAGGACTGGCAGCCCTTAAAATTGGAAATCTCCTGGAGAATAGAGTAAGGTCAGCCGGTCTGGAACTTTTGATGCGAAAGTTGGAGATGCCCCTGATCCCTGTGCTTCTCAAGATGGAAAAAAAGGGCATTGGCATCGACCTGGATGCCTTTTCCGGTTTTCTGGAAAAGGTAAAACAGCGCCTTCAAGAGCTCACCTCGGATATTTTTTCCCTGTCCGGAAAAGAATTCAATATCAGGTCCACCCAACAGACATCAGTTGTCCTCTTCCAGGATCTTGGGCTGAAATCCAGGCGTAAAACCCCGAAAGGAGCTTTTTCCACTTCCAATGTGGTTCTGGAGTCCATGAAGGGGGATCATCCCATAGTTGGACTTATTCTTGAGTTCAGGACCATGGAAAAACTAAGGTCTACATATCTTGAGCCTTTACCTGAAAAGGTGGGCACTGACGGACGCCTGCACACCACCTTCAATCAGCTGGCCACTGCAACGGGAAGGTTGTCCAGCAGCAACCCCAATCTCCAGAATATTCCTATCCGGGGGGAGTTTGGACCCAGAATGCGGGCCTGTTTTGTTGCCGGACCAGGCAAATCGCTGGTTTCAGCTGATTACTCACAGATTGAGCTGCGCATCCTGGCCCACATGTCCAAAGATCCCAGCCTGGTGGATTCATTTTCCAGGGGGGAGGATATTCACAACCGGACCGCGGGATTATTGTTTGATAAAGATATTTCCCTGGTCAGCGCTGATGAGCGCAGAAAGGCCAAAACCATTAATTTTGGATTGCTTTATGGAATGGGCCCGCAAAAACTGAGCCGGGAGCTGACAATATCCCTTGATGAGGCCAAAAAATTCATCCGCAAGTACTTCAGCAAGCTGGATAAAGTCCGCCAATTTTACGATGACATTGAAAAATACGCTTCTGAAAAAGGTTATGTTACAACCCTGGCCGGCCGAAGAAGGCTGCTGCCGGATATAAACTCAAGAAACGTAAACCTTTCCCAGCAGGCTGGAAGAATGGCCATCAATACCGTGGTTCAGGGCTCAGCCGCTGATGTTATCAAAAAGGCCATGCTGGCAGTTGACCGGGATGAGGAATTAAAAAGACTTGGAGCAGAGCTTGTTCTTCAGATTCATGATGAATTGCTCCTTGAGGTGGACAAGTCCCGGGTTCAGGAGGCAGGCAGGCGGCTGGCGCAGATCATGAGCTCGGTGGAAAAGTTTGAAGTGCCCCTTGTGGTTGACTGGGGAGTTGGAAAAAACTGGGCTCAGGCGCATCGGTGAATCGGTGAATCGGTGAGTCGGTGAGTCGGTGAGTCGGTAAATCGGTAAATCAGTGAGTCGGTGAGTCGGTGCGGGAAGCGGGAATATAGAAATATTTACAGAAAACACAGGATACATTGTTGGCATAACACCTGAATAATAAAGGAGAAAAGTTGAGTGGATAAATTGAGACTCCTGACGCCCGGACCCACCCCTTTGCCGGAGAACGTCAGGCTGGCCCTGGCCAGGGACATGATTCATCATCGAAAACAGGACTTCAAGGATATCATGAACAGGGTTCAGACCGGGCTGCGATATCTTTTTGGCACAAAACAGCCGGTTTTGACCCTGACTTCTTCAGGCACGGGAGCAATGTTTGCCGCTGTGACCGGTCTTTTTTCCCCGGGTGAAAAGGTGTTGGTGGTTGAGGCCGGCAAATTCGGACAAAGATGGTCGGAGATTTCCCAGACCCATGGTCTGGAAATTGTTGCCCTGCCCCTTGATTGGGGCCAGGCTGTAAAACTCAGGGACGTGGAAAATGCCCTTTCAAGGTACCCGGACATCAGTGGAGTTCTGGTGCAGGCTTCTGAAACATCCACTGGAGTTCTGCATCCGGTTCAGGAACTTGCCAGTCTGTGCCGGCTTAAAAATAAAATTATTGTTGTGGACGGCATATCCGCGGTGGGCATATCCCCCTGTCCCATGGATGAATGGGGGATTGATTGTCTCCTTACTGGTTCCCAAAAGGGCATCATGCTTCCGCCCGGACTGGCCTTTATCGCCCTCAGTGAAAGAGCCTGGAGCAGGGCCCATGAAGTAAGCTCACGCAACTTTTATTTCAACCTGATTCAGGAACGGGAAAAATGCCTGGCTGGACAAACCCTTTTTACTCCGGCTGTCAACCTTGTTGTTGCCCTGGATGAGTGTCTGAAATATTTTCAGGAACAGGGACTTCAAAGTGTTTTTAACAGACAAAAGGCCATGACCCTGATGGTCAGAACAGGAGTCAAATGCCTTGGTCTTGAACTCCTGGCGGAAAGCAACTATACTTGGGGTCTGACTTCCATCAAGCTTCCTCCTGGAATTGACGGAGTTGAGCTTTTGAATACAGCGGCCAGAGAATATAAGGTCCTGATGGCTGGAGGCCAGGATCATCTCAAGGGAAAAATTGTCCGCCTGGGACACATGGGCTATGTTGACTGGCCTGACCTTCTGGCAGGGCTTTTCGCCCTGCGCGGAGCATTGGTCAGGCAGGGGGGATTTTCAGGGTCCAGGGACTATCTGGAACAGGCCATGCTGGTTTACGAGGAAGAAATGGAAAAGGGAGTTGCATAACAGCGTGAATAAGTCCTTATTAGACAGACCGTTGGAAGATAAGTCTTCAAATGCTGGAGGTAAAAATAAATGAGTCAGGAAAATGAAAAAATCAAGGTAACCGACCGGAGAATCAATTATGATGATGATTCTCCAAAAGAGGAACAGGACCGGGAAAACAAGCCTGAAGAAAGCCATGCCAAGAAAATGGAGCGTAAAAAGGCCGCGGAAGATTATAATAAGCTATCTGCCAGAGAAGAGACTCCTATGCCCAGGGTCGACTTTTTTACCTTTGTGCTTTCTCTGAGTTCTTCAGCACTGATGCACCTCGGGGAGATAGCTGAACAGGAAGGCGGAGAGACCAGAGTAAATCTGCCCATGGCTAAGCATACCATTGATATTCTGGCCATGCTGGAACAAAAAACAAAGGGTAATCTGACCCCGGATGAAGAAAAGGTGCTCAGGGACTTTCTTTTTGAAGTCAGGATGAAATACGTTCAAAAGGCTAATTGATTCCAAGATTGAGCGATTTTTCCTGTAACTGTTAGAGATTGCTTCGTTTCCCTCGCAATGACAGGTTCAAGTGGAACGCCGGTTTTTGCGAAGCCTGTCATTGCGAGAACCCTAAGGGTGCGTGGCAATCTCAAACCTGTTGAAAAAATAAAAAAGGGAACCAGGGTGTTTCACCCTGGTTCCCTTTTTAAAATCTACAGTGGTTGGTTGGTATGGTCTACAGGCCGAGCTTGCAGTTTTCGCCATCCTCGCAATAGTTGCGGATAAACAGCCCAAGCTGGATTCCCAGATTGAAGCATTTAATTCCGGCCAGGCATTCCTCAATCTCCTTTTCTTCCAGATGAGTCGCCAGCTTATGATCATTCTTTTTGAACTTGGCAAGCCAGGAATTGCTGGCCGTGTCCATTTCCATATCAAATTCAAGGCCATACTTTTCAATCTCAGGAAACAGAGTGCTTATTTTTGATTTGAGCTCTTCTTTGCTTTGGGACATACATTCCTCCTTGGAAAAAAGTTGCTGATAAATATTAATAATCAGTTTAGCTTATCTTTTAAAAAAATACAACTCCATATCATAAAAGCCCAAGCCCGGGACGGTAGTTTTCTCAAGCTAAAGAGGCAGGTAAAAAATAAACCTGGATCCCCTTCCGGGTTCACTTTCCACCCGGATATCCCCCTGGTGATCCTGAACAATCCGTTGAATGACCGCCAGTCCCAGTCCGGTTCCCTTGTCTTTGGTGGTAAAAAATGGATTGAAAATCTCCTTGAGCTTGTCTACTGCAATGCCCACGCCTGTATCTTCAATGGAGACCATGATCCTGTTCTTTTCCACGCCGGTGGTTATGGACATGCTGCCCTCTCCTGGGATGGCCTCCCAGGCGTTTTTAAGCAGGTTCAAAAGCACCTGTTTTATCTGTGCCTGGTCAAAATATGCTTCGGGCAGGTCAGGGGATAGATTAAGGCTTACGCTGATTTTGGCCATATCCAGTTTTTCCCGGACAAGTTTCATGGTTTCCAGGATCAGGCCATTTATCTGTCCCTTTTCTTTTCTGAGCTGTTGGGGCCGGGTAAAGCCCCTGACCTGGTTGAGCATGTTTTCCAGGCGTTTTGCCTCTTCAGAGATAATCCCCAGTTTTTCCTGGTTGGGATCATTTTCAGGCAGAGAGCGAGCCACCTGTCTGGCAAATCCTGACATAAGCATCAGTGGATTTTTGATTTCATGGGAAAGGTGTGATGCTGCCTCGCCTATCGCGGCTAATCTCTCCGAAAGGACAAGCTTTTGCTGGGCTTCAACCAAAGCCTGCAGGCTTAGTTCAACTTTTTCTTTTTCCTTGCGCAGAAGATCCTGAGATCTGACCAGGTGTCTTGTTTTTTCGTCCACCTTTTGGGAAAGAACCCTGTTCCAGCGCAAAGAAATCAGATACAGGGTCAGCAGACCGGAAACAATAATGATTATGAACATGCCGGTCACTGCCCATTGTCTGAGCACTATGGGCTGGATCAGTCCGTAAACCTCTGTTTCCGGAACTGCCAGGCCCACGGACCAGACATTCTGTTTGGAGTCACCTGAGGTGCCTGGGGGAAATTTTGCCGGGCTGAAGGCAACAAGTTTTTTCATTTCCGTAATCACATCCCTGTGCCATCCTGAAATATACCAGTCTGTTCCTTCCTCCCCCTGTAAAAGCTTTTGCCGGGTAAGATCGTTTATTCTCTGGTAGGATATAGCTGGATTTTTTTCCTGGCGGATGGTCAGGGAGTTCTGACCCAGGAAGTCTTCTTCAACATGATAAATGAAAAATCCCTGATCATCGATCACCCAGGGATAGCCGGTTTTACCCGACACTACTCCATGTGCGTAGCGACGGGCGATTTCATAAGCGTCCACAACAAAGAAGGTCAGGTCGAGTTCATTCAAGGCATCCTGGGGAATCTCCCCTTGGGCGAAGTGTCTGCTGTGGGTGGCCATCAGTATGATTCTGGAGTGATCAAAGGGGCCTGATGCTGGTTTGATGGTCTGGCTGTAAAAAAATGCTCCCTGTTCATGTGAAGAAAAAAACTCCAGTAATTTTTCCCTGGTAACTTCCAGACCCAGTTCGTCCAGGGATTCAAGGACAGGACTGGAAATGAGCGCGCTGTCCTGACTGTTTTGATAGAAGATCCCAAGGGCAAGGACCTGCCAGTCCTTGAGAATCTGAAAGTGATGTCGGGATTGCTCCTTTGAGTCTCCTTCCAGGGCATGTCTGGAATATGTGGCCAGGGCTGTTTCAAGAAACGCGAAATGGGACTCAATATCCTGAGCAATTTTGCGGGCCAGGGTCAGTTGCTGGTCGTTGTACTGGCCGGCGACCATTCGACTGAGTTCCTGATTCGACTTGTAGGCCATTATAAAAACCACGGAAGATAAAAAAATCAAAAGAACCAGGCTGGCAAGTATTGTTTTTTTAGTCATGGAAATAGCTTTGGCCGTTATTGCGTTATGCAGCTGGCTGTTGTTTTCTGATCAAGATTCTGAAGTTAAGATAAAAAATTAAAAGCACAACTGGATTACCTGGATTCAGGCTGGCCCTTTTGATTGTCCAGGGCCACTGATAGAGGGAGGTAAACAATAACTTTGGTGCCTTTATTCTCCTGGCTGAACAGTTCGAGCCTGCCCCCCATTTCTTCAACAATTTTTTTGGTCATGGCCAGGCCCAAACCAGCTCCCTCTCCTTTTTTGGTGGAAAAAAACGGGTTAAATATCTTTTCCCTTATAACTTTGGGGATTCCTTTTCCAGTATCTCCCACTTTTATCACAAGGAAGTCCCCTTCCATGCTTGTGGTCAGGGTCAGGTTCCCTCCCTGGGGCATGGCCTCAATGGAATTTTTGATCAGGTTTATAAGGGCTTGTTTTATAAGTTCAGGGTCACCCTTGGCCAGGGCCAGGCCGTGTTCGATTTCTGTTTCAGTTTTGATCTGCTGTTCTTCGCAGCTGAGCCGGAAAAGCTGCAGAATATCCATGATAATTCTGTTGACATTGATTTCTTTTTCTTTGGAAGTTGTGGGTCTGGAAAAAGTTATGATATTTTTCAGAATATCATCCAGCCTTTTAGACTCCTTGATGATAATATTTATTTTTTCCTGGCAAGCTTTATCCAGGTTGGAGCTTTTTAACAATGAATTGGCAAAGCCTCCTATGGCGAATAGGGGGTTTCTGATTTCATGAGCTATATATGTTGACAGTTCCCCAATTACTGCCAGTTTTTCTGATTGCTGAAGTCTTTTTTCCATTTCAGTTCTGTGCGTAATATCCCGGCGCATTTCAACGATTTTTGTGAGCAGTCCCTCCTCATTGAAAACTGGATAGGAGTAGATGCGAAAATAGTGAGCCCTTCCTTGTTTATCCACCCAGGTCTGGAGGGATTCCGCGGGTTTGCCCTGATTAAGGGTCTTTCTGAATGGACAGTCAGGGCTGTTCAGATCACAACCTGATGATGGGGCAATATCCGCGAATATCTGCCAGCAGAAAAGCCCCAGCAGCTGCTGTTTGTTTTTGCCCAGTCTTTTGCAAACGCTCTGGTTGACATCCAGAACTTTTCCTCTGGTGTCCAGAAGCAGAATATCGTCCTGGATCTGGTCAAACAAGGCGGTAAGAATGGCCTGCTGCTGAAAAAGATTCAGCCGGCATTTGTCACTGACTTCAGTCATGATCAGAAGTCCGCATAGAAATGTGGCCCCGAAGTGGTCAATTATTGAAATACCGGGCGGAAGAGTTTTTCTGAGCTGCTCAATAAGGCGCTGCTGATCAGTCAGTTCAATAACCAGATTTATTTCCGGGTGCTTGGAGAGCATCTCAGTATGGCTGTCGTAAATTTTTGCTCCCAGTTCAATGGCTCCCTGAAGCTTGGGATCATTTCTTTTTGGTTGGGCAACACCCACAAGGTTCAACTTGGGAAAAAATTCCTGAAGTTCTGTTTTTTTGACCAGTTCCAGAATAGAGCCAAAACCCACGCCTGTTCCAATTATACCTATTTCAAAACCTTTTTCCGCTTCTTCCAGAATACAGATGTGATCCTGGTAAAGATTCTCGTTTTGGTCAGACATGGCAAAAATCTCCGTGAAGCAGGCTCAAGACCTGACAGTGCCTGGTTTGTGAGAAAAATAATTATGTTTATATCCTGAGAGGTTAAAATTCGTCAAGAATATAAAAATGATGAATGACATCAAAAGTTTGTCCTGTTGCCCGGTGAGGCTTGATTTTCAATGCAAGGAGCAATAAAGGCTGTTTGCTGGAAGTGTTCAACAGCTTGTTGAAAAAGTCCTTATTAGACAGAGCGTTCAAAAATTCCAAGTGCAAGGAGCAAAGAAAGTTCAAGGTCGATGCGTATTTAGACATACGTGAGAGTTTGAACTTTTTGAAGCGACACAGCAATTGGGAGATTTTCAACGGTTTGTCAAGGTCAAAAGGGAATAGTTATAGATCCCAAGGAGGGTGAAATGATCAAAAAGAACGTGGCCATAGTGGGTGTGACCGGATATACCGGAATGGAGCTGGTGAGAATTCTCTCCACCCATCCTGGTTTTGAAATCGCGGCAGTAACCTCCCGCAGCAACGCCGGGATGGCTCTTCAGGAAATTTATCCTCATCTTGAGAACACCAGTTGCGGCTTGCTGCCGGTGACCATTCCAGAGCCGGATCTGGTGGCCAGGGATTCGGAGCTGGTTTTTTTGGCAGTACCGCACTCAAAAGCCATGGAACTTGCTTCTTCCTTTATTGAATTGGGGGTAAAAGTAGTGGACCTGAGTGCGGATTTCAGGATCAGTGACGAAAAGGTTTACGCCCATTGGTACGGTTTAAAACACAAGCATACCGGACTGCTCAAAAAAGCGGTTTACGGACTGCCGGAAATATACGCCCAGGAGATTGCCAAAGCCTCCATCACTGCCAATCCCGGCTGCTATCCCACATCTGTGATCCTGGCACTTTACCCGGCCTTAAAAAAAGGATTGGTCAAGCCCCAGGGAATAATTGTCGACAGCAAGTCCGGGGCCAGCGGGGCCGGCAGAGAACCCAGAACTGCAACCCTTTTTTGCGAAGTTACGGATAGTTTCAAAGCTTATAATCTGGGAAAGCACAGGCATACTCCAGAGATGGAGCAGGAGCTTTCAAAGGCCTGCGGCCAGGATATTGTCATAAATTTCAGTCCGCACCTGGTTCCCATGAGCAGAGGTATTTTGAGCACCTGCTATGCCTTGATTGATAAAAAGGTCAGCCAGGGCGAGATCACCCAGATGTATGAAAAGTTTTACAGGAAAAATCCCTGGGTCAGGGTGATGCCCCAGGGCAGGCTGCCTGAGACAAGATGGGTCAGAGGGACAATGTTCTGTGACCTGGGAATAGTTTTGGATGAACGGACTGGAAGACTCATCATAGTTTCCTGCATAGATAACCTGTGCCGGGGAGCTTCAGGCCAGGCCGTTGCCAACGCCAACCTCATGTGCGGGTTTGAGGCCGGCATGGGCCTTGACCAGCAGCCTCTGATGCCTTGATTGACAGGAGGAGGCAAATTAATTGGAATGCTTTTAATCCATAATAAAAGTGGCCTGGATTATGGAAACAAATAAGGCTTTAAAATACTCCAGAAAAACGGAGGTGTTTTCATGATGCTGTCCACTGTCAAGCTGACTTGTGCGTATTTTTTCCTGGAAACTCAGTATGCATTTTCTGCAACGGTAGGATGACGAATTTAAAAACAGTACACAATAAGTGCTACCTGTTAAGTAATAATGCTATGTTTTTTTTAAATTTTTGATCTATTGATACTAGTATTTTTTTTTGACTTGAGTTATAAGGCCAGCAAATATCATGCAGTATAGAGCATGTTTTTTTTGGTTAAGTTTGTAACGCAATTTATTGTACTTCAGGCGCAGCCCGGATCAGACATAATCCGGGCTGTTCAGTGCAAACCTTTTATTACAATTTGGCAAAGGGGGTCAATATGTCGCAAGAAAAAGTAGGCGCAGTCATGGTTGTCGGCGGCGGTATTGCCGGCATTCAGTCCGCATTGGATCTGGCTGACGCCGGTTATTACGTTTATCTTGTGGAGAAGACATCCGGTATAGGCGGGGTAATGTCCCAGCTGGATAAGACTTTTCCTACAAATGACTGCTCCATGTGAATTATCTCGCCAAAATTGGTCGAGTGCGGTCGGCACTTGAATATCGAGCTTTTGACTCTGGCAGAGATAGAAAAAATCAGTGGCAGTGAAGGAAACTTCCAGGTCAGTGTCCGTCAGAAACCTCGGGTTATTGACATGGAAAAATGTATCGCGTGTAACCTTTGCGCGGAAAAGTGTCCCAAAAAGGTTCCTGACGAATACAACGAAGGCCTGGTGCCAAGAAAGTCGGCCTATATCAAATACGGTCAGACTGTTCCTCTCAAGTACGCCATTGACATGGAAACCTGTATTTATTTCGTCAAGGGCGGAAACAAGGGAGTCCCGGGCGGCGGTAAATGCCGGGCCTGTGAGAAATACTGCCCAGCCGATGCTATTGATCTTGATCAGGAATTCAAGGATGAAGTCAAGGAAATAAACGTGGGATCCATTATCCTTACTCCCGGCTTTAAATCCTTTGATCCTTCTGCTTTTGATATTTACGACTATAATAACAATAAAGACGTGGTCACCGGCCTTGAATACGAAAGGCTGCTTTCTTCCAACGGTCCATGCATGGGCCATCTTGTGAGGCCTTCCGACGGCAAGGAGCCCAGAAAGATCGCCTGGCTGCAGTGT
>Ga0209498_1000005_pt1 | contig 130731 bp, 122 predicted proteins | sample WalLakDeSediment_FD_184131 | JGI IMG/M metagenome (GOLD analysis project Ga0209498, IMG submission 184131) | Lake sediment microbial communities from Walker lake, Nevada to study Microbial Dark Matter (Phase II) - Walker Lake 11/02/13 Deep... | ecosystem: Environmental > Aquatic > Freshwater >... | reverse complement strand
CTGGCTTATCGCTCAGGATATTTCAAGCCAGAATGGGGGAATAAACCTGATCTGCTCAGACAGGGTTGATCATCTGAAGGCCCTGGAAAGTCTTGTTCATTCTGATGGAAATGTAATCCTGACTGGTCAGTCAAAACATAAGGAAAGGGAAGACATCTGTAGCAGGCTAAAGGAGGGAACTGTGCAAAATCTGTTCAGCATAAGTCAGCTCATAGGTGAAGGGTTCGACCTCCCGGGACTTACGAACCTGTTTCTTGTCACCCCAATCCGGTTTGATGGGAAGCTGTTACAGATTGCAGGAAGAATACTTAGGCCAAAGGAGGGCAAGCTACCAAAGATTTATGATTACGTGGATGTTAATCAGCCTGTTCTGAATCATCAGGCAATTCAGAGAAAGAACACTTACAGCCAACTCACATAATAGATGAGTTAGCATAAACTGGTTTAATTTGGGCTTTGAAGCAGTAGGAGGCATGTTCATATATCGTGGGCATGCCTTTTCAATCTTTATCTTATCTCAACCCAGGATCACAATTTTTAGTATGATATGCAGGGGTTTAGGGGGAGAAGGGTTTTTTATAAAGTAATGTGAGAGACCCAATTCCTGAATTTCCTGCCTCAAGCTTACTGCTTTTGAGTATAAGTGAGTAGAGGCCAGATTCGTCAACCACCGCCATTCGCCGTTTCACACCAGGGGTGCCCACAATGTGTTCCCCCTTCTTCCTCATCCAATCTTGCAACGGCATCTTTGTGAGTTAGGAGGAGAAAAAAAATTCTTTACAGACAAATTAGATTATTGATATATTTATCAAAAGATTAACATCTTATTTTTATTCCTCACTTTAATATTTGTTCCTAACAAACTATGAATACAACTCATCCTCCTCCTGAACATGTTCCCAGATGTTTTCTGATTAGAGCTGTCTCGTACCTAATCTTGTGAATCATTGCGCCCGTTTTCGCTTTATAGCGTAGGCGGGCTATTTTGTTTTTGACCACATTAGATAAGCTTGGAATTGGCCTCCTTACCCAAGCAACCCATTATATTTAAATCAAAATGTCCTCGATAGGGCCAAACCCATATCGAGTTAAAAATGGAAATCACCATATATTTAAGGTGATTATTTCATAGAAATATTCATGTTTGGCTATTCTTTTTTATTCTTAAATTCTTTATGAGGAGGATTGTTATGAAGATGATAATGGGATTTATTGCAATGTTTTTTTTGCTGACAATGCTTGCTGGTTGTAACGCAACTACAGCCAAGATGGGAGGCGGAAAAGGCCATACTGTCACGGGTGCGGCAGCTGGGGAAACAGCACATGAAAGAAACCCTCAGTTAGAATATTGCACCTCTCCAATGGGGACTCTTGCTGTTCATGAAGATCAGGCTAAGGATTGGTGGAACTATTATTATAGTCGTTACCCCCAACTTGGCAGTACTGTTCCGGTTCTGCGAATGCTTATCCAGCAATCCAACTGCTTTGTTGTTGTTGAACGGGGTCAGATGATGGAAGGCATGCAGCAGGAGCGTCGCCTGGAGGAGTCAGGTGATATGAGAGCAGGAAGTAACTTTGGCAAGGGACAGATGGTCGCGGCAGATTATACTATGGGGCCAAGCATACAGTTTTCCGAAAGGGGAACCGGTGGCATGGGTGCTGCGCTTGGAGGCTTGCTTCCGGGGGTCAGTGGTCTGGCCGCAGGTTTAATTGCCGGTGGTCTTAAATCCAACGAAGCAGCCACAACTCTGCTGCTTATCGACAACAGATCCGGAGTGCAAATTTGCTCGGCAGTAGGCAATGCAAAGAATTTCGACTTTGGGCTCTTTGGCGGTGCGTTTGGAGGCGGGTTAGCCGGCGGTGCAGGTGGATTCACTAAAACCCCGGAAGGCAAAGTTTTAACAGCGGCCTTTGCTGATTCTTATAATCAGATGGTGCAAGCCTTGCGGAACTATAAAGCCCAAACCGTGGAAGGTGGACTTGGTACCGGCGGTAGTCTGGGCGTTCAGGGAGGTGCAACCGAAGCTTCAAAGGAAATTGCTCCTTAACTCTCGTCGACTAGAAAAAGGAAGAACTAAATACTGCAATAACACAAGGATAATCCTTGATAAGACCAAAACTTTTGCAAGGCAGGAGAGGAAATTCAAGGACCGCATATTAACTTTATACATCTTTAGTGATAGCCGGATTGCCAAGGTAGGGATGATTTTCATTCAGTCCATTGGGGTTTTTTTATGGTCAATTAACATCAGACTAAGGTTCTGTATTATATTTTCCCATTGACCAATGCCCAGTTATCAATCCTTTGTCATGTCAGCATAACAGCCTGACAGGCATATTCCCTGGGTTGATGATTTTTTTATTATTATTTGAGTGCCTAGTTATTCCAGAAACGTCTTCTAATAAGGTGAAGCTTCAATGTCTCATGAATATAAGGAGGTGATGAAGCTTCGCCTTTCATTTTTAAAACTTAAATAGTTTAGCAACAGGATGCATAGCAATTCTAATACGAGTTGTAATTAGGCTTACCATTGAAAATATTATAATTCAAGAACTCTCATTATTTTTTCTAAACCCTGCTCCAATTAATTCTTATTGGATATCTGACAAGCAGTAAGAGATTATTTCTGAAGATTTTGATCTTAAAGTCAAAAATTAGTAGTTTAGCTTACCCTGATTTATAACCAAAGTCATGTAAGTAAACCTTCCGATTGACGACAGAAAACTGCCATTTCAAAGAGGGGTTCAAAATTTAGTTGAATTTCGGATTAGTGTTCTCTGGTAGAGCCCCCAATCATTGGGATGAACAGAATATAAGGGCTGAAATCAGGAGGGGAGGGGTGGTTGTTATGAATGAAAAAGCGGACAAGAAATTTTATATGAATGAAGTGGGAAGAATATGTCTGTGCTTACAATGTGCTTACATAATAAAAATGGTTTAAAGTAAAAAGCACATAAGTTCTTTAAATATCTGGTGGGCCACCAAGGAATCGAACCTTGAACCTCCGGATTAAGAGTCCGCTGCTCTGCCAATTGAGCTAGTGGCCCGTGCCTGCGCCTGAAGAAAAAAGGTTCAAGCATTTGTATCTCGAACCCTTTAACAGACAGATGAAAATCTACCAATTGCTGCGTCGCTTCAAAAATTTCAAACTCTCACGTATGTCTGAATACGCATCGACCTTTAACTTTTATTGCTCCTTGCACTTGGCATTTTTGAACGGCCTGTTTAATAAGGATTTTTTCAAAAAGCTGTTACAATTTATGGTGCCGAAGGGGAGACTCGAACTCCCACGGGGGAACCCCCACTAGACCCTGAACCTAGCGTGTCTACCAATTCCACCACTTCGGCATCACAAAAGTGAATTTTTAAACCATCCTGTTTACTTTGACAAGTTTTTTTTCATAGGAAATATTTTTTTGTTAAAAATTACGGCCTGCTCAACCATACTTGATGAGCAGGATGTTTTGGTATAAAGTTTCGTCTTCTTGGCGGATTTCAATAATGACTTTAAAAATAATGTGTTAATAAATTCAGGAAGCTTTTCAGAAGATGATCCTCCATGATATCCAGTTTGCTGCACGCCAGGTGAGGGCGTCCTGCCTGACCATAGGCAACTTTGACGGTGTTCATGTGGGGCACCAGCAGCTTATCACCAAGGTTAAAAAAAGAGCCAGGCTCATGGATATATCCAGCATAGCCATCACTTTTGATCCCCATCCCCTCAGGGTGCTGCTGGACAAAAAGACTCCCCCCTTTATCACGCTTACTTCGCAAAAGCTTGAACTAATTGACGCGCTTGGCGTGGACTACACCCTGTGCGTTCCCTTTACCAGTGATCTGGCATCTCTTGAGCCTGAAGCCTTTGTTCATGAATATCTTATTGAACAGCTCAAGCTTAAAGAAATAATCATTGGTTATGACTACGCTTTTGGAAAGGGTCGCAGGGGTAACTTTGCGCTTTTGAAAGAGCTTGGGCATAAATATGGTTTTTCAGTGGATCAGTTCCCTCCGGTAATGCTTGATGGAGCCATTGTCAGCTCCACCAGGATCAGAGATCTGGTGCAAGATGGAAGAGTCTGGGATGTTCGCCCGCTTCTTGGCAGGTTTTACCGGGTTGAAGGGAAGGTTATCCCCGGCAAAAAAAGAGGCGGGGCCCTGCTTGGGTTTCCCACAGCAAATATCCTGCTTAAAGACGAACTTTTCCCAAGAACAGGTGTATACGCGGTCTGGGTTGAAATCAAAGAACAGATAAAACCTGCTGTGGCAAATATCGGATATAATCCCACCTTTGGCAATGACTACCTGTCGGTTGAAATTCACATCTTTGATTTCAGCCAGGACATTTATGACCAGCCTGTAAAGGTTCATTTTGTTCAGCGCCTGCGCTCAGAGATCAAATTTTCAGGAATAGATGAATTAAAGAGTCAGATTGCAAAAGATTGTAAGCTTGGCAGAAAAATTCTCTCCCTGCCCGAATCAATGCTTATCTGATCGCTGCTGCGCATTATTCCTGATGAGAACCCCATGACCTGATCCTGACTCGAACATTTCATGGACAGGTTTTATGGGTATTTCCACTGAAGATAAAAGGATAAATAAATGACTGACAAAAAGACCTCAGATGAACGGTTAAAAGACAAGCTCGTTTTTTTGGGGGGACTGCTTAAGGAAAAAAAGGCCTCTGATGTGCTTGCTCTTGACGTAAGCGCCTATTCCAGCGCCTTTGAAGGCATAATCATAGCCACTGCCCAGGGTAAACGCCATTGCAGATCTCTGGCTGATCATCTCCTTGTCCAGATCAAGCAAAACAATGTTGAATATCTGGGCATGGAAGGCTTTCAGGAAGGAGAATGGATTCTTATGGATCTCAATGATGTGATTGTGCATATCTTTGTTCAGGAAAGCCGTCTATTCTACAATCTTGAAGGATTCTGGACCAGGGGTGAAATAATTGATCTTGAGACGGATGGAGATAAGAATGCCTGATTCCCAAAAAAAACCAGTTCTTCTCCTTATCCTGGACGGATGGGGGTTTGCGCCTCAAGGTCCTGGAAACGCCATAAGCCAGGCCCAAACCCCCAACCTGGACATGATTATGCGAAAATACCCTTCCACAACCCTTAAGTGCTCAGGCCCATATGTTGGTCTTCCCGAAGGACAGATGGGCAATTCCGAGGTGGGGCACCTGAATATCGGCGCTGGAAGAATTGTCTATCAGGACATAATGCGAATTAATATGGCCATTGAAAAGGGAGAGCTCCATCAAAATGAAAGCCTTAATTCACTGATTGACCGGTTAAAGCCTGATGGCCGGCTTCATTTTATGGGTCTTGTCTCAGACGGCGGGGTGCACAGCCTGCAGAAGCACCTGCACAGTCTGATTTCAATTGTTTGTGACAAAGGCCTGAAAAATGTTTTTGTTCATTGTTTTCTGGATGGAAGGGACACATCTCCCACCAGCGGTGCTGACTTTGTGGCTGATCTTGAGAACTACCTGAAACAGGCAGGGCTGGGAAGAATCGCCTCAATAGCCGGAAGATACTATGCCATGGACAGGGACAAGAGATGGGAAAGAACCAAAATGGCCTATGACGCTCTGACTCTGGGGGAGGCTCTTCAGGCGCCTGATCCTGTTCAGCTGATCAGGGATTCATACGCAAAAGGTGAAACAGATGAATTTGTAAAGCCCCATGTCATTGTGGATTCAAACAACAGGCCCCTGGGCACCCTGGAAGACGGGGACGGAGTCATATTTTTTAATTTCCGGGCGGACAGGGCCAGGCAACTGACCAAAGTCTTGTATGATTCGGACTTCAGCGAATTTGAACGTCAAAAAAAGCCCAGGCTCCAAATCGTCACCATGACCAGATATGATAAGACCTTTGGCTTACCGGTTCTTTTCCCTCCGGAAAGAATGAATAACATCCTGGGCGAGGTAATCTCCTCGAATAATCTCACTCAGCTGCGCATAGCTGAAACAGAAAAATATGCCCATGTAACGTATTTTTTTAATGGCGGAGTGGAAAAGCCTTTTACCGGCGAAGAAAGAATCCTGATTCCCTCTCCAAGAGATGTTCCCACTTATGACTTTAAGCCAGAAATGAGCGTTTTTGAGGTCACGGATATTCTGGTTCAAAAAATAAACCATCAAGGCTTTGATTTCTATGTATGCAACTTTGCCAACCTGGACATGGTGGGTCATACCGGAAGCGTTCCAGCAACAATAAAGGCCTGTGAAGCAGTGGATCAATGCGTGGATAGGGTCAGGCAGGCCATGCTTGAAAAGGGCGGCACCATGCTTCTGACCGCTGACCACGGCAACGCTGATGACATGCTTGATGAAACAGGCAAGGTCAGGACTTCCCACAGCCTTAACCCTGTGCCTTTATGTCTGGTATGCGACCTTAAGAATGTGATTCTTCGTGATGACGGAATCCTGGCTGATATCGCGCCAACTGTTCTTGATCTGTGGAATCTGAGTAAACCGGATGAAATGACCGGACAAAGCCTTATCAAAAGGAAAAGATAAATGGCCGAAAAAAAATTTATCAGCCCTGTCAGGCCGGTGGGCATGGAACTGGTCATGCTATATCCATGTCCGCATTGCAAACGCAATGTTCCTTTGCTGGCCCCGACTGAACCATCCATGGGCAGCTGCGACTTTTGTAAAAAACAATTTCCATTGGTTCCTGTAGACAGCACAACTGTTCAGTATATCAAACTCATACTGCATAACGGTCAGGCGGCAATTGACCCGGAATATGCCTGAGGCCAGGATGTTAACGTGGGTTAATGAATAAAACCAAAAAGCAGGGGAAGTTAAAAACAGCGCCTGACCGGATTATATCGATACGCGGGTTTATCTTAAATAGGGATCATCCTGGCTGAGATAATTATGTACATAATCCCTGACCCCATCCTCAAGAGAATGAAAGCTCAGGGGACTACCAGCTTTTTCCAGCTTTTCCATGGGCGCACTGGTGTAGTACTGGTATTTTCCCCTTAGTTCCTCGGGCATGTCCATATATTCAATTTCAGGCTCCATATTCATGGCCTGAAATACAGCTTTTGCCAGATCATTCCAAGTTCTGGCTTCTCCGGACCCCAGATTGAAGATGCCGTTCACATTCCTTCTTTCCAGAAACCAGGCCATTGTCTCCAGGCAGTCCTTGAGGTAAACAAAATCCCTCTTCTGTTCTCCATGACCGTATTCAGGGTGATACGACTTGAAAAGTCTGACCCTGCCAGTGTTTTTTATCTGTAAATATGCCTTCCTGACAACGCTCTGCATATCTTCTTTATGGTATTCATTGGGACCGAACACATTGAAGAACTTAAGCCCCACAACGTTGTACAGAAGGCCCTGTTTTTTGACCCACAAATCAAAAAGCTGCTTGGAATACCCATACATATTCAGGGGCTTCAATCTGTTTATGTTGTCATGATCATCGGAAAAACCCTGTTTTCCGTCGCCATAAGTGGCCGCGCTGCTGGCATAGATAAACCTGACATTATTGGTCCGGCAGTAGCGGGCCAGATCCCGGGAATAATGAAAGTTATTGGCAAACAGATAATCCGCGTTTTTTTCAGTAGTCGAGGAACAGGCCCCCATGTGAATGATGGATTCAATCCCGGCAAAGCTGCCCCTGATAAGTGTGGGTAAAAAAAGATCTTTGTGCAGGTAATCGGTAAACCTGAGATTGACAAGGTTTTTCCATTTTTCCGTGCTGCCCAGGTTGTCCACGATGATGATGTCATCAATGCCCATCCGGTTGAGCTGGTGAACAAATCCGCTGCCAATGAATCCCGCGCCTCCGGTAATGATATGCAAATCCCTTCTCCCTTGTGTATATTCTGGCTGGCTGTGTCTGGATCATCTGTCCCGGCATTTTTCAAGAAACAGTTACCAGGGACATTGAATCATGACTGAATAATCTCTTCTGAACTCTGATCGCTTTGTTCAACTTATTATGGATTATAGAAAATCGTTAGTCAACTTGGCTTTCAGGGTCTGCGCAACACAGTTTCCAGATATAAAATATTTTTACAAAAAATTAATAATATCAAGCAATTATCATGTAAAAAAAGTGTTTTATGCGTATGTGTTCCATCGTATTTCCCAAGAAAAACCTTAAAAGGAGGTTGACAAGAATGATTTTTTCGGGTTGTTCCTTGTCTCTATATCATGTCTGAACCGTCCATGGAGGTAATAATGGCTCAAGGCAGGGTTATTGAAGAAGTTCCAGGTTTTTACAGGATTATTCCCCTGATCAAATTCAGGCATACTCCTGGTGTTTTTTTTGACAATGTGCCCATGGAATTTCTTCCGGAAATAGGCGCCATGGACAGGGTTCTGCATCAAAGCGCGGCGGTTTCCCCGGGGCCGGTGGGAGACGTGAAAAGGCCATGGTACATGCATCCTCATCAGGCTGACAACCTGATCGTCTTATACGGCACCAGACATGTGGACATTTTTACCAAGAAACACGGCATGCTCAGCTTTGCTGTCAAGCCCAACCAGATTCAGAAACAGGGAAAGGTTATTTATGAAGGTCCGGCCATGCTTGTCTGGCCGAGATCTGTTTTCCACAGGATAGTCAGTGGAGAGGAAGGCTCTGCTTCCCTTAATTTTGCCGTTCATTATCAGGGACTTGATATGCGGAACAATTTCAATATATACGATCTCAACACTGAGAGCGGTGAATTCAAGGTGATCAGGGAAGGGTTTATGGATCAGAATATCTAACAGGCCGTTCAAAAATTTCAATTGCTGCGTCGCTTTAAAAATTTCAAACTTTCACGTATGCTAACTAATCATCGACCTTGAACTTTTTTGCTCCTTGCACTTGAAATTTTTGAACGGCCTGTCTGATTAGGACTTTTTCACACTGCTAAGGGCACCAGGCGGTGACGGATAAATTTTCCAGGCCATGCCTATCCTTGATAATCAGAAAGTTTTGAGGCAAGAAGAGCTTTCTTTAAAAGATAACCAACTTCTTGAATGAGGTTATGCTATGGACTATTATGATCCTTCATACAGACTCGGCTCCCGGATTTTTTTCAAGCGCAGGCGCAGCAAAAAGCCGTTTTTGCTTGCCGTCCTGGTTTTCATGCTGATGATTTCATTTTTTCTTGTGGGTTTCGGATCAAATTCCTCCACAAAGCAATATACTCCCTCTCAAAGTCATGAAAATTCAACCCACTCCGAAGTAACCAGCCATCCCAGCACTGCAATATCCTCCCTGGATATCAGTGGAACCCATGCAATTAATCCAATGTCTAAAAGTGAATATCCAGCTAATCAGGATCCATCAATAACTGCACTGGATGGGCAAGAGACAGGTGAACCCATTGCTTCCATTGAGGAAAAAAGTGTTACAGTTTCAACGGGAGATACTTTGATGGAGCTCCTGGTGAGGGAGGGACTGGACAGGTCCGAGGCTCATAATGTTATTGCTACGCTGGAGAAAGTGTTTAATCCCAGAAAGATTCGGCAGGGACATGAGGTTGTTCTGGCCTTTGAATCAATGGATGAACATGGTCCCGTATTTCAGAATATGAATTTAAAGCTGGACGTCACCCGCACTGTTGAGGTGGCCCGTTGCCCGGAAAACGGATTTGTAGCCCAGGATCTTACCTTTGAGCTTGGCACAAGGCCCGTCCGGGCAGAAGCTGAAATAAACTCAAGTCTCTACAATGCCGCGGTTAACGCGGGCATGCCCATAGAAGTTTTGATGCAGATGATCCGGGCCTATTCATTTGATATTGACTTTCAGCGGGACATCCAACCCGGGGATCAGTTCGCGGTTCTCTTTGAGGAGCGCTTAGACGGCAATGGAGAATTTGTCAGAGGCGGTTCAGTGCTTTACGCAAGCCTCAATACCAGGGGCCGGAGTCTTCCCATTTATCGCTACGAGACATCGGACGGAGAGGTTGATTTTTTCAATGATAAAGGACAGTCGGTTCGCAAAACACTTATGGTCACGCCCATTGACGGGGCCAGGCTCAGCTCCGGATATGGGAAACGCCGCCATCCCATCCTTGGCTACAGCAGGATGCATCAGGGTCTTGACTTTGCCGCCCCAACAGGCACGCCCATAATGGCCGCAGGTGACGGGGTTGTTGAATACTCCGGAAGAAAAGGAAATTACGGAAATTATATCCGTTTGCGTCATCCCAACGAATATCATACTGTTTACGCACATATGAGCAGGTTTGCCTCTGGAATCCGTCAGGGAGCGCGGGTCAAGCAGGGAGAAATAATTGGCTATGTCGGTTCCACAGGCCTGTCCACGGGGCCGCATCTGCATTACGAGGTTCACCACCGGGGCAGTCATGTGAATCCGGCTACAGTTGTTTCTCCACCGGGGCGAACCCTCAAAGGTGAAGAACTGGAAAGATTCATGGCTGCCAAAAAGGATCTGGAAACACTTTTCGCTTCCCTGGAAAAATGCGAAAAAGTGGCCAGGGCGGATTGAAAAAATCTAAATCAGTCCAGAGGAAAATTTTCCACCAGGTTCCAGATTCCGCATGGGCAGCACTGCCCGCAAAATCCGCAACCTATGCATTTGTCGGCATTGGCGATTCTTTCAAATCTCCCCTGTTCAAGGGATTTTCTTTCAATGGCATTGGTGGGACAGACATTCTCACAAAGTCCGCAATCCATGCATGTGCCGCACGACGAGCATTGAGACGCGCAGCCGCTTAGATCGTTATACTCTGATGCCCTTGGGTCATAATATTCCAGAGTCATTCTGGAATAATCAATTTTTTCCGAGGTTTCACTGTATTCAATAGAGTAGTTTTTGAACCAGGAAGTCTGTCGGTCAGGAAATTTTCCTTTAATCATCGAGTCTATGGCAGTTGCCGTCTTTCTTCCCGCTCCTATGGCGTCGGTAAGAAGACCGGGCCGGACAATATCTCCAATGGCAAAAACCTTTGGATCACTGGTCTGATTGATTTCGTTAACCAGGACAAAACCGCGGTCGGTGGCAATGCCCTCAGGCAGAAAATCCAGGTCAGGGGCATCGCCGATGGAAATAACCACCGTGTCTGCGGGAATCAGTTCCTTCGTAGTCAGGATTACCCCCTCATCCGTGATTTCCCTGGTAAAGCATGGATAGCGAAATCGAGCCCCGGCTTTTTCAGCTTCTTGCCTCTCCTTGCCGAATGAGGCCGGTTCCTGGATATCGATAAGAGTTATTTCTTCAGCTCCAAGGCGGTGAGCTTCAGTGGCAACGTCACATCCCACGTTTCCAGCACCTATAATAACCACTCGCCTGCCCACATTTTGTCGGCCCTGTCTGGCGTTTTTAAGAAAGGTCAGGGCGGGTATGATTTTCTCTGACCCGGGAACAGGAATAGTCCTGGGCTTGTGCGCGCCTGTGGCGAGAACAATATATTCAAAATCACTCTTGAGCTGTTCAAATTCTTTTCCTGAAAGTTTTTGACCCAGGTAAACATGGGGAATAACCCGGCGAACCCTTTCCAGTTCTGCATCCAGCACTCGCCCTGGAATGCGGTGCTCGGGAATAGCCGTGATCATCTTTCCGCCAAGGACCTTTTCCAGATCGTAAATCACCGCTTCATGCCCCATGAGTCTGAGCTGCCAGGCCACGGAAATTCCAGCCGGGCCTCCACCCACCACAGCCACTCTTGTCCCGTCAAGGGGGGGCAGCTGGGGTTCTTTGGAACTGACTCCCTCTTTACCCAGAACAGTTATGTCCACAGGATTAAGATTGCCGGTATTCTTGGTGCAGCCCTGCATGCAGAGGTGGGGACAGAGATATCCGCAGATTGAGGCCGGGAAAGGAGTGAAGGCCAGTGCGACATCAACAGCCTCATCAACTTTTCCCTCACGGATCAGACGCCAGCGCTCCTGCACGGGGATTCCAGCCGGACAGGAAGCTTGACACGGCGCCATATATTTACGGTGTTCCCATACAGGGACATACCGACGAAGGTTCCCAGTGGTAATCAAAGGTATGGGACTTCGATCCAGATCGCTCAGATCACCAATAAGTCCCCCTTTGCCCAGTTCATTCTCCCATACTTCCCTGCGGAAATCACTCATGGAGCGGGTCTTGCTTCCTGTTTTTTCCATGGGCTTTCGGGAAGTTATGCATTGCCAGTCCTCTCTGACGGACAATTTTTCAAAAAGGCTGATCATTTTAATTTTCCCGAGGAATATCCTCAGGTTTTCTGACAGCCATTCCCAATCCTGGTCAGAAACGGGAACAAGCTTGGCATCAGCCTGGCTATAGCCCTTAATAGGTCCCCTGAAAAAGATGCTGCCTCCGACCATGCCCACGCAGGGCCGATAACCCAGGATATTTTCAGGTTCCTGAGGTTCGTGTCCGCAGATTACCGCAACCCCTCCGGCCATGAATTCGGCAAAGTAGTCTCCTGCTGAACCCAGGACCCAGAGTTCAGGCAAGGACAGCCTGGGGTTAAACTTGGTCATGGTCATGCCCCGGGAGCCAATGCTGCCTCCAATAAAAACCTTGCCCTGGGCCATGGCGTTGCAAACTCCATTGGTAGCGTAACCGTGCACTATAATCTCAGCCCCGGCGTTTAGCCAGCCGATATCGTCAGAAGCCGGCCCATGAATTTCAATCACGGTTCCAGGGGAACCCATGGCTCCGACCCTCTGGCCAGGTGATCCGGTAAGGTCAAGGACTACCTTTTCATTGTCGGTTAGAAAGATGCGTCCTCCAAGACCATGCTGACCAAAGGCCTGTATTTCTATTTTGCGGGCGCCAGAGCGCACAGCTTCCTGGACTCGTTCTTCCAGGACGCGCGAAGACACCCGGCCTGATTCGTCTTTTCCCTTCAAACGAATCGTTTTAATTGTACTCATATATTTTTTCTCCACCTATTGGATTTATTTTTGCTGAAATTCTGCCGCAAAAAAACAATCCAGCAGGGCAGCTTTGGTAAAGCCGGCTAAACCACATACTTAATCTGCAGCCTCTGGGCCGCGGCCTGGTGAGAAATGCCCAGGGCATCAGACATGCCAATGGGCAGCGATGTTGAACGCCCAAGGGGTGCCACTATTTTTTTCAGCTCAGTGTCAAAGCCTAAAAAAACATCCACCACTCTTTCCGCGACTTTTTCAGGATCCAGGCGACGGTAAAGTCTGGGATCCTGAGAAGTTATTCCCTTGGGACAGCGACCTATATTGCAGATATTACAGCGGTCTCCTTCTGTGCCCAGACATCCGGCCGCGGCCTGCATGATATACTTGCCTATCTGGACCGCACTGGCTCCAAGCATGATCAGGGCAGCGGCATTGGCCGCGAGATTGCCGTTTTTTCCTGTTCCACCTCCGGCAATCAAAGGCAGTTCATTCTGCATACCCAGTTTGACCAGATTGATGTAACAGTCTCTGATGTTTGAGGCCACAGGATGCCCCATATGATTCATGGAAACGTTGTAGGCCGCTCCTGTTCCTCCGTCTTCCCCGTCAATGGCCAGGCCGGAGGCGTACGGGTTTCTGGTAAGATTGTTCAGTACGGCCAAAGATGTGCTGGAGGCTGATATCTTGGGATATACCGGAACCCTGAATCCCCAGGCCATGCTCATGGACTGGATCATTTTGGCAACAGCCTCTTCAATGGAATACTTGGTCTGATGAGTTGGCGGACTGGGAAGGCTGACCCCAGGGGGAACACCCCGGATAGCCGCGATAAGCTTGTTGACCTTGTGCCATTGCAGAAGCCCGCCGTCCCCTGGCTTAGCTCCCTGTCCGTACTTTATTTCCACGGCGCAAGGGTCTTCCTTCATCTCAGGAATGGCGTGAATAATCTCATCCCAGCCAAAGTAACCGCTGGCAATCTGCAGGATTACGTATTTGAGAAAGCGCGAGCGCAAAAGTCTTGGCGGGCAACCTCCTTCTCCAGTGCACATGCGCACAGGCATGTGCAGTTCCTCGTTCAGATAAGCCACACCCATCTGTAAGCCTTCCCACATGTTTGGAGAAAGGGCGCCGAAACTCATGCCCCCGATGAGCAACGGGTATATTTCCCTGACTGGCGGAGTCCATCCATTTTCTCGCTGGGCCTTTATTGCCTTGGCAGGAGGCAGAACCCGTCCCATGAGTGTTCTCAGCTCGAATTCATGCCTGCCAGCGTCAAGGGCCGGGTCAGTGAGCATTGAAATCCGAATGAACTTGATCTGATCAAGGACGCTTTCCGGACTGTTGCGACGCCCTCCACGGGTTCTGGGCTGTCCTCCCCTGTCCCGGTGGAACCGCAGCATATCGGTTGTTTCAGACTTTACAGCCTCAATGGCGTTGTTGGGACAGACCATGTTGCACATGTTGCAGCCAATACAGGCATAACCAGGATCAGTACGCTGGCGGATTCCATAATACACGCTGAAGCTAGAATCCGGTTTTTCCTGGTTCCCGAAAGGGGGGACGGAAATCTTTCTTTTGCGGAATACTCCAAGTTCAATGGCATTGACGGGACAGACAGCAGTACATCTTCCGCACAGAGTGCAGGTATGGATATCCCAGCTGATTTGCCAGGGAAGGTCGCGCCGGCTTAATGTTGAAGGGGTAAAGGCTGATCTTGCCGGCATATCCTTACCTCCTTGCAGTCTGGTGAAACAATGGCAGTATCAAGATGCATGGGCTGAAAATCCTTTTTTTTATCCCGGTCAGGTATGACAGCATCCAGGCCGCAGGATTCAGATGAGAAAGCGTAAATACCCGGCTTTCCGCCAACGATTCCAGGTCTTAATTTTTTGCGGTCCTGGACCATAAACATGGTTTTGTCAGGCAAACAGCCTATGACACAGTTGGGTCCGTCAATAATCAATCTCCGGCAGGACTGTTTCAGCTTTTTAAGGAAAGCGCCATCAGGATGGTTCAGCAGGTCAAGATCCTGTAAAGGGGTAATGATATGCTTGTAGGCCTCTATTCCCAGGCCCAGTTCTTTAAGGGTGAAATGAAGGATATGGGTAAAGACCTCTGAATCCGAATGATAACCCTCATAACCAGTTACCCCCTGGGTGCTTAAGTACTCTTTGATGGGCACAAAAGCAGTATTCTCTCCATTGGTCATTGAGGCAATGCCCTGGATGAAAAACGGATGGCAGGCATAGAGGTTGATCCCGTAATTGGTGTTCTGCCGCCCCTGAGCCATGATGCGTCTGGCAAAAAGTTCTTCCCGGTCCAGGCCCAGGTACCCGGCAATATCCATGGGATCTCCCACTTCCTTGATCATTATTACATCAGGCCAGAAGCTGAACACGAACATGTCCCCGTTCTCCTGGCCCATATGGCACAGGGTCAGGCGGGTCTGGGTCATCATTCTTTCTTTTTGATCAGGGGCACAGTCCTTCCAGTTTTCCGGCGGCTCATAAACCTGAATAAGATATATTTCCCTTTTGGGTGTTCCGGGCGGGGGTTCATCCCTGACATCCAGAATCAGTCTGAACTTGGGAAGAAAACCGTTCCCGGACATGAAGTCCTCCTGCCTGCGCAGTCCAGATTGAGTGAATATTCCGGAAAGTATCGGCAGGTCCCGGAAATTGCTGAAGGGTTCGCCCAGGTCGCTTAAAAAAATTCCAATGCCTGAACCGTCATGGCCCTCCTTCATCATTTCAAGAGCCTCTATGGCTTTGATGGGCGATACCGGGTTTCGGCTGGTTAATGAGAATAGTCTGCACATATACAACTCTTTTCAGTTAATCATAGCCTCTAAATTTACATTTTTGTGACAATTGAGCAGCTGGCTGCCAGGGGCATTCTCCTGCCGGTGCCAAAGGCCATGTCTGTTATCTTTATTCCGGGAGGACTCTGGAAGCGTTTAAATTCAGCCTTTTTCACCATGGAAGCAACTGATCTGACTATATGCGGATCAAAGCCCTGAGCGCGGATTTCCTCCTGGGATAAATTGCACTGGATGAACAAATGCAGGATCTGATCCAGAATTTCATAATCCGGCAAAATGTCCCGGTCCCTCTGATGCGGGCGCAGTTCAGCTGAGGGGGGCTTTGTGATGATCTGCCGCGGGATGATGGCTGTTCCCTTGCTGTTGAGCCAGCGAGCCAATGCGTAAACCATAGTTTTGGGCACATCTGCTATCGGGGCCAGTCCGCCGCACATGTCTCCATAAATAGTGCAGTAGCCCACTGCCAGTTCTGATTTGTTCCCTGTGGCCAGAACCAGCCCGCCCAGTTTATTGGATACAGCCATGAGCAGGTTGCCTCTGATCCTGGACTGAATGTTTTCTTCTGTCACATCCTGAGCGGTTCCAGCAAAGATTTGGGCAAGAGCGGTATCATAGGAGTTCATCAGTTTATCTATGGGAATGGTCATGGTTTTCATGCCCAGATTCGCGGCAAGTTCCAGGGAATCTTCAATGCTGCCCCGGCTGGAATAAGGTGAGGGCATAATCATTCCGGTGACATTTTCAGGTCCGGCCGCCTGAACCGCCAGGGCGGAAACAATGGCTGAATCAATTCCTCCTGACAGGCCCAGCAGGGCCCTGGTAAAACCACTTTTGACCATATAATCTCGAAGGCCAATGACCAGAGCATTCCATGCTTCTGACTCAGGGGAACAATCATGGAAGCGGATAATATTATTCTCCTGGTTGTTCATGTCCACAACGAGAATGTCCTCTTCAAACTCTTTTGCAGCCGCCATTACTTCTCCGTGTTCATTCACCGCGAGGCTGCGTCCGGCAAATAAAAGTTCATCATTGCCTCCCACCTGATTGCATAACAAAAAAGGGATGTTATGCTTTTGAGCCAGAGAAACCAGCATGGTTTTTCTGACATTTTGTTTGCCCAGAGAAAAGGGAGAGGCGGACATGTTGATTATCAGGTCAACACCCAGGCCCACAAGATTCTGGACAGGATCAGCTCCATATTTTTTCTGTTGCCAGAAATCCTGGTCATTCCAGATATCCTCACAGATGGTTACTCCGATCCGCTTGCCCTGAATGCTGAAAAACCCTGGTTCATTAAAGGAAGAAAAATAGCGCTGCTCATCGAAAACATTATAGTTGGGCAAAAGGGTCTTGCCGAAAAACCGGGCTATTTTCCCCTTGATCAAAAGACAGGCCCCGTTGTGCAGGATTTTATGATCCCTGCCTGAAAAAAATGGGGTCCCCACAAGCACAGGTCCAAGACCTGCTGTTTTGGTGCACACCCACTTAACAGCATCCAGACAACTGCCAATTATCCCAGGACGAAGAAGCAGGTCTCTGGGAGTATAGCCGATAACGGCCAGTTCAGGTGTCACACAGATGTCAGCGCCATTTGCAAAGGCTTTTTCAGCGGCACTGACGATCTTTTCAGTGTTCGCCCTGAGATCACAGACTCTGGGATTTATCTGCAGCAGAGCTATGCGCATATTCTTGCCTGCCTCTAGGTTGAAACATTTTTGTGAAAAAAAACATAAACAATGAGACAAAAATTACGTTTTTGTTATATGGTGTCATGAAAATAGTCTGAAATGACTGTTCAATTCTTAAACAAACCGGCAGGTCATGTTGCTGGAAACCAGCTTCAAAGTCATGCCGTGTTCCCTTGGTTCCAGGGGAGCATCCTGTTGCCGGGAATATCCCATATCTAAACCTGGTTCAGAAAGGGATTTGTATTTGAAATCTTTTAAAGCCCTGTTCCACTATGAATTTACCGCTGTGGTTTTTTTGAAATTCAAAAACAGGATCAGGGGCATGCAAATTGAAAGCCCGGATAATGCGCTGACACTTAACAAAATTTATTAATGTTATGAATCTTTTTAACTATTGTCTAATATCAATAGCTCTTTTTCCAGCCATTATGCGCAACATATTGAAGATTATCTAAAAATGCTGAATAGTTCAAGAGTCAGGGCCAATCCCCGCGCTTTTGCCTTGTGTTGACCTTGAAGGTTATTCCAAGTAAATAAAAGCGGTTTGCTGACTTGAGTCTTTTTATCACAGCTGTTTGACCAGCCTGTGATTCCTGGAATCCAAGGGTTATGTGGCAATCAATTAATAACAGGATGATATTTCCAGGCTTTCCTGGCAACTACAGATAAAAATCAGTCAATTCAGGCGGATTGGAAACAGTTCATATTCTAAAACCTTAACATACTCAAAAAAATGCCTAAAAGAGAAGACATCAAAAAAATCATGCTCATCGGTTCGGGACCCATTGTCATTGGCCAGGCCTGTGAATTTGACTACTCAGGAACTCAGGCTCTCAAGGCCCTTAAAGAAGAAGGATATGAAGTGGTTCTAGTCAATTCAAACCCGGCCACCATCATGACTGATCCTGAACTGGCGGACAAAACATATATCGAACCCATTGAGCCGGAGACCGTGGCCAAGATAATTGCCAGGGAGAGACCCGACGCTCTCCTGCCCACTCTGGGGGGGCAGACCGGACTGAACATGGCTGTTGCCCTGGCTGATAACGGTGTCCTTGACATGTATAAAGTGGAGCTGATTGGTGCCTCTCTTCCTGCCATTCAGAAAGCCGAGTCAAGACAGGAGTTTCGTCAGGCCATGGCCAACATAGGCCTCAAGGTCCCTAAAAGCGGTATAGCAAGGAATATGGATCAGGTCAGGGAATTGGGCAAAACCACTACTTTCCCAATTATTGTCCGGCCCGCCTATACCCTTGGAGGCACAGGAGGGGGAATCGCCTATAATATGGAGGATCTGGAGGAAATATGTGCCCAGGGCCTGGCTGCCAGTCTCAAAAGCGAGGTCATGCTTGAAGAGTCGGTACTGGGCTGGAAAGAATTTGAGCTTGAGGTCATGCGGGATAAAAATGACAATTGCGTGATTATCTGTTCCATTGAAAACGTCGACCCCATGGGCGTTCATACCGGAGATTCAATAACAGTGGCTCCGTCCCAGACCCTGACAGACCGAGAATACCAGCTCATGCGCAACGCTTCAATCGATATCATGCGCGAAATCGGGGTGGAAACCGGAGGTTCCAATGTTCAGTTTGCCGTGAATCCGGATAACGGTGAAATGGTGGTGATTGAGATGAATCCAAGGGTTTCCAGATCATCAGCCCTGGCCTCCAAGGCCACCGGCTTTCCCATTGCCAAAATCGCGGCCAAACTTGCTGTGGGTTACACCCTGGATGAAATCCCCAACGACATAACCAGGGAAACCATGGCTTCATTCGAGCCCACCATTGACTATTGCGTGGTCAAAATACCCAGATTCACCTTTGAAAAATTTCCAGGCGCCAAGGATATTCTGGGCACGTCCATGAAAAGCGTGGGTGAAACAATGGCTATTGGCCGAACCTTTAAGGAAGCCATGCAGAAAGGTTTGCGCTCCCTGGAAACCGGCAATATCGGACTGGCCTCCAGTTTTAATGAAGATCTCCCGCCTCTGGAAGAGATTAAAACCTTGCTCCGGGTCCCCAATTCCCAACGCATCTACGCTATGCGCAATGCCATTTTAAGTGGTATTTCCACGCAGGAGATCTATGAACTTACCCGGATAGATCCCTGGTTCATCCGTCAGCTGGAAGAGCTGGTTTCCTTTGAACAAAAGCTCATCTCTTTCAGAACAAAACAGAGAATATCTATAAATAATCCCCAGCTGCATACTGTTCTCTCCCAGGCCAAAAAGCTTGGTTTTTCCGATAAACAACTGGCTCTGGTATGGGAAAAATCCGAGGAAGATATCCGCAAGATCAGAAAAAAGCTTAATATTGTCCCCACCTATTATCTTGTGGATACATGCGCTGGAGAGTTTGAAGCCTATACTCCATACTTTTATTCAACCTATGAGCAGGGCAATGAGGTCAGGCCTGAAAAAGCCCGCAAAATAATGATTCTCGGAGGCGGACCCAACCGGATAGGACAGGGTATTGAGTTCGACTATTGCTGCGTGCACGCAGCTTACACCCTCAAAGAGATGGGGATAAGATCAATAATGGTCAATTCAAATCCTGAAACTGTCAGCACTGACTACGATACTTCGGATTTTCTGTATTTTGAGCCTCTTACCTTTGAAGACGTGATGAACATCATTGATTTTGAAAAGCCTGATGGAGTCATCATTCAATTCGGCGGGCAGACTCCCCTTAATCTGGCCAACGCGCTCATGAAAGCCGAGGTTCCCATTCTGGGCACTTCTCCCGACAGCATAGACCGGGCTGAAGACAGGGAAAGGTTTCAGGCTCTGATTAAAAAGCTGGGTCTCCTTCAACCGGCCAATGGAACCGCCAAATCATTCAAGGCTGCAGCAGCCGTTGCTGATCAGATAGGTTATCCTATTGTTGTCAGGCCTTCTTATGTTCTGGGAGGTCGGGCAATGGAAATTGTTTACGATGAGGAGCAGCTGTATTCTTATTTTAAACAATTTGTTGTTGTTTCCCCTGAACATCCCATTCTTATCGACAAATTTCTTGAACATGCCATAGAAGTTGATGTTGACGCCCTTAGTGACGGTGAAGATACGTATGTTGCGGGAATAATGGAGCATATTGAAGAAGCCGGAGTACACTCGGGAGATTCAGCCTGTGTATTGCCTCCCCATACCATTGACGCTGCAGTGGTTGAAGAAATTAAAGAGCAGACCACAAAGCTGGCCATGGAACTTGGAGTCATCGGTCTGCTCAATATTCAGTTCGCCATTAAAAACGGTCAGGTTTATATCCTGGAAGTGAACCCCAGAGCATCAAGGACAGCCCCATTTGTGAGCAAGGCCACAGGAGTTCCTCTAGCCAAAATGGCTACCAGAATTATGCTGGGCGCAAAATTAAAAGAACTGGATCCCTGGTCTTTATGCACAAAAGGCTACTATTCAGTTAAAGAGGCGGTCCTCCCCTTCAACAGGTATCCGGGAGTGGATGTCCTCCTGGGTCCTGAAATGCGCTCAACCGGGGAAGTCATGGGCATTGATGACAACCTTGGCCTGGCCTTTATGAAAAGCCAGCTCGGGGCGGGGCAGATGCTTCCCGAAAGAGGCTGTGTATTTATTTCGGTCAATGATTATGATAAGCAGCACTGCCTTGAGCCCACCTTAAACTTTATTGAGCTGGGATTTGACATCCTTGCCACCAGAGGAACAGCCGCTTTTTTGAATCAAAACGGAATTCCGGCAAAGGTGGTCAACAAGGTCTTTGAGGGCCGGCCCAATGTTATTGACAGCATTAAAAACAAAGAAATACAATTGGTTATTAATACTTCCTCCGGCAAGCAGACGGTTACCGACTCTTCATCCTTGAGACAGGCAGCTGTTTTATACAGGATACCCTACACTACAACCATTACCGCTGCCAGAGCGCTGGCCCTGGCCATAAAGGAAAAATCACACCTGGGGCTGGGGGTCAAAAGCATGCAGGAATATCTTTCACTGGTATAAAACATGAAAAAAGAATTTTGCGGACTCTTTGGCATCTACGGTCATACCGAAGCCGCTAGAATGGCATATTTCGGCCTTTACGCCCTTCAGCACCGCGGCCAGGAAAGTGCCGGAATAGTTACCTGGGATGGGAAAAAAATAAGGGAACAGAAAGGAATGGGTCTGGTGGCTGATGTTTTCAGTGAACATCACCTGGGGCATCAGCTTAAAGGCAATATCTCCATGGGTCACATCAGGTATTCAACCACTGGAGCTTCCCTTATTCGAAACTCTCAGCCTTTTCTTGTCAGATTCAAGGGAATGTCCATTGCCGTTGCCCATAACGGTAACCTGGTTAACACATATGAACTGCGCAAGGAATTGGAAGAACACGGTTCAATATTTCAAACAACAATGGACAGTGAAATAATTGTCCATCTTATTGCCAGATATATGAACGGAAACTCCTTTGAAGCAGCCTTGAAAAAGGCCCTGGGCAGAATCAAAGGGGCATATTCCCTTCTGATTCTTGCCAATGACAAGCTCATAGCCATCAGAGACCCCAACGGGTTCAGGCCTCTGTCCATAGGCCGGCTGGGAGATTCTTATGTTTTTGCGTCAGAAACATGCGCCTTTGACCTTGTGGAAGCGGAATACCTCAGGTGCGTGAAACCTGGGGAAATAGTCGTCTTACACAAGGGCAGTCTTTACAGCTCGCAATTTACACAGGTTGAAGACCTGACGCCCTGCATCTTTGAACTGATCTATTTTGCCAGACCGGACTCCATTGTGTTCAATGAGGAGGTCTATCAGGCCAGGAAAAAGATGGGCATGGTCCTGGCCAGCGAGTCTCCTGTGGATGCTGATTTTATCATGCCCTTTCCTGATTCGGGCATGTACGCGGGAGTAGGCTATGCGCATGAGTCCGGGCTTCCCTTTGAAATGGCCATGATCAGAAATCATTACGTGGGCAGGACCTTTATCCAGCCATCCCAGGATATGCGTGATTTCGGGGTCAGGGTTAAACTCAATCCTGCCAGGAGCATGATCAAAAACAGCAGGATTATTATTGTTGAAGACTCAATAGTTCGTGGAACAACCATCAGGACCAGGGTTAAAAAACTCAGGGAGCTTGGGGCCAGGGAATTGCATATGAGGGTAAGCTGTCCTCCCATCAGATTTCCCTGTTATTACGGCATAGATTTTTCATCCAAAGGCGAACTTATCGCAGCCAATCACAGCGTGGAGGATATTGCCAGGTATATCGGCCTTGATTCTCTTTACTACATGTCCATAGAAGGTCTTCTGTCCTCCGTGGGCAACCAGAAACAATTCTGTCTGGCCTGCTTCAACGGGCAATACCCGGTTCCTCCAGGCACCAATTGCAATAAACTATGCTTTGAATGGTAAAATGACTGATTTAAAAAGCAGCTGGCTGGAACTGGCCGCAAAAGTCTTTGACATTGAAATTGAAGGCATACAGGCAGTTAAAAAGGATCTGAATGATTCTTTTTGCCTGGCCCTGGAAGAGATGTCCGGTTGCAAAGGCAGGATTGTGATCACCGGAATCGGAAAATCAGGCTTGATCGCCAGGAAAATTGCCGCCACTCTCAGCAGCACCGGCACTCCTTCTTTTTTCCTGCACCCGGTAGAGGGAGCACATGGAGATATGGGCATGCTTACCAGGGACGATCTAGTCCTGGCAATATCCAACAGCGGTGAAACTCCTGAAGTCAACTCCATCATCCCCAGCTTCAAGGCCCTGGGACTCAAGGTCATCTCCTTAACTTCAAATTCAGACTCCACCATGGCCCGACTGTCCGATATACTTATCCTGGTGAGGGTGCCCAGGGAAGCGTGTACCCTGAATCTTGCCCCTACAGCCAGCACAACAGCAGCTCTGGCCATGGGCGACGCCCTGGCTGTCTGTCTTATGCAGAGCAAGCATTTTGAACAACAGGACTTTAAAAAATATCATCCCGGAGGATTTCTGGGGCAAAGGCTCAGGAAAAACATACTGGAGCTCATGCATACCCGGGACATTCCTCTGGCCGGGGTTGACACAAACCTGGAGACAGCGCTGAACATACTAAACGCGGGTGGCTTCGGAGTGGTTTTCATAGTGGACCAGGAAGGGTTACTGGCAGGCATTATTACTGATGGCGACGTCCGCAGGATGGTCTGCAAAAAGAATTTTAACCCTGGATATTTAGTAAAAAACCATATGACCAGAAGTCCACTCAGGGTTAATCCAGATTTTTCTGCTGCACAGGTACTGGATATCATGGAAGAAAATGCGGTAACGGTTCTGCCCATCGTGGATGAGAACCAGCGGGTTCTGGGGCTTATTCACCTGCACGATCTTTTGGGCAAGGGTAAGTATAAATTTTCAAAATAAGAATTGGACTGCCTTTTTCTGCCTCTGAAAGCTTATTTATGCACTTTTTCCCCTTGACAATTTCTACAGCCACCTCAAAACTGAAGGGTACAACGGATCTTTTCTTCCGGCAAAAGATGTATTGCGGTTTCCCGCCGGTACACTTACCATCTGCGGTTAACTTTGCTATATTGCCTGCGGGTCAGCGGATCTGATCATTGGTATAACCGGCTTTGTCTTTAAGGGACTTAAAAATATCCGGCAGCTGATCCTTGTGTCCGGGTTTGAATGTAAAAAATTTACCCGCGGATTTTCATTTAATTTTTCTATACCCTTTGTATTAGATGAATATCTGGAAGCAATTTTTTTCTCAGCTGAATTTCTCAACAGAATCGCAATAAACATTATTGTGTTTAAATAACCTCAAAGAATGATTATGAAATTTTTAAAAATATTTTTTCTGCTGATATTTTTTCTGTTCATTGCTTCCACAGGTGCGCTTGTGGTTGTTTACAAGTGGGCTGCTCAGGACCTGCCCGACTACAAAGACATTACTGACTACAACCCGCCTCTGGTGACAAAGGTCCTGACCAGGGACGGTGAGATTCTGGGATATTTTTACAGGGAAAAACGTTTTCTAGTTTCCATGAATGAAATGTCGCCCTGGCTCGTCAAATCCTTTCTGGCAGCGGAGGATTCGGGGTTTTACGAGCATGAAGGTGTTGAGCTGCTTGGCATAGTCAGGGCAGCCATTCAAAACCTCAAGGCCAGGGAAATAGTTCAGGGGGGCAGCACCATTACCCAGCAGGTCATCAAGTCGCTCCTTCTGTCTCCTGAAAGGAGCTATACCAGAAAAATGAAGGAAGCCATCCTGGCTTACAGGCTGGAAAATCATCTGACCAAAGATGAGATTTTGACCATTTACCTCAACCAGATATTTTTGGGCGCGGGAGCTTATGGCGTGGAAGCAGCAGCCAGGGACTATTTTGGCAAACAGGCCAAGGACCTGACCCTGGCCGAGTCATCCCTTATAGCTTCCCTGCCAAAGGCCCCCACCAGGCTCAATCCTTATCGCAATCCCCAGGGAGCGAGACACAGGCAGATCTATGTTCTTTCCAGGCTCAGGGATCTGGAATGGATTACCCAGGAAGAATACGACACAGCCATGGAAGAGCCTTTTGAGCTTGAGAGGATGCCTGATCCTTCCTGGCAGCATGGACCTTATTACCTGGAAGAGGTCAGACGCCAGCTTATCCGGATGTTTGGCGAAGACAAGGTTTATGAAGGTGGACTTGTAGTAGAAACCAGCGGTGACATTAAACATCTGGATGCGGCCCAGTCAGCTCTGCGTCAGGGTCTTATAGAATCCACCAAGAGAAGAGGGTGGCAGGGCCCTTTGGATAATATCCATCCTGAAGACCGGGAATTGTTTCTTATGGGCCAGGTGGTTGACTCTGATGAACTTGAGCAGGGGAAATGGTTTCAGGTCGTGGTTACAGATGTCAGTCAGAACAGGGCATTGATCAGCTTTGGAGAGCTCAAGGGTGAAATTGATGTCTCCACCATGTCCTGGGCCAGAACTCCTGACCCATCCAGGGCTCCTGAAGAAGTAAGAGCCATCAGCGACGCGCGCGTGGTTTTGAAAGAGGGTGACCTTGTCTGGGCTTCATTAATCCAGGAGAAAGATGATGGGTCTGGTTTATGGAGTCTGTCTCTTGAACAGGTACCAATTGTGGAGGGGGCCATTCTTTCGGCAGATCCCAGAACAGGAGAAGTTCTGGCAATGGCCGGAGGATATGATTTTCATCGCAGCCACTTCAACAGGGCTACTCAGGCCAAAAGACAGCCTGGTTCAGCCTTTAAGCCTTTTGTTTATTCCGTTGCCCTGGATAACGGATTCACGCCCGCGTCCATTGTTCTTGACGCGCCTATAGTATATGATGACTACCAGACCATGACTACCTGGCGCCCTAAAAATTTTGAAGGCATCTTTCATGGTCCGACGCTGCTTCGAGACGCCCTGGTCACATCAAGAAATCTGGTCACCATCAGAATCGCCCAGCGTATTGGAATAAATACCATGATAAGCAGATTCCGTGACTTTGGCATTAATGAGGAATTTCCCAGAGACCTGTCCATTAGTCTGGGTTCTGTTCCGGTAAGTCTTATTGATTTGTGCCAGGCATACTCGGTCTTTGCCCGGGACGGATCTTACATTCCCCTGCATCTGATAAACAGAGTAGCTGATTCCTGGGGCCAGGAACTTTATAAGAACCAGGACCAACAGGTCATGGCTGTAAGTCCTGAAAACGCCTACATCATAACCAATCTGCTGCAGGAAGTCGTACGTGACGGCACTGGATGGCGGGCCAGGGTCCTGGGAAGACCTGTGGCCGGAAAGACCGGAACCACCAATGATCAGAACGACGCGTGGTATGTCGGCTATTCTCCATATCTCATCACCGGAGTATATGTGGGATTTGACCAGCTCACTCCCATGGGTAAATATGAAACCGGTTCAAGGGCCGCTTCTCCCATCTGGGTCAACTACAGGCTGCAGGTGGAAGAGGACTATCCTGTTCAGGACTTTATCCGTCCCCCGGGAGTGACAATGGCCAGGATAGATCCAGTCACAGGACTTCTTGCGCCGTCTGATTCATCAGAAAGCTATTTTCTGCCCTTTCTCGCGGGCACGGAACCGTCCCAGAGAAGCGCCCGCATAGACGAACCTGGCAGGACCAGGCCCGCGGGATCATCCGAGGAAGACCTGTTAAGGCAGATATTTTAGAAGCTGAACCGTTAATGAACAGTCTTCTCTCACAACTGCGCTTCCTGGCCAGGGAATCTTGTCATGCCTGGATCGAGCTGCTGAAAATAATGATTCCCATTATAATCGGGGTCAAGATTATTTCAGAGCTTGATCTTCTGCACTACTTTGCCTCTGTTCTGGAACCTCTGATGCTCCTGATGGGCCTGCCGGGAATAATGGGTCTGGTTTGGGCTACGGCCATGCTCAACAACATCTACAGCGCCATGATTGTTTTTGTGTCGCTGCCTGAGAGCTTTGAACTGACCGTTGCCCAGGTAACTGTTCTTTCCACAGCCATATTAATGGCCCACGCCCTGCCCATAGAACTGAGAATAGCTCAGAAAGCCGGGACAAGGTTGATATTTCAGGGAATCTTCAGGATGACCAGCGCCCTGATTCTGGGAATTTTTCTTAATCTGTTTTACGAATGGGGGGGATGGCTGCAAAATGCCAATACAGTGGTATGGCGTCCTGATCCCCAGCCTGACGGTCTGATTTATTGGGCCCTGGCCCAGCTCAAAAACCTTGCAGTTATTTACCTGATAATTTTAACTCTTATGAGTCTGATCCATATTCTCAATCAGATAAGGGCCACTGAGCTTTTTGTCAGGCTTTTAGCTCCTGTGCTGAGGATTATGGGCATAGGCAGGGAAGCAGCCACCATCACCATTGTGGGTCTGACCATGGGCCTGGCTTATGGAGGCGCCCTGATCATCAGGGAGTCCAGGTCTGATAAAATAAAAAAACAGGATATCTTTTTTTCCCTGACCCTCATGGGCATCGCCCACAGTCTCATTGAGGACACCCTTTTGATGATGCTTCTGGGAGCCCATGTTTCAGGAATACTTTTGATCAGGCTGGTATTTTCCATCTGTCTGATTTTTATAATGGTCAAAGTGTGGGCAATGCTGCCTGAAAATTTCATTCACAAATACTTATACCCCGTAAGCAAAGTTGAGGTAAGAACATGAGTCTAAACAAAGAATTGCTGGAGATTCTGGCTTGTCCCAGGTGCAAGGGGGATCTTGAGCTTGTGGACAATGAAGAGGGACTGAAATGTGGGAGATGTTCAGTAGTTTATCCAATTAAGGAGGAAATCCCAATCATGCTCATTGATGAGGCTGTGCCGGTTGATCAATGGGACAGTGGCGTTCGAGAGAAAAAATAACATGGCCCGGAAAAAATCCAGGCCGTTACCTCAAGATCTGAAGCTGCAGCCTGGCGGGGCGGACAGCCATGTCCATCTGGATATGGGAAGCCTGGCCAATTGTGTTGACCAGGTGCTTGCCAGGGCCAGTTCTTGTGGAATATCCACCCTGGGCAATGTTTTTCTGGGCCCTGGCGCTTATGAACAGGGAAAAGGCCTGTTTAAAAAGCATGAACAGGTTTTTTTCATATTGGGCGCACATCCCCATGAAGCCAGGGCATTTATCCCTGATACGGCAGCAGCAATCATGAGGGCTGTTAAAAAGGACGGCAGAATAAAGGCTGTAGGAGAAATCGGTCTTGATTTTTTCTATGATCACAGCTCTCCGGCAGATCAAAAAAAAGCATTTACCGCCCAGCTGGAAGCAGCCAAAGAACTGGATATGCCAGTGGTCATCCATTCCAGGGACGCCTTTCGCGAAACCGTTGAAATACTTCTGGACATGGGATTCAAAGATCGTCCTGTCCTGTGGCATTGTTTTGGTCAGGGGGCTGAACAGGCCAGGGGGATAATGTCTTTTGGCTGGCAAATATCTGTTCCTGGGAGCGTTACGTACAAGAAAAACAGCTTGCTGCGGGAAGCTGTGCGAATAATTGATCTTGACCGGCTGCTCATTGAAACCGACTGTCCTTTTCTGGCACCGGAACCCTATCGAGGCAAGGAGAATGAGCCGTCTCTTCTGGGGTTTACAGCCATGAAAATTGCGGAAATAAAGTGCGTGGACGTAAATGAACTCTGGCTGAAGTGCGGTGAGAACTGCCGCTCGTTTTTCAGTGCCGGATGATCCTTCTTGATGACAGGTTCAAAGACCTGTTGCTGATTATTGAGCTTATGACCCGCGATCTTGAGTTTTTCAGGCATATGTTTCAGGGACTCTGTTCTCTGTCAACCAATGCCCTTGTTGTCTCAGCCAGACGCTGGGACAGGGCTGAAATAATTTTCATTGATACCTGTGGATAGTCAGTAAAGATTTTCTGTAAATGAGCGCCCGGATAAACCTCAAGGATGGAATTACCCAGAGATCGAACACTGGCGCTTCTTTTTTCATTGAGAATGGCCGCCATTTCTCCAAAAAATTCGCCCTGATTCTGAAGAACCGTCAGTTTATGACCCCCCTTGGACACTTCAAGCCCCTTGTCAGTGGAGACAATCCTGAATATTTCAGTGTCGTATTCATTTTCACGGATTACCCATTGATTTGGCTGGTAGGATCTGATGTCTCCTGAAAAATGATGAGCAGGGACATTCCCTTGCCTGGCATCAGTCCCTGCCCAGAAATCAGTGAGCTGTCCAAAGATGGAATTGAGGATTTGTTTTAGAACAATGGGCTGGATTCCAAGAATATCCAGCAGTTCCAGATAGGAATACTTGGAAAGCCTGACTGTGTCAGATGGTTTTGCTGAATAGAGATAACTTCCTTGCGGGGAAAAAAGAGGTTCAGCCCCCAGGACCGATTCCGGGCCAAGCTGCATGACCAGTTCTTTATCCCTGTATATATCCACAGATCCTGACAAAACAATATAAAAACAATCAGCATTGTTGCCCTGGGCGAACAACTCCGTGCCCCGATCCAGGGTAATCACTGAGTGGTTTATATCGCTGGGGGTAAATGTCTGGCGCATTATCTGAAGCTGATTTCTCTTAGATCTCTGGCCTGGAAACTGATCCGTCCCCAGTCGGTCTGCCCCAGGAACCTTGTGCCCGGGTTGATATAAAAATCCATTTCATGGTCATTGATAAAAATCACCTTGGCCAGAACCTGATCATCCTGAAGATAAAAACGAACAGTGCTTACTTTCCCAAAGTCAATGCTTGCTTCGGCAGGCCCTGCTTTTGCCGGAAGAAAGGTTGATCCATCCACGGATATGTTCTGCACCTGGTAACTATTGCCGGATTCATCAATGATGGTGGCCTGGAAAAGTCTGTCCGTTTCAGACGTGCTTGGTCCAAATCCTCCGGTCCCGGACATGCCCATGCAGAACAAGCCCAGAAGGATAAGAATAAAGAATTTTCTGGTCATGATTCTCTCGTTTGAATAAATAATTTTGTATAGTCTTTGAGGGTAATGATAACCGCCTCGATTGAGCCATGGTTAGAAGGCTGTTGAAAATCTCCCAATTGCTGCGTCGCTTCTCCGGCACCCACTCGAGATGTCAATAATAAGATGCGCCTGAATAATCTCAACTCAAGTGAATGCCGGATTGCTCCTTGCACTTGGAATTATTGAACAGCCTGTCTAATAAGGGCTTTTTCAACACGCTGTTAAGGGTGACCCCCAGCATTGTTTTTAAAAACAATCTTTAAAAACATCTCCTCACCTGCGCTTGAGAAAAATTCATCAAGCTCATTCTCAAATCCGTACCCGCATACCACCTGAACAACTGCTTTATACTTGTCAATAACTGTCAGATAAGCCAGATTATCCCGGGATTCAAGCAAAAATTTAAACAAGGCTATGTCTTTTCTCATCAATTGAACATAGGTTCTGCGGGAAAACACGTTCATTAAAGGATCTCAGCACCGTTTTCATTGATTAAAACCATATATTCCCACCGCACCCCGCCCCAGCCTGGATAATAAAGGCCAGGTTCAACGCTGACGATCATCCCGGGTATGAATTCGCCTTTTGCATCAGGCCCCAGGCTTGGAGGCTCATGGGTTTCAAGGCCTATTCCATGACCAAGGGCATGGGTAAAGTGTTCAAAAACGCCTTTTTCTTCAAAAAAAGAACGCACCAGGCCATAAGCCTCATTAATGGGCATGCCTGGTTCAATCTTTTTTATAGCCAGGTCCTGGGCATCAATTACCAGTTCTTTGGCTGCCCTGAATTCATCCGATGGGCTGTTTCCTATCCAGAAGGTTCTGGTCTGGTCTGAGCAATAATCATTAAGCCTGCATCCCATGTCTATGAGCAAAGGAGTGTTGTCTTTTACCGGGATGTCCCTGGGGATGGCGTGGGGCAGAGCCGACCATGGACCACCAGCTACGATGGTTGAAAAACTCAAACCCGAGGCTCCGCTTTCCCGGAACATTTTTTCCGCGGTCCAGGCTATTTCTGTCTCTGTCATGCCGGGCTGCAAAGTGCCTTCAATCAGTTTGAATACTTTATGGTTGAGGTTGCAGGATTTTCGCATAATCCTGATTTCGTCTTCATCCTTGATCTGGCGCATTTCCTCCACAAGTCCCTTGAAAGGCGCAAGCTGGAATTCTTTTTTCAGGCTCTCATAAAATTCATAACTCATCCATTGGGATTCAAATCCAAGGTTTTTTACGCCTATCTTTTTCAAAAACTCATTAATTTTTTCAAACTTATTCCTGGAATAAATGAAAATATCCTCAAGGAAAAAATTTTCCCGTGCCGCCTCCAGGTAACGCGGATCAGTCATTAATGTGGTCTTGTCAGGAGAAATGAGCAGATAGCCTGAACTTTCATTGCACTGGGGATCAAAGAGTTCAAATCCGCTCAAATAAAACCTGTTGGCCGGGCTTTGAACCAGCAGGAAATCAATGCCCTGTAACTGCATTTTTTCCCTTAACTTCTGCCTGCGAAGAACATGCTTATTTTCCATTAGATTATCCAAGGCCCAGAGATGACAGTATGTTCCGGTTTTCATTCCATCCAGGACTGACCTTTACCCAGGTCTCCAGGAAAACTTTTTTCCCAATCAAGGATTCTATTTCCTTCCTGGCTTCCATACCCGCTGTTTTGAGGACATGTCCTTTTTTACCGATGACTATGGACTTATGGGAGTTTTTCAGGACACGCACAAGGGCTCCAATCCTGACCAGGTTGTCCTGTTCTGTCCAGTATTCAATTTCAACAGCCAATCCGTAAGGGATTTCCTGACGGGTTTGCATGAACAATTTTTCCCTTATGATTTCCGCGGCCATAAAACGTACAGGCAGAGTGGAAATCTGATCTTCAGGATAAAGGGCATCTCCAGGAGTCAGGAGGGATTTTGCTTTATCCAGAAGTGCGTCGCAGCCGTCTCCTCTTAGCGCGGAAACAGGGAATATCTCTCTGCCTGGGAAAATTATTGCCAGTTCTTTCATGACCGGCAATATGATTTTTTTGTCTTTTATAATGTCCACCTTGTTCGCCGCGACGAGCACATGGGCAAAGTGCATGACTTTGTCCTTTAAAAGGGTCATCTCTTTTTGGACAAGATGGGGTTTTCCGGCGTAACGGGCAATATCCACGAGGATTATAATCACATCAGCGGACATAAGTCCTTCCATGGCCGCTCTGTTCAGGAATTCGTTCAGCCTGCCTCCTGCCTTGTTTATGCCCGGGGTATCCAGAAAAACAATCTGAAAGTCCTTTCCCGTCAGGATGCCGGTTATCCTGTTGCGGGTTGTCTGGGGTCTGGGAGTGACAATAGCCACCTTTTCTCCAACCAGTTTGTTCAATAAGGTTGATTTGCCGGCATTGGGCAATCCAGCCAGGGCAATGGTACCGAAACGGTGGTTTTGAACTGTGTCTTCAGTCAAATTAATTCTCGTTTTGTCTGGAAAAGTAAAGACTAAAAATTGATAATCAGCTTGTGAACATGTGTTAACAGCCTGTTACGGGGCTCAGGCTTTTTCCGGGCTCAAATGGCCCTTTGAAATCTCATCAAATTTTGATATTCTGTCAATCCTCAATAAAGAACGGTTCCAAAAATGTATTTCCGGGCGGTTTTTTTTCTTGAAAATATTTAGAAATTATGGTTGGTTGAATAAATGATGCGCGCGGTTAAACCCGGGGATCAACCCATGATTCTTTGTGAAAAAGGATTCCAAAGAATGTAGTAACAATAAGTTCTGATAGAGCATTGGACTGACGGGAAAAGACAATTTGCTTAACAGCACCAAAACATCAGGAGATGAAGATGGCCAAAATAAAAATTCAGGGAATGACATGTGAACATTGCGTTCGCGCGGTTACCAATGCCCTTTCAGGAGTGGAGGGAGTCACCAACGTCAGGGTCAGCCTGGAGAACCATGAAGCGGTTTTTGATACTTCAGGCAAGGTTGATATGGAAAAAATCAAAAAAGCGGTTGAAGAAGAAGGTTACAAGGTTGTAGGGTAGCCAATAATTCCATCAGACCTGAGACGATAAATAATTCCATGAGTTACGGAACTTTACCCGGTAAAGATGGATTTTTACGGCTTCAGCCACTTTTTTTGACTTTTTCACTGAGCAACGGCTGAAGAATTATGAGGCTGGGTTTATGAAACAAGATTATTTCATGAATTCAACCGGTGTTGCTCAGTGATGAAAAACACTGTGGAGATAATATGCAGGAAAAAAACCTGGAATCCCTTAAGGAGATATCAGAGGTATTCAAGTTTGAACTCTGGCTGCGCTTTTATTTTATTGAGGAAAGCAACGGCAAGTTGAGTATAAACCTTGATGATCAGGTAATTGAAAAGATGGAGGGAGAGTATGGACATTTAGCCAGGCTCGCCTCAGCCCTTAAAAATACTGAATTGAATCCTGAGGTCTGCCGGAAGGTTATTGTGGAGCATCTTTTGGATCAGTTTGAAGGCAAGAAATATGAAGTCGGACATATTCCGAAAATGCTGGATAAAGCGATCTTTAAAACTGAAATTCAGCTTTTCAATGCCTGGACTCATATTTTTGAAGCCCAGCTTGATAAGACCATCTTAAGCTTTGACAAGTGGAAAGAGCTTTATGATGAATGGAAAAAAACGGAAAGTGCTAAGGATATCGGGCTGTCCCTTAATATGCAGGGGGTTCAGAAAGAGGGACAGGCGCAATCCAGAAAGACAAACTGATTTTTCGCGACTACTGGAGTATTCTTCCTGAACACAGCTTAAACGACAACCACTTTGTGGGCGTCGGTCACATAAGCTCATGCAAGGGTCTTTAGTGATCACCGGATGTTTTTCTCACGGCAAGAGACATTTTGAGATTATCATCTCTGACTTGTCAGTTGCGCGGCCATAGCCTCTTCAACTGATTTAACCACTTCTGCCGGATCCAGATGATCCCCTCTCTCATGCAGCGCCATAATCAGGTTGATCTCTCTCTGGATCAAAGGCTGCTTGATATTGAAGTAGGACTTCCAGGAATTAATGGCCTTCTGGACATTGTTATCCATGGCATGGCTAAGGCCGGTGTACAGAGCGACAAAATGATCTCCTGGTCTTATTTGATTGAGCTTGTCCCATGCCTGTCTGGCTTCTTGGGTTTGATTAAGCTTCAGCCGGCAAAATCCAAGCTTGCGCAGGGCCTCAGTGTGCCCCGGCTCTTTTTTCAGGCAGGAGGCATAGAGTTCTGCCGCTTCATGATATTTCTCTTCCCTCAAAAGCCAGTCAGCTTTGATAATCTGGGGATGAAGACCAGATGTTTCATTCTCCATGCCCTGCCGTCGGTCATGCCCCATTAAGCTCTTAAGCAGATCTCTTCTTGAAAGCTTGCTGATGTTTTCCTCCTTGTAAAGACCAGTGTTTTCCTGCGGTTAAACTGGATGGTCATCCATGACCGCAGACAAAGGAGTTCCCATTGATCCAGGATTCATGGGCTGGGATTCCGGTTTGTCCTTTGTCCATGCCATAAAAATAATTGAGAACACCAGCCGGAGATAAACAGCAATTTGTATTGATTTTTGAAGCCCACTGGACTAGGAAAAAAGACATGTCGGGATGTGGCTCAGCTTGGTAGAGCGCAGCGTTCGGGACGCTGAGGCCCGGGGTTCGAATCCCCGCATCCCGACCACTTACAGGCCAGTGCTTTTGACCATGATCTTTTCTTTTTCACTTGGCTTTTTATTGTGAAAGCCCACCGGACACCTTCCAAAGCAAAAATAAGCAAAGCCCATATCGCCAATAATGTTTGGAGAATATAGATTGCGGCCGTCAAATATTATGGGCGAAGCAAGCTCTTTTTTTATCCGGCCAAAATCTGGATTTCTGAATTGATTCCACTCGGTAATAAGGGCCAGAGCGTTTGCTCCCTTAAGGACTTCATACTGCTCTTCAACTATTTCCACCAGGGGGTTGCTTTTGAGCTCTTGCGCTGCTTTCCCTCCGGCCTGGGGATCATAGGCCCTGACGCGCATGCCCCTGGCAGTCAATTCATTTATGATGTCCATGGACGGAGCGTCCCTGATGTCATCAGTATTAGGCTTAAAAGCCAGTCCCCACATAGCCATGACCTTTCCTTCAACCCCACCCTGGGGTTCAAAATATTCAATTATTTTATGGGCAAGCATTTTTTTTTGATCCTGGTTCAGGTTGTCCACTGCTTCCAGCACCCTGGGTTTATACCCGAAATCAATGGACGTGCCGATGAGGGCCTTGACGTCTTTGGGAAAACATGACCCCCCGTAACCAACCCCTGGATAGATAAAATGATACCCTATACGATGATCCGAACCGATTCCCACTCGAACGTCTCCGATATCAGCGCCCACTTTTTCACATATATTGGCCATCTCATTGATAAAGGATATCTTTGTGGCCAGCATGCAATTGGCGGCATACTTGGTCATTTCAGCACTGCGCACGGACATTATGATGAGCTTGTCCCTGCTTCTGGCAAAGGGGGAATAAAGGGCCTTCAACAGCTCGGCCACGCGGATATTGTCGGTACCCACAATGACCCGGTCAGGCTTCATAAAATCAGAAACAGCGTCACCTTCCTTTAGAAATTCAGGATTGGATACCACGTCGAATTCAAGGCTGATGCCCCGTTGATCAAGCTCTTCCTCAATCAGGGACTGAACCATGTCCGCGGTGCCCACAGGGACGGTGGATTTGTCCACAATTATCTTGTAATGGGTCATGTTTCTTCCCACATCCCGGGCCACCTGGCTGACATATGAAAGATCAGCCCGGCCGTCATCTCCAGGAGGAGTGCCAACGCAGATAAAAACAAAAAGACTGTCTGAAAGGCCTTCTCTGATGTCTGTGGTAAAATGCAGACGGCCCTGTCGGCTGTTTCTTTGAACAAGCTCTTCAAGTCCTGGTTCGAATATATGGACCTTTCCATTATTCAGACTCTCCACAACCTCTGGATTGATATCCACGCAAAAGACCTTGTTTCCCATTTCAGCGAAACAGGCAGCGGTCACCAGTCCTACATATCCTGTCCCAACTATGCATATGTCCATTAAGCTCTCCAGCAGATAATTTTTTTTGAAAGGTATTGTATTTTATGGATACTTTCAACCCGTATTTTCCGGATAAAATCAGGCAGAATGCCGGCGAATAAATTCCGGTTCTTCAGGGGTTGCCAGGTTCAGCATGAAAAGAACAGTACTCTTTTTTGTCCATCTGGTGCGTGCGGGTGTTTTAAAAGAAATGCTAAACCATGGCCGCCCTGGTAAACCCTCGAACTGAATTAACCAGAAACATGTTCGGGCAGTGCTTAAGTTCTTCCAGCTTTATGATCCTTTCCTTGACCATTCCGGAACTGATCAGGAAATGTCTGTACGTGCCAGCCAGAAGCCCGCATCTGACAGGGGGGGTGTAGAGTGCTTTTCCAATACTTACTATAATATTGGCTGTCAAAGATTCAGTTACCTGTTCATTTTCATTCCATAGTATCACGCTGTCCGCATAAGGATTTACAGGCACAGCTTGAGTATAAACCTCCCTGCGGGTTGTTTTATGGAATAAAAAAGGATCTGTATTGTCTACGGGCTTTTGAGCAGGGCTTAGACTGACGGGCTCAGACAGGGGCTCAAGGTTTAATTTCTGTATGCTGATCCGGCCTTTTTTATTTGCCAGCAAACGAATCTTCCAGCATTTTGGCGGCAGAAGCCTGGAAAAATCATTTAACCTGTCTCTCACATCCTGAATATCAAGTTTAAAATCAAAATATCCAGCCGAAGATTTGAGCCTGTTCAGGTGGGCCTCAAGGAGGTGGTAACCACCTCCCGGAGTCCAGAGCATGGTTTCCACAAGGGAAAATAAAGGATGAAATCCGCCCAGGGATTTTGCTTTGATCCTGCACTCATCCCATTCGCTTTTGGCTGTGGAATCCCATACGATTCCTCCTCCCACACCATATTCAGCCTTTTTGTTCATCTTGTCCACCAGCACAGTCCGGATGGCCACATTGAACTGGCTCTGGCGGTCAGGGCCAATATAACCAATAGCGCCGGTGTATATGCGTCTGGGGGAAACCTCCAGGCCGGCGATAAGATTCATTGTCGAAGCCTTGGGTGCGCCCGTAATGGAAGCCGGAGGAAACAGGGCCCTCAGGATGGGAGGTATCCTGGCCTTTGTCCAGCATCTGACCTCAGAGGTCATTTGCCAGACCGTGGGATATTTTTCCACGGCAAAGAGTTCAGAAACCTGCACGCTTCCCGGATCAGCCAGGCGACCCAGATCATTTCGGACCATGTCCGTGATCATGACATTTTCAGCCCTGTTTTTGGGGCAAGTTTTCAGCATCCTGGACTGGGCTTGATCATCCCAGGTCCGGCATTTTCTTGGAATGGTACCCTTCATGGGCCTGGACACAAGAAGGTCCTGATCCAGTCTGAAAAACAGTTCCGGCGAAAAGCTGCAGATTGAGTGTTCTTCGGTATTTACAAAGGCGGCAAAAGGAGGGTCATGAGTATTGGCAAGGATGTTGAAAAATGGCCAGGGATCATGCTGAAAATCCGATCTCAGGCGAAAGGTATAATTGACCTGGTAAGTATCTCCCTGTTGAATATGTTTTTTAATTATCCGAATTTTGTTCTGGTATTCATTGTAATTCAGCTCGGGAATCCAGTTGATCTCCGGGAAGCCGGCACAGCAATTCCTGAGTGTTTTCCACTCCTGAACATAATCATAGATCCCAAACCAGAGCTGAGGAAAATGACTATCATCCCTTATCATAAAGGCGTCATCAAAGGCACGTCCAGCTTCATATGAAAGAAAACCTGCAGCATACAACCCTTTTGAATTGATCAGTTGGTCTACGCGATAAAGGGCGTCAATCAGTTCCGGCTTGGAATAACTTTGGATCACTTCCACTGGATGCTCAAAAAAAAGCCATTTGTTCAGAGGCTGCACTCTCAGAAGGATACTGTTTTGGCCTAAAGATTCTTTCAACTGCTTTACTAACTTTATGTTATGGAGAATTCCTTCAAAGGAGTTAATTAAGCACAACAATGCCCAGGTTAAGGTAGGCGGCAAATCCGACCCATAGGGCGTATGGTACAAACAGCAGGGATGAGGTCTTGCTTACTGGCCAGGCTAATCTGATAAAAGAGATTATCAAGACAAGCAGGACAATAATATCCATCAATGCAAGTCCAGGCCTTTGCAGACCAAAGAACAGCCATGACCAGACAGCGTTGACAACCAGTTGTCCTCCCCAGCAGATCATGGCCGGATTCTTCAGGCTGCGGACTTTATTCCACAAGATCCAGCCAGCTACAGCGATCATCAGATAAAGGGTCAGCCAGACAGGGGTAAATATCCACCCTGGAGGGGTCAAAGGGGGCTTGATCAGTTCACCGTACCATGGTCCAGGCCTGAAGATTGCGCCGAACATGGAGGTAATTACCACCAGGAATAAAAAAACAATTAATGCGGGCATGTCAGGACTCCGGATTTTTGGGCAAATTATGACTGTTTTGTTAACAGATTTCATAACACATAAGATTGAAGAGATAACTGGTCAAGCTGATTCAATTTTTTGAGTCGCCGGGGCATTCCTTTGGCAGTCCTTTGGACAGTTTTCTGACACAAAAAACAGGTTTTCATTAGAGTGATATTTTGAGGCAATTGCCTGCATATTGCCGCAGGAAATGAGCATTAAGACTAAAACACTATGTTTTTTAACAATAAAACGGCTATGTTATGGTGCAAGACTTAAAGCAATCTATTGACATTATCTATGGGATGATTTTTATACTATAATCTGAGCCAAAACAATAGGTCCTATAATACCTTTTGGTCATGATCCTTGTTTTATAGATGAACAAGCAGAGGATACTTTAACGCCGTGAACATGTTCTTGATGGACCAGGAAATATTCCTGAGGCTTGGATTTTTTCTGGGCATATTCTTGGTCATGGCCTTTTGGGAAACACTACTGCCAAGAAGAATTCTAAAACAAAACAAGTTGAACCGCTGGCTGAACAACCTGGGGCTGACCTTTTTCAATTCCTTTCTGCTAAGGATAGTATTCCCGGCAGCCGCGGTAGGGGTAGCCTTGCTGGCAGGTCAAAGAGACTGGGGCTTGTTTAACAGGATTGACATGCCTGAGTTACTGGCCGGCATTATCTGCATTATTATTCTTGATCTTGCCATCTACACCCAGCATGTAGTTTTTCACAAGGTTTCCCTGTTCTGGCGACTGCACAGGATGCACCACACTGACCTTGATATTGACGTTACGACCGGGGCAAGATTCCATCCTGTTGAGATTATTCTTTCCATGATCATTAAAATGGGGGTGGTGCTGGCTATTGGCGCTCCAGTCTGGTCAGTCATTGTTTTTGAAATTATTCTCAACGGGACTTCAATGTTCAATCACAGCAACGCGTATATAAACCAGGCCATTGAACGTTTTCTCAGGCTCGTGGTTGTTACTCCGGACATGCACCGGGTCCACCATTCAGTGCTCATCAGGGAAACAGACAGTAACTACGGTTTCAATTTTCCCTGGTGGGACCGCTTGTTTGGAACTTACCGGGACCAGCCCCAGGCCGGACATGACAAAATGAACATCGGGCTGGCCAATTACCGCGACCCTAAATGGCTTCAGTTCCAATGGATGCTTCTGACCCCTTTTTCCAGTAATTATCGCTGATGATTGTTAAATAACATGACTAAAAGTCTCATATCGGCTTGACATTAAGTTTTACCCGCGTCCTCAAACAGGAAAGGGCAGTGACCAGGTGACAAATTATACTTTCCTGCTTGATGAAAGATTATCTCCTTCAAGAAGATACAGACATCTTTCGGATGACAGACATTGAACTTTACCGCGTGTATGCAAAATAACCAACCAGATCTTATTGATAGAATTTGCCCTCCATGTTTAAGATCCGGGGTTGACATTGAAAAAAAGCAGGAAAAGGCCGACCATATCCGTAATTGTTCCTGTTTACAGGGAACATGAGGGAATCAATCCACTAATCAAACATCTGGCTGAAATATTTCCTCTGGAAAAGCACGAAATAATTGTGGTTGATTGCAGTCCGGAACAGGAAACAGTCACTGCTCTTGATTTTCCAGGAGTAACAGCCATGAGTTCAGACATGGGCAGGGGTAGACAGATGAATGACGGAGCCGCAAGGTCTACGGGTGAGATACTTCTTTTTCTCCACGCGGATACCATTCTTCCAGAAAACGCATCAGAGCTGATCACAGATGCCATGCGGGATCAGGGTATAGTGGCCGGATCATTTTCCCTTGGAATTGATTCAGAAAAATGGTCCCTCAAGCTTATTGAACTTTTCGGCAATGTCCGTTCATGGTGGACCAGGGTCCCTTACGGGGACCAGGCAATCTTTATAAGCAGGGATCTTTTTTCTCAAATCGGCGGGTTCAGGGACATGCCCATCATGGAGGATCTGGAGTTGATGACCAGGCTTAGAAAACTGGGGAAAAAAATCTTTATACTCCCGGATAAAGCCATGACCTCACCCAGGAGATGGGAAAGGGAAGGGGCCCTGCGCGGCACCCTCAGGAACTGGCTCATCCGCGTCCTTTACCATTGCGGTGTCTCTGCTGAAAAGATATCCGGCTATTACAAATAAAGTGCTTTTTTGAGGTTTTCGCTGATCAGCCTGCCGACACAGCTTTTTTAAACTGATTTTCCGCGCGGCATGGAACCAGCCGCTGTTTTTTCCTGTTTGATTTCCAGTCATGTAAGTTTTTTTACCTTCCAGCGACTAATCTTCATAAACTTCAGGACATTTTCCAGGAAATAAGCCATCAGGAGGAAGACATGAGCAAATATAATGGAAATAAAAAAATACCAGCCGGAAAGAGTGTGTCCAGGTTGGCCTGGATTTTGTTGTTTCTACTCTGGACACCCTTGAGCGCTCAAGGCGCATGGGATTTTTCCAGACACAGCATCCCGCCCTCGGATATTATCTCGGGCGGCCCTCTCAGGGACGGAATCCCGGCCCTGTTTCATCCTGATTATCTTCCGGCAGGTGAAGCCCGGTTCATGAAGGATAATGAGCAGGTTCTGGGCGTATTCATCAATGATGTTGCCCGGGCGTATCCCTTGAGGATTCTTTCCTGGCATGAACTGGTAAATGACGACTTCGGGCCGGATCCCATCCTGGTCAGCTGGTGACCGCTGGCCTTTGCGGGAGTAGTTTATTCCCGCATGGTCCAGGACCAGGAACTGACTTTCGGAGTATCCGGCATGTTATACAAAAACAACCTGCTTATGTATGATCACCAGACCGAATCCCTGTGGCTGCAGGTCAAACATGAAGCAGTCACCGGCCCCATGACCGGAGCAAGACTGAAAGTTCTTCCCTCCACTGTGACTACATGGGAGAAATGGAAGCGTACCCATCCTGAAACCACGGTCTTGTCCATGAATACCGGATACAGCAGGGACTACACCAGAGACCCTTACGCTGATTACTACAGAAGCAGCCGGACTATTTTCGATTTTGTCCGGGATATACTTCAGGGGCATGAAGCCAAGGAGCTTGTGGCCGGCATCAGCCTGGAGGATTACAGGAAGGCCTATCCTTTAGAGGCGCTGCGCAAAAAAGGCAGGATCATTGACATTCTTGGCGGGCAGGAAATTGTTCTGGAAATAGACCCCCATACGGATATTCTTGCGGTAACCGACCATCAGGGGAACAATATTCCGGTCATTGTTACCTACTGGTTTGTATGGAAGGATATCCATCCTGGCTCTCTGCGGTTTGACTTTTAGGGGCTTGCTTTTCAGTGGAATAACCGGCTTTTGGAGGGACGCGTCTGCCGGCCCTGAGCCTTGTACTCATGCCTGACTATTTTTAACAGGGTTTGAACATTATGCAGTTGATAATCAAGGAAAGCGCCCGGGAATTATTCAGGGAGGCGGGAGAACATTTTGCACGGGCGGTTCTTGAAAGCACCGGGCCAGTTTTTTCAGCAGCCCTTTCTGGTGGTTCTACCGCCATGGGTATGCTCAAGAAAATGAGAACTGATCCCCTTGCATCCCGGATCCCGTGGTCAAAGCTTGATTTGTGGTGGGTGGATGAAAGATGTGTGCCATTTGAGAGCCCTCACAGCAACTTCGGTAACGCCCGAAAGGACCTGCTTGACCATGTACCCTTGTCAGCGGGGCAGCTTCATCCAATGCCTGCGCAGCAGGAACCCCGGCAGGGGGCAATGGACTATGAGCATGAAATGATAAGCGCCTTCGGCCTGCTGGATAGACAGCTGCCGGTTTTTGATCTGATATTCTTGGGGGTAGGGCCTGACGGGCATGTTGCATCTCTATTTCCCGGGTCTGAGGCCCTTGATGAGAGGAAAAAGCTGGTGACCGCGGTCAAGGGAGGAGATCCAAATGTTTATCGTCTCAGCCTGACCCTGCCCGTTTTGAATCAGTCCAGGCTGGTCCTTTTTGTGGTTTCCGGAGCAAAAAAAGCCGAAACACTCAGAAGCATATTCTCTTCAGCCGGGACAGGGGGTCTTCCGGCTGCGATGGTCAATCCGGTTCAAGGGCGGGTTACATGGATTGTTGACCGGGACGCGGCATCGCTTTTGCCGATACAGCCCTAATAATTGGGACTTCAAGTTACCTGCCTTGATTGTGGTTTAGGTTAACGGACTCTTGGCAGGTCAAATATGCAGTGATGGCGAAAACCAGACATGAACCTGGCCTTGCACTGAAGCATACATTGTGGATAGTCCATATGTCATGAAAGCAAGATGAATTATAGAACATCTGCTTTCGGGCGAGAATGAATTCGTATCTCGGCCTTAGCGACTGTTACGCATAAGTGCGAGATTAGGCATCCCATGCCAGGTCACAGATGAATGTAGGGGCTGTCAGTTCATTGTTTGTTTTCTATGGCTTTCTTGAGCTGCAGACCCAGAGAGCCCAGATTGCTTTTTTCAGCACCGGCATATGACTGCCATTCATCAGACTGAACAGCATCAGCCGGAACTAGAGTGATGCGCCTGCCCGCCTCATCAACTGATTCTATGGCAACCATGACCTTTTCACCGGGTTTTTTGTTTTCCAGAGTTGAATCCTGGGACCGGTTGAGCATGGAGCCGGGAATAAGTCCTACAACTCCTGGTTCCAGAGCCACCAGCAGCCCGAAACTTTCTCTTTTTTCCACTTTCCCTTCGACTCTGGCCCCTTTAGCGTAAAGTTCGGCCACACCTTCCCAAGGGTCTCCTTGGGCATCGCGAATGCTTAGAGAAACCCTCCTCTCATCCGGATCTATAGCCTTGATTTTCACCCGGACTTTCTGTCCAGGCTCAACTTCATCCTCAGGTTTGTTTACTCTTTTAAGATAGCTCATTTCACTGATATGGACCAGACCTTCTATGCCGGGTGATATCTCCACAAAAGCCCCAAAAGGGGCGGTTCTGGTGACTACACCTCCAACTACGCTTCCAGGTTCAAAAAGATTATTAATATTGTCCCAGGGATCTGCCTGGGCCTGCTTCATGGACAAACCTATACGAACCTGGCCTTTTTCTTTTTTCTCCATACCCAACAGTTTAACTGTTACTGTATCTCCCAGGTCAACAACTTCACTGGAAGCAAGGTTTCTGGACCAGCTCATTTCGCTGACGTGAACCAGACCTTCCAAACCAGGCGCTATTTCAACAAATATTCCAAACGGTTCAATCCTGGTTACCTTACCCCTCAATTCATCGCCTGGCTGGACCTGCTGAGCAAAGCTCTCAAGGGATTCAGCCTGTTCTTTATCCAGCAGGGCTTTTCGGGATACAACAATATTGCGCCCTTTTTCCTCCACCCTGCTTATGAGAAATAAAAAAGTTTCTCCCACCATGGCCGATGCATCATGAACCATTCGATTATCAATCTGGCTCATGGGGCAGAATGCCAGATGATTCCCCATGACCTGAACCCTGAAACCGCCTTTGCAGGTCTCCTTGACCTTGCCCTGGACAGGTATCTCCTGCTCCATGGCCTGTATAAGCTGCTCCACACCTCCCTGGGTCCCAAAAGATGATGCCAGGCGAATTTCGCCCTGGCTTCTGGATATAACAAACAGTTCAACAATGTCTCCTTCCTGCAGATTTAGGTTGCCATCCTTGTCCAGCAGCTCGTCCTTGTCAGCCACACCATCTATCTTGCTTCCGGTATCAATGTATACCTGTTCCTGGCCGATGCTGATGACTTTTCCCCGCACCTTGTCTCCGGGCTTCAGTTCAGATCCTGCAGCCATTTCTGATTCAGCCAGCATCTGGGAAAAGCTCTTCTCTTCAATCCTTTCTTCAGCCATAGAAAATAATCTCCTGATGTGTATTTTTATGTAAACACTTGATAGAACAAACAAAAAACAATTGATAGAACAAACAAAATAATTTAAAATTATACGTCATAAAAAAACTAAACTCAACAAGCAATATTGGACTCGGAAAGGGGAACAACTGATTCAGTGGCTGCTGCTCAATATTAATACGCATTGATGCATGTTCTTTTTTTTCAAAAACGCTAAACAGAAGCCATAAAACAAGGGCTCAATCCGGTCAGCGGTGTAAGGAATCAGATTTTTGTGCGACAAAGATAATAGATGGAAAATAAACCAAAAAGGAGCGTAAGCATGGATACTTATTATGATCCCAAAGATCTGACCGCTTTTTCAGACATGGGAAAACAGGCCCCTGAGCTTGCAAAGGCTTTTTTTGAGTATTACAATAAAGTATTTGCGGAAGGAGAACTCTCAGAAAGAGAAAAGGCGCTTATCGCCCTGGCAGTGGCCCACGCGGTTCAGTGTACTTACTGTATTGACGCCTATACCCGGGCCTGCCTGGAAAAAGGCTCCAACCTGGACGAAATGACCGAGGCGGTGCATGTGGCTACGGCCATCAGGGGGGGAGCTTCCCTGGTTCATGGTTTGCAGATGCGCAATGTAGCAAGCAAACTATCCATGTGATATTATTCTCACCTAATTAAATTCTGGCTGAATATGAATAAACACTTTGCAACCGACGATACCGTTTTTTCCGGGCAGATTAAACCTTTTGCCCAGACACTGGCCGGACACGGTCTTGAGATCAGGCGTGAAGAAACCTCCACTCTGCAGATCAATACAGGCCTTGTCTGCAACCAGTCCTGCGCTCACTGTCACCTGGATGCGGGGCCTCACCGGCCTGAGAGCATGGATCTGATCACAGCCGAACAGGTCATTGATTATGCCTCCAGAAACAGGTTTGAAACAATAGACATCACCGGCGGGGCTCCGGAACTGAATCCGCACATCAGCATGCTGGTTTCAGAACTCAGGAAACATACTTCAAGACTTTTGTTCAGATCCAACCTGAGCGCCCTGAATAATGGACAAAATGATGACTTAATGGGCCTGCTCCAAAAAAACCGGGTTGTAATTGTTTCCTCCTTTCCATCCATCAACCAGTCCCAGAGCGATGTTCAGAGAGGAGAGGGTGTTTTCGTTAAAAGCATTGATGCCCTTCAAAGGCTTAACAGTCTTGGATACGGCAGTGCTGAGAACGGTCTTGAGCTGGATCTGGTATCCAATCCAGCAGGTGCTTTTCTGCCTCCCTCCCAGGAGCAGGCCGCGAAAAGGTTCAGACAGACTCTGCAAAGGAAATGGGACATAACCTTCAACAACCTTTACTGCTTTGCCAACGTTCCTTTGGGCAGATTCAGAAAATGGCTGAAATATTCCGGCAATCTCAACCCTTATCTTGAACACCTGATTTCCGCCTTTAACCCCTGTTCTGCCGGAGGAGTCATGTGTAAAAGCCTGATCAGTGTTTCCTGGGACGGTTATCTGTATGACTGCGATTTTAATCTGGCAGCCGGGCTGCCCATGAACAGGCGTAAAACCCATATTTCCGAAATGCAGGGAAAGCCTTTGCCAGACACTTCCATCGCCCTTGCCGACCATTGCTATACCTGCATGGCTGGGACAGGTTTCACCTGAGGCGGAAGCATCCAGTCCTGAGTTCAGGAAAAATAAAAGGAGAAATCATGGCCCACAAATATGACTATGATCTGGCAATCATGGGCGGCGGTGCGGCCGGTCTTACCGCCGCCTCAGGCGCGGCCAGGCTGGGCGCCAAAACCGTGCTTATTGAAAAGGAAGAGAAACTTGGCGGTGACTGCCTGCATTACGGGTGTGTGCCCAGCAAGACCCTGATTCATTCGGCAAAGGCCCTGCATACCATAAAAAATTCACACAAATTCGGCTTGCCCAGGGTGGAACCCGGACCAGTGGATTTTTCCCAGGTCAGGCAAAGAATTCTGGATGTTATTTCCACCATCCAGAAGCATGATTCAGAGGAGAGGTTCTGTCAGCTTGGGGCAAAGGTTTTGTTCGGTAATGCCAGGTTCGTGGATGAGCACAGCGTTCTGCTTGGCAGTCAAAAGGTGTCCGCTGCAAAATGGCTTATTGCCACGGGTTCTTCTCCTGGAGTGCCGGCCATCCCGGGCCTGGACAAGACGCCTTATATCACCAACAAGGAAATTTTTTATCTGGACATTCTTCCGGAGACCATGATCGTTCTGGGCGGAGGGCCCATTGCCGTGGAAATGGCCCAGGCTATGAGCAGGCTGGGCGTAAAAGTATCAGTTATTCAGAGAAGCGACCAGATCCTCACTAAGGAAGACAGGGATATGGCTGATGAACTTTTGGGAATTCTCAGGGAGGAAGGGATTGATTTCTATCTTGGGACAACAGTTGCAGGAGTCAAAGATCTCGGCCGGCAAAAGGAGATCCTTTTTAAACAGGCAAATGGAGATGAAAAAAGAGTCACTGCTGATAAAATCCTTGTTGCCATGGGCAGGACCCCAAACACTACCGGCCTTGATCTGGAAAATGCCGGGGTTGAATTCGGTCCCAAGGGAATCCAGGTGGATGCCAGACTGAGGACTTCTCAGAAACATATCTTTGCCGCCGGGGACATAACCGGTGATTATCAGTTTACCCACGCTGCCGGGTATGAAGGCGGGATAGTATTAGCCAATGCGGTTTTTCGGCTGCCCAGAAAAGCGGATTACACTTTTCTTCCCTGGTGCACCTACACTGACCCGGAACTGGCCAGCGTGGGCATGAATGAAAAAAGGGCCGCCCGGCACGGGATTGATTATAATGTCTGGACCGAGGAATTTTCCGGAAATGACCGAAGCCTGGCCATGGGCAACACTGCCGGAAAGATCAAGATGATCCTGGATAAAAAGGAAAAATTAATGGGGGTCCAGATTCTGGGCCCGGGTGCCGGGGAACTTATAAATGAATGGGTGGCGGTTTTAAGCGGTAAAGTAAAGCTTTCAACCCTGGCTTCGGCTGTGCATCCCTATCCCACCCTTGGAGAAATAAATAAACGGGTGGCCGGATCATACCTGGCCCCGAAAATATTTTCCGATAAAATTAAAAAGGGTCTCAAGTTCTTTTTCAGCCTTAAGGGGCGGGCCTGTGAGTGAAATTGCAGGTCACTGATTTTTTTGAATGGCCAGTATAAAATAGGGTATTTATCAATAGTAATTATACTATTGATCATGATTTCAGACAACCTTCGAGCCTTCATCCTGTCTGGCTTTCTGTTGCTGCAAACTCCCTGGCGTGATCCCGTAAGTCAGAACCATCAAACTTTAATCAAAGTCCGGGCAGGGTGCTTATGGTCGAGGTTCTGACTAACGGGATCATGGCCGGTCAAACATGCAGCAATGGCTAAATCCAGACAGGATGAAGGCTGTTTTGCGATTGAGGTCAACAGGATTTAGAAAAAATCCATTATATGTGTCGAGGAATCATAGATAACAACCTGGAGATGATTATGAGAATTGCAATGGCAGGACTGGGCAGAATGGGCATGAACATGGCAAAAAGGCTGCTTCAGGGCGGACACGAGGTTGTGGCCTATAACAGGAGCCCTGAAAAAACAGGAGAAATAGCTGATGAGGGCGCTAAGGCGTCATATTCACTGGAGGAGATGACTGAATATCTGAGTCCACCAAGAATAATATGGCTGATGCTTCCGGCCGGCAGGGTCGTGGATGATCATATTGAGCAACTGAGAGAAATACTGGCCCCCGGGGATTTAGTTATCGACGGCGGAAATACCTATTACAAGGATGATATCCGCAGGGCATCATTGCTTGGGGAAAAGAACATTCTTTATGTGGACGCCGGTGTCAGCGGAGGGATCTGGGGACTTGAAAAAGGATATTGCCTGATGATCGGAGGGCCAAGGGAGGCATATGAATTTCTTGAACCCGTATTCAAGACCCTGGCCCCTGAACAGGGCTATCTTTATTGCGGATCCAGCGGAGCCGGACATTTTGTAAAAATGGTCCATAACGGCATTGAATACGGTATGATGCAGGCTTACGGAGAGGGATTCCAGATCCTGGATTCCTCGCCGTACGCTCAAGACCTGAAATATTCAGAAGTGGCCCATCTCTGGAATCAGGGAAGCGTTGTCCGGTCATGGCTCCTGGAGCTTGCGGAAAAAGCCTTTGCCTCGGACGAGAAGTTATCCAGTATCCAGGGATTTGTGGACGATTCAGGTGAAGGACGGTGGACAGTGCAGCAGGCAGTGGAAACAGGGGTCAATGCCCCGGTCATCACCCTGTCCCTTATGAACCGGTTTCGCTCCAGACAGAGTGATCCCTTTTCCGACCGGGTCCTGGCGGCATTGAGAAAGGAGTTTGGAGGGCATGAGGTCAAGGAGGCGGCATCTAAAAAGAAAACCTGAAGATTATAACCTTATCAGTGAGACTCGTTATGAACAAAACGGAAAAAGCATCCCTGCAGGTTATGGGCACAGTCAGCTGTCCGGTTCCGGACAGACCCGCAGCCCTTGACGCCTGCCCTCCCGACCAACTGGTTGAGCCCTGCACCATAGTCATTTTCGGGGCTTCAGGAGATCTGGCCTTCAGAAAGCTCATCCCCTCTCTGTTTGATCTTTTTGTCAACAACAAAATGCCTGACAGATTCATTATTGCGGGTTGCGCCAGGACCGAAATGGACAGTCCGGCATTTACAGCGCAGGTTAAGGAGGCCCTTGGGGAAAAGGCGGAAACTGACAATGAAAAATGGCTGGAGTTTGAAAAGTCACTGCATTATCAGCCCATTGAGTATGATAGCCTGGAATCCTACTCCATCCTTAAGGAGTATCTGAGAAAACAGGAAGATAAACAAGGCATTCTCCCCAACAGGATTTTTTACCTGGCCATACCTCCCACCCTTTACAAAACAGTCGCCCGGATGCTGGGAAAATCAGGACTTGCCCATGAAGATGAGGTTGGTGGCTGGTCCAGGATTGTGGTGGAAAAGCCCTTTGGCCATGACCTGGCATCAGCGGTTGATCTGGACAGGGCGATTCACAGTCATTTCAAAGAACACCAGATCTTCAGGATTGATCATTACCTGGCCAAGGAGACGGTACAGAATATCATCATGTTCCGCTTTGCCAATTCCATTTTCGAGCCCATCTGGAACCGCAGTTACATAGACCAGGTACATATAACCGCGGCTGAGGCCCTGGGTGTGGAGCACAGGGCTGGTTATTACGAGCAGGCCGGGGTCCTTCGGGACATGTTTCAGAACCATATGATGCAGCTTCTGTCCCTCATGGCCATGGAACCGCCGTCCCTGTTTATGGCTGAAAGGGTTCGCGATGAAAAGGTCAAGCTGTATCGTTCCCTGCGGCCCTTTCCAGTGGACAGACTGGAGGATTACCTGGTTCTGGGGCAGTACGCCCCTGGAAAGATCAACGGCCGGGACGTCCCGGCATACCGTGATGAACCAGGGGTTAGTCCTGATTCATTGACTCCCACTTACGCCATGCTCAAAATTTTCGTGGACAACTGGCGGTGGCAGGGTGTTCCGTTTTATCTTTCTTCAGGCAAAAGGCTGAAGGAAAAAAGGACCGAAGTAGTTGTCCGGTTCAAAGAAGTCCCTCATTCCATGTTTCGCCCAACCCTTGGCCATTCCATAACACCCAACAGCATGACTTTCGGAATATATCCTGAAGAAAAAATATCCCTGACCTTTCAGACCAAGGTTCCGGGAAGCCGTGTCTGTCTGCGTCCGGTGACCATGGATTTTCATTACAGCGCGGGACATGAGGGATCAGCCATTGACGCCTATGAAAAGGTCCTTCTGGACTGCATGAGCGGCGATCAGATGCTTTTCTGGAGACAGGACGGAGTGGAACTTTGCTGGTCCTTTCTGACCCCCATACTTGAGAAATGCGAAACATGCGGCAACCGGGCTGAAATGCTTAAGTTTTACCCGGCGGGAGGCCAGGGGCCAGAGGCTCTGTCCATGCTGGGGACACCTTCACAAAATACTTAAACCTGAATCCAGCATATATTTGGTGGAACCTCGGAAAATAATTTAATTTAAACTAAAGAAGTTAATAAATGAATAGGCCTGATCCAAAAAAAATAATCCTGCTTGGCATCATTGCCGCACTGATCATCCTGTTTTTCGTGTTCGATCTGCAGCAATACCTGAGTCTTGAGTACCTCAGGCAGTCCAGGGAAGGCTTTCAGGAGCTTTACGCTGAGAACATGGTCATGGTTCTGGGAGGATTTTTCTTATTATACATTGTAGTTACAGCACTAAGCCTTCCAGGGGCAGCGGTCATGACCCTGGCTGCCGGGGCCCTGTTCGGGTTCTGGACCGGAATTATCATAGTCTCCTTTGCCAGTTCCATAGGGGCCACTCTGGCCTGCGCGGTGGCCAGATATCTTTTTCGGGACTGGACCAGGGACAAGCTGGGCAAATGGTATCATAAAATCAACTCAGGCATAGAAAGAGAAGGGGCGTTTTACCTTTTCACCATGCGCCTTATTCCGGCCATCCCCTTTTTCGCCATCAACCTGGGCATGGCTCTCACCGGCATGCGGCTGTGGACATTTTACTGGGTGTCTCAGCTGGGAATGCTGGCTGGCACAGCGGTATTCATCAATGCAGGAAATCAGCTGGGACAGGTGAGCAAGGTCGGCGACATCCTTTCTCCAGGCCTGATCATCTCCTTTGTTATCCTGGGGGTATTTCCTTTGGCCGTGAAAAGGATGGTCAATTTTGTCAGAAAAAGAACCGGCAGGGGGGGAATAGAACCTGCTGACATTTCTTAGAGAAAAGCTCTGTCTTCAGTTGTAACTGGACAGTATTCATTGGATAATCTAATGCTGTCTGGGAGCATCCTCTTGGTTATTTATGCAGACATTGGCGAAATCCAATCACCCCCTCTTTGCTCCAATGCTGATTATTTATTATGATGGATAGTTGCTTTTGGTTTAAGCATTTAGTTCCTGCAGGAGTTATTATTGTCCACTGAGCCGCTTGAGTGGGTTGATCTCTATTCAGATCAGCTTTATGCCTATGCCCTGCGTATGGTCAGAAGCCATGATCTCGCTCTTGACTTGGTCCAGGAAACGTTTCTGGCGGCATTGGCCGGAAAGGATTCTTTTGAGTCCAGGTCCAAAGAAAAAACCTGGCTTTTCGGGATCCTCAAGCATAAGATCCTTGATCATCTGCGAAAAAAAGACAGACATACATCTTTAGACGAGCATGATGAGGAGAAGCATGCTTGGGAAAAGCATTTCAATGAACAGGGAAAATGGACAATCCCCCCCGGACTTTGGAACGCAAAGGCTGAAGACCTTTTTGAGCGCAAGGAATTTTTTGATATCCTGGAAAAATGCATCAGCAGGCTGACTGAAAATCTGGCCCATGTATTCATGCTCAGAGAAATTCAGGAGGAAACCTCTGAATCTGTCTGCCAGACCCTGAATATATCCCAGAACAATCTCTGGACCAGAATGTACCGGGCCAGGACAGCGATTCGCGAATGCCTGGAAGAGCACTGGTTCAGCGACAAATAAACCAGTAGGAACTGGAGAATATATATGAAACACTGGATGTTCAGATGCCGGGATGTGTCCAGGATGGTCTCCGAGTCCATGGACCGTGAGCTGCCCTGGCAGAAAAGGATGGGCATAAGGCTGCACCTGATGATGTGCAGATTGTGCACCCGTCACAAAAAACAGCTGGAGATGATTCGAGAACTCATGGGCAGATATTCCCGGGCACTTGAAGAATCAGGATCTCTTTCCCTGTCTCTGACCTCTGAAGAAAAAGGCAGAATTAAAGATTTGCTTCAAAACTCACTGAATTCCCCACCATCTGGTCAGCAGTAAAAAAATCCCCCGCTTTGTTCGGCCTCTCAGGGCATGAGAGTTTGCTCACCAAGTCACCCCATGAATTCCCGGTTTTTATTCTTTCAGCCCCAATACATCTTTTTCCAGGCATTTATCAGTCCGTTGGTGGAGCTATCGTGATTAGTTACAGGCGAATCGTCCTCCAGTTCCGGTTCAATATTTTTTGCCAATGCCTTGCCTAGCTCAACCCCCCACTGATCAAAGGAATTTATGTTCCATATTGCACCCTGGACAAATATTTTGTGTTCGTACAGGGCAATGAGGGCGCCCAGACTTTCTGGAGTCAGCTCAGGCAGAATAATGGAGTTGGAAGGTCTGTTCCCCGGAAAGGTCCTGTGGGGCAAAAGATCTTCTATTTCTTCCTGAGATTTTCCCTGGGACTTCATTTCATCTTGAACCTCAGATGCTTTTTTGCCTGTCATCAGGGCCTGGGTCTGGGCCAGAAAGTTGGCCGCTAAAAGCCTGTGCTGACGCGGATCATGTCCGGGCTGACGGGCAAAAATAATAAAATCACAGGGCACCAGTCTGGTACCCTGGTGCAGCAGCTGATAAAAGGCATGCTGTCCGTTTGTGCCGGGGGCTCCCCAGATTACAGATCCTGTGTCATAATCCACCTGTTGACCCTGTAGGGTGAATCCCTTGCCGTTGCTCTCCATCTCTGCCTGCTGCATATAGGATGGAAAATCCTCCAGATACTGGCTGTAAGGCAGCAGGGCCTGGGTTTCAGTCTTGAAAAAGTTAACATACCAGACGCCAAGAAGACCCAGAATAACCGGCATGTTTTGTTCCAGAGGCGCTTTTCTGAAATGTTCATCCATTTCATGGGCCCCCTGGAGTAGTTTTTCAAAGCCATCCATACCGATGGACAGGGCTATGGGCAGACCGATGGCTGACCAGAGAGAAAATCTTCCTCCCACCCAGTCCCAGAATCCGAACATGTTTTCAGGATTGATGCCGAACTCCCGGACCTTGTCCTTATTCGTGGAAACAGCCACAAAATGTCCGGCTACATGTTGTTCATTACCTGCTTTGTTTACAAACCACTCCCTTGCTTTGGAGGCGTTGAACATGGTTTCCTGGGTGGTGAACGTCTTGGAGGCGATGATGAAAAGGGTGGTTTCAGGATCAAGCCCGGCCAGGGTATTTTCCAGATGGGCCGGGTCAACATTGGATACGAAATGAGTTTTAAGACCAGGCCTGCTGAAAGCTTTAAGGGCCCTGGTAACCATTTTAGGCCCAAGATCAGAGCCGCCGATGCCGATATTGACCACATCTCTTACGGGTTTTCCTGTCCAGCCCAGCCATCCCCCCTGTCTGACTTTCCGGGTGAAGTTTCGCATCTTTTCCAAAACCTCATTGACCTGGGGCATTACGTCCTGTCCATCCGCCAGGATTGGCCGGTTGGACCTGCTGCGCAGGGCGACATGCAGAACGCTGCGTTTCTCAGTGGTATTGATTTTTTCACCAGAGAACATGGCCTTGATTTTTTCATCCAGACTCATGTCCCTGGCCAGGCTCAGGAGCAGCTCCATGGTTTCCTGGTTTATCCTGTTCTTGGAATAGTCCAGAAAGACCTTGCCGGTTTCCAAAGAGAATCTTGCAAAACGTCCAGGATCAGCAGCGAACATATCCCTCATATGCATGTTTCCAATTCTGGAAAAATGGTCTTTTAACCCCGTCCAGCCTGGTGTTTCATTAGGTTTGGGCATCTGAACCTCCTTGGTTTGATTTGTGTTTCATAGCCCTGCAAATAATATGAATAAGTATCATGGGAAGGATGTGATGGGCAATGCACCTGGACCTGGAAAAGAAATTAAGCCTGCATAGGCACAAAGGGTTATTCCTGGGTAGTAGCTTCGTTAATTGATAAGATGTTAAAATAGTAGCATGAGACAAGAAACTTGCTTGACATTTTTAATGAATAAAATATTCTAGATAAAAATGGTATGAAAAGTTTATTATTATGAAGGGATGCTAATCCAAGGACGACTTAATCTGCCTTATTCCCGGAGGTTGCAAGAATGCTTTACACTGCCAGTCTTTACATCGCACTGCTGATCTTTTCCGTTGGCTGTCTGTGGCGCTTGTGGACATGGTTCACCCTGCGCGTAGGCGATTCAGCTCAGAATGAAACAGCCTCCAGGCGCATTGTGGCGGCAGTCAAGGGCATATTGTCCACTTTGTTCAGTGGGGCCATCTTCACCATGATTCGGGAATTTGTGTTCAACGTTCTTTTACAGTGGAAAATCCTCAAGGAAAATCCTCTGCGCTGGTGCATGCACATGCTCATCTATCTTGGTTTTATCCTGCTCTTTTTTCTGCATGCCATTGACGGAACTTACTCTCATCCGTTTTTCAACAACTTCTATTCCACTCTTAATCCCTATCTGTCCCTGCGAAACATTTTCGGGGCCATGGTTATAGCAGGCATTATCCTGGCCGTATATCGAAGAATAACAATCAAGAAACTTCGCTCCCTTACCTCACCCATGGACAAATACGCCATAATAATTCTGGCGGTGATCATGCTCAGCGGAGTGTTCCTTGAAGCGTCCAAGATTGTTTCTCATCAGAGTTTTGAACGCATGCTGCAGGAATACGTGCATCCTGATCTATATATCAGCGACTATGAAGAAGACCCCTACCTGGAAGCTTTAATGGCTTACTGGCAGGAGGATTACGGTGTGGTCTTTCCCAGTATAATCGATGTGGATGAAGAAAAGCTGGAATTCGGTCAGCGCGTGAATGATGAATTTCTCTGCTCATCATGTCATTCCCGTCCATCCTCGGCCTTTGTTTCCTACGGAACTGCAAAGCTGATCAGCCCGGCAGCCAATACTTTGACCAGATTCGGGGCTGAAGTATGGCTCTGGTATATTCATTTCCTGGCATCCTTCATTGGTTTGGCTTATCTGCCCTTCAGCAAATTTTTTCATATTTTTTCCACGCCAGTCAGCCTGGTTGCCAATTCAGTGATGAAGCAGACTCATGATTCCCAGCCTGCCAACACAGCAACCCGCAGGGCCATGGAACTTGATGCCTGCATGCATTGCGCAACCTGCAGCATTCATTGTTCAGTCGGCCAGATTTATAAAACCATGCCCAATACCTCAATTCTGCCCTCGGAAAAGATCATTGATCTCAAACGCCTTGCCTCGCGTAAAGAAATGGATTCGGGTGAATTGCAGCGCATATCTGAAGGCGCCTATATCTGCACCAGCTGTCATCGGTGCACGGACCTGTGTCCCGCCGGGATAAACCTGCAGGATCTGTGGTTCTGCATTCGCGAGGATCTGGCCAGGCATGGATTTGCTGAGCCATTTGTCCAGGCCAGAGAAAAGGCTTTAAGGCTAACCAAAGCCCCTGCTCAAGCCCCGCTCATCCCCTACACCCCGGAAGGAAAGGGCATGCGCGACGAACTTCTTTTGTCCTCTCAGTCCAATACTTTTACCCATTGCTACAGGTGCGTAACCTGCAGCAATGAGTGTCCTGTGGTGGCCTGTTTTGATGATCCGGTCAAGGCCCTGGGGTTGCTGCCCCATCAGATCATGCACGCCCTTGGGCTTGGCCTGCGTCAGGAAACTCTTTCCGCCCGCATGGTCTGGGACTGCGTGACCTGCTACGCCTGTCAGGAGGCCTGTCCACAGGGAGTCAAAGTAGCGGATATTCTTTATGAATTGAGAAATATCTCCTATCGGGATGTTAAAGGAAACAGTCCCGTAAAAGGAGTTCAAAAAGTGACCAGTAAGGGAAATGTCTGATCCAGATAAAAAAAGTTAATTTATGTCCAAACCATCATCACGGAGCAAACTCATGAAGTTCGCTATTTTTCTCGGATGCAAGATCCCGCCCTTTCAGCCCCAGTATGAGTCATCCACCAGACTGATCTGCAACGCTCTGGGAGTGGAGCTGGTGAATGAGGAGTTCAATTGTTGCGGTTATCCAGTGAGACACCTGGACTATTACTCCTATATTTTTTCCGCCGCCAGAAATCTGGCCCTGGCTGAAAACAGAGGCCTGGATCTGATCACCCCGTGTAAATGCTGTTTCGGCAGTCTCAAAAAAGCCCAGCACATTCTAAGGGAAAGGTCTGATATCTTAAGCAGGGTTAATGAAAATCTGGCTGACGAGAATCTTGAATACCAAGGAGAACTTCGGGTCACTCACCTGCTTGAGCTTCTTTACCACGATGTGGGGCTGGAAAAGATCAAACAGGCAGTGACCAGGCCTTTTGAACAGCCTCGGGTAGCTGTGCATTATGGATGCCACGCTCTGCGTCCCAGCAAGATTATGGGGTTTGACAACCCTGAACATCCTCAAAAGTTTGATCAGCTGGTGGAGGCGACTGGAGCGGTCAGTGTAAGCTTAAATAAAAAAATCCAATGCTGTGGCAACCCTTTGTGGGAGAAGAACAGTGAATTGTCCATGCTTTTTGCTCAGAAAAGAATTAATCAAGCCCGGGCCGCAGGAGCAGAGTATTTATGCGTAGCCTGCACTTATTGCCAGATCCAGTTCGATACTGTGCAGAAAATCATGATCAGCGAAGAAAGAATCCCTGATCCCCTGCCCTCAATCCTTTATCCTCAGCTTCTGGGATTGTGCATGGGTTTTTCAGCTCAAGAACTGGGCATGGATTCCCATGATCTGGATTCCAGGGATATCGTGTCCTTTCAGAAGGTTGTCCCATCTGCCTGATTTTTTCTGTTTGAAGGTGAGCAAGGGTAACTTAAAGCAGGACAACATCCTGTGTTGTGCCTTGTGTATACTCTTTTTCAGGCTGTTAACCTTTACCGGTACTTAAATTTACTGACTCCTGGCTAAGAATTTCAATTTCATCTCCAACCCTGACCTGGCCTCCATTCAAGATCCTGATGAAAATACCTTCCCTGGGCATGACGCAGTCTCCGGCCTGATGAAATATGGCGCAGCGGGTGTGGCATTCTTTCCCGATCTGGGTGATCTGGCCAACGGCTTCATGTCCGATTTTCAGTTTTGTTCCCAGGGGCAGGGTAAAGAGCTCCATTCCCTCTGTAGTCAGATTCTCGGCAAAATCACCTGGACCCACATCCAGGCCAGCCAGACGCATTTTATTGATGCTTTCCATTGCCAGCAGACTAACCTGGCGGTGCCAATTACTGGCGTGGGCATCGTTTTCCAGACCGTGTTCCGGAATCAGATTGCCCTGGTTGATGTTTTTTTTCCTCTGGCCCTTTTTGGGACTGACGCAGACGGCGACTATTTTTGCCATATTGATCTCCTTTGCTGGTTCAGATGTTTGAAAGGGATACAGCTGCCCGCAGAGCCTGAACATGAAAACGGGTCGGCTTTTGACCGAACAGACTCAGGCTGACTCAGGACGGGCAGTTTTAATGTAAATTATTCCCGGGTTAATCTTCTTTAATGTTCTGGTGATGGTTAGCCAGACAAAATAAAGCCACGGAACTGCGCATATTCGGCCGGAAGTTAATTGGCCGGAGCTTCCCATTGCTGCTCTGGCTTATGAATTGCTTTTCCAGCAAAGTGATCTGTTTTTGTTGACAAAGATTCATGAAGTCATCCACTGTGGCCAGCCTGATATTTGGAGTTTCGTACCATTCATAAGGGAGATCCTTGTTTACAGGCAGCCGGCCCCTGAGCATGATCTGCAGCCGGATTTTCCAATGGGCGAAGTTGGGGAAGGTTATAACAACCCTTTTGCCCACCCTCAGGCCGTTTTCAAGTAAATCAAGAGGGTTGGGCACGCTGAGCATGACCTGATTGAGAATGACCAGATCAAAGGCGTTGTCGTCAAAATCAATAATGCTTTCCTCAAGATCGCCCTGAATTACTCTCAATCCTCTGGCCAGACAGTCAGCAACATATTCTGAATCAAGTTCAATGCCCAACTCCTGGACTTGCTTTTCCTTCTTCAGCCTGTAAAGAAGTTCCCCTGATCCGCATCCAAGATCCAGAACCCGTTCTTCCTGCCTTGTCAGCCCACAGATGGCCTCATCAAAGACCCGGTCCCTGGCAATGCTTTTGGACCAGTCAGTATCTCTGTGCAGTTTAATCTGACTCATGATCAGAGCTCATTCTGGAGTCTGGTTAGAAAGCCCGAAACCACTTCTCCCATGCGGTTTCCCGGGAGAAGGAAGGCGTCATGTCCCTGGTCGCTGTCCATATTGCAATAGGATATGTTTTTGCCGGCCGTCCTCAGAGCCTTGACCAGTTCCTGTGAACAGGCCGGGGGAAAGAGCCAGTCGCTGGTGAAGGATATGACCAGAAAAGAACTCCGGCATCCGGAAAAGGCCTTTTTCAGACTGCCATAGTCCGTGTGCAAATCAAAATAGTCCATGGCCCTGGTGATATACAGATAAGTGTTGGCGTCAAAGCGGCTTACAAAGGTACTTCCCTGGTGGTGCAGATAACTTTCCACCTGAAAGTCGGCCTCGAATTTGTACCCCCTGTTTTTGCCGTTTATGAAACGCCTGGAAAATTTACTGAGCATTGCTTCTTCAGACAGGTATGTGATATGCCCGATCATACGGGCCAGAGCTAACCCGGACGCAGGCTGACTGTCGGGTTCATAAAGGCCGAAGTTCCACTGGGGGTCGCTCATAATAGCCTGCCTGGCCACCTCGTTAAAGGCGATTGCCTGAGGCGACATGCGCGCTGTGCTGGCAATGGGCAGCGCTCCAGCCACCATTTCAGGATAGCTTATGGTCCATTGCAGGGCCTGCATTCCTCCAAGGGATCCGCCAATAACGGCCAGAAGCTTTTCAATACCCAGGTGATCAATCAGCCACTTCTGAACCTTAACCATGTCTTTGACAGTATAAAAGGGAAAATGCAGCCCGTAAGGTTTGCCCGTGGCCGGGTTGATCTCGGTCGGGCCTGTGGTGCCTTTGCATCCTCCCAGAAAATTGCTGCAGATCACAAAGTAGCGTTCAGTATCAAGGGGCTTGCCCGGGCCAATAAACAGATCCCACCAACCAGGCTTTTCCCCTGGTTGGCCGGTGTGGTAGCCTGCCGCATGGGCATCTCCGGTCAGGGCGTGGCAGACCAGGATGGCGTTGTCTTTATTCCGGGACAAGCGTCCGTAGGTTTCATAGGCCACAGTTACAGGGGACAGGGTGTTCCCTGATTCCAGCTCTAATATATAATTATCACCCTTAAAGGTGATTCTGCTGGTTGTTACCAGGCCCAGGCTGATGCGACCAGCAGGTTCAAAACCAGGTAATTGTTTCATGTTAATCTTTTTGCAGGAAAAGAGATAAGCCGTTTTCGCCTTGACCCGCCAGGTAAAAAAGTTAATAGTATTAGTAACAGACAAAATAGGGAGGATAAATATGAATGTCAAGAAAAAAGGTCTGAGAACCAAGGTGTTGCATTCGGGCTACCATCCGGACAGTGAAACCGGATCCAGAGCCGTGCCCATATATCAGACAACCAGTTACATGTTCAGGGATTCTGATCACGCTGCAGATCTTTTTGCCTTGAAAAAGCCGGGTTATATCTACACCAGGATGATGAATCCAACCACGGATGTTCTGGAAAAAAGGCTTACATCCCTGCATGACGGAGCAGGAACTCTGACCGTGGCTTCGGGAATGGCCGCCATTTTTTACACAGTGGCCAATATTACTAAAGCGGGACAGAATATTGTCTCTGGCAGCTGTTTATACGGCGGAACTCACACCCTGTTCAACCATACTCTGAAAAGGTTCGGTATTGAGGTAAGATTCGTGAAATCCGCTGACCCTGAAAACTTTGCCCGGGCCATTGATGATGAAACCAGACTGTTATTCACCGAATCCGTGGGTAATCCAAGATGTAATATTGACGATCTTGAAGCCATTTCAAGGGTGGCCCATGAACACGGTCTGCCTTTGGTTGTTGACAATACTTCTACGCCTCCTCCCCTTTTAAATCCTTTTGAATGGGGCGCTGACATTCTGGTGTATTCTCTGACCAAGATGATCGGCGGCCACGGCACGAGCATAGGCGGGGCCATAGTGGAAAAGGGCGGTTTTTCCTGGGATATCCAGGACAGATACCCTGAAATGACTCAGGCTGATCCCTCATACCATGGCCTTAATGTTTGGGAAGCCATTGGTTGCGGAAAGGATGACCAGACCGGCTGCCCCATATTTACTCTCAAGGCCAGAATCGGGCTGCTTCGGGATACCGGGGCCTCTCTTTCGCCCATGAACAGTTTTCTTATTCTTCAAGGTCTTGAGACTCTGCCTCTGAGGGCGAGAGCCCACGCGGAAAACGCCCTGCAGGTGGCACAGCATCTGCAAAACCACAGGCTTGTATCCTGGGTCAATTACCCGGGTCTGCCGTCTCATCCGGACCATGAACGGGCCATGAAAATGTTTCCCCTGGGCTGCGGAGCAGTATTCGGATTTGGAATTAAAGGCGGATTAAAGGCCGGTAAAAAGTTTATTGAATCAGTACAGCTCTGTTCTCATCTGGCCAATATTCTGGATGCCAGAACTCTGGTGATTCATCCGGCCGGCACCACTCATCAGCAGCTTTCAGTCCGGGAACAGCTTGAGGCAGGGGTCAGCGAGGACATGATCCGAATTTCTGTTGGTCTGGAGGATGTTGAGGATATTCTGGCTGATCTGGACCAGGCTCTTGAAAAATCTCAGGAATCATAATCTGTTTTATCTGGAGGTTAATATGTGGGAATATACGGATAAAGTTAAGGAACATTTCATTAACCCAAAAAACGCTGGTTCCATTGAGGATGCCGATGCCGTGGGTGAGGTGGGTTCTCTGGCCTGCGGAGACGCCCTTAAATTATATATCAAGCTGGATGAATCCGGAAAAATAAAGGATGCCAGGTTCAAGACCTTTGGCTGTGCCAGCGCCATAGCCTCCAGCTCTGTTCTCACGGAAATGCTAAAGGGCAAAACCCCGGAGGAAGCCTCAAAAATAACCAACAGGGATATTGCCCGGGAACTGGGAGGCCTTCCCAAGGAGAAAATGCATTGTTCGGTCATGGGTCAGCAGGCCCTGGACGCGGCTCTGAGAAATTTGAGGGGAGAACCACCCCTTGTTCAGGATCATGAAGGAGAGGTGGTCTGCGAATGCTTCGGAGTGACTGAAGATCAGATTCGGGAGGCAATAACCGGTAATGATCTGACCACAGTTGAAGACGTGACCCATTTTACCAAGGCAGGAGGGGGGTGTACTGATTGTGTGCCTGATATAGAAAGGATTCTCCATGAACTGAAGGGTTCCAGTCCTTCCCGGCCTGAACCGGTCAGGGCGGACAAGCCCATGACCAATATCCGCAGGATGCAGCTGGTGACAAGGGTCATTGATGAAGAAATAAGGCCAAGTCTGAAAAAAGATGGAGGTGATATTGATCTGGTGGATATAGATGGGACCAGGGTCATGGTCGCTCTCAGGGGGGCCTGTTCAGGCTGTCCCTCCAGCCAGCTGACCCTGAAGGATTTTATAGAAAAAAAACTCAGGGACAGGGTTGATGAAAAGATTCTTGTTGAGGAGGTTAATTCATGAACATTACTTATCTCGACAACAACGCCACCACCAGGACTGATCCAGAAGTGATCAAAGAGATGCAGCCATATTTTGGAGAATTTTACGGTAATCCTTCCAGTATGCACAGTTTTGGAGGACGGGTGCAGAAAAAAATTGCCCAGGCCAGAGAAAAGGTTGCCGCGGGACTTGGCTGCCTGCCCCGGGAGATAATTTTCACCTCTGGAGGCACCGAAGGTGACAATTCCGCCATTTTTTCCGCCACTGCCTCCCAGCCGGACAAAAAGCATCTGATCACTACCAGGGTGGAACATCCGGCAGTGCTCAGCACCATGAAGAATCTGGAATCAAGGGGATACCAGGTGACCTGGCTGGGAGTGGATGAACAGGGCAGGCTGGACATGCAGGAATATCTGGACAGTCTGCGCACAGACACAGTACTGGTCTCGGTGATGTATGCCAACAACGAAACCGGAGTGATTTTTCCCATCATGGAGATGGCTCTGGCCGCCAGGGAAAAAGGAATCCTCTTTCATACCGACGCTGTCCAGGCCATTGGTAAGATTCCCCTGGATACGCGGAATCTGCCAGTTGACTATCTGGTTCTGTCAGGACATAAGATACATGGCCCCAAGGGCGTGGGCGCTGTTTTTGTGCGTAAAAGATCTCCTTTCAGGCCTTATATCATGGGAGGACACCAGGAAAACGGACGCAGGGCAGGTACTGAAAATACCCCCGGCATAATCGGCCTGGGCAGGGCCATGGAGCTGGCCCTGGAAGATAGGGAACTGAAAAATAAAAAAATGTCTGACCTGCGCAACAGACTTGAGCAAGGTCTTCTTGCGGCTGTGCCCAATTCCCAGGTCAACGGCGAGACCGTGAATCGTCTGCCCAACACCCTGAATATTTCTTTCAGTTATGTTGAAGGAGAAGCCATACTGCTCATGCTGGATGAGTTTGGTGTTTGCGCCAGTTCAGGTTCAGCCTGTACTTCAGGTAGCCTTGAGCCTTCACATGTGCTCAGGGCCATGGGGGTTCCCTTTACCCATGTTCACGGTTCAGTCAGATTCAGCCTGAGCAGATATACCACATCTGGTGATATTGATCTGGTGCTGGAAAAGCTTCCGGGCATTATCCAGAAGCTCAGGGAAATGTCTCCCTTTTCAGGTCAAAATGAGCCCTCTGGCTGCAAAACAGGAAATTAAAATGAAAATATTCAATAATATGTGCGAATTGGTGGGCAGGACACCAATGGTCTATTTAAACAGAGTTTCAAAGGGTTGCCTGGCCAGGGTGGCGGCCAAGCTGGAATTGTACAATCCCTGCTTTTCGGTTAAGGACCGAATTGGTCTGAATATGATTCTGGACGCTGAAAAAAAAGGCATCTTAAAGCCGGGAAATGTGATTATAGAACCCACCAGCGGCAATACCGGTATTGCCCTGGCCTTTGTCTGCGCTGTTAAGGGATACAAGCTTATTTTGACCATGCCTGAGAGCATGAGCAGGGAAAGAAGGGATCTGCTCAGGGGGTTTGGGGCCCGGCTGGTCCTGACTCCAGCCAGAGAAGGCATGAAGGGGGCCGTGGCCAGGGCCAGGGAAATTCTGGCTGAAACATCTGGGGGGTTCATGCCCCAGCAGTTTGAAAATCAGGCCAACCCTGAAGCTCATTACAGGACTACCGGTCCTGAGATTTGGGAGGATACCGCCGGAAAAGTTGATATTTTTGTCTCAGGGGTGGGTACCGGGGGAACAGCCACCGGGGCTGGAACCTTTCTTAAGGAGAAAAAGCCGGACCTTAAAGTGGTGGTCATAGAACCGTCTGATTCTCCGGTTTTATCCGGTGGAAATCCCGGACCTCACACCATCCAGGGAATCGGGGCCGGATTTGTTCCGCAAATACTGGACCTGGAAATTCTGGATGAGATACTTCAGATCAATAAAGAGCAGGCCTTTGATATGGCCGTAAGGCTCAGAAAGGAAGAAGGCATTCTTTGCGGGATATCATCCGGGGCCATTGTTCACGGCGCCCTTGAATTGGCCCAGAGAGAGCAGAACAGGGATAAGCTTGTTGTCTGCGTGGTCTGTGACACAGGTGAAAGATATCTGAGTACGGATCTTTTTCAGAAAGATGAAATATTTTAGCATGATCATATAATTTTACAGAATTATGAACATAAAAGATGTGCACCCAGGCCGGGGGAAAAAACGGCAGCAGATAATGGACAAGGTTATAAAGGATCTTTGCAGGCCGGATTCATACCGTGAGGTGTATTACAGCCATGAACACGGTCAGCCCATGCCATCAGCTGAAGTATTGTCTGAGCTCATGGATGAACTTAAGTCGGTTTTGTTTCCAGGTTATTACGGGAACTCTGAAATATCTCCTGAAGCCATGCCATATTACCTTGGTTCTGGAATTGATCGGGTCTACACCATGCTCGGGGATCAGATCAGGCGGGGTTATTGTTTTCTATGTCATCTCAATGGCCAGGATTCATGCGATGATTGTGACGACATAGCTATTGATCTGGCTGGCAGGTTCATTTCCACTCTGCCCAGGATAAGATCTTTTCTGGCCAGGGACGTGCGGGCAGCTTTTCACGGAGATCCGGCAGCCAAAAGCCTGGGCGAGATCATTTTCTGCTATCCCAGTATCCTGGCCCTGATTCATTACCGGGTTGCCCACGAACTCTATCATCTCAAGGTTGATCTCATTCCCCGGATAATCTCAGAAATGGCTCATTCCAGAACAGGAATAGATATTCATCCCGGGGCTGAGATCGGCACGGATTTTTTTATTGATCACGGGACAGGTACGGTGATCGGGGAGACCTGTATTATCGGCAATAATGTCCGGTTGTACCACGGGGTCACCCTTGGGGCCAGGAGCTTTCCCAAAAATGATTCAGGCGTTCTCATAAAGGGTGAGCCCAGACATCCCATTGTGGAGGACAATGTGATCATATATTCCGGGGCCACGATCCTCGGGCGTGTGACCATTGGAAAGGGATCCGTCATAGGAGGGAACGTCTGGCTGACAGAAAGCGTGCCCCCCAACACCAGGCTTTTTCAGGGCAAAAAAGATTGAATTGCCAGGGTATTTTAAAGAAGTCTTCCTGCCTGGCAATCATGCTCTCATGTCCGTAACCGGAAAAGTTCAGATCAGGCCTGGGGCAGATCTTTAACTGGCAATAGCCGGTGATCTGTCAACCCTTTTTTTCGTTAAAACGGAAAGGTGATGTCAGATACGGTCCTTATATTTGATCAGGTTTTTTTGAAGCATGAGGCAGGAAAAGGGCATCCTGAAAGTCCTTCCCGTCTGGAATCAATTGCCCAGGGACTGAAGGCGGATCCCATAACCTCGTCCCTGCCCTGGATTCAGCCCAGATGGGCTTGTGCGGAAGAAATTCAGTTCAATCATACAAGGGAATATGTCAACCTGGTCCGCCGCAAGTCAGCGGAAGGCTCTTCATCCCTTGGTTTTCCTGATACCGGAATCAATTCAGCGTCATGGGACGCGGCTCTGGCTGCTGCCGGAGCTGTTTTAACCGGGGTGGACATGGTTATGGAGGGCCTGGCCACCAACGCTTTCTGTCCTGTCCGCCCTCCAGGTCATCACGCCCGGCCCATGATGGGCATGGGTTTCTGCATGTTCAATAATATCGCCCTGGGTGCCTGGTATGCCTGGGAAAAATACGGACTTGACCGCATACTCATCATTGACTGGGACGGTCATCACGGAAACGGTACCCAGGAAGCCTTTTATGAATATAAGCAGGTTTTTTTCTTCAGCATTCACCAGGACATGTGGTACCCCTTCACGGGCAGGGAATATGAAACCGGAGAAGGAGAAGGCAAAGGCATGACCATGAACTTTCCCTTTCCGGCCTGGTCTGACGGAGAGGACATTTTGCCCTGTTTTTCAGAGCATCTTGTCCTGGCCATGGAAAGATATCAGCCTCAGCTTGTTCTGATATCAGCCGGATTTGACGGGTTGAAAGGTGATCCCCTGGTCAGGCTTGGTCTCAAGGTTGAGGATTTCGCGGTCATGACCAGGATAGCTTTGGAAATAGCTGATAAGTACGCCGGAAGCAGGCTTGTCTCAGCCCTGGAGGGTGGATACAATCTGGATGGTCTGGCCAGATGCTGCGTTGCCCATGCGCGCGAGCTGATGAGGGCGTGAAATATTTTCTACAGGATGCCGGCACTGATGGATAAAGGATATCCAATAATTGAAGCAATGGATCTGGACAAAAGATTTGGTTCATTCACAGCCGTGGACAAGGTCAGCTTTCAGGTGGAAAAGGGGGAGTTTTTCGGGTTGCTGGGTCCCAACGGAGCCGGGAAAACTTCCATTATCCGGATGATGTACGGATTTTCACCTTTGAGCTCCGGGAGCATGAAGGTCTTTGGTCTGGACATCAGGACAGGATGGAGGGAAATCCGGTCCAGAATAGGCGTTTGCCAGCAGGAAAACACACTTGACCCGGACCTGAGCGTTGAACAAAATCTCCTGGTTTTTGCCGGATATTACCGCATGCCCCGGAAAAAAGCGGTCCAGAGAACATCTGAACTCCTTGACTTCTTCGCATTGAACCACAAAAGAAATGCCCAGGTCAGCCAGCTTTCAGGGGGAATGGCCAGAAGGCTGATGCTGGCCAGGTCTCTCATCAATGACCCGAGCCTGGTTATCCTGGACGAACCCACCACAGGACTTGATCCCCAGTCAAGACATCAGGTCTGGGATAAGCTCAGGGACCTGCGCTCAAGAGGACTGACCCTGGTTTTAACCACCCATTACATGGAAGAAGCAGCCAACCTTTGTCACAGGCTGATTATTATGGATAAAGGCCGGATTCTGGTTCAGGGAAGCCCTGAGGAGCTTATCCAGAAATACGCGGGAACATCGATAATTGAGGTTGAAAATCCAGGTCCGGATATCATGTCTTTTATCAGGGAAAAGCATATCCGTCATGAAGAACTGATAAACAGGCTGATAATTTACACTGATGATCCAGAGGGTCTGGGCAGGGTGATCAGGGAAAGATTCTGTCCGGAAAAGTGTATTTTTAGAAGCGGAACTCTGGAAGATGTTTTTCTGCGCCTCACTGGAAGAGAGCTGCGCGAATGAAAAATTTCAATCTTTCTCTGCTCTTTCTGCCGGTCTGGAAAAGAAATCTAATTGTCTACCGCCGCATCTGGAAGGTCAATTTTCTGGTTCCCCTGCTGGAACCTCTTTTTTACCTGGCCGCCTTTGGCGTGGGACTCAGCGGTCTCATCGGAGATGTTGTCTATTCGGGGCATGAACTGAGCTACATCCGTTTCATTGCTCCAGCCCTTCTGGCCACGGCAATAATGTTCAATGCTTTTTTTGAGACCACCTATGCCTCTTTTGTGCGTATGTATTACCAGAAAACATTCGATGCCATGCTCTCCACCCCCTTGTCCCTGGAAGAAGTGATCACCGCGGAAATAGTCTGGGGCGCGACTAAGTCCATGCTGGCCTCGGCTATTATTCTCATGGTTATTTCCGTGTTCGGTTTTGTAAGCTATCCCTGGGGTCTTATGGTTGTTCCCATGGCCTTTGTGGGTGGTCTGGCCTTTGGGTCAGTGGGTATGTATTTTACCGGGATCACCCCGAGCATCGACATGTTCAACCTGCCCATTTTCCTTTTTGTCACGCCGCTGTTTTTATTCAGCGGCACATTCTTTCCTGTTTCCGGTCTGCCGGTCTGGGGCCAGTACCTGGCCAATGTATCCCCTCTTTACCACCTGGTGGAGCTGACCAGGCTTTTAACCATGGGCAGGATGGAGTCCAGTCCCTTTTTAAGCATTGTTTATCTGCTGATCTTCGCCCTGGTTTTTTATTTTTTGAGCATCAGGGCCATGCGCAGAAGGCTGATCAAATAAAAGGGGTCTGACCCCTGTCTGACCCCTTGATATTTACTGCTCTCCCGGCACTATAATTACTGATTCATAAGGTTGAGTAAGGGCGTCAGATCCTTGCCATTGGCAGTGATTTCTCCCTGGTTGTTGCTCTTGATTCTTAAATGATGGATAACTGATCCATCATCCGCGTTTTTTTCCTCGGCTGCCAGCTTGATAAAAGCCACAACCGCTTTAAGATTCCGGGAGTCTTCCTCGCTGTCCATATGCCGGGACATAGCCTCTGCCAGGGCCTCAATGCCGCAAACGTCAAAGACAGCGTCCATCTCCACAACCGGCATATCTCCTGCTGCTGATGACCCTGGTTCGACCACTGAAGCGATCCCGTCAAGTCTAAGGCTTCCTTGGGGAAAAGTCACATCCAGTATATCAAGCACAAGGTTAGAGCCGTGCTGTGCAAACAGAGTCAGTACCATGGGCTTGACATCTTCACCGCCCATCAGGGTGGTACCGATTAATGCCAAAACAGGAACTCCGGAGAATTGAAAACCAAAGGCCAGGTTTCCAGGGGTAAGCTCAGCTGGGAACGCTTGGGTCTGTTTGAGTCCGGAATGCTGGTATTTAAAGGCAAAGTCCTGAATTGGCGTATTCAATCCAAAAATGGATATGCTCATGGCCACGTCCGCCAAATCCGACAAGTCCATATCTTCATGGCGTCCCTGAAGACCTGACGCGGAAAACCCGAAATGAATACCTTGTACAAGATTTTGAAATTCCGCAAAAAATTCCAGCGGATTTTCTGCCAGCTTAGATACATTGACCATGTTCAAGCCCGCAAGCCCGGATTCAATTGTAAAGCTTCCAATGTTCATGTCAGTTTCTTCAGATCTGACCTTTAGTTCACGGATATGATAGTTGCCGGAAAAATTCCTCTGGTTCGGATCTATGGCTGATTTATTTATTTCTCCTTCGGCCTTTAAAAGTTCAAGGCTAAGGAACTCCATGTCTTTGATCTGCTCCGCGGCAATGTCCTTGACAGTGACAGTAAATTGAGCCTCCCCATAAGCCAGCAAAAGATTTTCAAATACTTGAGAAAATCCGCTCCAGTCAGAATCATCCGCCAACCCTGTCAAGACAGGCATCAGACCTGAAAAAGCGTTTAAGTCATGATTTTTGAATTCAATGTCATATTGCGCAGAACCAATCCGCAGCGTCTTACCGTTGTCGCCTTCCAGCAGACGGATGTTGGTTGCTTCTGTTATGCCGCGACCATTCCAGAGTGACTGAGCCCCTTGTTCCATCTGGAAGGTTAAAAGGATTTTTTCTATGGTAAAAATTTCCTGTGAATCTTTATCCGTATTCCCGGCATCAGGCAGGAATTCAGCATCTACGAGAAGAAGTTCCATGTCTACCGGGCCTTCGAGTTCATCAGACCAGATTCCATTTATATCCTGGTCTTCAAAGCGAAACAGGCCATGAGGCACACCCTGTTCATCATGCAGCCAGACCTGCCTGGGAAGTTTTGCCGTGAAACTCATCTGCTCATCATTAATTATTTCATAACGCAAACGTAGAACATTATCCTTGAGTACATCTGCCTCCTGGCGGTAGTCAGCCAGGGTGATATCCAGATCAATACTGTTAGGTGTTTCTCTCAACTTAATGGGACCTTTTTGCTGCAAGGGAAATCCCTTGTCATCCATCCTGCTGGACCAGTAATTATAAAGCCGCTGCGCCCGCGGGGACAGGTCAACAGATATTTTATCCGTGTTTTGGTGAGAAGCGTAGGCCGCAAGGGTGGAGTCAGGGCTGGTTTTGTAAGCCCGGACAACACCGCCGGGTAGAATCTCCTGGCCGGGCTTGAGATTTACCGGCCCGGCCCATGTGTTGCCGGAAAATAGCAGCGCGGCCAGAAAAAACAGCAAAGGAATCTTTTTCATGTTTTTCCCTCATGTGTTAGCATGGGCAGTTCCAGGGATCCCGTGCCTGTTAAAATTTCATTCAGATTTTTAAATAAAGATAAAAACAGCTTTTGATCAATAATAAAGCTGGTCAGTTGAGTCAATGGCTGTCCCATATTTATTCAGGCCAGAGAAGGGAAAAAGATTTGTTCCATTATGGCCTGGAAGCAGAGCTTTTCATTTAAGCTTAACAGCGTGTTGAAAATCTCCCAATTGCTGCGTTGCGTCTCCGGCACCCACTTGAGATGCCAATAATGATGTAAGCTAGAATAAGATCAAACCAAGTGGGTGCCGGACTGACGCTTGGAATTTTTGAACAGCCTGTCTAATAAGGACTTTTTCAACACGCTGTTAAGCTTTGATGTCGTCTCAGACTCAAAAACAATGCTGGTTTTTAAAGTCAGATATCGGGTTTGGATTCAATAAAAATGCAGGGCTGGACCTTGTCTGAAAATATCCGGATTTCACAGTGACATGGATGTCGACAATTATTGCATGATTTTAAGCAGGTAGTCCTGAACAGTTTCTCTGGCCAGGTCAGTGGAAAAACTTTTGATTTCCGGGTAAAGACGAAGGCATTGTTCCAGATTCAGGCTGTCGGCCAGACGAACGGCCAGGATCTCATCACATGACTGGGGAAAATTTTCTGGATACATTGTCAGTTCATCCTTTTGAACTAGCTTATTGTAGATCAGGCTTCGGGCCGCCAAAAGGTCCGCCCTGGGCCCTGAATAATCAGGATTCCAGGTATAAATGAGGGTTAAAATATCTCCAGGCCCCATGAGCTGACGTTTTCCAACCTTGGATTTGAAGAAATTTTGCAGGCTGAAAAAAGTGGTCAGTCCAGCGGTGGTCGGGAGACTTTTGTACAGTTCCGCAAGCAGAGCAAAGTGGATATAACCGGCTTCCACGTATATGCTGTCGTATTCGCTGAATAAATTCTTCAGGGCTTCAGCGCGCATTGTATCCCGCAGCCTGCCTTTTAATGCGTCAGTACGGGCAAAATCCTGAACCGCTCTTAATACCCGAAAAAAATCACTGTTGTGAGCCTGCCGGTAAAAACCCATCAGACTGGCCGTCCAGATTCGCTCACAATCATAAACCTCCCTGGATTTTGTTCCTTTGGGAATATCCTCGGGACTCCCCCCTGAAGCAAAAAACTCATGAATGCAGGCCAACTCCTCTAAAAAGGGCTCAACCTGGAGAATGATTTTAGCCCGGGAGTGTATGTATTGAAGAAGCCCGCACTGCTCCCTGGCAAACTTCGGAAAACCGAAATCAGTGAGCATCAGGTAGTCGTCAATGCTCATATCCTGCCGCAACATTTCAGCAAAGCCGGGAGTGGGAGGTTCTTCAAGGATGACGCATTGACAGTCAAGCATTTTGTCGCGCACAAACGGGAGTGTTTCGAGACGATAAGAGGTATAGCCCAGGATGATTTTACTTAAAGGCATGAATGAATCCTTTATTGACGGAGATGAGCAGCCAAACCCAAAATGAAATTAAATTTATTAGCGCCTTATCCTTTAAAGACAGTTTAGAATTGAAAAGTTTTTTTCTTCCCATTTGTTGTAACCGCGAAATCAGCAAAATGAGCAACTGAGTCAGCCTTGGACCACAGACCAACATGGCCGCTGATTTCTTTTTGGAATTCATGAGTCAGGATGTTTTGCCCATTAACACTTAACTGTATATTTTTCCCTTCTATCCTGGCCTCCAGCAGGTGCCACTGGTGGGGCGCAATCTTAAAATCGGCCGCCTGGATGTTTACAGGGTCGTTGTTTTTAATACGCCATAGAGAGGCTTTCCTTTTCAGGGCGTCAACACGAAAAACCAGATAATCACCCTTGTTTTTAAGCGCCATTACCAGTCCAGCGGTCATGTCTATGCAGCCGTCAACACATTTGACCCTGACTTTGGCCTGACCATTCTCCATGTAGCCGTCTTTGGCAATTGCCAGGGGAAAATAATGGTACGCCTTGATCCGGTCAAGAAAGGACCGGTAGGCGTCACCGCCAACCCTGTCCATGAGGCAGGCTATCTTTCTGGACAAAGGGTCAACAATTTTTTTGCCGTCCTGGACACAAATATTGCCGGACTGATCATCCGCGCGGTACCAATAACCCTCAAGCACGTGAACGTCACGTAAATCAGGAGCGTCCCTTCTGGACAAAAAGTCGTAGTCTCCGTGCATGAACTTCTGGGCAAACCTGCTGACATCATCCTCATTCTTCAGGGCCATATCCAGAAGCCGGCTGCATGCCAGAAGTCTCCCCAGATGATCCAGCTTATCCTGGATAAGCTCACAGTCAAAACCCTTCAGGGACGCGCCCAGAAAGTCCCCCTGGATATCGGTTTCAAATTCCAGTTTTTCCATGACTTCGGCCAGAAAAATTACGCGCAAAGACCGCCCCAGATATCCTCCTGCTCCGCCTGAAAACTGGAAATTGATCATGTTTTGGCTTACCCTGTCCGTGCACAGAGCTTCAATATTGGCGTAATGGTACCCAAACTTGATGCTCAGGTTCATGTAGTCTTCAGCCACCAGTGCGTAGCTTGTGGTTTCAGCCGCCTTAACGCTTTCAGCTTCAGGCGTGGTCATGAGTCTGCCCAGGTTGGCCAGGTTGAAATCAATGGTGCCGGACCAGGTTATGCCCGGATGACTCAACCCTTTCCAGAGGGCCAGCATAGGCACGGACCTTATGTGATCGGGCTTTAGAACATCACAGGTAGTCAAGCCTTCAGCCAGACCCTGACCCAGATCCATAAATCTTATCTCAATGGGCAGCCCGCCCTTGAGCACGGCGTATTCAGCTTTATTGGCATGTCCGGAAGGATCAAACATTTCTGTCATGATCATTTCATGCAGAAAACGGATAACGTCATGGACTGTCCTGCAGTTTTCCGGGACGAATTCTTTAGAGTCAGGGTCGGTCAAGTTAAGCGGGGAAATCATTTCCAGAATAACTTTGAGCTTTCCAGATGTACCTGTTGGAGATACAGGGGATCTTGAAGCAAGAGCCTCTGAGAAACCTGGAACCATGCCCTGGTAGATTTTACGGGCCGTGGCATCCAGGCTGATTTCCTGGCCTTGCTTCAGTCTGGAAAAAGCCTCTTTGACATCAAAAAGAGCGGGCACACCATATTCCCTGGCCACAGAAGCGAGGTGGCTGGTCACGCTTCCCATGTCAGTTATTATTCCACCGACCCTGTCTAAATAAGCGGCATATCCTGGGCCGGCTGTTCTGGTCACCAGAATGGAATCATTGGGAGGGTCGATGTTTTTATGAGTCTCAGCCTTAAACGCCGCACCGGCCCACCTGCCCCTGGAGGCTGACTTGCCCCCTGAAATGATCAAAGGATGTTCATCAATGAATGCGTTCTCGTCCAGGACTTCTTTTTCACTTTCCTTGAAAACTCCCAGGGGTCTGGACTGGACAATGAATATCTGATCGTCACGGTCCTTGACCCATTCGATGTCTTGAGGAGTCCTGAAATACTTTTCCAAACCCAGTCCGTACCTGGCCAGAATCTCTAACTCTTCATCACTGAGCACCTGTTTTTTTTGTTTGTCTTCAGGAACGTCCATAAGTATGGGTCTGTTGTTTTCATCCGCGTAAAGCATCTTCTCTTTTTTAACGATATCTTTGTGAACTATGTTCAAATCATCCTTGTGGATCTGATAATCATCGCCAGAATCTTCGCCGCTGACGATTCGCTCCCCAAATCCAAACCCCGCGCTGATCTTGATTAAAGAAGAATCACCAGAAGCAGGGTCCACAGTATACATTACCCCTGAGGCTTCCGCCTTAACCATGATGGTCACGGCTACGCACATGGGGGTATCTTCTTCGCTCAGACCGTTTTTTTTCCTGTAAACAAGAGCACTGGGATTATATTTGGAAGCCAGTACCTGTTTATAAGCTTTGAGAACATCTGTTGAAGGAATGTTGATGAAGCTGCTGTACTGACCGGCAAAGGAAATCTCTCCATCCTCGCCCGCGGCGCTGCTGCGCACGGCAACCAGCAGGTCTTTGCCGTATTTTTCCTCAAGGACGCTCATGGCTTCCCTGATATTTTTTTTAACATCTTCAGGAATCTCAGCCTGATCAAATTTTTCCATGATGGACCGGCAAACCTGCTCCACTTTGCTGAAGGAATCAATATCCAGGTTCATCAGATTTTTCTGGATCACGGACTCCAGGTCATTTTCATCCAGAAACCTCTGATAAGCCCTGGCTGTAACAGCGAATCCGTCAGGAGCCGGTATTTCAGCTTCCTTTCGAAGCGCCGCCAGGTTCATGGCCTTGCCTCCAACAAACCAGGCCATGTCGTTACCTATGGATTCATAAAAAAGCACTAAATCATCGGCTTTGCTCTTTTCCCTGGAATGAAGTTTATCCTGTATTGAGGCCTCAATTTCCGGCCAGACCTGATCAAATTGCTTATATTTTCCGGACAACTCCTTCATGGCAGTGATCATTTCCCTGACCGCCGCAAGGAGCTCGCCTGTTTTCTTTCTTATCTCTGCCAGACTGGCTTCCTCTTCTCCGTAATGCATTTCCTCCAGCCGGGACATTTCATGCAGGGCTTTGTAGTTGCCTTCAAGGAAAGATTTAAAGGATTCGTATTTCCTGGAATGGATTGAGTCTTTGCTGGCCAGATAGCTGCATTCTGTTCTGCCGCCATTTTTCCATGGTTTTAATAAACTTTTCATTTTCAGCTCCATTTAATCAAGATTTAACCCGGGTCCCGGCGCAAGGCAAGAAATAATAAAATTCACCTGATCAAGAGCGATCATATCATTCCAGTATTGCGAACCTTTTTAGCCGCGAAATAGACATCAGCACCTTCTGCACAAAAATCATTATTGCTGCGTGCCACTGGCAAACCTTTCAGTGGTGCTTAATATAGCAATGCCGAACATAATTATATGCGAAAAATTACACTCAATAAATACTATTTGAGAATAAGCATTTTTTTGTTTACACAAATTTTAAAAGTGTGCTACAAATCAAAGGCATGCAAAATTGGTATGAAATTAACATTTTAAAACGATTTGGAGGCTGTTGATGAAAAAGATCATTTTTATCTGTACTATCTTTTTCTTACTGACTCTGTTTATCCATGGACCTCTTTCAAGGGTCCAGGCAGGCACTTTGAAATTTTACGCCAACGGCGAGGAACTGATCACCCAGGGCTTTCTGGCCCCTAAGCTGACCAAGGACGGCTGGACGCTGACTTTCAGCCATGCCTTTGTATCCCTGTCGGATATCACAGCCTACCAGGCTGACCCTCCTTATGACGCTTATACCGGCGGGCCTGTTGCTGCCAGGGAAAAGGTCCTTCTGAATGGAGTTCATGTGGTGGACCTGGCTGCTGGTGCTGAAGATGACCCTCCGGTCCTGGTGGGAGAGGCCAAGGATGCGCCGGCCGGACATTATAACGCCATATCCTGGAAAATGTCCGGTGATAAGCATGGGCTTCTGGCCGGATATACCATGCTCCTTACCGGGGTGGCGGAAAAGGACGGTCAAAAAGTAAATTTCCAGATCAGAACCGCTGAAGAGTCAACCTACAGGTGCGGTGAATTCGTTGGCGACGAACGTAAAGGTTTTCTGGGAACAGGCGGTACAGCCGATCTGGAAATGACCTTTCACTTTGACCATGTCTTTGGTCGGGCCGACAAAAACGTGGATGACCCCATGAACCTGGAGGCTGTGGGCTTTCAGCCCTTTGCCGACGGTTCCACGGTGCATGAGATCACCCTGAAGGGAATGCACATCGGTCACGCTGGTGAAGGACACTGCGCAGTAGAGTGGCACTGATGCCATAACCTGGGATTTGACCGGCTTATGTCTTTACGGTGCCTCACTCTGCAGGGCATTAGCCGGCATATCCCCGGATTAAGTATTCTTGCTATTCAAATGTGCTGCCTGTAATCAAAAAACGGTCGGGATCATTGATCAATGACCTGACCCGTAAAGACAATGGCAAAAAATAAAAACCCGGGATTTTTCCCACAGATAAAGAGAATTGTTTTTGCCCGGATCTAATTCAATTTCAGAGATCACTTATCCTAGTTCCAGGTGAGTATGTCCTGTAATCATGATGAAAACTTTTATTATTTTGTTACTTTTTCTATCCGTCCAGATTCCAGCTGCCACAGCCCATGCCCACGGAGTGGTTGCCGGATATTCAGAAAGAACCGGAATAGAGATCACCGCCCGATACGACTCAGGCCAGCCTATGGCCCAGGGTCAGGTGGTCATCTTTGCTCCGGACAATCCTGCCAGGCCATGGAAATCTGCCTTTCTTGACGAGCATGGAGTATTTTTCTTTGTCCCGGACAAATCCATCCCCGGGAACTGGAGCGTTCAGGTCCGTCAGGCTGGACACGGAGCCATGATCCATATTCCCGTGGGTGAAGAGAAAGTCAGGGATGTGCCCCCTGTTTCAGCAGGGCCTGGGCCCATGCAACTGGCGCTCATGATCGCCTGCGTGGTTTGGGGAAGTATTGGAACGGCCCTTTATTTTTCAAAAAGGAAAATCTGATGCACATTCCTGATGGAATCCTGCCCCTGCCTGTCACCCTGGGAGGATACGCGGTCTGTCTTGGAGCCTTGTGGCTCAGTCTGAACAGGATCAATAAAAGACCGGACCCAAAAGAGGACATACCCAGGGCATCCCTTTTGACCGCTGGATTCTTCGCGGCGTCTCTGATCCATGTCCCCATCCCGCCGGGCAGCGTTCATCTTGTGCTCAACGGCCTTCTGGGTGTTTTGCTCGGTTATTACGCTATCCCGGCCATCCTCATAGGGCTTTTTTTTCAGGCGGTCATGTTCGGCCACGGCGGCTTGACCACCCTGGGTGTCAACGGAGTAATCATGGGTTTGCCGGCCCTGATGGCCCACTATATATTCAGGCTCAGAAATATTGGATCTCCAAATCCCAGGCGAACCAGCCTTTTCGCTTTCATCGCAGGGGCCGTGGCCACCCTGGCATCGGTAGTTCTGTTCGCGGTTATTCTCTTTACCTTTATGCCCGCCCATTTGAGCCGGGCTGCAGAGCAGTCCGCCATTCTGATCTTTATGGCGGCCCACACACCCCTGGTGCTCATTGAAGGATTGATCACGGCCCTGATTGCAGCTTTTCTGCTCCGGGTCCGCCCTGAAATCCTGCACGGAGTATGATCTTGATCACCAGCCAGGAAAGCTCCAAAGACTCCCTGCTGAGTCAGCTCGACCCCAGGTTCAAGCTGGCTGGCATGATGATTTTGGCCTTTTCATTTTCCTTTGTCAGCGATTTCAGACTGCTCGGGAGCATGATCGCCATTACCCTGGTGTTGTTCATCTGCTCTGGATTGACTGTTTCTTTCATCCTGAGAAAATTAAAGGCTCCCTCCCTGATCATCCTGGCCCTGGTGGCTGTGCTGCCTTTTGTCAGCGGGGAATCCATTCTTCTGGACCTGGGAGTTTTTACTCTGAAGAAGGAGGGCCTGAACTCGTCACTGCTTATGGCTACCCGTTTTTTGTGCATTATCACCATGGTCTTAATCATCCTTAACACTTCATCCCTTCTGACCTATGTCAGAGCCATGCAGGCCATGGGACTTCCCTGGGTCATGACCGACATGACCCTGCTGGTGTTCAGATATCTTGAAGTAGTCAAGGGTGATTATACCCGGATGAAAACTTCTATGAGGCTTAAGGGGTTTACCGGGAAGAAACTGAATTATACAAACCTTAAAACTTTTGCCTGGCTTTGTACTGGTCTGCTGGTCCGAAGCCTTGAACGCTCCGACTGGATATACAGGTCTATGCGGATCAGAGGCTATGGAAGCCAGGAACTGAACCGCCATGACTTTAAAGCCCGCAGGCAGGACTTTTTTGTCCTGGGTGTCCTGATCATCATTGCCGCGGGTCTGGCCGGACTTGAAATCTCTTTGGGATGAGGCATGAATAAAAGCCAGCAATCAGCTCTGACAATAACCGGACTGTGTTACTCCTATTCCCCGGAGATCCAGGCGTTGAAAAATATTGACCTTGATATTGCCATTGGTGAAAGGGTAGGTGTAATCGGTCCCAATGGAGCCGGAAAAACAACCCTTTTTCTGGCGGCCTGCGGAATCTTAAAGCCGGACTCGGGCCGGATCATTCTATCAGGCAAACCTGTCCTAAAAGGTCGCTTCAACCCTGAGGCGGCCCTGGTCTTCCAGAAACCCGATGACCAGCTTTTCTGTCCATCGGTCTGGGATGATGTGGCCTTTGGTCCCATAAACATGGGCCTGGATAAAAATGAAGTTGAAAAAAGGGTGAATAAGGCTTTGTTAGAAGTCGGCGGACTTGATCTGGCCCCAAGGCATATCCACCACCTGTCTGAAGGAGAAAAGCGCGTTGTGTCCATTGCCGGAGCCCTGGCCATGGAACCTGGATTGATAATCTACGATGAGCCCAGTGCGGCCCTGGACATGCGCTCAAGACGGCGCCTCATATCCATTCTCAAGAAATCTTTCCAGACCGTAATCATCGCCTCCCACGATCTGGAGCTGATCCTGGAGGTCTGCACCAGGGTCATCATAATGGACAAAGGGATGATCATGACTGAGGGCGATCCAGTGAAAATCATGGGCAATGAAGAGCTGATGCTGGCTCACGGCCAGGAAAAACCCCACTCCCTCATTCCCCATGAGGTCAGCCATAAGCATTAACTGCCTGGCTGGAAATGCTTTATCCAAATAAATTAATGTGTTGCCTATTGATATAGTGGCTGCAGTAAAAAAAGGGCTATAAGCAAATAACTTATAACCCCTTGATTTTTATGGTGCGCCCGGCAGGATTCGAACCTGCGGCCTACGGATTCGTAGTCCGGCACTCTATCCAGCTGAGCTACGGGCGCGTGGGAGATGAAAAATTATGTTTTTGTCGATTGTTAGTCAAGAATTTTATGGTTTGTTTTCATCTGTATCAATAATCTCAAGGTCTGGATATTCAATTTCATAATCCTGCCCCGGATCAGAAGACTTTTTTTGATTAATGGCCTCTTTTCTGCGGTCAGATCCCTTTTGAGGCATTAAAGTTGCTTTATGTTCTGCACTCTTGCCCTGGTCTGGTGAACTGGCAGAAGATCCATGCCTATGTCCGGCCAATTGCTGAGAATGGAAGGCTTTGTCATCAGAAAGAAGTCCGCTCTTCTTGGTTTCTGCGCCTTGATCCAGGACTGATTCCAGCCAACTCCCCTGAGGGGGCTTGAGCCATTCAATACCCAGCTTTTTTCTTTCCCGGGCCCAGTCCAGTCCGCATTTTGGACACCTGTCCATATGGTCATGGGATATATATTGACACTTTTTGCAATACAATTTTAACTAACCCCTGTTTTAAACATCCCCTTTTTTCTGTTTCAGCTTCTGCATTTCCTCCTCACGAAGAGCCCTGCGCAGGACCTTGCCCACGATAGTCTTGGGCAGTTCTTCCCTGAATTCCACCTGCTTGGGAACTTTAAACCCGGCCAGCTTTTCCCGGCAGAAGGAAATAATTTCAGCCTTTGTCAGGTTCTCTCCTTGTTTGGGAACCACAAAGGCCTTGATGACCTCTCCCCTGGTTTCACTGGGAATTCCCACGCTCACCGCTTCCCTGACCTTTGGATGCTCGTACAGGACTTCATCGATTTCCCTGGGATAGACATTATAACCTCCGGTAATGATCAGATCCTTTTTCCGGTCCACAATATAAAAATAGCCTTGTTCGTCCATATAGGCGATATCGCCGGTGTAGAGCCAGTTGTTTCTGATGGCCCCGGCAGTCTCATCCGGGCGGTTCCAGTAACCCTTCATAACCTGGGGGCCTTTAACGATCAACTCACCAATCTTGCCCGGGGGAAGCTTGACCGTTCCAAGCTCCATGTCTACAATCGCGGCGTCGGTATCCGGAAAGGGCAATCCAATGGAGCCGTATTTTCGTTTGCCGCGCAGGGGATTTAAATGGGTGATGGGTGAGGCTTCTGTCAGTCCGTAGCCTTCAATTATCTCGGCGCCGGTCATCTTATTGAACCTTTCCATGACTTCAACCGGCATGGGGGCTGACCCTGAAACGCAGTAATTGATTGAGGAAAGATCAAACTTGTCAATGTCCTTTTGCTGCAAAAGAGCGGTAAATACCGCAGGAGCGCAGGGGAAAATGGTGGGCTTGACTTTTTGAATGGCTTTTAACACGTCCCTGGGCAAGAACCTGGGATAAGGAGCCAATGTGGCCCCGATGGCCGTGGCAAAATTGACGCACACAGTCAGCCCGTAAATATGGAAATAGGGCAGAAGCCCCAGAACAGTATTTTCCGGGCCCACTTCATGGAGCATGGCCACTGCCTGCTTTACGTTTGCCGAAAGGTTGAAGTGGGTGAGCATCACCCCCTTGGAAACCCCGGTTGTACCTCCTGTGTACTGCAAAGCAGCCAGGTCATGTTTGGGATTGGGGGTGTACTTGATAAAAACCTCACCCTTTTTGACCAGTTTTTTCCAGGGGATAATCTTCTGGCCGTCATAAGTCACGTCAGGCATTTTCTTTTCCCGGCGCATTTTCAGATTGTACAACAGGGTCAGGGGAAAACGAAGACAGTCAGGAATGCTGGTAATGAAAACCCTGCTTAAGGGAAAGCGGGGCATAAGATCCGATATCTTCGGCCACAACAGATCAAGGGTGATGAGGAATTTGGCCTGGGAGTCAGTAAAATGGTGGATCATTTCTTTTTCCATATATAATGGATTGGTCATGACCACAGTGCCTCCGGCCCTGAGAACTCCCCAGTAAGCAATTATGGTCTGGGGAAGGTTGGGCAGCATAATGGCCACCCTGTCTCCTGGACTGAGTCCGAAACTTCTCAGGTTGGCGGCCACGGTTTCGGAAAGTTCCTTGAGTTTCTGATAGGTGATTTTCCAGTTGTTGAATACTATGGCTTTTCTCTGGGGATATTTTTCAGCTATGCGGTCCAGGTATTCATAAACGGGCACTTCTTCGTAATGCAGACTGGGACTTACTTCCGGGTCATAATTGGCGAGCCAGGGATGTTCAATGTCTTTTTTGAGCATGAGCAACCTCTGATGAAGATTTTGAACTTTTTGAGACAATCACATAAAATGGGTGACACCTGAGCAGGGGTTCATCCGGTTCAGGCAGATGGATTCAAAAGCCCTTTACAAACAGGCTCAAGGTATTATTCAAAAAAAATGGATCCTCAGCTTTTTGACACGATACCGGTGATTTCAGCAGTAATTGTTTTCTGGCCATCAGAATGTATTGTTCATGCTTTGAGTTTTTCCATTTGCCGGACCGCCAAAAATGAGGGTATTTTTTCTTTGAATAAGGCAGACCTTATCAGGACGTTGAAAATCTCCCAATTGCTTCGTCGCGTAAAAAAACTTCAAACTCTCATGTATGCCTAAATACACATCAACCTTGAACTTTTTTTGCTCCTTGCACTTGGAATTTTTAAACGCCCTGCTCAATAGGAACTTTTTCAACAGGCTGTTATAGGCCTTGAAGTATGAAACTTCTGGTAACGGCTAATGCATAATTATCAGAAATATTGACAATAAACAAGTAACGACCAGATGCAGTCATGTCTGGTCTATCTGGAGGTTGAGAATGCGTAAGTTATTAACTGGATTAACTTTTTTCTTTTTTATTACTATATGGGCCTGGTCGTCTTCCCTGGCTGCCCTGCCCCAATTCGCTGATCTGGCTGAAAAATCCGGTGAGGCAGTTGTGAACATCAGCACGGTCAAGATGGTTGATCGTCCGGATATAAGCCAGTTTTTCAGAGGCCTTCCAGAACGGCGCCAACCTTTTGAGGATTTCTTTGAACAGTTTGAACGATTTTTCGGGATGCCCGAGCGTGAGCGGGAACGTACCCAAAGGGAACAGAGGTCCCTGGGATCAGGATTTATCATATCAGATGACGGATATATCGTCACCAACAACCATGTGATCAAGGACGCGGACCAGATCAAGGTTACTTTTCAGGTCAATGGCCGCGACACAACCTTTGACGCTGAAGTTATCGGAACAGATCCTGAAACCGACCTGGCTTTGTTAAAAATTGAGGCGGACATTGATCTTCCCATCCTGGAATTCGGCGATTCCGATAAGCTCAGGGTCGGGGACTGGGTTGTGGCCATTGGAAATCCATTCGGCCTGAGCCATACCGTCACAGCCGGGATTATCAGCGCCAAAGGCAGAATAATCGGGGCCGGCCCATATGATAACTTTATCCAGACAGACGCTTCAATTAATCCCGGTAACAGCGGAGGCCCGCTTCTTAACCTCAAGGGAGAGGTTGTGGGCATAAATACAGCGATTGTCGCGGCCGGGCAGGGCATTGGTTTTGCCATCCCCAGTTCCATGGCCCAGGACATAATTGAACAGCTGCGCACAGAGCAGAAAGTAAGGCGGGGATGGCTGGGAGTGACCATCCAGAATATTGATGAAAACACTGCCATGGCCCTTGGCCTTGATAAACCCGAGGGAGCTCTTGTGGCTGATGTGACCAGGGGAGATCCAGCGGAAAAAGCCGGAATCAGGGCCGGAGATGTTATTTTGTCCATTAATGACATGCCCGTTGCTGACTCTTCTGATTTGACCAGAAAAATCGGGGCCATTACTCCTGGATCCAGCATCAAGATGTCCCTGTGGCGGGACGGGAAAAAGATGAATGTCAATGTTACCCTTGGTGAAAGAGACATGCAAAGACTGGCCAGAGGCCCGGAGCCTGAAACTGAAGCTGAGACCAAGGCTGATGAACTTGGGTTGGCGGTGCGGCCGCCAAGTCAGCAGGAAGCTTCTGCCCTGGGGCTTGACAGGCCAAGAGGCCTGCTGGTTTCCCAGGTGGAGTCAGGATCAAAAGCATTCAGGGCTGATGTTATCCCGGGAGATCTTATTCTGCAGGCCAATGGAAAGAATGTTGACAGTGTGGAAGAGTTCAACACAATACTCAGAGAAGACGCGCGACCCAAAAAAGTGCTCATGCTTTTGATCAATCGACAGCGGCAGAATCTGTTCAGAACCATACCCCTTGAAGATAATTAAAAAAACACTTTCAGGCGCCAGACAATATGTCCGGCGCCTTTTTTTATCCAGGGATGAACATGGCCAGGCAATTCAGCTTGAATACAGGATGCAAGATCAATTTGTACCTGAAAATAATTAAGCAGCGAAGCGACGGCTTGCATATCATAGACTCGGTCTTCTATCCACTTTCAAGGCCTGCTGATCAAATGGATATAATTGAATCAGAAAGCTCCGGCCTTTCAGTGAAATGCTGTCCAGCAAACCTGGAAAGTAAACAAAACATCCTGCACAAAGCCTATGACCTTTTTGCCGGGGCAACTGATTTCAAACCCGGACTGAAGGTTTTTCTGCACAAAAAAGTGCCCATGGGCGCGGGATTGGGAGGCGGAAGCTCCAACGCGGCGAGCCTTCTTCTGATACTCAACCAGATGGCCGGGGCTGAAAAGCTTGATCCTGAAAGCCTCATATCTCTGGCAGCCCGGGTAGGGGCGGATGTTCCCTTTTTTTTCTCCAATAAGCCGGCCAGAGTAAAAGGTATTGGGGACATTCTTTTGCCATGCGCTGTTGACCTTATGGGCATGAAAATGATTCTCATCTGCCCTGAAATACATGTTGACACAGCCTGGGCTTACAATCAATGGGATCTCAGGGAAAAAACCCCCGGTCTTAAACCTCACAACTTGACAATAAGACCCACAACAGATAATAATAGTCCTCTTGAAGAACAGCTGGTTTTAAGCAACAGTTTCGAAAAGGTGGTTTTCAGGTCTTTTCCGGAAATCAGAAAAATCAAAACATCCATGCTTGAAAACGGCGCAGCAGCCTGTGTCATGAGTGGTTCCGGCTCCAGCCTGACAGCCTTTTTCAGGGATCAGGCCAGTGCCTGTCGGTCATGCGCCCTGCTCGATCGTCATTCCATACCTTTTTATTATTATAATCTGTAATTACTGGGGTGTAGCCAAGCGGTAAGGCAACGGGTTTTGGTCCCGTCATTCGAGGGTTCGAATCCTTCCGCCCCAGCCAAAAGAGGTTTGAGAACATGTCCGGTCACGGAGAATTAAAGATCATCACGGGTAACGCCAATCCTGAACTGGCCAGAGGGATATGTGATCATCTGGGGATGACCCTGAGCCCCACACTGGTCTGTACATTCAGCGACGGAGAGAGCAGAATCGAAATCGGGGACAATGTCCGGGGCGATGATGTTTTTGTTGTTCAGCCCACCTGCGCGCCAGTCAACCACAATCTAATGGAGCTCTTCTTAATGCTTGACGCCCTGAAAAGGGCAAGTGTGGGCAGAGTAACAGCTGTTGTTCCTTATTATGGATATTCCAGGCAGGACCGCAAGGTCGTGCCCAGGGTGCCCATCAGTGCCAAGGTGGTTGCTGATTTTATCAATATATCAGGAGTGAACAGGCTTTTGACCATTGATCTCCATTCCGGGCAGATCCAGGGTTTTTTTAATATTCCTGTGGACAATCTTTTCGCGGCCGAGGTTCTGCTCAACTATCTGCAACAATTTAGAGATCAATCCGTTGTTGTTTCTCCAGATGCCGGGGGCACTGAACGGGCCAGGGCTTATGCCAAGAGAATAGGAGCCGATCTGGCCATCATCGACAAAAGGCGGGACACCCCCAATAAATCTCAGGCCATGCGGGTCATCGGAGATGTTCAGGATAAAGTCGCCATTGTTCTTGATGATATGATTGATACGGGCGGAACCATGGTTGAAGCAGCCAAGGTATTGACTGAAAAAGGCGCGCGCGAGGTTGTGGCCTGTGCCACCCATCCGGTGCTTTCCGGGCCGGCTGTTGAGAGACTGGAAAAATCCTGCTTTTCAGAAATAGTGGTTACAGACACAATTCCTCTGGCTGAAAAGGCCAAGTCCTGTTCAAAATTCAAGGTAATTTCCGTGGCCAGCCTTCTGGCCAAGGCCATACATAATATCCATACCGAATCATCGGTCAGCGTGCTCTTTTCACATTAGCCCGCGCTCTTAATTTTAAACAATCCGCTATCCGCTAAACAAGGAGAACAAGATGTCCGAACTTGTCAATTTAAAGTTGGAACTAAGAGAAAAAACAGGCAAGGAAGCTTCCAAAAAGCTTCGGGCCAACGATTATATTCCAGCTATTTTTTATAATCCTGAAGGGGTAAACATTCCCCTTAAGGTCCGCGAGGGCCTGTTTCACAAGGTCTGGCTCAAGGCTGGAACAACCTCGGTGGTTGAACTTGAATTTGAACAGAACAACAAAACAGTTAAAATTCCGGCCATGATCTGGGCCGTGGACAAGCATCCATATAAAACAGCGTATACTCATATTGACTTTTACGGTGTTGATCTGACCAAGGAGATCACCGTCTCAGTTCCGGTTGAAGTCAAAGGCACTCCTAAAGGCGCAGAGGAAGGCGGCGTTATTGAAATATACAGGCATACCATTGACTTGACCTGCCTGCCTGTCAATATTCCTCATCATGTTGTCATAGATGTCACTAAGCTGGAAATCGGAGATAATATAAATGTCGAAGATATAGAGCTTCCTCCGGGAGCAAAGGCTGGCTTTGAGGAAAACTTCGCTGTTGTCGGACTGGTCCATCCTTATCAGGAACAGGCCGAGCCAGAAGCTGGAGAAGGGGAAGAACCTGCAGAGGGTGAAGAAACAGAAGAGGGCGCGGAAAGCAGCGGGGAAGAGCAATAATTCTTTACGGCTTTATTTTTTATCCATTTGTTGCCAATTGTGTTTCGAACAGAAGCCCCTTTTCAGGGGCTTTATTTTTGGGGTTGATGTCACAGCAAAGCTATTCGCGCGTTTTTTCTCATACGCGCTAACTTCAATAGGGATCTTTAATACCTGAAAGCTTAACATGACTGTCGCGGGCATAATTTGTGGTCTTGGCAATCCTGGGCCAAGGTACTCTTCAACCAGACATAACGCTGGATTTATGGTGATTGACAGGCTTATTCAATGGGCCGGAAAAATCCCTGAGGAACAGGTTCGCCAAAAAAAAGAAACCCAGGACTATATTCTTTGGGAATGGGCCAGGCTTTACTGTCCTGAAAGATGGCTGCTTTTAAAACCCATGACCTTCATGAACCGGAGCGGAGCAGCCTTATCAAAGGTGTTCTCAAAGTCCATGGTGGATGTGGACCGGCTTTTGATCATCCATGATGAAGTGGATCTGCCTGTAGGAAAAATCCAGATCAAGTCGGGCGGGGGTCTTGCCGGTCATAATGGACTTGGTTCCATAGCAAATGATCTGGGTACAAGGGATTTCGTCAGGCTCAGGTTCGGAGTGGGACGACCAGAACCTGGTCTTGACCTTTCCCAATATGTTTTGGGTAAGTTTTTGCCCGGTGAAACACAGCTTTGGGACCAGGCTCTGGACATGGCGGTTCAGGTCATAGAGTCTTTTCGCGATGGAGGGCTTGGCAAGTCCAGGGATAAGATCTCCATGCTGTTTAATCAGCCTCGACAAGAAGAAACCTAACCCTTTGACTTATTTTTTCAGTCTGGAAAGCCAATTCTGTGGTCTCAGGCGCGAATTCATGTAGGCTGATAAAAAATCGAGTTCAAATGTCGTGGACTATTTTAAAAATTTGATGTATATAACCAGATTAGGGGGAATAACAAATCTATTGAAAAGGCCTCTTGATCTGACAAGCCGCCTGCCTTTCCTTTTTAGTGTTGCCCCTGACAATTCAGATCCAAGACCAGGGTTCAATTTTGCTTAAACGCGGGCCCTTGGAGGTTAATAGTGTTTTCTGTTGGTGAATTAGTAGTATACCCGGCCCAGGGAGTGGGTAAGGTTGAGAAGATCGAAGAACAGGATGTGGGAGGTGCTATAACCCAGTTCTTTATTGTTCGCATCCTCAGCAATAATGTCACATTGATGGTGCCGGTCAGCAATGCTGACAATGTTGGTCTTCGCCCGGTGAGTGATGAAAAGCGGGGTGCAGGAATACTCCAATACCTGGAAGATCGATCTGATTTCACCGGATACTCCGGACAGAACTGGAATCGTCGCTATCGTGAATACTCAGACAAGCTGAAAAGTAAAGATCTGAAGGACGTTGCCTATGTCCTGAAAGAACTTTTTCTCATCAGCAAGGATAAAGAACTGTCTTTTGGGGAAAGGCGACTCCTGGAACAGGCCATGGGACTTATTACCATGGAACTTTCCTACGCTCTTTCTGTTGACCAGAGTCAGGCAAAATCAAAAGTTGAGCAGCTTTTCGCGGATGTCATCACCAGGAACAGCGAAACAGATGAAGAAGTAAAAAAAAGTGGAATAAACCTGCCTGAACCCCTTGCCAAAGAATAAATTCCAACATATACTGATAATAAATGAAAGGACAAAAAGGCCGTTTTAACATGGCTTGGACCAGCGCTTCTCCGTTCTTCAAATCCAACCAATCCTGGATTTCCATATATAATTCTCAAAGATAAAAGTTGTATTCGTTTTGTTATTCCGACTGGACAGTGCCAGGTGTCTTATGCTGCCTGTCCGGCTGAAAATGATCTTTTCTATTCCATTAACAAGGGACGCAGTGTCCGATTGTGTATCGACTGACACTTGATTATTGTCCGCTATTTTTCTTTCTGCTCATTCATTAGTTGTCCGGCTTTTCAAATAAATAAGACATAAACTGATATCAATCTGTATTTATTGATAAAAGATTTGGCATTTATCATGTCTGGGTATAGTATTGTTAATTTCTTTTTATCTAAATAATGACTTTTTCAACACGCTGTTAAGTAACTTCCACCTTAAACCATAAACCCATCCAAATATTTTTCAGGAGACACTGTTAATGAATCTGTCCGATCTTAAAACCAAGTCAATGCAAGATCTCATGAAGCTGGCTAAAGAATTCGACATTGAAAACCCCAGCGGAATGCGCAAACAGGAGCTGATTTTTGCCATACTCCAGGCATGTGCTTCTCAAAACGGGTCAGTATCAGGCGAAGGGGTTCTTGAAATCCTTCCTGACGGCTTTGGTTTTCTGCGTTCTCCCATGTACAGCTTTATGCCTGGCCCAGATGATATATATGTTTCTCCTTCTCAGATCAGAAAATTTGGTCTGAGAACAGGTGACGTGGTGTCAGGGCAGATCCGTCCACCCAAAGAAGGTGAACGCTATTTTGCTCTGCTAAGGGTGAATGAGGTGGGTTATGGAGATCCAACAGAATCCAAAAGTCTGGTCCTCTTTGACAACCTTACTCCAATTTACCCTGATGAGCGCTTTATCATGGAAAAAGGGTCAGAAAAATATTCCACCAGGATTATTGATCTGCTCACCCCCATTGGCAAGGGACAGCGCGGACTTATAGTAGCTCCTCCCAGAACCGGAAAAACCGTTCTTTTGCAGAACATTGCCAATTCCATAAACGCCAATCATCCTGAAGTGTACATGATAGTCCTGCTCATAGACGAGCGACCTGAAGAAGTAACTGACATGGAGAGAACAGTGGTTGCTGAGGTGGTCAGCTCCACTTTTGACGAGCCGCCGCAGCGACACGTTCAGGTGGCTGAAATGGTCCTTGAAAAGGCTAAAAGGCTTGTTGAAAGGAAAAAGGATGTGGTTATATTGCTGGACAGCATTACCCGTCTGGGCAGGGCTTACAATACCGTGGCTCCTTCCTCAGGCAGAGTGCTTTCAGGTGGACTTGATTCCAATGCCCTGCAAAGACCCAAAAGGTTTTTTGGAGCCGCCAGAAATATAGAAGAGGGCGGCAGCCTGACCATTTTGTCCACTGCTTTGATTGATACCGGCTCAAGAATGGATGAGGTGATCTTCGAGGAGTTCAAGGGCACCGGGAACATGGAAATATACCTGGACCGTCATCTGGCGGACAAGAGGGTTTATCCGGCCATTGACATGAACCGGTCTGGAACCCGTAAGGAAGATCTGCTTCTTGATCCTGAGACCCTGAATAAGGTCTGGATACTCCGTAAAGTGCTGGCTCCGATGAATTCTATTGACAGCATGGAATTTCTGCTTGATAAGATGAGAGGGACCAAAAGCAACAAGGAATTCTTGGATATGATGAACAAGTAGCCTGTGAAGATCTATCCTGGGATTTGCCTTAAACGTTCACGGTATGGGGTTGCCGGAGATTATCCCGGCCGGCTTTACTACCCGTCCGTAATAAAAAATGTTATACAGAATCACGAAAAAGTTTATTCTTTTTTTTATTGTAGTTACCCTGATTCTGCCTCCATCAACCGCCGGATCCTCCATCTTTGGAGAGTTCACAATTTCTGATGAGGCTGAACTCGGCAAGAAAGTGCACAGACTTATCCGGGCCCAGCTCGAGGTCATTGAAGATCCGGAAATAGCTGAATACATTAAAGACATGGCTGCAAGGCTGGAAAAAGCCGCCCCTCCCCAGCCCTTTCCCCTGACAGTTGATGTGGTCAATCACAACGCGGTCAACGCTTTTGCCACTGTTGCCGGATATATGGTTGTTTTCTCCGGATTGATACTCAATGTTGAAACCGAGTCCGAGCTCGCCTCCATTATGGCTCACGAACTGGCCCACATTACCCAGAGGCACGTGGCCAGAAATATCGAACGCTCCAAACTGATCAGCCTGGGCTCCCTCATTGGAATTCTGGCCGGAGTTTTCATTGGTTCCGATGCCGGGAGCGCGGTCGCTGTTGGTTCAATGGCAGGTGCCCAGTCCGCTGTGCTCAAATATTCCAGAGAAGACGAACGTGAGGCTGATCAGGTGGGTCTTAATTATCTGATCAGCGCGGGATTCAACCCTTCCCACATGGTTTCAGCCATGCAGAAAATGAGAAGGATGCACTGGTTTTCCGGCGGCGATATACCCTCATATCTCAGCACCCACCCTGGTATGGACGAGAGGGTGAGTTACCTCAGGGATCGTGTTAATAGACTTGATCCCGCTCTTCTGGAGCGCCAGGATGACAACTCCAGATTGAAGCGGGTCCAGACCCTGCTCAGAGCGAGATATATTGATCCGGCAAACGCTTTGAGTCACTTCAGACAGGAAAATGAAACATGTCTTGGATATCTTGGAAGAGGCATTGCCAACAGCAGAATGAACAGAGTTTCTGACGCCACAGAGAATTTTGAAAAGCTTATCAGATGCGATGACAATGATCCTCTGTTTCTGCGCGAAGCTGGGATCTTTTATTTTCAATTCGGTAAACTGAGCAGGGCGGGAGAGCTGCTGCAAAAGGCGGTCATGCTCAGACCCCGGGATACCCAGGCCATGCTTTATTACGGCAGAGTACTCAGTGAAAAGGGCAATCCGTTAACAGCCATATCATATCTCCAGCGGGCCCTGGACATCATCCCGGAAGATCCCAGGGCACATGAACACCTGGCCAGAGTATACGGCAAAAATGAAGATAATTTCATGGCCCACCTGCACATGGCTTACGCCCATATATATGATAACAACAAGCGTCAGGCTCTGTTTCACCGGGAAAAAGCCAGAGAAATGGCCAGGGACACCTCAATGAAGAACATGGTGGATCAGCTGGATGAGGCCTATAATGAACAGGCTGAATTCTGGAAATAGCAAATTTACGCTTATTATAAATCATGGACAACCAGTCTTTTTTCAGTTAGGTAAACCAATTTTGAGCGGTTCAGGGAAAGACTTGTTTTATGATTTCTTTGCCCAAAACTGGATCACAGAATACGTCCTTTGCTCACAGTCTGAGAATGGACATTGAATAGACATAATGTCCGGCGCTGACCCGCCGGAGTCCCAAAAAATTGATTAACTTCAGGAGGAACTATGTTTTTAGAAAATCTGGTCTTTGCCATGGGCCAGGCGGGCGATCCCCAATCAGGCGCGGGTAATCCTTTCACCGCCTTTATTCCACTTATTCTGATGTTTGCCATATTCTATTTTCTGCTCATCAGGCCCCAGCAGAAAAAAGCCAAAGAACACCGTCAGGTGCTGGCCAATCTCAAGAGAGGCGATACTGTCATCACCAATGGTGGAATATACGGGCGCATAATTGATATACAAAATGATGTTCTGACCCTGGAAATTGGTGATAAATTTCAGGTTAAAACCAACCGGGCCTATATCGCGGGGCTTTCGGATCCCAGCCAGGATTCCGTGCAGAAAGCCTAGCCCTGCTTAAGTTTCTGTTTTGCCGCGGCCTGATGACTGTCCGGTCTTCAGGCCTTTTTACTGTTTTTGACCATTATGAATTTCATTTAAATACAAACTGGCCAGCCGGCCCGGACAATTTAAGCAACGTCTCAGGACTATGATAATGAAAGGCAATCTGCAATGGAAAATACCAGTGATACTGCTGGTGCTGATAATCAGTCTGCTCTATTTTCTCCCATCATTTTCAGGAATAAAAGAGTCGCCCCTGGGAAGACTGCTTCCTGACAAACAGGTCAACCTGGGACTTGATCTCAGGGGAGGGATTCACCTTATCCTGGGAGTTGAAGTTGACAGGGCAACTGAAAGGTCCCTTTCCCAGTTTGGTCAGGATATCAGGGATGAAGCAAGGCTTATGGATATTCTGGTCTTGAGGCCCAGGATAAGCGATGACAACCTGCTTGAGTTCACTTTGCTGCAAATGGAACAGCAAAGGGACCTGGATCAATTGCTCAGCAGTTCCTACAGCAATATGCGCGTTATTTCCAGGCGAACCGACGATGATCAAAGAATAATATACACCCTTGATTTTATCCCTGAATACAAGGCAAACATCAGGGACATGACCCTGGATCAGGCGGTGAAGACCATACGCAACAGAATAGACCAGTTCGGTGTGGCAGAGCCTGAAATACGCAGACAGCAGGAAGACAGGATTCAGGTTCAGCTCCCGGGCCTTGATGATCCCCAGAGGGCCATCGCCATTATCGGGCAGACCGCGCATCTTGAATTCAAGCTTGTGGATGAAGACGCTGATATTGACAGGGCAGTGCAGGGAATCGTTCCTCCCGGAAGCAGGCTGTATTATCAGGAGATTACTCTTCCGGACGGGTCAACAGCTGAAGAGCCGGTTGTCCTCAGGGCTGAAACAGTCATGACTGGTGAGTATATCACCAATGCCCATACAGCCTTTGATCAATACAATCAGCCCTATGTGGCCATAGCTTTCGACAACCGGGGTTCACGCATCTTTGAAAGGATTACCGGTGAAAACGTCAGAAAAAGGCTGGCAATTGTCCTTGACGGAAATGTTTACTCCACCCCGGTTATCCAGGAAAAAATTTCCGGAGGACGGGCCAGCATAACCGGCAGGTTCACGGTGGACGAAGCCCATGACCTGGCAGTTGTTCTTCGGGCTGGGTCCCTTCCGGCTCCTGTTTTTGTCATGGAAGAAAGAACAGTGGGTCCTTCCCTGGGACAGGAATCCATTGAAAAAGGTGTCAGGTCGGCCGTGATCGGCGGGGCACTGGTAATAATCTTCATGGTTTTTTATTTCGGGTTTGCCGGAATTGTGGCCAATATTGTTCTGGCTTTTAATATTATTCTTATCGTGGCCGGGCTGGCCGGATTCGGAGCCACCCTGACCCTTCCGGGTATAGCGGGCATAATCCTGACCATTGGTATAGCCGTGGATGCCAACGTGCTTATTTTTGAACGCATCAGGGAAGAACTGCGCCGGGGATTATCACCAAGGGCCGCCATTGAAGAAGGGTACAACCGGGCGACCTTGACCATTCTTGACGCCAACGTGACCACTATAATCGCTGCGGTCATACTTTATCAGTTCGGCACCGGCCCCATCAGAGGATTCGCCGTGACCCTGACCCTGGGCGTTCTGGCCTCCATGTTCACCGCGATTTTTGTTTCCAGGGTTATCTTTGACATATGGATTTCCAGACGCAAGCCTGGAAAAGTTCTCAACATTTAACAGCCTGTTGAAGAAGGGTGCTTTAAACAGGCTGTCAGGCTTCTACAGAAGCCGGGTTCCTTTGGGGCATCAAGTTTTCCCTTCTGCAGAGTCAGCAATAAACGGATTTTCATAAGAATAAAGGCGGAAATAAAATGGGTTTCCAGATAATCAGACCAGACACCAATTATGATTTTATCGGCAAGCGCAAATTAGCCTACTCTCTGTCGATCTTTCTGATTCTTATAGGTCTCTTGTCCCTGGGTTTAAAAGGCGGACCCAAGCTGGGGATAGATTTTGCCGGTGGTATAATCATCCAGGTTAAATTCCATGAGGAAGTGGTGGACCTTTCAGAACTCACCTCGATTTTAGGCGAGACTGATCTGCCGGCCCTTGTGGTGCAGAGATTCGGAGACAGGTCTGATTATGAATTTCTCCTGCGCACTTCTGCTGAGAATCTTTCTCCGTCTGTGGTCAGAGAAACAGTTGAAAACAAGCTTTCTCAGCATTACCCACAGGATCACTATTCCATTCAGCGACTGGAAATGGTCGGCCCCAGGGTGGGCGCGGATTTGCGGGAAAGCGCCCTGCACGCCTTGTTTTTCGCGATTTTATTCATTGCCATTTATATCTCGGGCAGATTTGAGCATAAATGGTTCGTGGCCGCCTTTATGGCCGCGGCCCTGGCCGGAGGAGTATATTTTCTAAAGCTTATCGGCATTCCCCTGGGTTTTCTGATTTTTGCCGCCCTGGTCATAACCCTGATCCTTTGCTGGTACCTCAGACTCAATTTTGCCCTTGGGGCTGTGGTGGCGCTTATACATGACATTATCATCACCGTGGGTATATTTTCCCTGCTCAACAAAGAGTTCGATCTGAGCATTGTGGCCGCTCTTCTGACCATCCTTGGTTATTCTCTTAATGATACCATCATTGTGTTTGATCGCATCAGGGAAAATATGCGCAACAAAATATCAACCTCTCTGGGCAGAACCATTAATATGAGCATCAATCAGACTCTTTCCAGGACCATTGTCACATCCGGTACAACATTGATTGTGGTGCTCTGTCTTTTGTTCCTTGGCGGAGGAATAATCCATGACTTTGCCTTTGCTCTCACAGTGGGCATAATCGTGGGCACATATTCCTCAATTTTTGTGGCCAGCCCCATCCTTCTCAGCTTCAGACCGGTGATTGAAGAAGAACAAGAAGAACCTGCGCAGCCCCCCAGAAAACGAAAGGCCGTTTATCAGAACAGATAACAGGCTTGTCTGTTAATCATCCATAAAAAAAGGCCTCCTGAAAGCCAGGAGGCCTTTTTGTTTAAGTCCATGAATCGGTCAATAAAAAATAAAACTTGGGATGACTGTGAATTATTGCAAACAAAACCCATGGTTCAGGAAGAACCAGGAGTTAAAACATATCAGCTTCAGTCTCTTCAATGGTCTTTTCAATGCTTTTGCGAAGTTCATCAGGCAGGCCCATTATATCCACGTTCATGAATCCCCGGACAATGGTTGATGTGGCCTGCTCTTCATCCAAACCCCTGGCCATGAGGTATTCGATCTCCTCCTGGGCGATTTTACCCACGGCAGCTTCATGGGAAAGCTCCACCCCGGCCACGGTCCCTTTTAATTCAGGTATGGCGTGAATTACACCGTCGCTTAAAATAAGACCCTTACACTCCAGATGTCCTTTGGCCGGGACGGCGTTGCCCTCTATGATGCCCGGAGCTATAATTGTTCCACCGGTGGTTATGGTTCTGGAAATGATTTCTCCCTTTGTTTCAGGGGCGTTGAGGACTATCTTGTTCCCGGAGTTGATATGGGAGCCCTTGGGGGCCACAAGAATGGAATTAAACCTGGCCACGGCTCCGCGTCCGTTGAGATAAACAGCGGGATAGGACTGAACCGAGCGCACTTTTTTAAGCAGAATATAATTGCTGGCGAAGACCCCTTGTTCTTCAACAATGGCTACTGTCCTGGGGCGGACCATAACCTCCTCACCCCAGTTATGAACCATGGTAAAGGTCAGCTTTCCACCCTTTTTAATGTATATTTCAGATATACCCAGGTGCATGGCAGAACTGACATTGGCCGCAGTGGTGCAGCCAGTGATAATGTGCAGTTCTGAATCTTCCTCAACCACCACGATATTGTGGACATTTTGACCTATGTTTTCGCCTTTGATGAAAAGGCAGGACTGAACAGGGTCCTTTATTTTGGCGCCCTTTTTGGTTTTAATGAAATATCCGCCATGAATTTTTGCCGCGGCAGCCCTGGTGAACTCATCCTTATCCTTGTCCACGGCCTGCCAGTAGTATTCAGGGAGCCCGTCGTACCTGTCCAGGGCTTCACGGGTATCCAGGATTTCCACGTCAGGCCGGCAGGAACGACAATGAGCCTTGGAGTGGTTTATGTGCAGGTATGTCCCGCTGCGCTGAACTTCACTGGCGTCGATTCCCGCCATGAGCAGCTGGGTTCTGTCTTCTTTGCTGAGTCCTTTGAGATTGGCCATTTCAGGAATTTCTTCCTGTTCAAAATTGAATTTCCCGAGATCCACCTTTGGCTCGGCAGTATTCTTATCTAATTTAGACATCTGACACACTCCTTGTAACCGTACTTGCTTATGTGATCCAGAATATCCCGGGGTCTGGCGGTACAGCATAATACGCCCTTGTAAAGCACCTGTCCGCGATCAGCGTTTATATAGTCAAGAATATATCCGGTATGGGTGATGATCAGCCCTGATGTTTTATACTGAGACTGCAACTGCTTGAGGGAAGCACTGTTGTCGGGTTCCTGAGGCCCGTCCAGGATGGCTCTGGCGGTTTTCCCGATCAGGGCCATATTTTCGAGGTCAACCCCTGATTCTGGTTCATCAAAGAGAACCAGGCTGGGATTCTGGGCCATGAGCTGCAGTATTTCAGAACGCTTGATCTCTCCCCCTGAAAAACCGGAATTAATATCCCTGTCCAGAAAATCTGTCAGATTTACCTTTTGGGCCAGCTCATCAACATCCACTTTCCTTTCTCCAGCGCATAATCTGACCATATCCCTGGTCTTGAGGCCGTTAATGGTGGGAGGCCTCTGAAAGGACATGCCTATACCAAGCCTTGCCCGTTCAAATGTGGTCTTTGAAGTTATATCTTCTCCTTTGAAGTAGATGCTGCCCTGGGTTACCTCGTACCCTGAAAAACCCATGAGAGTCATGAGCAAAGAAGTCTTGCCTGATCCGTTGGGACCAAATAAAATAAAAGTTTCTCCCTGCTCTATCTCCAGATTGATGCCTTTCAAGACCTCGTTGCCGCCTACTTTGACATGCAGGTCCTGTATTTTTAACATTGTTGACTCCATTGAATTGTTTATTTTAATTAAAAAGAATCACCTGACGCTACAAGCCTCACCTACTGGTTTATTCCAGGAAAAATTCCTTTTGGCGTCTTATTTTTTCATAACAATAATAACATCTTTTCCTGCTTCTGAAAAGAGGCAGAATGGCCATGCCAACTAAAAACCCACCGGCGTGAGCCCACCAGGCCACGCCTGTTCCCGTGCCCAGAAAATCCGAACCAAGAGCTGAAATAATTTGAATGGCAAACCATACCCCAAGAAAAACCACGGCTGGAACTTCGATTATGTACGGAATAAATAAAATGGGAATAAATGTTATCACCCTGGAGTGAGGATAAAGCAGAAAATACGCGCCCATAACCCCGGCAATGGCACCTGAAGCCCCTACTACAGGGACTTGCGAATTCAGGTTGAACAATATGTGCACCACAAGGGCTCCTGCCCCGCAAACAAGATAAAATATCAGAAATCTCAAGGGGCCCATTACGTCCTCAATATTATCCGCGAATATCCAAAGCATCCAGCTGTTCAGGATAAAATGTAACAAGCCGCCATGGATGAACATATGGGTGATCAGGGTATAATAACCGCCATCAGGGTATCCCACCATAATTGCCAGTTCCGGTTGGGTGATTCTGATGGGCACAACACCGAAAAGGTGAAAGAACCTGGCCAGGTCAATGGGGCTGAGACCCATGGTGTACAAAAAGACAATGGCGTTGAACCCGATGATGGTCCAGACCATATATGGCCTGAATACATTTGGAATACTGTCCTTAAGGGGAATCATGCCTGGCCTTGTTCAGATGAGAGGAGTTTTTTGAACAGCCTGAATTTTTTTCCAGTATCTCTACATCTTAAGTGCCTGAGTGCCCTGGTCAAGGCCTCGACCTTGAGTTCAAGGTCAGACAAAGTTAAGGAATTGTCCAGCACCAGGGCGCATCTTTTGATCTTGGAGGCCTGGTTCAACTGCGCCTTATCCAGGGTTTGGCACTGGTCAGGAGATATGTTTCTCATTTTTGAAAGCCGGTTGTACCTGGTTTCATCAGGACAGTATACTCCGGCTATAAGGTCACAGCCATTTTCCACTCCGGATTCAAAGACCAGGGGAATCTCAGCGAATGCCGCGCGCTTATCCCTGTGTGTTTCCCAGAATTCCTGGAGCCTGTGCCTGACCAGGGGATGAATAAGGTGGTTAAGCTCTTCCAGGATATGACTGTCCTGACAGACAGCTGTGGCCAGCCTTGTTTTGTTCACGGGCTGATCTTCAGAGTCAATGAACAGCCCGCCAAAACGTTTTTTAATCAATACCCAGCCGTCATTGCCTGGTTCATAAAGTTGAGCCACGCATTTATCAGCCATGAAAACCGGATAGCCTTTTTTTTCAAGCAAGGCCATTACCGCGCTTTTTCCTGAACCCATGGCTCCGGTAATCACAACTCTCTGGACCGCGCGTTCCAGATAAAGAAACGGGCGCATAAAATCTTTTGGAGCGGGGATGGCAAAGCTCATTTTTTGTCCTGTCACTGGATGGCTGAAATCAAGCCTTGTAGAATGGAGCAATTGACGTTTGACCAATTTTGGCAGCAAATGCTGTTTAAAATTCATATTTGATCTGATCTTGCCTCCATACAAAGGATCTCCAAGAACCGGATGTCCCAGCTCAGCCATGTGCGCCCTGATCTGATGAGTCCTGCCCGTGAGGATTTCCAGCCTGACAAGGGACCATTTTTCACGCATTCCGCAGTAAAGCACCCAATATCTTGTTCTGGCCAGGCGGCCGTCACTGAGCACAGCCATTTTGACCCTGGTTTTGGGATCACGGCCCAGGGGAAAGGTAATTTCCCCTTTTTGAGGGTCTGGACAGCCATTTACCATTGCCAGGTATTCTTTGCCAACCTTTCGGTCATGAAATGATCTGGAAAGGATCGCGGCGCTGTCCGGTTCAAGAGCAACAACCATAAGCCCGCTGGTATCCCTGTCCAGCCGATGAACTATGCCTGGCCGGTCACCTGAGAAATTTTTCATCAACTGAGGGTATTTTTGCAAAAGATAATTGACCAGGGTAGGTTCATCCAGGGAAGGAGCGGGATGGACGCTTACGCCCGCCTGTTTGTTCAGAACCAGAATATGATCATCTTTGTAGACTTCTTCCAGGGCGCCTTTCATGGGCAATGGATCATTCAGGGCCATCCAGGCGCGGACAAAAACTTCCTGGCCTGGAACAACACTCTGGGAAGCCTTGAAACAGGGAGCGCCGTCCAAAAGAACCAGGCCCTGCCTGATCCATGACTGCACCACAGACCTGGGCGGGGGGTCTCCAGGAAAATGCTTGAGCACAAGCCTGTCCATCCTTGACCTGGAATCTTCTTCCCCAACTATGAACTTGAAGTCCTGAAGCAAGAGATCTCCTGAGGTTTTGGCGCGCGATAACTATTAAATAAAGTTAACGGCCCGGCACGAGATCAGGGGCTGGGATCAAATAATTTCATGCTTAAAAATTGAAATTCAGTTTTTCTCTGACCATGTCCATGGTTTTAGCCGCTTCCAGCCTGGCTTTCCTGTTTCCGGCATCCAGGATTTCCTGAATCATTTCTGGCTGGTCATCAAGTTCTCTTCTTCTTTCCTGCAAAGGTAAAAGAAATTCTTCCAGGGAAGTAAGCAGGATTTTTTTGCAATCAACACATCCCCATTTGGCCCCGGCGCAATTGGCTTTTATTTCCTCTCTCTGTTTTTCTGAGGTCATGAGGTGATGATAGGGATAAAGATTGCATACTGCTGGATCGCCTGGATCTGACTTGCGCATGCGGTTGGTATCGGTAAGCATGGACATGACTTTGGGCCGGATGAATTCCATTTGTTCGCCCATGTAGATGCAATTGCCGTAGCTTTTGCTCATCTTGCGTCCGTCCAGTCCGGGCAGTCTGGCTGTTTCAGTCAGTTTGGCCCGGGGTTCAGGGAAAAAATCGCCATAAAGAAAATTAAACCTGCGGGCTATCTCCCTGTTCAGTTCAAGATGCGGAAGCTGGTCCTGACCCACTGGAACATAATCCGGAAGGTACAGAAGAATATCCGCGGACTGCAGGACAGGATAGCCCAGAAAACCAAAGGTGTTCAGATCCTTACTGATCAGTTCCTGCCTTACTTCCTTGTAGGTCGGGTTGCGCTCAAGCCAGCCAAGGGGAGTTATCATGCCCAGAAGCAGGCACAGTTCAGCGTGTTCTTTAATTTGCGATTGCTGAAAGATTACGCATTTTTCCGGGTCAAGGCCGGCAGCGAACCAATCCTTGACCAACTCTCCCACAAAACCCTTTATCCTGTGAGGTTCAGTGTATTCGCTGGTCAAAGCGTGCCAGTCCGCCACAAAATAATAACAGGTATAATCATCCTGAAAATCGACCCAGTTTTTCAGCACTCCGAAAAAGTGACCCAGATGCAGGGGACCGGTTGGTCTCATGCCTGAAACGACACGCTTGTCTTCACCTTGAAACATGTGACAATAACTCCTGAAATCTCAATGGGAAAATGAGTTAACAAACAATAATTACAATACCATTCTGTAGACAAAATCGATGACATTGGAAAATAACACCCTGAAAACACCTAAAAAGATCAAGAGGAGAAGCAGGATGAACCCGTATTTTTCCAGCTGCATGTATTGTCCGGCAAGCCTGCCTGGCAGGAATGTGGCCAGCATTTTGCTTCCATCCAAAGGCGGTATGGGGAAGAGATTAAAGATGCCCAGAATTATGTTGATAATAATTCCATAAAAACAGATAAGCATGGCCGGAGCCAGGATTGTTTCACCGTATCCCCCTCCCAGGGTCGGCTGGATTATGGCGAATATGTTAAATAGAAGATAAAATATGAGGGCCAGGGCAAAATTGGCTGCCGGACCAGCCAGGGATACCCAGAAAATTCCTTTTCTGGGATTTTCAAAATATGAGGGATTAATAGGCACAGGCTTGGCCCATCCGATCATCCTGGTCAAGACCAGAACCATGGTGCCCAGGGGATCAAGATGTTTAAGTGGATTAAGGGTCAGCCGGCCGGCATTCTTGGCCGTGGGATCACCGAAACGGTAAGCCACATAACCGTGAGCTACTTCATGCAGGGTAATTCCAGCCAGGAGGGGTATGGCAACTATGGCCAGTTCTCTGATTATCTGCGCGATATCAAACATAGTCAAAGACGGCTAACATCATATGCTGATTTGGGCAAGAAAAAGCTTCAGGGATTTCCAGGAAGGTCAGGCAAAAATACCGGGAAAGTGTCGCGATAAAGATTAAAGCTGTTCTGTCTGTTATCCGTTATTGGGCAAAGAATAATTTTTATTGGGCACAAGGCAATTTGTCTTGGAATCTCTGGACCTGCAGCTTGATTTCAGCCCTTTTTCTTGGCTTCAAGCATGGCCTTGAGCTTATTTCTTTCGATCGTGGTCTGGTTGATCTGTTCCTGGACAGATTGGAGTTTTTCTGGAGGAGAGTCTGCCAGTTCTCTTTTCAGGCGGGAAAGTTTTTTTTCCAGCGCGTAAAGATCAATGGCAATCTGACGAATGGACATTTTCTGCCTTCCTTTTATGTGACTGTATTGAACCTTTTTTATAGGCTGTCCCCTGAAAAGTGGCGATAAGATCACCTGCTTGGTTTTCCACATCAACGGTATAGCCTGAAAGGGTCCGATTAGAGAATATTTCTCTGGCCCTTGCATAAAGTATATCACCCATCCCTGCCGGGCGGATATAGGAAATTGTTGCGTTTATTCCAACCGCCACATGATCGCGCGAGTTGGCGGCCGCGGCAAAGGCCAGATCGGCCAGGGCAAAGATGGCTCCGCCATGGGCCAGTTTAAGTCCGTTCAAATGTTTATCCTGGACAACCATCCTGGCAGTGGCTTCTCCCGGGGACACTTCCAGCACATGGATGTCGCAGTGAATTGCAAATATGTCGTGTTTTGAAATAAATTCTTTAATGTCCTTCATGTGTTGACGTATACCCCCAAGTCTTTTTATTGACAATGCCAAGTCAGGACATTTTTTTTGGAGCAAAGATCATGAAAAGTCACAATGGCGAAAAGGTCGGGCTGAATATCTGGCTCAAATCCGGGGAGAGGCCTTTAGCATGCTCTGAAATCTTGATCCAGAGCTTTACTATATAGTCTTCGTTTCCCTTTTCGTGAGCTTTTTTTCCACAATTGTCGCCTCCATCCTGGGAGTGCCCCTGGGTTTTTTCATCGCGGTCAATGAGTTCAGGGGTAAAAGAGCGGTGATCACCGTACTCAACACCCTCCTGGCCCTGCCTACAGTAGTTATTGGTCTTTTTGTCTACCCCTTTCTGTCCCGCCGCGGCTTACTTGGATTCTGGGGTCTTTTGTACACCCCGACAGCCATTATAATTGGCCAGGTCATACTGATTCTGCCCTGGGTGGCAACTTTCACCCTTTCCGCGGTGAGCAGAATTGACGATCGTTACAGGAGAACAGCCATGACCCTGGGGGCCAACGCTGTTCAGACCTCTCTGGCCATTGCCAGAGAAGCGCCGTGGCATGGCCCTTGACTGCCTGGATAGGGTGGGCATGAAAAATTTCGCTCAAAGACCGGGCCCATCTGCTGTCCGGAGGAGAAACACAGAGGGTGGCCATTGCCCGGGCCCTGGCCTGCGAGCCTCAGGTTCTGCTCTTTGATGAACCCACGGCCAGCGTGGATGTGGAGAATCAGGCAGTAATAGAATCTGTAATCAGGGATATCCGTGATGAAAAGGGCATCACTATAATATTTTCCACTCATAAGCGTCTTGAAGCCGCCAGGCTGGGTGAAAATAAGATTTTCATGTTTGAAGGAAAACTGACTGGTCCGGGAGGAGAAAACTTTCTTGCCGGCAGTATTGTCCACCGGGATAACCGGACTGTGTGTGTTATCGGTGAAAAGATAGAGCTGGAAGCGACAGGAAAAAAGCAGGGACCTTGCCGAGTTTTTGTCAAACCTGAGGGGGTGCGGATTTACAGCCTGAAGCAGGCTGTAAAGATGACTGATAACAGTCTGGTGTCCGGAACAGTGCTTCAGATGACCGCCGAAGGCGAACATATCAAAGTCCTGCTTGACGTGGGGGTTCCCTTGAGGACCATCATGTCCAGGAAGAAGGCGGTTGAATCCGGGATCTTTGTGGGGGATGAGGTAAAAGTTGGCTTTGCCTCCGGAGCAGCTCAGATGGGATCATGATTCAGGAACGCGCTCAGTGAAATATGGCCTCAAGCATAAATGTATTGTATAGAGTCTTTGTACAGAGTCAGGAAAGTTTAAAAGTATGACTTTTGTTTTACGTAAATGAGGATTGACTCTTGTTAACCATCTTGGCAAAGAGGGAGACATGGATTCAAAAGACCAGTTTAAGATCTGTTATCACGCCATCGGAAAGGTGTTTTCACCGTTTAAGGATTTGAAAGGAATGCCTATCCAGCCTCTGGGTGCCAAAGGTATTGTCGGGCGTGTGGATATCTTTCCGGAATTTGTTGCCGGTCTCAAGGACCTGGAGGGATTTTCTCATGTGATTTTACTGTATCATTGTCATAAAAATGAAGGGTACGATCTCCAGGTCAAGCCCTTTCTGGATAAGGAATACCGAGGCGTCTTTGCGACTCGTTCTCCGAAACGACCCAATTCCATTGGCCTGTCAGTGCTCAAACTCACCGGAGTCAATGGTTGTTCCGTGCATTTGGAGAATGTGGATATCTTGGATGGTACGCCTGTTCTGGACATAAAACCCTATGTCAGAGATTTCGATATATGGCCGGCGGATCGGTTTGGATGGCTGGATGAAAAACAACAAGACGCCCAGAATTGTAAAAGCGACGGGCGTTTCGGAAAAGGCTCTGGCAGAACACTCAAAGATTGAGCTCATAACAGGTATAAAAGGAGAGTATTATGGATGTCGCACAGGCTATTCAAGACAGGAGAAGCATCAGAAAATTTCTGGATAAGGATGTTGCCAGTGATGAAATAAACCAGCTACTGGAAGCGGCCAGGCTGGCCCCTTCCGGGCTCAACGCCCAGCCATGGCGTTTCAGGATTATTCAGAATAAGGACGATATTGCCTGGCTTTCCAGAGAAGCGGTCAAGGGACAGCGCTGGGTAGGAGGCGCTAACCTGGTATTTGTCTGCTGCGCTGATCTCAGCCGTTACCTTGAAGACGCCGGGTCTAGCGTCCGTTTTCTTCGTGACAGTGGAGTTCTGCCTCCCCAAATGCTGGCCGGTATTGAAGAATACCTGCTAAAGGCCCAGAACGCATCTTCTGAACTGCTGCGCTGCGCCGCTGCAGCCAATTGTTCCATAGCCATAACTCAGATGATGCTTCAGGCTGTTGAGCTTGGCCTTGGGACCTGCTGGATAGGGATGTATGACGAGGAGGCTGTTAAAGAAAAGTTCGATATTCCTGAACAAATGGCAGTGGTTGCCCTCCTGGCGGTGGGCTACCCGGCTGAAAGTCCAGACCCAAGGTCCAGGAAGGCCAGGGAAGAAATTATTATCTGATTGAAGTTTGGACCAGAATCACAAAACCTTCCGCTGCGTATTTTCAGCTGTTTCTTCATTATATTCACCCATGTTATAAACCCTGATTTTTGTACTTCGGGGGAATTCTTTTTTCAGAAGAGTCTTGAACAGCTTTTTTATTTTTTTCATGGGTACTTTTTCAAACCGTTCCTGAAAATATCCATTTTCAATTATTAAGAAATCATCCTCGCTTTTTTTAACAAAAAATACATACCGGTTGCGTTTGTAAGTGCGCACATCCAGATAATGTCCCGTGGACAGGACTTGAAGACGTTCCATTACTGCCGGAATAATATTTGTCTTATCGATCATGGGATGATTTCAGATCATATGAACACTTTTCTGTCAATACGCGGCAATGAGGAGCTTTTTTTTCAGCATAAGATTACTGGTGACAGAAGGCAGAGTAATCTGATTATTCTGAGATGAATTTAAAGTTTCAGGCATTCTTTTTGACTTTTTTCTGATCTTTTGAACAATCCAGGAAGTCAGATATTGTCCTGTTTAAAGGGATAATGTATCTGAGCAGTTTTGCATGTAGAACGCTCAATTATAATGCCAGGTGTAAAATGACCACGGATTTTCATACTCATGTGTTTCATCCCAAGATCGCGGAGAAAGTTCTTGAACAGCTGAAAAATCACTATGGCATAAATCCGGTGGGAACAGGGCTGGTGGAGGATTTGCTGGTTTTTATCAATAAAGCCGGAATCCAAAGGGCTGTGGTGCATACCGCGGCCACAAGCCCTGACCAGGTTATCCCGGCCAACAACTGGGCAATTTTTTTGCAGGACAACTATCCCCAGCTCAAGGCCTTTGGAACCCTCCATCCTGATTACATCAACTGGCAGAGTGAATTGGACAGGCTGGAAAGAAAAGGAATCATGGGCCTGAAGTTTCATCCTGATTTTCAGGGATATGATCTGGCAGATCCCCGCCTGCTTCCTTTTTTTGAAGCTATTGGCAATAGGTTCGTGTTAATGTTTCACGTGGGAGACAGATTGCCCCCGGAAGAGAATCCTTCAAGTCCAGGCAAGCTGGCGGCCATCAGGAAAAAATATCCAGACCTGATTATCGTGGCCGCGCACCTGGGGGGATATCTGCACTGGGATGCCTCTTTGCGATATCTGGCCGGTACTGATGTCTATCTTGATACTTCCAGTTCTCTACCCTTTATTGAAAGCGGGTTGCTTAAAAAAATTCTGAACAGACATCCCCTGGACAGGCTGCTTTTTGGCAGCGATTACCCATTATTCGACCCATCAGTGGAGATAAGGCTTCTTGAGAGCAGGGCCGGATTCAAACCAGTGCAGATAGACAGGCTTTTAAGAAACGGCGGTGATCTGCTGGATAAGGTCTTAAAAAAATAAACTGGTCATGAGAAAGTCAATTTATCCCCAGAGATAATAAGCAAACCCCACCAGAATAAGACTGCCGGCCCTCAGGCTCTGATTGTAAATGATCAGTCTCAGAGCCAGGGACGGACTGAAGATGCCCGCGTAGTAGGGGAGCTGATGTCTTATGGCCCGCATGGGCGAGGATAGAATATTGCCAATGATCAATGCCAGGACCACCTCTTTTATGCCAAGGGCTCCGCTGTCCAGCAATGAGCCTGCAGCGGCCAGACCGGCTGAGAATTCAGCCGCCAATTGAAGAGCGATGATGCTTATGGCCTGGGGCGGAAGAAAACTTAAAAACCCCACATGATCAGACATGAATTTTTCAGCCAGAGAGAAAAAACCGATTTTTTGCAGAACATAAAACAGGGAATAGATGGGAACAGTGAACACCATTACTTTTTTAAATCTTTTGCTGAATCTTGACCTGACCCTGGAAAATACTCTGGCCCATTCCAGCTTTTCCGAAGGGGGCAATTCGCATTGCACACACTGGTCTTTCTTGGCCGGTAGAATAAATCTGCCTATGAAGATAACCACGATTGTCCTGAGTATGGCCGAGGTTACGGTGAGCAAGAGGTAGGGGATTGACGCCGCCTTGATCAGGGGCGCGATGATGAAAAAAGTTGTGGGAAGATGCAGAAAATAAGTAGGCAGGGAATTGAACAGGTTGGAAAGGACAAGCTCCTTGCGATTAAGCTTCTTTTGTTCATAAGCTTCGGCCAGCATGGTGTTGGCTGTTACGCCCGAGAAAAAGGCCATGGAAAAGCTGGCCCCGGAAATGTCCTTGAGTCTTCCGGCCCGGACCAGTGGAGTGGCAAACATGGCCATGAACCTGGTCCAGTTCATGGCTTCGATAAGATTGCCCACAAACACGCCCAGGGAAATGAACACGCAAAGTTTCAGAAGGGGGAAGACAAGGCCTGTCCAGAGTTCAGGAATGGAAAACATCAGCAAGGGTTGATCAGGCGTTTCCCGTCTCTTTCCAGGCCGAGACCGGGTTTATTTCCAGAGCCTGCCCTCTTCTGCTGAGCACGGTGTTCATTTCCAGTTCATCCATGGCTTTGTTTAGAAGGTCTTCAGGCGCGTTCCATCTGGGCTGAATATTTTCCATTTCCAAAGGGACCTTTGAAAAATCAAGATCAAATAGAATCAGATAAAGTGAAATGGCTTCCACTGACAGACCCAGCTTGAAAATTTTATTTTCCATGCTTTTCCTCTGCGATCAATTTAGTAATATGCCTAAGTTTTAATTAACCTACCCAATTATCCCCTTACAAGCACAGGGGGACTTATCCAAGTGCAGTCAGGCCTTATGATGGCCTGGCAATTTTTTCCAGGATGGTGTTGGCAACTTCAAGGGCCTGCATACCCTGTTCTCCGGGCACTTCAGGCTCAAGGTCAAGGATTATTGCCCGGGCAAACTCCTCCAGCTCCATTTGAAGTGAATTGACCTGGGGAGGCTCAGGCTTTTCATAGATGATGTCCCTGGACTTATCCCCGACTCCAATTCTGCTGATCACCATGGCAGGTGCTTCATTATCTGAAACCTGGTCCTGGTCTCTGAGCATGAAGATGTCAGATTTTTTTTCCAGAAAATCCATGGCAATATATTGATTCTTCTGAAAAAGACGCATTCTGCGCATGGGTTTGAAGGATATCCTGCTGCTGGTCAGGTTGGCCACACAGCCGCTTTCAAATTTGAGTCGGACATTGGCTATATCCTCTGTTTCTGAGACCACGGAAACTCCGCAGGCATCAGTATGCATGACCCGGCTTTTGACCATGTACAGGATCAGGTCCAGATCATGGATCATAAGGTCCAGAACTACACTCACGTCACAGCCCCTGGGATTGAACTGGCTTAATCTGTGGGCTTCAATAAACATGGGGGCCAGGGTGTAGTTTTTTACCGCCAGCATGGCCGGGTTGAAACGCTCAATGTGCCCCACCTGAACTTTTTTGTTCTTTTCCCTGGCCTTGTGGATTATCTGCCTGGCCTGTTCAACCGTGGATGTAATGGGTTTTTCAATAAACAGGTGACAGTCATGGTCAAGGGCCTTCATGGCCACTTTAAAATGTTCACTTGTGGGCACCACAATGCTCACGGCATCCACCCTGGAGAGAAGTTCGTCCAGATCCGAAAAGGGAACAGACCCGCATTCAGCGCAGACCGAGGCTGCCTGTTCCTGGTCAATGTCATAAGCTCCCACCAGGTCGATGCACTCAATGTCAGCGGCAAGTCTGGCGTGAAATTTTCCCAGATGGCCTACTCCAATCACGCCCAGGTTAATTGTTTTCATTTGGTTTTCCTTTATCCAGAAGTTCAAGTGTTAGATCAGCGCTGGATTTGGTGGCTGATTTATCTCCGAGGATGGTCTTAATCTTTTTCAGATGTTCCCTGACCAGGGCGGCTTGCTGAGGGTTATCCAGCCAGGCCCGGGCAGTGGATAAAATATTGTCCACCCTGGCCCTGGTCTGGATGAATTCCGGAAAAATCTCGTCATCAAGAATAAGATTGGGCATGCTGATGAACTTCACGCGGATAAGTATCCTTCCGGCAAGGTAACTGATCCAGGAAAGCTTATAAGCCACAATGGCCGGAACTTCAAGAATGGCGCATTCGAGGGTTACGGTTCCGGAAGCTGCTAGAGCCAGACAGCTTTTTTTAATATATTGGTGCCTGTTTTCAGGAGGAATAAATTTAAACCAGGGCTTTTGAGGGCAGAATCGCCGCAGAAAATCTATTTTCACGCCTGGAGCCTGAATAACATTAAACACAAGATCCGGATAATTCTCGCGCAGGATGTCTGCTGCCGAGGAAAAAAGAGGCAATAATGAAGAGATCTCTTTTTTCCTGCTTCCCGGAAGAATGGCAATTTCATTATTTTCAACAGAAATTTTTTCCAGCCCGGGCAAGTCAAGCCCTTCCAGTGCTGGATGCCCCACAAAATCGGCCTTTATGCCGTGTTCCTGAAAAAATGCCGGTTCAAAAGGAAGAATGCAGGCTATGTGGTCAACGTATTTTTTGAGAAATTTTATCCTGGACTTGCGCCAGGCCCAGATCTGGGGCGCGACGTAATACAGGACCGGAATTTTAAGGCTGTAAGCCATTCTGGCCAGACGGAAATTAAAATCAGGCGCGTCCAAAAGGATCAGTGCGGCAGGTCTTTTTTCCCGCATCAGGGTCCTGATTGTTTTTAAATAGCCCATGATCCGGGGCAGAGCCCCGAATACTTCGGTCAAACCAACCAGAGACAGTTCTTCGGATCTGAAAACGGTCTTAAGGCCCTGGGCACGCATGGCCGGTCCACCCATCCCCATGATCTCCAGGGCGGGACGGCGTGTTTTGAGCTCCTGCATTAGCATGGCCCCGTAATTGTCCGCGGATGATTCACAAACATTTATCCAGACCAGACTCTTATTCATGTTCAGGCTGTTTCATTTTCAGTTGAACTTTATTTTTCCGTGTAATGAATGGACAGGGTTATCTCCGGGGCGGCCAAGGGTCAGCACGAATTCATCCTGATCCGGGCTGCATGTTGGACAACCTCTGGACAGAATCAGCCAGTCCGGACTCAAATGCCTGCCCACTCCTGAACTCTGGATGATAAAGGTAGTGGTTCCTTTTTCCCAGATGAGGGGCCTGCCGCACCTGGCGCATTCCACATAGATCATCTCCGGGTCAAAATTATGTGTGGAAGAGGTTTTTTTGTTGGACTGTTTTTTAGTATTAATGTTGATTTCACTCATTCAGATTATGCTATTTACCTATGCAGAAATTGTCAAAAATGGAGTTGAGAACTTCATCAGGGGTTATTCTTCCGGTTATCTGATCCAGCTCAGAACAGGCAAAGTCAAGACGGGCTGACAGAAGATCGTATGGAACCCGGGCTCTGGCATCCCTGATCAGTTCCATTAGTTCCAGGGACGCCTTTTCCAGACAAGACTTCTGTCTGAGGTTGGGAATAAGGGATTCCTCAGGTTTAGAACTGGTGCCGGCTAACGCGGACCGCCTTATTTGGGTCATTAAATCTTCCAGTCCAGCCCCATGTTTGGCAGAAATTCTGAAAATAAAAGGATGTTTTTGTCCCAGCTCCAGGGTCCAGTCTGGAGGGGAAGAAACCAGGTCCCATTTGTTCAGGGCTATGAAGAGTTTTCCAGTCTCAATGGTTTTTAATATCTCCAGGTCATGTGATGAGGGCTCAATTGCAGAGTCCATGACCAGAATAATGATGTCGGCTGATCGGATGAATTCTTTTCCTTTTTCCATTCCCTTTAGTTCAACCTCATCCCCGGCTTCTCTGAGACCCGCGGTATCAACAAGCCTCACAGGCAGACCCTGGAGGTTTACCGCTTCTTCCAGGTAATCGCGCGTGGTTCCTGGAATTTCGGTAACAATGGCTCTTTCTCTGCCTATAATGGCGTTCATCAGGCTTGATTTGCCTGCGTTAACCTTTCCAGTGAGGACCACAAGGACTCCGTCAGTCCAGATTCTGCCCCGCTCAAAGTCTGCGATAAGCCCCATGATTTCTCTCCGGCACTCCTGAACATTTTCAGCGAATTCCTGGGTTGACAGGCACTCGATTTCCTCTTCAGGAAAATCAACCGCGAGGCACAGCTGTTCTTTGAGTTTCTGGAGTTTGCTTCCCAGGGACTCAATTTTTTCGGCCAGACGTCCTTTTAACTTGTTTCTGGCTAGAAAAACCCCTGCCTCAGTGGGGGCGTTGATCATTTCCAGGACCGCTTCAGCCTGGGTAAGGTCCATTTTCCCGTTGAGAAATGATCTTTTAGTGAACTCACCAGGCTGGGCCTGTCTGGCTCCCAGTGTCATTACCGCTTCCAGAACTGCCTCCATTATTGCCGGATTTCCATGGCAATTAATCTCAACTACGTCTTCACCTGTATAGGACCCTGGCCCGGGCATGAAACTGACCAGAACATCGTCCAGGAGCATGCCATTTCTGTTTTTGATCCAGCCGTGGGAAAGCCTGTATGGCTTAAGCTCCTTATGTTTACCCTGAAACAGTTCTTTTATTATCCCAAGGCTCTGGTGTCCGCTCAGCCTGATAATGCCCACTGCTCCCACGCCCATGGGAGTGGAGATGGCTGCTATGGTATCCTGAAAATAGCGCATTTGCTCATAAAAAGAAGGGGCGGGAAAATGTTTTTTTCTCCGCCCCTTCAAGTGTTCTATTCCTGTGATGGCTTTTTCCGCCGCTGCTTGGGCATGATGAGTACCCTTTTCATGGGCCCTTCACCCTTGCTTTTGGTCCTGATTTTTTTATCGTTTTGCAGGGCCATGTGGACAATCCTTCGGTGATAGGAACTAAGGGGCCTTGTGCTCATGGTCTTGCCGATTTTCTTGGCTTTGCTGGCCAGCTGAAAAGCGCTTTGCTGCAGTTCTTCGTTCTGTTTTTCCAGAAAATCTTCAGTATCCAGCTGGACCCTTGCGGCTCCGGGCCGGTTTTTGGCGATGATCCGGTTGGCAATATACTGAATAGCGCTTAAGGTCTGGCCATCCCTGCCTATGAGGATGTCCGGGGTTGTCTCGTCCTTGATGGTGACACTTATGGGTTTGGTCTGGTCATTGACAGTAATCTCTGCGTTTGGACAAAGGGGTTCTGTCAGGTGGATCAGAAGGCCGTGAATATATTGTCTCAGTTCCGGGTCATCAGTCCCGGGATCCTTTGGAACAGCCTGGAGGTCCACTTTATCAATCCCGGTTTTTGGAGGTTCTTTTATTTCAGTCTCCGGGGTTGAGTCAGTCTCCAGTTCCTGTTTCAACTCCGCCTTTGGGGCCGGCTTGGGCTGAGACTTTGCCCTTGCTTGCTTTTTTGCGGGTTTGGGCTCCTGCGCGGCTGTCTGAACCGCATTCCCATGGTTGTTGGGCGTTTCTATTTCTTCAATTGTGGTTCTTTTCTGGGCGAGTATCCTGGCTTTTTTTACGCCCACCAGCCCAAAAATTCCAGAAGAACCTCCACTGACTATTTCAATTTCAAGCTTTTCGCGTTCAAGACCGAAATGTCTACAGGCATTGGCAATAGCATCGTCCACATCCTTGCCTGAGAATTCAACATATTCTTCCATTGTTACTCCTTAAATGATTGATAACAACCTTCAACCCAAAAGATAAAGAGCAATTCAAAGAACCAGCAGGCCCGACTCGGGCAATGCAGGCAGTGCGCTCTGGAACAGAGGCGTTACTGGCCTTTGGCTGCTTTTGCTTGGGGTTGTCAGGTCTTACTTTGCCTGAATGATCAGTAATTCAATTTCAAAGAACAAAATTGCCGGACTAAAGGTCTGTCTGGCAGACTTCTACTGTTTGACTGTTTTTTTCTTTTTCTTCTTGGCGGGCTTTACAACAGCAGTGGCTTTTTGTGATTTTTCCTTGAGTTCTGCTTTGGCCTCGCCTTGCTGCCCGGAATCAACATCATTTTTTTGCTCGGCTTTTACAAGGGGCTTGTTTCCGGCATCCCTCAACACCCACCATTGCTGGCCTATTGAAAGGACATTATTGGTCAGCCAGTAGAGAACAAGTCCAGATGGAAAGCTGATGAATATGAAAATAAAAACAAGGGGCAAAAAGAGCATTATCTTGGCCTGCAGGGGATCACCCGGCGCGGGAGACATTTTCTGCTGCAGGAACATGGTCGCGCCCATTATAACAGGAGTTATGTAAAATGGGTCTTTGGCTGAAAGATCCGCCAGCCAGATTATGTCCGTGAAGGGCAGGTAATAGATAAAAGCTGCGTGCCTCAATTCCACGGAACCCATAAGCCCCTGATACAGGGCGATAAAAACCGGGATCTGAACCAGGATGGGCAGGCAACCACCGGCCGGGTTAACCTTGTAGGTTTTATAAAGACGCATCATTTCCTCATTCATTTTCTGACGGTCGTCTTTATATTTTTCCCTGATTTTCGCCATCATGGGCTGCAGCTTCTTGAGCTGGTTCATGGACTTATAGCTCTTCTGGGCCAGAGGCCAGAAGAGTATCTTGATTATAAGAGTCAGCAGAAGGATGGCTATTCCATAGTTGCCGGTAAAATTGTGGAAATAATTAAGGGAAATAATCAAAGGTTTTGATACTATATTGAACCATCCATAATGTATGGCTCTAACCAGCTCGGACGGAGCGTCTCTTAAATATTCACGGTCCTTGGGTCCAATATAGTATGTGTTGGTCATTGTCCTGGAATGTCCCGGGTCAATATACAGACGTTCTGAAACAGCTATCTGATAAATCTCGTTATCAAGGTCAGCCCTGAGGCTGGGCTCCCGTTGACCTTGGGGTACAAAAGCCAGAAGAAAATAATGATTGCCTATACCACTCCATTTGAGACCGTTTTGATGAACAAATCCTTCCCTGAGCTGCTTATCCTTTTCATGGCTGAGTCCGCTTTGATCAAAATAGGCGACCCGGGTGGGATTAAACCTGTCCTGGGCAAAGGCGGGAGTGGCAAGGATATTGGTCAGTTCCCCTGAAACTGCTGATTCCGTAATGTTTATTACCTCAAGGTTTTCCTGAATCTCATAAGTGTCTGCCAGAAAGATCAGCTCCCTTATGATTTCAATCCCGTTGACCCGTCCCTTGAATATCAGGGATTTTTCCTCTCCCGGACCAATGGCCAGATCGCCACCATCATATGCCCATTCACCTTCCAGCCAGGTGGGCATCCTGTTCCATACTATCCCCATGGGTCCATTGATCAGGGATCTCGGGGTGATAAGGTCAATGCCTGGCGAGTCAGGATCCAATGTCTGTCTGAACTGTCTGAGATCAAAATTTTCCAGCACTCCTCCGGAGCTGTTGAATGTTGCCCGGTACAGGGGAGTTTCCACAGTTATTCTCTGACCTTGAACAGCCTCAAATTCAAGGGTTTCCCTGGGCACAAATTCCTGTGAATATGTGGGGAACTGTGGGTCTTGCTCCCTGTCCATTCCATATTCAAAAGCCGGTTCATCTGTGGCTGTCCTTTGTGGCGGAGGTGCCGGCGGGAACAGAATATTCCATACCACCAGTACAAACAAAGAAAGGACAACCGCGATGAGAACTTTATGTATTTCCATTATAAACCTTGGCTCCTGATACAGGATTTATCCGACCCGGAAACCTGGCCAAGGCCAGAATACGAGGATTTCCCAAAAAGATTTTTAAGGGAAAAGCTCTGGGGCACTGGATCTAAACCGGATCTGAAAAGAGGGTTGCATCTGACCAGCCGCAAGATTGTCAGCACAAGGCCTTTGATGGGTCCATGAGTCTGGATGGCTTCCATTGAATAAGCCGAGCATGATGGATGAAACCGGCAAACACATGGATTAACAGGCGACAGAACTATCTGATAGAATTTTATGATTTTCTGGAGGATATATCGCATTTTTTTGATGACACTCAACTGCTAAGGAATTTTTTTATGACAGGCCTCATGGCTTGAGTCGTCCTCTGGCCGGCAGTTGCTGATTCTGGTCATAAACTCCATGATTTCCCGGTTGACCAGATCCTGGTTAAGGATGTCCAGTCCGGGCTTTTTTCTGCAGACCACGACAATATCGGCCCTGACGCTGATATTATGCTGATTAAGCCTGAAGCATTCCCGTATCAGCCTTTTTATCCTGTTGCGTTTCACTGCCGGGCCGATTTTTCTGGAAACAGCGATTCCCAGACGCCAGGTGGAGAGATTATTGGCCCGGACAAAAATAATGAAACTAGACGTAAAATAACGACGGCCCCTGGTATAACATTCCTGAAAAAGGGGCCGTCTGGTGATTCGCAAATTCCTGCCAAAAGTTAGACGGACAATCTTTTTCTACCCTTAGCCCTTCTTCGATTGATTATAGCGCGACCATTTTTAGTTTTCATGCGCACACGAAAACCATGGGCTCTTTTTCTTTTGATATTGCTGGGCTGATATGTTCTTTTCATGTTATTTTCTCCTTAAAAAAAGTAAATTCACAAAATAGCGCTGAGATGGGCCATAGTCAAGAATTAATTAAAGGAGATGAAGAGAATGTTTGTCAGTTGATCCTTTCTCAAATCTGATCACCAATAATGCTTCTGGAGGCCAGAAGGGCTTCCTGCAGTGTTTCGTCCACAGTGGGGTGGGCGAAAATATATTTTTGCGCGTCTCCCCTTGTCCATTTCTCATGAGTTATTATCTGGGCCAGGGTGATGAGACCTGAAATGGCGTAACCGGTTCCAGTGATGCCCATGACCCGGTCATGGGACCAAATGACTTTGATAAAACCCTGTATCTGCCCATGGCTCTGAACAATGGGATTTGATGCCAGGCTGGCGCTGGAAACGCTGAAAGGCAATCCCTTGAGAACAAGTTCTTTTTGAGTCAGCCCGGTCCTGATCACTTCCATGGCGCCGTAAATGCAAGAGGGGGGGGGATTGTCCGGATAGTGAGCATCTGTTCTGCCCAGGATATGATCAAGAACATATTCAGCCTGGTGAGCAGCCGCGTGGGCGTACATGGTCATGCCGTTCACATCTCCGATGGCGTATACGTCAGCTGAAGCCATAAGACTTTCGCTGGTCTTTATCCAGCCAGAGCCGTAAACCTCAATGCCGGCGGCCTTGAGATTCAGTTCATCAGTGTTGGGCCGTCTTCCAAGAGCCAGAAGGCATTTCTGTGTTTCCACTCTCTGACCATTATCCAGATGAACTTCCAACTGATTGTTATCATTAGACAGTTTAACTACTTTTGACCCTGTTATGATATTCCATCCCTGCCTTTTGAGATATCTGGAAAGCTCCAGGGAGACCTGTTCATCTTCCATGGGAGCGATCCTGTCCATGGCTTCAATGAGGGTGACCCGCGTTCCCAGACGGTGAAAAATCTGCCCCATTTCCAGTCCCACGGGACCGGCTCCGATTACTGTCAGGGATTGAGGAGGGGCGCTCAGTTCCAGAGCGTCGGTAGAGGTCAGAATGTATTGGTGATCCGGCTTGAGATGCGGAGGAAAGCCAGACTTTGATCCTGTGGCCAGAACAAGGTGGTTGTACCTTAGTTTATGGCTGCCCGCCAGGACTGTCTTGCCCCCTGCCAGCCGGCCTTTGTCCATGAAAATATCCACCCCGTTTTTTTCAAGGCTGGTCCTCATTGCATTCTGGGAAGCTGAAATCAAACTTTTTTTCCGGACTTGAAGGCTGGCCAGATCAAAGACAGCGTTTCCCTGAGCCAGACGCAGTTTTTTCTGATTTTCCAGCTGTGAGATAACTGAGGTGGCTCCAAGAAAAAGTTTTGTGGGCACGCAACCCCGGTTGAGACAGGTGCCGCCCAGCTGGGCTGATTCCACCAGCGCGGTTTTAAGACTGTTTTGCGCTCCTTTGAGAGCTGCCTTATATCCGCCGGGACCGCCTCCCAGCACTACGAGATCATAATTCATGTCAAAGCCTTTATGTCTTCTCAGCAGGCAAAAATAAAAGCCCGCTAACCGCAGAGCTGCATGCTTCTGGCGGCCAGGACTTCATCAAGCCTGGAAACCGGGGTATTTCGCGGGGATCTCTTTATTGTTTCCGGATCTGTTTCAACCTTCATGAGTATATCCACCAGGTCATCAACAAAAATATCCAGGGTTTCCTTGCTTTCAGTTTCAGTAGGTTCAATCATCAGGCATTCCTTGACAATCAGGGGAAAGTAGACAGTGGGGGCGTAGTGGCCTCTGTCCAGCAGGGCCTTGGCAATATCCACCGCTCTGACTCCTTTTTGGGCCTGCTCAACCGCTGAAGCAACAAATTCATGCATACAGATCCTATTATAGGGGATATGCACATGCTCCTCCAGTTTCTTCCTCAGATAATTTGCTGACAATACAGCGTTTTCCGAAACCCTGAGTAATCCTTCCCTGCCCAGCCGGAGAATATAAGCGTAGGCTTTGAGCATTACCCCGAAATTACCATAAAAAGGCGCGATATAACCAATGGAATCAGGATAATCATAATTCAGGAAAAACTGGCCGTCGTCCAGCCGGACGACCCTGGATATGGGCAGAAATGGTTCAAGCTTTTCATTTACACCCACTGGGCCGGAACCGGGCCCGCCGCTTCCGTGGGGGGTTCCGAATGTCTTGTGCAGATTCAGGTGAACAACATCAAATCCCGCCTCACCCGGAAGCATTCTGCCCAGGATGGCATTGAGATTGGCTCCGTCATAATAAAGAAGACCATCAACCGAATGAATCAGATCCACTATTTCAGGCAGATGGGTTTCAAAAAGGCCCAGGGTGTTGGGACAGGTCATCATGATTCCGGCAACCCGGCTGTCCAGAACCTGTTTCAGCGCGGCCGGGTCAATAATGCCGTCTCTGGATTCAATGGTTAAAACATCATAACCGGCTATGGCTGCTGAGGATGGGTTGGTGCCGTGGGCTGAATCAGGGACAATAATTGTGGTTTTGTCATTCCCTTTTTTGTTATGGTACGCGGCCATAAGCATTGCTCCGGTCAGCTCCCCGTGAGCGCCGGCCATAGGCTGAAGCGTATACGCGGCCATCCCGGTAATCCGGCAGAGAAGGTCTTCAAGTTCAAATATGACCTGCAGCGCCCCCTGGGTATAGAGCCCAGCGCCTTTGAGCTGAGGAAGCAGAGGATGCAGGTCGGTAAATCCATTCAAAGATGCCGCCTGTTCCATGAATTTGGGATTATACTTCATGGTGCATGAACCAAGGGGATAAAAGTTGGAGTCCACTCCGAAATTGCGCCTGGAAAGCCGGGTAAAGTGGCGGACAACATCAAGTTCGCTTACCTGGGGCAAATCAGGAGGAAGGTTCCTGAGCAGCTCCCGGGGAAGAAAATCATGAGGGTTCGCGCTGGATTTCTGCTGAAATGGACTTAACCTTCCTGTGACTGAGTGGTCAAAAATTGTTTTCATCGCGTAGCCTTGTGTCTTAATATGTTCAAGGTTCAAGGTTCAAAGTTTAAGGATTAAGATTCAACCACGCCAAGCACCTGGCAGGCGTTCAAGGTTCAATCACGCGAAGGGCGTGACCAAGCGCGTTCAAGGGTCATGGTTGAATCAGCCTTCAATAATGCCTCTGATTAACTCAGCCAGAACACCGATATCCTGTTTGCTGATTTTTTCGGTGCAGGCCATGAGCAGACAATTATCCATTTCCGGGTAGTATCTTCCAAGGGGGAAGCCCGGGACAAAGCCTTTCTGGACCAGCTCACCAATAAGGTCATAAGCGTTCAGCGGCAGGGCCAGGGCAAACTCATTGCCAAAGGGCGAATTGTTCAGAAGCTTCACTCCCTGTATGGTTGTCAGCTTTCGGGCCGCGTAATGGGCAAGTTCCAGGCTTTTCAGGGCTGTCTCCTGAAGTCCTGAAGGCCCCATGAAACAAATGTAGGCCAGGGCCTGCAAAGCACATAAACTCTGGTTGGAGCAGATGTTGGAGGTGGCTTTTTCCCTTCGGATATGCTGCTCTCTGGCCTGAAGGGTGAGCACAAATCCATCCCTTCCCTCAGAGTCTTTAGTCCTGCCAACTATCCTTCCGGGCATCTGCCTTATAAGATGTCTGGCGCAGGTCATGACTCCCAGATAGGGACCCCCGAAGTTCAGGGCGAGGCCCAGAGATTGTCCCTCAGCAACAGCGATTTCAGCGCCCATTTCTCCAGGCGTCTTTAAAATGCTCTGCATGAGAGGATAAACAGATATTATGGAAACAATGCCCAGACCGCGGCAACGGGCAAATATCTCAGTGTAATCTGAAATATTTCCAAAGAAATTGGGGTTCTGAACAATAAGTGCCGCGCAGTCATCATTCAGGGCATCCATGAGATTTGCCATTACTGGAAGTCCCTGTGACTGCTTGATTACCTCCAGCTCCAGGCGTAGGTTTTTAGTGTAGCACCTGAGCATATGCTGATAAATGGGGCTTAAATCTCCGGAGATGATGATTCTTTTGCGTCCGCTGTGCCTGACAGCCATCATCATGGCTTCATAAATCGCGGTGCCCCCGTCGTAAACAGAAGCGTTGGCGTATTCCATGTTGAAAAGCCTGCACATGGCGCTCTGATATTCGAAAAGTGCCTGGAGGCTTCCCTGGGATGCCTCTGCCTGATAAGGAGTATAAGCCGTGTAAAACTCGGACCTTGAAACCATGGCCGGAGCCGCGGCCGGAATGTAATGGTCGTAAAACCCGGCGCCCAGGAAGCTTTTAAGCCCAGTAGAGTTGCGAGAGGACAACTGCCTGAGGAAACTCATCACCTCCATTTCGCTTTTACCCGGGGGCGGGTTGAAGCTCCTGGGTTTTAAACGGGCTGGAATATCCTGAAAAAGATCATCCATTGAGCCAAGTCCGATGATCTCAAGCATCTGTTTTTGCTGTTCCTGTGTGTGGGGTATGTATGGCATTTTATTAAAAGGATTTAGTGTTAATGGGAGAGGTTGATGTCCGATAATCTCAGTCTGTCATATCCTTTGGGCAGACTTTGGCGGGTTTTTGCCGCCGCGATAATTGATCCGGGTATGTGGAAATCTGATTACCGGGTTTCCACCAATTGGGAGTATTGGTCCGGGCTCAGCAAGTCTGTGAGCTGTTCTGAAGTCTTGATCCTGACCATCCAGCCCTTTCCGTAGGGATCCTGATTAATCTGCTCAGGAGCTGTTTCCAGGTCAAGATTGACCTCAACCACCTGGCCTGACACCGGGGCGTAGATTTCACTTGCCGCCTTGACCGACTCAACAACGCCCATTTCCTTGCCCTGCTCCAATATTTTGCCTAACTGGGGCAATTCCACGAAGGTGATGTCCCCAAGCTGTTCCTGGGCAAAAAAAGTAATCCCAGTAAGGACAGAATCTTCCAGAACTTTGACCCATTCGTGGGATCTGGTGTATAGTAGATCATGTGGGACCATATTCAATTTCCTCCGGATTTATTATTGTTGAAACAAGTATTTTTCTTTACATTGCACAGGATAAAAAAACAATGCCAAAAAAATGGTTTAAACCGGAATGGATTGATTTTAAATCTGTGTTGAACTATGCGTTTTATTGCTTTCAAAGAGGATAAAGGCTGTTTAAGGGTGAAAATTACCGTCAATAATATTTCCAAAAGCTATAGCGGACATGATCTGTTCAGGGATCTCAGTTTCGAGGTCAACCAGGGCAACCGACTGGCCGTGGCAGGTCCCAATGGCTGCGGCAAGAGCACTTTACTCACAATGATGGCCGGCTTGTCAGAACCTGACACCGGGAGCATCAGCAGGCCAAGGGGAATGAGAATCGGCTACGTGGCCCAGAATCTGAACGACAAGGACCTGGACATCCCTCTGATTGAATACGTGCTGGATGTATTGCCGGACTGGGGGGATTTCTGGCGTGAGTGGAAAAGGGCTGCAGCTGCAGGCGATAACGCTGAATTGGCCAGGCTGTCCCACAGGCAGGCTGAAATGGAGGAGAATTACGGCTATAACCCCGAGTACAGGGCCCAAAAGATATTATTCGGTCTTGGGTTTGAAAAAAACAGTTTTCATCACCCATTGAGGCTTCTGTCCGGCGGATGGAGAGAAAGGGCCAAGCTGTCCAGGGTTCTTTTACAGGGAGCAGACCTGCTCATCCTGGATGAGCCAAGCAACCATCTTGACATGGAGGCGGTTCTCTGGCTGGAGGATTATCTTTTAAATTTTTCAGGCATCCTCATCCTGGTTGTTCATGATCGGTTTTTTCTGGACAAGGTGGCCACGCATGTCCTCCATCTTGGATTTGACAAGCCCTATTTTCGTCAGGGTAATTACACTTCATTTGCCACATGGCACGAACAAAGAGAGCTTCTCAAGGAAAAGGAAAGGGACAAGGTTTCCGGTCAGATAAACCACCTCAAAAGCTTTGTTGACCGCTTCAGGTACAAAGCCACCAAGGCCAGACAGGCCCAGTCCAGGCTTGCAAAAATGGAAAAGCTTGTCAGCAGAATGAGTGATTTTGCCGCGGACCAGAAAGGAAAAACATTGAATTTTTCCTGGCCAAAGCCCAGGAAATCCAGCAGGGCAGCCATAACCTGCGCTGACCTGAACTTTGCTCATCAGGGCAGCGAGGTTTTGTTCAAGGACTTGAATTTTCAGTTATTTGACGGACAGAAGATAGCGCTCATGGGGCCCAATGGTTCGGGAAAATCCACCCTGTTCAAGCTGATCATGGGTAAATTGTCCCCTGACGCTGGATACATCAAGCCCGGACAAAACACGTATCCGGCATATTTCACGCAGCATCAGACCGATACCCTGGTGTTGGAGAACACTGTACTTACCGAACTGAGAAGGCTTTGCAGTGACAATCCCACAGAAGAGGAGATTCGCTCTGTTCTGGGTCTTTTCATGCTTGATGAGTCCTTTTGGGAAAGAAAGGTTGTCAGTCTGAGCGGCGGAGAAAAATCAAGACTGATCCTGGCTTCTCTTTTTCTGACCAGGGCCAACCTTCTGTTGCTGGATGAGCCCACCAACCATCTGGATATGGAGAGCAGGGAAGCCTTGATTGCCGCGCTCAAGGATTTTTCAGGCGCGGTTTTCATCATTGCCCATGATCGATTCCTGCTGGCAGAAGTCGCTGATGAAATCTGGTCTCTGGATGCTTGTACAGTTGTGCAGCACGGAGTAGGGTTTCAAGACTATTACCAGGATTATTTGAAAAGGACCTGTCAAGGTCCTGATCAGGAAGACCAGTATTCCGGCCAAAGCAGGAAAAATGGATGTACTCAGAAACAGAAACGAAGGCAGGAAGCCCAGCTCAGAAACAGCATTTATCAATTGCTTAAACCATTAAAGCAGGAATTCGGTCAAAAGGAGACCAGGCTGGAGGAGTCATTGATCAGGCAGGAACAGGTAGAGTCAATACTGGCCCTGCCCGAGACCTATCAGGCACCTGAAAGGTTCAAGCAGCTTAACATGGAGTATCAGCTCCTTGTCCAAGAGAACGAGGAACTTATGCGCAGGCTTGAGGAATTGGAGCGTGAAATAGCCGGGCTTGAGGCCAGGAAGGCCTGTGACCCGCTGCCGGACATTATAGATTCAAAGACAGGCCCACTGTAAACAGTAAACACGAACCATTAATATGACCTGGACAAAAGTTGCCGCCGGCATCGTGATCATACAGGGATTGGTCCTGGAAATCTTAAAACAGTTGTCTTTTGCTCATGAATGAAATTTCTCCGGCTGGAAAGCTGATCCAATGGGCGGGTCTTGATGACAGCCAGATCAAAACGGTCAAGGAAGAGCAGTCCAGGCAAAGGGTTGATTTTGCCAGAGCCGCTCTATCAGCCAGGATAATATCCCAGGAGCAATACCGTGATTTTATGGCCCACACCCTTGGGCTGCCCATGGTTGAACCAGACTCCCTGAATATACCTGAACAGGCCATGGAAATCCTGGACAGGTCAAAATGGAATAAATATCAGACCATTCCTTTTTATATTCTTGGTAAAAAGCTTTTTGTGGCCTGCTTTGAGCCCGACAACATCACCGCCCTTGATGATATTCGCTTTATGACCGGACTGGAGCCGGTTGTTCATCTGGCAACAAAATCCTCCATCACCAGAGCCATAGAAAAATTCAAAGACAAAACCAGGGACAGTTTTGAAGGCCTTCTGGCTGACATGGCCGCCCGGGATATGTCCTGGCCTGGAGCCAGTATTGACAAGGAAGAAGCCTCAACCCTTGAGGCGGCTTCCCAGGCGCCTGTGGTCAAGATGGTCAATTTGATCATCATGGACGCGCTCAATAAAAGAGCATCGGATATTCACATAGAACCTTATGAAAAGGATTTCAGGGTAAGGATGCGCCTTGATGGGATGCTCAAGGAAGTCATGCGTCCACCTCTGGCCATGAAGAACTCCATCATTTCCAGATTGAAAATCATGGCCCATCTGAACATAGCTGAAAAACGCCTTCCCCAGGACGGCAGGATCAAGGTTCGAACTTCCAGGGGGGATGATGTTGAATTTCGCGTATCAATACTGCCCACTCTTTTTGGTGAAAAGGTGGTCATGAGGCTGCTGGACAAATCCATTCTTCAGGTGGACATGGTCAAACTGGGTTTGGAAGAAAGTTCCTTTGCCGCCTTTGAGGCGGGCATTACAAAGCCCTATGGAATGGTCCTGGTCACAGGACCAACCGGATCGGGCAAAACAACCACGCTTTATTCGGCCGTTATGGAATTGAACAGGGAAGGAGTGAACATATCCACGGCTGAAGATCCCGTGGAATTCAGTCTCAAAGGAGTAAACCAGGTTCAGGTCATGGAGGACGTTGGTCTGAGTTTTGCCGCTGCCCTGAGATCTTTTTTGCGCCAGGACCCGGACATCATTCTCGTGGGAGAAATCAGGGACCTGGAAACAGCGGAAATAGGGGTCAAGGCGGCCCTGACCGGACATCTTGTTCTGGCCACCCTTCATACCAATGACGCGGCCTCCTCTCTGACAAGGCTGGTTAACATGGGCGTTGATGGTTTTCTGGTGGCATCCGCGGTAAACGGGATCATGTCTCAGAGACTGGTTCGAAAATTGTGTCCGGTTTGTAAGGTCCCGGATCATCTGGAAGAAACAGCCCTGCGCGAGATGGGCATGTCTTTGGAGGATATAGCATCCGCGGAAATATATCAGCCCCAGGGATGTCATGAATGTAATAACACTGGTTATCACGGAAGGACCGGATTGTATGAAGTTCTCACTGTGACACCTAAAATTCAGGAACAGATCCTGGCGGGCTCCAGTGAACTTGTGCTCAGGAAAACAGCCGTTGAAGAGGGAATGGTTACCATGCGCAAAAGCGGGCTGATGAAAATGGCCCGGGGAATAACCTCCGCTCATGAAGTCTTGAGAACAACCAATGCCTGAGAAGTCAAAGACTAATATTAAGTTATGCCTATATTCATATATAAAGCCAGAAACAGGTCAGGCAAAAAAATCAGGGGTGACCTGGACGCGCCCAGCCTGGATGTAGCCGAAAAAATCATCAACAGGAAAGGATTTTCAGATATAAAGGTTAAGCCCAAGCCCAAAGACCTTTTAGAGGGAACGTTTCTGGAGGGCAGTGTTACATCCAGGGACATGATGGTTTTCAGCAGGCAGTTTTCCACATTGATCAACGCTGGGGTTCCCATCCTGCAATCCTTACAGGTTATGTGCCAGCAGACTGAAAACGGCAAATTGCGGCGCAAGCTTTACCAGATAACAAACGATATTGAGGGAGGAGCATCCCTCTACGAGAGCATGAACAAACACAAGGATGTGTTTGACGATCTCTATGTGAACATGGTGGATGCCGGAGAAACAGGAGGAGTCCTGGACCTGGTTCTTGACCGCCTGGCTCGGTATATTGAAAAGGCAGCCAAACTCAAATCCAGGGTTAAAAGCGCCATGATTTACCCGGGGGTTATTATTGCTGTTTCAGTAATTGTGGTCGCCATAATCCTGATTTTTGTCATTCCGGGTTTTGAAGATATGTTTGCTGATTTTGGTGAAGCCCTCCCCGCTCCAACACAGATTGCCATCGACATAAGCCGTTTCTTTAAGAGCAATTTTTTATATGTCATCTGTTCTCTGGCTGCCGCCTTTATAGCTTTCAGGCTGTTTTACCGCTGGGAGCGCGGGAAAATACTGGCGGACCACTGGGTGTTGTTTTTGCCTGTAGTGGGTCCTCTGCTGCGCAAGGCCGCGATGGCCAGGTTCAGCCGGACTTTAAGCACAATGATTTCATCAGGGGTCCCTATTTTGAGCGCCCTGGATATTGTTTCCAGGACATCGGGCAACAAAACTGTTGAGCTGGGAGTTCTTGAAGCCAAAAAGAGCATCTCCGAGGGTCAGACCCTGGCCGAACCATTGGAAGAAACCGGGATATTTCCTCCAATGGTCATTCACATGATTTCCATTGGCGAAACCACGGGGACCCTGGATAATATGCTTGGTAAGGTGGCTGATTTTTATGACGACGAAGTGGATGTCGCAGTTGAGTCTTTGACCTCTCTTGTGGAACCTATTATGATTGGAATGTTAGGAGTTATTGTAGGCGGCCTTGTGGTCAGCATGTATCTTCCCATTTTTCAGCTGGGCGATGTTATGTGATGTCCATTTTTCTGTTCATCCATTGCTGGCCACTAATTAGTTTCCATCCGGAAAGTCTTTCTTTCCGGATGCTGGAACTATTGGTTTTCTTTACGGAAACGAGGAGTTTTTTCTTTTGGCAAGGAAATTAATCAATTATGAGGAGGCGTATCTTAATGCGTTGACGAATAATTGTGCAGATTGACGCAGCCAAGAGGAAAAAGAACCGTTTCCGGATGAAAACAAATTAATCAAGGAGCATGGCATTGAAGATCAGTGAACTCATATCAAAAAATGAACATTTTATTTCTCTGGAGTTTTTTCCCCCCCGGGATAAATCAGCCTGGCCCGGATTTTTTGAGCAGGTGAAAAAACTCAAACAAACAAATCCTCTATTTGTTTCTGTTACTTATGGAGCAGGAGGAAGCACCCAGGATTATACTCTGGAAATTGTGCATAAAATGAAGAATGATTTTCAGCTTGAGCCCATGGCCCATCTGACCTGTGTTGGCGCCTCAGCAGACAAAATCAGGGGTTTCCTGAAAGCCCTTGACAGCGCCGGCGTGGAGAATGTTCTGGCATTGCGCGGAGATCCTCCCAAAGGGGAAAAAAATTTTGTGCCTGACAGCGAGGAATTTCAGCACGCCTCAGACCTGGTTAGTTTTATTCGCTCTGAATTTCCTGACTTTTGCGTGGGGGTGGCTGCTTACCCTGAAGGCCATGTTGAAGCTGAAAGCCTGGATCAGGATCTTGTTTTTTTAAAGAAAAAACTTGATCTTGGCAGTGATTTTGCCGTAACCCAGCTTTTCTTTGACAATGATCTCTATTTCAGTTTTCTGGTCAAGGCTAAGGCCATGGGCATAGATAAGCCCATGGTCCCCGGGATCCTTCCCGTTACCAGCCTGAGCACAATCAAAAAATGCATAAGCCTCTGCGGAGCCAGCCTGCCCACCGGCTTTATGGATGCCCTGGAAAGCGCTGAAAAAAAAGGCGGTCCTTCTGAGGTGGAAAGAATCGGCACACAGCACGCTATTAATCAGGTCAAAGGCCTTTTGCAGGGCGGCGCTCCGGGTGTGCACCTTTACACCCTGAACAAGGCTCATACCTGTCTGGAGATTGTCAGGGCCCTGAGGATTTAACATGGGACAAAGATTTCATATTCAAGGTCTGTAAACACAATCAAGCTTAGAGGAGATAAATCATGTCAAAGAATCCGGTTGTAGCAGTGGTGGGCGCCACTGGAGCGGTGGGAAGAGAAATGCTCAAAATCCTGGAACAAAGGAATTTTCCGGCCAGCGAAGTCCTGGCTCTTGCTTCGTCCAGATCTGCCGGAACCAGAATTTCATTCAGGGAAGGTGAATTAAAGGTCCAGGAGCTTGGGGAAGACTCGTTCAAAGGAGTGGACCTGGCCATTTTCTCCGCTGGAGGGTCCATCTCTGAAAAGTACGCCCCAGTGGCTGTAAAGTCCGGGTGCGTTGTTGTTGACAATTCCAACGCGTGGCGCATGGACGAGAATGTACCTCTGGTGGTGCCTGAGGTAAATCCTGAGGCCCTGGAAAAGCATAAAGGCATCATAGCCAACCCCAATTGTTCCACTATTCAGATGGTCGTGGTTTTAAAGCCTCTTCATGACGCTGGAACCATTAAAAGGGTTATTGTCTCCACTTACCAGGCGGTGTCCGGTTCGGGTCAAAAGGCAGTGGAAGAACTGGAATCCCAGGTCAAGGCGCTTTTTTCCATGCAGGAAGTTGAGCCCAAAGTATACCCCTATCAGATAGCCTTTAATTGCCTGCCCCATATAGATGTGTTTCTGGAAAATGACTATACTAAAGAAGAAATGAAAATGGTTAATGAAACCAAAAAGATCATGGGTGATGAAAATATCAGAGTGACTGCAACCACTGTGCGTGTGCCTGTTTTTTACGGGCACAGTGAATCAGTGAATGTCGAGACTCAAAAGAAGATTACTCCCAGGGAGGCCAGGGCCATTCTAAGCCAGGCTCCGGGAATTAAAGTATTGGATAATCCCCTGGAAAAAGTTTATCCCATGCCTCTGTTCGCTGCTGGTGAAGATGAAACATTTGTGGGCCGGATTCGCGAGGATGAGACTATTGCAAATGGCCTGAATATGTGGATAGTGGCTGACAATATCAGGAAAGGAGCAGCCCTGAACGCGGTTCAGATATCCGAGCTGCTGGTGGAAAGAAACCTGCTGCGCGTAACATAAAACAGGAAACAATCAAATGCCGGACATCGCTTCAACCCGTGAATATATTGACAGACTTCTGGAGATTCCAAGAGCTGGAGAAGAAAACATTTTTGCTTTTTATGAGCATCGCATTGGCCTGATCTCCAAGGATCCAAGAGTCATGCTCATTCCCCTGGACGACCATCTTATTCATCGAGGCGACGGTGTCTTTGAAACCGTCAAATATATTGGGCGTAAAATCTATCAGCTCGACGCCCATCTGGAAAGGATGGAAAAGAATTGCCGAACCATCTTTATTGAACCTCCTGTTACTTTTGCCGTGATCCGGCAACGGGTAATCGATGTTGCCAAAGCCGCGGATAAGGATGATGGCTATCTGAGCCTTTTCATTGGACGAGGTCCAGGAGGATTTTCCATTGATTTCAGGGAGTGTCCCAGGTCCAGCCTCTATATCGTGGCCAGAAAATTTAAACACCACCCGGAAATATTTTGGGAAAAGGGTGTGACTGCCTTTAAATCGGAAAAACCAGCCAAGCAGAGTTATATGGCTAAAATCAAGTCGGTCAATTATCTGCCCAATGTGCTCATGAAAAAAGAAGCCGTGGATAAAGGCTATGACTTTGCCCTTTGTTTTGATGAAAACGGATATCTGGCTGAAGGGTGCATTGAAAATGTTATAATCGTTGACGACCAGGGCAAAATCATAATTCCCGACCTGAGCAACGCCCTTTCAGGAACTACCCTGATGCGGGCCCTAGATCTGATCAAGAATGAGACTTCATTTGTCTTCCGGTCCATTCAGGAGTCGGAAATATATGAGGCAAGAGAGGTTATTCTGCTGGGAACGACCCTGGATGCGATAAGCGTGGTCAGATATAATGGAAAGCCCATTCACGATGTTCGTCCAGGCCCGGTGAGCAAAAGACTGAGGCAGCTTCTTATCGAGGATATCAGAAAAGATGGACTTGCTTTTTAATGACTTCCTGCTGAATCGCTGTCAGAAAAAACAAGAAAGTTTGAACCGCCAAGACGCCAAGGACACAAAGTTTAAGACGCAAAGCAGAGATATTGTCCAAAACCGGGTATCGGTTTTGGACAAGGCTGCCTTCTCATTTGCCGTTACCCGGCAAATGAAAAAACATCCTGTCTTTCTTGGCGACCTTCGCGTCTTGAGTGACCACGCCAAAGCGTGGGAACGGGCGGTTAATAGTTTTTTTGGGTTGCGGGAATGTCCCGCGTTAGTGCCTTTAATGCCTATGATTGTTCATTCACCATCTGTTGGTATACCCGGATATAGTCTCTGGTCATTTTATCCAGGCTGTGCCGGGCAAGGACATAATCATGGGCCTTCTGGACCATTTTTTTGAACCGCTCAAAAGAATTAAGCAGCTCATTGATTTTTCCGGCCAGACAAGCGTAATCCCGCACAGGGCATAAAAGACCTCTTCCCGAGACCAGTCTTTCCAGCCCTCCAGCCCTGGTGGAGACAACCGGGACCCTGTATCTGAAGGCCTCAAGAACGCTGCTGCCAAGGCCTTCCTCCTGAGAACTCATGACAAAGACATCAAAGATGGGGAAAAAGCTCTCCACGTCATCATCAAATCCCATGAGCAGGTAATCATTCTCCAGCCCAAGTCTGTTAATTTCTGACCTAACCATGCCTTCAAGCTCGCCCAGGCCAAAATGAATAAATATGAAAGCATCACCAGCCAGTTTTTTAAGTTCATAAACTGTTCTGACCATGGTCAAAGGATCTTTATGAGGAACCATTGCGGCTATTGTGGCCACAATTTTGCGGTTTGGGTGGTTTTTTTTCAGGTTCAGAGCTTTTTCTGAGGCGGAGCTGGCATTTCTTGAAGTATCAACACAGCTTGGGATTATTCTGATGGTTCTGCCCGGCAAAAAAGATTCAAGTATCTCCCTGATTGCCGGAGAAATGGCCACAACCTGATCTGTAAGCCTGTATTTTAATTTCGCTCCCAGACCACTGGGCCTGAAATCAACCCTGCGGGTGTAGACAACCTTGCGCCCATGAAAGGCCTTGGACATGGTTGCCAGGCTTTGGGCTTTGCCGGTCTGGGCGTGGAGCAGGTCAAATGAGCGGCCATTTTTGATCAGATAACCAAGGGCCTGTTTCTGGCCTGGCAACAGAATAAGGGGCGTTGATTCCTGGGCGGCTTTGCGGGCTAGAGGGTAGTCAGCAAGACATAACAGCTGAGCATCCACATGGGCGTCCAGCAGGCCTTTCATGGTCAAAAGAGTTTGCCGTTCGCCGCCCCGCCAGGTTTTTTCAGTATTTATCTGTAGGATTTTCAATGAGTTGCCATGCATAACCTGAGGTTCCAGAGTCTGATCAACTTTATTGCGTAAGATCAATAATTATAAGCCAACTGCTGGAAAGGCGGGGAGAATTAACATGCCTGACCGCGTAAAGGGATTACAGCGATCATTTGAAAATATCAACAGTGAACCGTGAACAGGGAACGGTATTTTTTGATTTTTGCCAGCCTTTTTATTTCTTTGAAATTTAATAATAATCAGGCCCGGTTCAATTTCTGAGTTCCGGGCCTGATCCAAGGACAGGGTCTGACAGGTGGGTTGCAGGCAATAAGTTCACGGTCCTTTTAGAGAGATGCTCTGTAGGCAACATCATTGTCTTCACTTTTCTGCTCCTGTTTTTCCTCGCTCTTGTTCACTTTCCAGAAGGCAAGACCGAAAATCAGAATGATCAGAAATGGAACCAGCAGGTTAAGGGGCTCAATGATTCTAGATGATCCAACAACATCACCGTGCATGTCGTAGTATTGCCAGGCTATTTCCGTGGCGCTGACCTTGATTGATCCAAGGAAAAGCATATAAAGCGAAATCAGGGTAAGGCTGCTGAGAAATCTGCCTGTCTTTTTAAAAAGGTTAATCATGATTACCTCCTCTTTGTCGCTTTAAAGGTTGAATGGTCTTTGAATTCAACAGCGATATTTATTTTTCGGCTCGAGAAGGCGGCGGGTTAAAAAGTGACTTCTTTTTCAGCTGGAAACTTTGAATTGCGTGTTGAGAGAGATTAAATGAATAACTTGAATTTGAACATCAAGTGGAGAGAATAACCCGGGCTGAGCGCTGATGAATTCTGGTCATCATCTGCTGACAGGCCCCTGATTTTCAGAAGGAAATTCAGGGGGCCGATGTATGCACATTTTCATTTCCCCCTCCTTTGCTAAGTGGTTTTAATGTAACACTGTAATTTATGTCTATGCATGATAATTTGCCGTGTCAAGAACTATTTGATCATTTTTTCACAATCTTTAAAAATTCAGCCTGAATCCATGATGGATTTTTCAGATGGTTCCCATCCCTGCAGGGGCTTTGGCAAAGTTGTCCTTGTCCGGGAAAAGTGATTTAAAGAACATTTTTTGCATTAATCTTATTTATGAAACTGATTAAAAGACTCTTTTCACCTTATCCTCACCTGGACTGGATTCAGATAGGCGTGACCTCCAGATGTAACGCCTCTTGCGTGTATTGTCCCCAATGGACCATGAGAAAGGTGTGGAAAGGCGAGGATATGCCCCTTAGTGTCTTTAAAAAACTTTCCCCTGCTTTTTCCAGAACAGGCCTGGTGTATCTCCAGGGATGGGGAGAGCCTTTACTGCATCCTGAATTTTTCGAGATGCTGGGGCTGGTCAAAAAAAAAGGTTCCATGGCCGGACTTACAAGCAATGCCACCCTTTTGAGCGAAGAAAAAATCAGGATGCTGGCGGGTGAGGGACTGGATATAATTTCTCTTTCACTGGCAGGTGTTGACCAGGTTAATGATAAAATCAGAAAAGGCACCACCCTGAAAAAAGTTTTATCAGCCATTGAGACCATCCACAGGATCAAGGCATCCATGGGCAGCTCTCGTCCTCATATCCATCTGGCTTATATGCTTCTCAGGTCAGGTCTGGGGGATGTGGAAAAGATGCCGGGTTTTTTCAACTCCCTGGGCATTGACCAGGTGGTTGTAAGCGGACTGACCCTGGCCCTTGATCAGGAGATGGAAAAGGAGATGTACCTGGCGGACAGTGAACCTGAGTTTGCGGATCTCAAGCATAGACTTCTGGCTATGAAAAATTTGCTGGATGAACCAAAAAATTTATTTTTTCATGTCTTCAACCCCAACCTGTCCGGAAATGAATGCTCTGAAAATATCCTCAAGGCATGCTATATGAGTGTTGACGGATTTATGAGGCCGTGCGTATATACTGACTTTGCGGAATTCAGCAAGGGCTTTAAACTATTTGTCAACGGAAGCAGTTATCCATTGGAAAGCATGGATTTCGGCAATATCAATGAGCAGCCCATGGGCAAAATCTGGCATAATTCAGACTACGCGGTTTTCAGGCAGGATTTTTTCAACCCCGAAACAAACAGGCCATGCGTGCACTGCACAAAACGCTTTATTGATAATTTTCAGGGATAAAGCCATATATCCATCTTATTGCCCGGGCGGGCAGAGAAACAGGGCCCTGACTCGGTGACTGAGCCTTTTTTTTCAGATATTTACGCGGTGGTGCTTTAGCATAAAAAATTAATCAAGGAGATATAAATTGCCTTTAACCAGTGAAGAAAAATACGATCTGATTTTTAACCAGGAAAAGCTGTTCGCTTATTCAGTGGCCAAGGAACTGATCAACAAGCCTGAGACTTCGGTCTGGATGATCCTGCTTCCCTTTTTGTTCGTCTATCACATGTTCAACATCCAGAAGTACAAAAACAGCATCCATGATTTTGCCAATAATTTTCTCAGAACCAAGTTAAAGGCTCTGGACATGGCCCTGGAAGAGCTTAAAACAGGAAAAGAAGCTTTTCTGACCCTGGAAAACTGTTTCCCGCAGATGGATTCAGCCAATGAAAAGGAAGTCAGGGTCTGTG